>Ga0308174_10000111_pt1 | contig 33631 bp, 64 predicted proteins | sample PhyPR2_FD_203894 | JGI IMG/M metagenome (GOLD analysis project Ga0308174, IMG submission 203894) | Soil microbial communities from UC Gill Tract Community Farm, Albany, California, United States - DLSLS.P.R2 | ecosystem: Environmental > Terrestrial > Soil > Agricultural land | place: USA... | reverse complement strand
GTGGGCCGGGGGGGGCGCCCCTCTGCTACCTGGCGGGGTAGGTCGCCGACGCTACCCGTCGCCACCCGGCGCGGTGCGCACGGCGCGCGCGTAGACGACCACCAGGCTGCTGCGCAGCACCGCCTCCCGGCCCGGCCGGCGCGGCACCGGCAACGTCGACAGGAACACCTCCCGGCGCAGCAGCCGATCGTCCGCCGGCGACTCCTCGCTCACACCCCATCCCGCCGCGCCCGCAGCGCCTGCAGCCGGTGCGCGTGCGCGTCCGTCCAGTGCGCCTCGACATCCCACAGCAGCACCCCGCACTCCGCGCAGGCCAGCAGCTGCACCTCCGGGAACCCGGTCGAGACGAGCACCGCCAGGCCCTCGCTGACCGGATCCACCGCCGGCGTCGTGGGACTGCCCGAAGTCACGCCGGCGCACCCTGCAGCGCGCCGTCCAGCTGCTCACCGAACGCCTCGTCGACCTGGCGGCCGACGTCGCCGGCGGCCGGCTTCCCCGACCGGACACGGGGCCGGCTCGAGCTGGCCCGCTTCCGAGCCGGCGCGGCCCCCGGCCGGCGGATCCCGACGTCGCGCAGCTCCGCCTCCGACCAGCCGGCCTTGAGCGCATCCGCGTAGGCCTTCGCGTCCCTCGCCCGCGCCTCGTCGACCGCGACCCGGGCCGCAGCGATCGCCGCCGCCAGTTCCTCCTCGGCCTGCCGGATCGCGGCCTGCGTACCGAACTCGCCAACGATCTTCTCGATCGCCGCCATCCGGTCCTCGTTGCGCTTCCTCGCCGCAGCGAGGACATCCTGGGGTGTCGTGTGTCGTGCCATGCGCGAGAGCGTGACACAGCGCCACGACGGTGACCCTCCGACATCACTGCACGTCGCACCGTTACTCTCCTGTGACCAGGGCGCCGGCGGACCAGCCGGAGTTGATCTTGTCTAGCAAGCTATTCATTTGCCCGGGGCAAATGGGTCCGGCGTCGCCGTCCTGTGCGACCCTGTACGGGTCGGTCCCCGCAGGAGCGGGGTCGCTGCGCTGGGCCCAAGAGCGGAGGAACCTGTGGAGATCAAGGTCGGAGACCCGGACCCGACCCCGGAGTTGGACGGCATTGACGCGTACTGCTTCGCGCCGCACCGGCTGGAGGGTCGCTGGCGCACCGTCTACTGCACGTGGGAGCGGAACCACGTCGGCGATCACGTGTCGGCCGACGTGAAGCCGCGGGTGGTGGTCGCGGTCTGGCCGACGAGCACCCCGCCGGAGGGCCGGGTGTGGGCGCCACGCGACCGTCGGCCGTGGGTGCTCGGCCCGACCGCGTTGGGCATCGGCGAGGACGACTGGACCGACCAGATGATCCGGGAGGGCGCCAAGACCGGCGTCAACCGGCAGTGCTCGATCGGCTGGCACGAGGAGTGCTCGGACCCGGAGGGCGAGTCCTGCAAGTGTGCGTGCCACCCGCACGCGGAGGAGGAGGACGTCGAGTACGTGGAGGTGCCGCTGCCGGCGCTCAAGGCGCTGGCCGGCTACGCCGACGCCGCGCGCTCGCAGCGGGACCAGGACCACGTCTGCAGCGATGCAGAGCAGCAGCAGTCGGACACCGAGTTCCGTGAGCTCATCGACGCGCTCGGTGGCCCGGGCCTACTGGACGAGGAGGACTGATGGCCGGCCGGTACGCCGCGGAGACCGACGTCTCCGCCTCGCGTAGTCGGGACGAGATCGAGGCCACCCTGGTGCGCTACGGCGCGTCGGCGTTCATGTACGGCTGGACCGGCACGCACGCGCAGCTGTCGTTCGAGATCGGTGGCCGGCGGGTGCGGTTCACCCTGCCGATGCCCGACCGGAACGCCCGGGAGTTCACGCACACCCCGGAGCGGAAGCTGCCGCGCAACGCGGCGCAGCAGGCGGCCGTCTACGAGCAGGCGGTGCGACAGCGGTGGCGGGCGCTGAACCTGGTGGTGAAGGCGAAGCTGGAGGCGGTGGAGGCCGGCATCGTCGGGTTCGACGAGGAGTTCCTGGCGCACATCGTGGTCGGCGAGCAGACCGTCGGCGAGGCGCTGATCCCGAAGCTGCAGCAGGCGATCGACGAGCACCAGCCGCCGGCGCTGCTGGCGGGGAGCTGACCGTGCCGATCCGCCGGGAGAACAAGGCCCGCTATCCGAAGGACTGGCCGGAGATCAGCCGGCGCATCCGCGAGGACCGCGCGAAGGGCATGTGCGAGTGCCGCGGGGAGTGCGGGCACCCGCATCTGGCGGACCCGCCCGATGACGCATGGGAGGCGTGGCTGGCCAGTCCGCTGTACGCGGAGGTGGAGCGGGGGCGCTGCCCGGCGCTCCACGGCCGCTCGCACCCGGTGACCGGATCGCGGGTGGTGCTGACCGTCGCGCATCGCGATCACACCCCGGAGAACTGCGACGACGACAACCTGTTCGCAGCCTGCCAGCGGTGTCACCTGTCCTATGACCAGGCGCATCACGCCGAGACTCGGGCCGCGAATCGTGCGGCCCTGCTGGCCGCCGGCGGCCAGCTCACGATGGGGGACGCATGAACGGCACTGCCGGTGACCTGCTCAAGGTGCTGCGGCGGCACTACCTGCCCGACGGCCGGCCGCCGGGTGGGGTGTTCGCTGCGGAGATCGAGTCGCCGGACGGGAAGCGCCGCGCGGACGCGATCTGGATGCCGACGACGTGGGCCGGCGGCAGGGAGCTGATCGGTCACGAGCTCAAGGTGACCCGCTCGGACGTGCTCACTGAGCTGGCGGATCCGACCAAGCACGACGCGTGGGCGAAGCACTGCCACCGGTGGTGGCTGGTGGTGCTGTCGCCGGCGCTGGTCGACGGGCTGGAGGTGCCGGAACACTGGGGGATCATGGCGCCGCCGTCGGGGCGGCGAACACGGTCCATGACGATCGTGCGGACGGCGCCGAAGCTGACCCCAGTGGACTCCGGGGCCGGCTACCGGCGGATCGCGGTGTGGCTGGCGAACCGGCGCACCGAGACGGAGAACCAGGCAGTGATGACGCTGCGGAGCCGCGACCAGGAGCTCGCCAACGCGCGGCGGGAGGTCGAGCGGCTGCAGGCGGTGGCGATCGCCGGCACCCACTCGCGGGATCCGCTGGCGGCGAAGGTGCTCGACATCGTCCGGCGGGCCCGCGCCGAGGCCAGCCGGCGCGGCGTGTACCTGGGCACCGAGGGCGTCGACGCCGACCAGGTGGTACGCGCCCTGGTCGACGTCGAGGAGCTGGACGACATCCTGCAGACCGCCCGCTACGAGCTGCGCAACCTGCAGCACCAGGCCGAGGCGATGCTCAAGCCGTTCGAGTCGACCAAGAGGCAGCTGGACAAGCTGACGCTGCCCACGGTGAAGGAGGCGGTGTGACCGAGTCCGTGGACGGGCCGCTGGACCACCTGCGGCGTGCGATGCCGCCATGGTGGACCGGCCCGGAGCTGACCGAATGCGGCCGGCTGGCGACCGACGTGCAGTCGATCGTCGACCGGCCGGCGATGAAGGCGAAGTTCGCCAAGCAGGGCAAGCAGCGGGCGTCGTTCTCCACGTGCATGACGTGCGCGAACCTCTACCAGCGGCCGGGTTCCTGGGATCGGTTCCCGATCGAGGTGCTGCATCGGGCGCTGGAGGGATCCCGCTACCGGATGTCGCCGCGGCGGGAGGGTGGGGAGGGTGAGGTGACGGTCGCCGAGCGGACCCGCCGCGAGCTGCTGGCGCTGGGGATGCTCGCCGGCGAGCACCGGGAGGAGTTCGAGCGGCTGGTCGAGGCGATCGGGCAGACGGAGAACCTGGACGACGCGCGGCGCCGCGCGCGGCTGCGGAGGGTGCAGTGAACGTGGGTGATCGGGTGCAGCTCAAGAGCGGTGAGCGCGGCATCGTGGCGGACAACTACCTGGGTGCGGAGTGCCGAGGCCTGAGCGTCGTCCTCGATGCCGGCGGAAGCGTGGTCGTCGACCAGGACGAGGTCACCCCGGCCGAGAACAAGACCTGGTGGATCGTGCTCACCCCGACACCGATGCGCGAGCTCAACGGAGTGCTGGTCGACGACGCCGGCCGGCGGGTGCACGCGCTGATGGGTCCGATGGAGCCGACGCTGGTACACGACCTGGCCGCCCATGCGGACCCGACGGTGGACGTGTCGGTAGCGCACGGGTGGGACCAGGCCCCGACCGAGCTGCGAGAGGCCTATGAGCGGCAGCGGCGGGTGCGCGACATCGCCGAGGAGCGCGAGATGGACGGCGGGCTCTGGCAGTGAGCCGGCGGCGGCAGCCCAACGTCGACGGCGGCCGTACCCGCCGCCGCGAGGTGTGGGTGACCCCCGAGCAGGACGGGGTGCTGCAGCAGGCCGCCGACCGGGACGGGATCACCGTGGCCCGGTTCCTGGCCGAGGCCGGCATCGCCGTCGCCCGTGCGGAGGATGCTGCCGGCATGGTCGAGACACCGACGCAGCGCCGCGCGCAGCTGGCCGAACTGTTCGCGCTACGGCACACCCTGGCCGCGACCGCGCTGGACGCGAAACGCATGGGCGAGGAGCAGTTCCTGGCTGAGTCGAGGCGGGTGGTCGGACGCATCGACGGACTGATCGACGGCATCGCCGCGCAGGGAGTCGAGGCCTGATGCCGTTCACCCTGGAGCCGTGGGTACCCGACGTCGGCGGGGAGTCCTCGGATGACTGGCACCCCGGCCCCCGGTACACCGGCAAGTGCACGGGCTGCGGCCGGTTCGTCGCCAAGGCCATGACCCGGCTGCGCCACAGCATCGTGACGGGCGAGACGGTCGAGATCGTCGACTGCCCGACCTGCAAGTTGACGCGGGAGGTCGAGTGAGCATGTGGGTGGCCGCCCTGATCGCGATGCTCGCCGCAATCGCCGCCGCCGCGGTGGCCACGCTGGCCGCCCGGTCCGCCGGCAAGGCGCACCAGCTGGTCGTCGAGATGTCCGGGACGCTGGGCCGGGTCCGCGCCGAGCTGGCTGCGCAGATGGCCGCCTGCCCGGAGTGCCAAGACGGTCAGCCCGATGAGCACGCGCGCACCTGGCGGCTGCTGGCGGGCGGCAAGTGAGCGACGGCCGGGAGCTGTACCGGGTGCACGACGAGCTGCTGCCGCCGTTCCGGCCGTGGATGTGGCGGCTGATCGAGCGGCGGATCGGCGGCAAGACGCCGGAGCAGTGGCTGGATCGGGCCGCGCAACATGTGCTGGCCACCGCCCGGCGCCGCGGGGTGGAGCCGATCCACGAGCCGCTGGCCTACGCGCTGCCCCGTCGCGGCCGGGTCGTGGTTATTGCCGAGGTGCTGGCGTGGGGCCCGGGCGGGCTGCGCGCCGATGAGGAGATCGCGCCGGTCGATGTCGTCGACCGCCGCCGGTGGGGGGCATCGTGAGCGTCAGAAACGAGCGGGCAGCGAACGCGCTGCGGGTGCTGGTCGGGGAGCCGGTGAAGCGGATCCCGGCCCGCTGGTGGCACGCCTACGGGCGGGTGCGGGAGTTCGAGCGGGACGACGGGCAGCCGGCGGACCAGGCCTACCAGCTGACCGTGATCGGGCCGGCGGAGGCCAGCCCGGAGCGGGCCCGGGCGTTGGGCGCCGAGTCGTGGGGCGGGTACCTGACGTCCTTCGACCATGAGCCGTCGAACCGGGAGAAGGCGGCGATCACCCCGGAGGAGTTCCGCGAGACCGAGGACGAGCTCGCGATGTGGGACGAGCTGGACGCCGCGTGCCCCGACGACGAGGAGTGGTGATGGCCGGCCGGCGGCCGAGGCCCTGGACGAAAGCCGACGAGGAGGCGGAGAAGCGGTGGCGGGCCGCGATGCTCGCCGAGCGGCGCTGCCCGGACTCCGGGTTGGGGCTGCAGCGCACCGAGACTTCGGAGGGCGCGCTGCTCGCGTGCGGGATCTGCGACTGCCTGGGCTATCTGGAGAAGGATCTCGATGGGGGTGCCCGGTGAACTGGCACGCGCTGGAGGTGCTGGAGGTGGTGGCCGCCGCCGTGGTCGGCGGGATCCTGGTCAGCCGCCACAAGCAGCACACCCGGCAGTGGACGGTTGGGGTGGCGCTCGTGGCGTTCGCCGTCGCCGTCGTGGTCCGAATCCTGGTGGCCTGATGTGCACCCTGCCGCGACTCAAGATCGACGACCAAGTGCTCGACGCCACCGGCCGGGTGTGGACGGTGCTCAACGCGCCGTGCGACATCGCCGGCGCCGAGTCCGACGGGCTGTTCCGCGCCGAGAGCGGCCCGGCCGGTCAGCAGTACGGCCAGCACATTCCGGGGCCGCTGGTCGTCTGGGGCCGGCCGTGACCGGGTTCTGCTGCCCGCGGTGCGGGCGGACCAGTTACCACCCGGTCGACGTCGAGGAGGGCTACTGCGGGGCCTGCCACGACTGGACCGGGCGAAGCCTGTTCGCCGGCATCCCGGTCATCGTCGACCCCGACCTGCCCGTCGATGTCGTCGAGGTGCGCGGCGCCACCACCGTGCGCATCCACCTGGACGGCGCCCCGGTCAACCCGACGTGCGCCGAGCTCGGACACGCCGACCTCGGTGGCGGGGTGTGCGGCTGGTGTGGGGAGGTGATCGGGCCGTGATGCCGAACATCTCCCGCGGGGACCGGATGGACGGGCTGACCCGTTACCTGGTCGGCCCGGGCCGGCAGGACGAGCACGAGCACCCGCACCTGGTCGGCGGGTCGCCGTCGCTGATGGCCTGGTGGTCGGATCAGACGCTGTCGGTCGACGACGCGCTGGCGATCGCCAAGGAGCTCGACCAGCCGCACCAGGTCTATGGGACCGAGCCCTACGGCGGGCACGTGTGGCACTGCTCGCTGGCGCTGCGCGCCGAGGAGGGTGAGCTCGGCGACGAGAAGTGGGGCGAGATCGCCGAGGAGTTCATGGGCCACATGGGCTTCCTGGCCGACGGGAAGGCCCCGGTGCGCTGGGCCGGGTTCCACCACGGGCTGACCGTGTCCGGCAACGACCACATCCACCTGGCCGTGTCCCTGGTCCGCGAGGACGGCACGAAGGCCTCCACCTGGAATGACCGGCCGCGGGCGCAGGCGGCGTGCCGGGCGATCGAGCAGAAGTTCGGCCTGGAGGTCGTCGAGTCCCGCGGGATCGGCATGGGCGAGCGCGGCCGTAAGCCGCACGCGATGCCCCGGCCGGCGGAGAAGGGGCGGCCGCGGCCGCAGGTGGCCGAGACCTACGACGAGCGGCTGGAGCGGTTCACCCGCGCGGTGGCGGCTACCACCGGCAGCGAGGCGGAGTTCGTCCGCGGGATGCGCAAGATGGGCCTGCTGATGCGGCCGCGGTTCGCCGACGGCGGGGAGACGATCGTCGAGGGCTGGTCGGTGGCGGCACGCCCACCGAAGGGGCAGCGGCCGCAGTTCCGCGCCGGAGGGAAGCTGGCCCGCGACCTGACCATCCAGCGGCTGCGGGAGGCGCACTGGCCGGCCGACCCGAACGATCCGGCCGGCGCGGCCCGGGCGGCGATGGAGGCCGCGGCCGCGTGGCGCTCGGCGCGGCGTAACCGGCGGATCGGGCCCGACACCGGGCCGGCGATCGCCCCCGAGCTCGACCAGCGGTACGCGCAGGAGGTCGCCAACCTGCGTGAGCGGCTGCGCACCGTCGCCCCCGGCGACGTCGGCACCTGGTCGGCGGTGGCGCACCAGCTGTCCGGGGCGTTCTCCGCCTGGTCGCTGGCCGCCGAGGGGGAGACCCCGGGGCCGCTGGCGCGGACCGCGGCGACGCTGTCGCGGACCGCGCAGGTACACCGGCAGCCGGGCGCGCAGCCGGTGCACAACACGTGGGGGCCGAGCATCCGCGGCGTGTCGCTGATCCTGGCGTCGGCAGCTCGAGGCGGGCGCGGCCCGGTCGGGGTGGCGGTGCTGCTGCGGCAGCTGGCCAACACGGCGAAGGCGCTGCACGACGCGCACGCCGCGGCGGACCTGGCGCAGGAGGCACACCGGATCTCCATGGCGGTGCTCACCGACCTCGACGTCGTGCGCCGGTCACTGCCGTCCCCGGAGCTGCGGCAGCGCGCCGAGCAGCGCGCCGTCGAGGCCGGGCAGCTGGTCGGCGGCGGCCGGCCGGTCCCGCCCGGCAGTCCCGTCCCGGCACACCTGCAGGCGCGCCGGACCGTCCAGCAACCAGGAGGAGCCGAACGATGAGCGAGACCGACCCGGTCACCCCGATGTTCGAGCGGCTGCGCGGCTACGCCACGGTGGCGCTGACCGTGGCCGCGCGGATCGCCGAGGTGGCCGCGCACCGGCGGGCCGAGCAGATGCGGCAGGCGCAGCGGCTCGGCGAGCAGTACGTGCGCCAGGCCCAGGAGCAGCAGCGCGCCGAGATCGCGGCGACCCGCCACCAGCTGCGCGAGGTGGGCAGCAAGGCGTGGTGGGACAAGTCGGGAATCGAGGAGGTCGCGGCCGCCTACGCCACCGCCCGCGCCTACGGCCGGATCGACCCGGAGCTCTACGGCACCGCGGCGTTCATGGGGCAGGAGATCCGCGACCGCTACGGGGTGGACGCGGACCGGCTGGTCGACGAGGCCGAGCGCGGCGTGGGCTACTCGGCGCGGATCGACGCGTTCGACCATCCGATCGCCGGGCCGACCGCGGAGGCCACCGCCCGGTATGACGAGCTCGGGCGCAAGGCTGCCGCCGAACAGGGGGAGGCGGCCGCGCTGCTCGCCGAGGCGAACATGGTCGACACCGCGGTGCACCGCGACGGCGTGGTCGACGTCCACGAGGCCACGCACGACGTGCCGTTCGCCCAGACCGGCTGGGATGACGCCGGCCGCCGGGAGGGGCTGGCCGCACGGCTGGAGGCGGCGCTGCCCGACGCCCCGGACGCGGTGCAGGCCCGGCTGGTCACCGACCGGCTGCAGGGCCGGCCGGCCGCGGCGGCGCCGGCGGCGGCCCAGTCGGCCAGGCGCGCCCCGAAGGCCCGCAACGTGCCGGTGAAGGGCGCCGAGCGGACCATCGGCAGATAGCCCCCGCGCGGGGCGCCACGCCAACGGGCCCACCTCCCGAGGATGGGGGTGGGTCCGTTGCCCTACCGGGCTTTCGTCACCCCTCGTAAACCTGGCGGTGCACCGACCAGTCCAGGGCGTCGACGGGCACCTCGGAGTAGACCGGGTGCGCCTTGGTGTCGTAGCTCGGGCAGCCGCCGCAGGTCTCACACAGCCAGCTGCCCCACTTGTTGCGGATCGGCAGCGGGGCGTGCCCGTCGCCGGGCGTCAGCTTGTCGGCGTGCTCGAAGGTGACGACGTACTCCTCGCCCTCGACGAACTGGCCGGTGGCCGCCTCGTTGAGGATGCCGAGGGTGATGGTCCCGGACGGGGTGGCCTGCGACCAGACGGCGTTCTCCACGCCGCGGCAGACCGCGCCCAGGGTCACCTGGTCGGCGGTGCTGCTGCCCTCGACGCGCTTGATCGACTGGACGTAGAACTTGGCTCGAACGGTCATGGGAGCTCCTTGCGCAGGGGTGGACGACGACCCGGCTGCGAGGGCCCCGAACGGGGCAACCCGACCAGCCTCGACGGTAGGAAGCGCCGGCGTTAGCGTCGCGCCCTCACAGCCCGGAGTCGGCCTCGGTCCACCAGCCGGGCGGCGGCGGGGTGGTCGGCAGCTCGCGCAGCGGGTCGGCGGTGTGCCCGTCCCTGGCCGAGCAGCCGCGGAACGGCCCGGAGCTCGACAGCAGCTGCGCCATGTGCACGTCGACGTGGTCGCGCAGCCAGACGGAAATGCCGGTCGCCTCGTCCTGGCGCAGCGCCTCCAGCGCCCGCCACATCGCATCCAGGCGGACGACGGCCTCCGGGTGCCGCCACCAGTCCGGGCACCAGACCCGCTCGAAGCCGTCGAACACCTCGCGGCGATACCAGCTGGCGAAGTGCTCGACGAACGCTGGCAGGGTGGGGAAGTGCAGCGCCGGCGGTGATGCGTCACCGGACGCGTCACCGGACGGGTCAGCCCACTCGTCACGGGCCAGGTTCAGGCTCACGACGTCCGCCCGCGGAACAGAGCACCGGCCGGCGGCACATCCGGCTCAGGGTTGAGCACCGGCCGCGCCGGCTGGGCGGCCGGATCGTGCGCCGCCCGGGAGGCCTCCACCGCGGCCCGGTGCGGCCCCATCGACCAGGGACGGGGGGCGATCAGCACCGGCCGCGCACCGGAGCCGATCAGCACCGCCCGGCCGCGCTGCAGCGCGGAGAGGTCGGCGACGTCCAGGACGTCGTCGCGCTCCTCGGAGTAGTTCACGCTGCGCCCGGACCGGGACGACGTCGCCGAGGTGGACTGCGGCCGGTACTGGCCGATCAGCCGGCGCAGCTCGTCGAGGAACGGCACCTCGGTGTCGCCGCCGCCGTAGATGCGCACGGTCGCGGCGGACCACATCTTGGCCATCCCGCGGTGCCCCCACGCGTCCTCGCCCTGCCGCCAGGACTGCAGGATGACCAGCAGGTAGATGCCGCGCCCGCCGTAGTGGGAGAACAGGTCGGGCAGCTCGGGCCAGCGGCACACGTTGGCGGCCTCGTCCAGGACGGCGACCAGTGGGACCGGCAGCCGGCCGTGCGGGGAGCGGGTGGCGACGTGCTCGGCGGCCTCGCAGACGGCCGCGGTCAGCGCCGCGGTGAGCGGCCCCAGGGTGCCTCGCCCCTCCCGCGACACCAGATACAGGGTGTCAGTGCTGTGCGCGAAGCGGCCGGGGGCGAACTCCGTCCGGCCGGACCCGCCGGACAGCCAGCGCACCGCCGACGGGTTGGTCATCCACGTGATGCACAGCTCGGCGGTGGCGTAGATGCCGCCGCGCTGCTTGTCGGGGGAGCCGATGATGCCGCGCACGAAGTCGGCCGAGGCCCGGTAGGTGGCGTCGAGCAGCCGGGCCGGTTCGGTGTCGATCTCCCGGTTCACCCACCGGTAGACGTCGGCCATGCTGCGGCCGGAGACCGCCGCGGCGAGCAGCAGGTGCCCGAGCAGCGCCTGCCCCTTGGGGTCGAAGAACCGGTCGGCCTTGGAGTCCGGCGGGGCGATGGAGGCGGCGAAGATGCCGGCCAGCTGCTGCGCCTTGACCACCGGGTCGGCCGGGCCGGAGGTGATGTAAGTAAGCGGGTTCCAGAAGAAGGAAGGAAGCTCGCCGACGATGTCCTGCGGGTCGAACACCCACACCGTGCCGCGGGCGGCGCGCACATCGCGGGTGGCGTCGACCAGGTCGCGGCGGTTGGTGGTGGCGATCGCCGCACCCGGGGCGTCGAGCAGCGCGGGGATCGCCCGCGAGGTGGTCTTGCCGGTCCGCGGCCCCCAGATGTCTACCTCGGTGGACTCCCAGTCGGCCCACAGCTCGCGCCGGCCGGCGACAGTGTGCCCGAGGAACACCCCGGGGATGCCGGTGGCCGCGCCGAGCCGGGCGGCCACGGCGGCGGCCGCGGCGCGGGTGTAGCGGTCCAGTTCGCGGCCGCGGGCCATGTGCGGGGCGGCCTTGTCCACATGCCGGTTGGGCTTGCGCCGGCGCAGCACCGCCCGGGCGGCGAGCGCGCAGACCGCGCCGGCCAGCACGCCGACCAGCCCGAGACAGACCAGGTCGGCGGCGGTCATCGGCACCATGCCGCGGACCAGGTAGATCGGCAGCGCGACCGGATTCTCCGTCGGCAGTGGCGACTGGGCCGGATCGAACAGTCGGCCCAGGTGCACCGCGACCCACAGCCCGGCGCCGAGCAGCAGCAGCAGCCCCAGGCCGGCGCCGACGGCCAGCTGGCCGGGGTCGATGCCGCCGTTGCTGCGGCGGCGCTCGGTGGCGCTCATCGACGTGCCCCGCTCGGCCCGATGAGGGCCCCGATCAGGGCAAACAGGAACAGCAGTGCCAGCACGGGCAGCAGCGCGGCCGCGGCGGCGAGCACCATGCCGCCGATCAGCAGCCACACCAGCCCGTAGGCCAGGACGATCAGCAGGATCATGCGGCTCTCCCTCCGCGGCGGGCCCGCTCGGCCCACTGCTTCCACCGGTGGTTGGTGTCGTTGAGTGCGAGCTCGGGGCCGGTGAGCTCGACGTGGAACGGGATGCCGGGCCGGCCGCCGACCTTGACCAGGAAGTTCCCGCGACCGGGCGGGGGCACCTGCCGGCCCTGGGTGTCCCACGCCGGCGGGGAGCCCCAGGAGGTGACCAGCGCCTGCTCGGCCTGGCTCATCCCGATGGTGGCCTGCAGCAGCGGCATCTCCGAGCGGGGCAGGCCGGCCATCAGCACCATGCCGGCCCGCTCGACGAACCCGCGGGCCTTCTGTCGGTCAATCTCGGAGAGCGCGTTGAGGTCGGCGAGAGTGTGCGTGACCATGACCTGCGCGACGCCCTCGTTACGGTCCAGCCGGGTCAGCCCGTCGACCAGGTCGACGATGCCGGGGGCCGCGCGCAGCGCCTGCCACAGCTCGTCCTGCACGATCAGGAAGTGCCGTTCCGGGGCGAGGCCGGCGTCGGCGAGGGCCTTGGCGACGTTGACCATGCCGAACCCGTGCGACCAGCAGGCCATCAGCGCGGCGGCCTTGAGCTGCACGTTGGCCGAGTCGATGCCGGAGATGTCGTACACGCCGGCCCGGTCGGGGCGCAGCCGCTCGGTGGTCTGCTGCGCGAACGTCTCGCCCAGCTGCCCGTGGCCCATCAGCCCGATCAGGGACCGCTCCAGCGCCCGGGTGGCCCGCCGGTACTCGTCGACGTCGCCGCCGGTGACGACCACCTCGTGCAGCTCGTCGGGGGCCTCGCGGATGACGGCGAGCAGGTCGGCGAGCACCGGGACGCCCCGGTGGTGCTCGTCGAGCAGCCGGATGGTGCGGTCGACCACGGAGGTCTCCCAGTCCTCCGGGCGGGAGCCGCGCTGGATGGTGACCAGCGCGGTGACCATGGTGACCCGGCGGATGACGGCGTCGGCGAGCACGCCGGCGCGGATCTCCCGCAGCCGGCGGGCCTCGTCCTCCGTGGGTGCGGCCGCGGCGGCCGCCTCGAGCTGGGCGGCGGCCTCGATCGCCTCGGAGGCGTCGAGCACGTTGAGGTAGCCGCGGCCCGGCCCGAGCGGGATGGCCTGGCCGCCGAGGGCGCGGATGAGGTTGACGTACTCGCGCTTGAGGTCGCCGAGGATCAGCGGGGACGCGCCGAACCCGGCCAGACCCATGCAGATGCGCCGGACCAGGGTGGACTTGCCCAGGCCGGGCTCGCCCTCGACGAACGCGCTGGGCCGGGAGATGAGGCCGGCGACGAACCAGGACAGCGGGTCGACGCACATGCTGGAGCCGGCGGCCTGGCGGGCGGCCATGATCCGGCCCGCCGGCACCCCGACCAGCGGCGCCGATGCGCCCACCGACCACGGGTTGAGCCCGCACACCTGGTTGGAGGTACCGCGCCAGCGCACCGGCGGCTGCAGGTAGGTGGCGCGGCCACCGCCGCGCCCAGGCCAGCCGCGACGGCCCGGGCGGCGACCGGTCCGCTTGGTCACCGGCCGGTCGGGCTCGATCAGCTGGTCGAGCTGGTCGAGCTCGTCGAGCAGAGTCACATCGCCTCCCGGAGCTCGGCGGGCACCCGCAGGTGCTTGGCCAGGTTGAGGCCGATCGGCAGCGCCGCGGCGAACGCGGCGTCCTGGGAGGCGTAGAGCTTGCGCAGCCGCACCCGGGCGGCACCGGAGAGGGAGTCGACGCCGGCGACGGCGTCGTCGGCGGCGCGGGCCAGCCGCTCCTCCCGGGAGCGGTTGCGGTTGCGGCGGCTGATCTGCTCCCCGGGACGCAGCCCGGGGTCGAGCACGGTGGCGGTGACCAGTAGCCCGACGTTGACCACGCCGGCGCCGGCGGCCTCGGCGTCCGCGGCGTTGTCCGCGGCCCGGGCGTCGGCGCGCACCCGCGCCGAGGGCCGCACGGAGGAGGAGGCCCGGAACTCCGCGTCGTTGAGATCCTTCTGCACGATGTCGGCGGCCCGGTCGGCGGGCACCGTCTCGAACAGCATGGTGACCCGCTTGCGGGGGATGTCGCGGTGCGGGGCGAGCAGGTCGGAGAGGACGTCGGAGGAGAAGGTGCCGCGCGGCGGGGCGGTCATCTGCCAGGTGGTCGACACCCCGTCGTCGTGCACGTAGTGGTCCCAGCGGTTGTCGTGGGCGATCGGGCCGACCTCCGACCAGTCCAGGCCGGGATCCTCGCCGCGGGCGCGGACCTCCTCGATCACCGAGGCCTTGCCGGGGTGGTAGGCGACGTGCACGACCTCGGCGAGCTCGCCGGCGGTCAGCGGCCGGACCAGGCCGGTGCCGGCGCCGACCAGCCGGTCGGACAGCTTGGGCAGCCGGGAGGCGAGCTCGCGGGCGATCTCCTCGCTGCTGCGCTTGCGGGCGCCGGGGCGGGGCACCGCGGTGAAGGTGAGCGCGATGTAGCCGCGGATCATCGCCGAGCCCTCCGGGTAGCGGGCCACGACCTCGCGCAGCATGGCCTGAGCGATCGGCGGGGAGCCCGGCTCGATCGCGTTCTCCACCGCGCGGGCCAGCCGGTGCCCCGGGTCGGGGGCGGACTCGATGGTGACCGCGGCCGCGGCCAGGCCCGGCTCGTCGCCGAAGGTGGCCAGCACCGCCCCCCAGTAGGCGACCCGGTGGTCGATCTCCCAGGCGTCGACGAGGGCGGAGCCATCCGGTTCGGCGGCGAACACCGCCACGTGGTCGCCGGTGGCCTGGTGGTGCACCAGGGCGAACTCGCGGCCGTAGGAGTCCCAGGCGGTCACGAGCTCGGTGTCGGCGAGCAGCCCGGGCAGCTGGGCGGCCCGGGACGGCAGCACGCCGAGCAGCCCGGAGCGGTAGAGGTTGGCGCCGGAGCCGCGGGCGGAGCGGAAGGTCAGCCGGCGGGCGGCGCGCTGCAGCAGGGTGAGCTCGTCGGCGCTACGCAGCTGCAGCAGCAGCGCGAGCACGACGCAGCCGAGCAGCCAGACGATCGCGGCGAGCAGCCCCAGCCCGGGGAACAGCGACGCGACGATGAAGCCGAGCACGCCGAGGAACAGCAGCGCGGTGGCGCCGAAGGACAGGCTGTTCAGCCCGGCCTTGCGGGGCTTGCGCAGGTGGCCGAAGGTGGGCCGCTTGGCCGGGGCGGTGCTGGTGGTCACGTGTCGGTTCCCCCTGGATCGGTTGCCTTGCTCGCTGTGCTGCGGACGGCGCCGACCGCGGCACCGACAGCTTTCGCCCCGGCGGCGACGGCGGCCCCGGCCGGACCGGCCGCACCCGCAGCTCCGGCCGCCCCGGCGCTGCCCGCACCGGCCGTGCCCGCACCTCCGGCTCCGCCGGCGGCGCCGGCCCCCGCCGGGCCCGGACCGCCGGTGGGCATCGCCCCGGTCGGCCCGGACGGGGTCGGCGGGGGCCCGCCAGAGCCGCCACCCGAGCCCCCGCCGCCGCCGGAGCCGCGCAGCTGGATGATCTGCGCGCCGGTGGCGACCAGACCGCCGGCGACCGCACCGCCGGCGGCGCCACCACTGCCCAGGTGCGCGGCCTGCACCAGCGGCACCGCCAGGCGCATCAGCGCGGGCAGCGCGAACAGCGCCATCACCATCAGCATCAGCCCGGTGAGCACGGAGATCAGCCCGTCGGAGCCGAACACGTGCTGCCCGGAGAGCCGGAACGCGACGGCGTAGACGATCGCGGCGGCCGGCTTGTAGAGCACCGCGGCCACCGTCCAGCCGACGATCTTCTGATACCAGGCGCGGCCGGCCGGCAGGTTGGTGAACGAGGCGGCCAGCGGCAGCACCCCGGTGGTGATGACCAGCAGCCCGCCGCGGGCGATCATCACGATGACCTGCATCAGCGAGGCGAACAGCGCGGCCAGGCCGAGCAGGATCACCACGATCACGCCGACCACGCTCAGCGCGGCCATGCTCAGCAGCGCGGTCATGTTGGTGCCGAAGTCGGTCCCCGCGGTGGACTGGTCGATGATCCAGACGGAGAACGCGTCGCCGCCGGCGACCCCGGCGGCGAGCAACCCGATCGAGGTGCCGTTGACGACCATGAGGCGGACCAGGGCGGCGGCGAGATCCTTGCCGGGCTGGGCGCGGTGCTCGATGGCCATGCGGGCGCCGCCGAAGATGGTCGCGCAGACGGCGGCCAGGCCGGTGTAGAACGCCAGCTCGGAGCGCAGCCACTCGGCGACCGAGCCCTGCGCCAGGCCGGGGGTGCCGATGGACACCCACAGCGTGCCGAGGGTCTTGACCACGTTGCCGACGGCGGTGGTGACCGCGTCGGCGATGGCGTGCAGCGCGTCGGCGGCGACGGAGGAGACCGCCTCCCCGGCCAGGCAGCCGACGTCGTACCAGGAGCAGCCGTCGGCCAGCGCCGGGGTGGGTAGCAGCAGGTAGGGGGCGGCGACCAGGGCCAGGACGACCGCGACCCGGGTGCGGGTTCTCACGCCCCCTGCCAGGGCACGTAGCCGGCCAGGTCGGGGAGCACGGCCAGGTGGTCGTAGAGCCGGCCGGTGATGGGCAGCTGGACCCGCCAGTCGTCGTCCCAGACCAGCGCGATGGGCACGTGCACGAACGCGCCGTGGCTGGTCAGCGCGAGGTCGACGGTGGCGGCCGCGGTGCCGCCCGGGGCGGTCTTGTAGGACAGGAAGGTGAACCCGGCGATCTGCACGCCGGTGGTGACCCCGCCGGGTCGCTGCTTGGTCTCGGTCAGGGCCAGGTCGCGGCCGGGGCCGGCGGCGGCGAGCTTGTCCAGCACCCGGTAGCGCAGCTCGGGGGAGGAGGAGGCTGCGACGAAGTTGGCGGCGGCGAACAGGGCGCCGGTCGGGCCGGGGGAGTAGCACAGCCCGATGCCCTCGTCGTCGGCCTTGGGGCCGGCCGCCGGGGAGTAGGGGGCGGCCATCGTGCCGACCAGCTTCCAGGTGGTCGGCGGCGCGGTGACCGGCGGCAGGGCGTGCGGGTCGGCGGCCGGGCCGCAGCCGTGCGCGAGCTCGACGGCGGGGTGCCCGGCCGGTGCCCGGGTGGCCGGGGCCGGGCCGGGCCGGGTGGTGGCCAGCCAGAGGACGCAGCCGACGAGGACGACGACCAGGGCCGCCGAGAGCACGGCCGACGTCTTGGACCAGAACATGCGGCCGATGCGGCCGCTGTGCTGCTGGTCGGCTTCGGGGGCCTCGGGGGTCTCGACGGCCCGGGTGTCATCCATGGCTCACGCTCCCAGGGCGGTGACCAGCGCGGCGGCCGCGCCGACGACGATCGAGCCGGCGGCGACAGAGAACAGGGCGCCGGCGTGTTCGCCGGAGGTGCCGCGGCGGTGCTGCACGGCCATGGTGACGCCGACGACGATCAGGCCGACGACGCAGCCCAGGCCGCCGGCCCACTTGATCCAGGAGGCGGCGAGGGTGAACTTGTCCCCGCCGGGGGGCTGATTGGAGCCGGGGTCGGGGGCGGCCAGGATGGCCAGCGCGTGAAGCTGGGCGAGCAGGTGCATGGCGGTGTCCTCTCAGGACTCGGTGAGGTGGGCGAGGTCGGCGAACAGGCGGGCCGTGATCTTCGGGCCGGCCTGGTCACCGGTCCGCCACTCCTCGACCCAGGGCAGGTGCCAGACCGCTCGGTCTCGCACCCCTCCCGCCACGACCTCGGCGAGGTCGCGCAGGGGCTTGGGGAGCCGGCCGGGCGCGTCGGGCATGAGCACCAGCCCGAGCAGCCGGACCGGCGGGGTGCCGCCGGCGGCCCACTGGGTGAGCGCGGCGCGGGCGGCGGTCAGGCCGGTGAGCGAGGTGCGGGCGACCAGCACGACGTCGGGCACGTCGCCGTCGGGGTGGATCGGCCAGCGGTGCTCGCCGGCGCCGGCGTTGGGCAGCAGCGCGGCGAGGGTGGATTCGCCGGCCCCGCCGTGGGCGCCGACGAACCAGCACCAGGTCGGCCGGGCGGCGCGGAACGAACGCAGCCCGATCTCCGGGGCGGCGACGTAGGGTAGCGGCCGATCCGCGCTGATCGACGGGGTGTCCGTCACGGCTGTCACGTGGGGCCTCCCTTAGCCTGCGAGACGTGCTGTTACCGGAGGCTACAGAACTTTGCCGACGCCTAGACAGGCTTGATGTTCGTCGCCACCGTGTGACAGCCTGCCCGGCATGGACAGCCCCGCGGTGATGGCCGCCCCGCTCGACGAGGTGTTCGCGCCCTATCCGGCCGTCCTGTCCGTCGAGCAGGTCGCGGAGCTGCTGGGCCGGTCGACGCGGGACACCTACCGCCGGCTGGAATCCCGGGAGCTGCCGATCGGCCGCAAGGAGGGTGGCCGGTGGCTGATCTACAAGTCCGAGCTCCGGGCCTACGTCGAAACGCTGTAGCGGCCGCCGCGGTGGGCGCCGCGCTGCTGCTGTCCGGCTGCGCCGGCTCGTCGTTCGCCCGGCAGGCCGGCTCGAACCTGCCCACCAGCACGGCGGCGAGCTCGGCGCCGTCGGCCGGGCCGGCGCCGATGGACACCGACCCGACCGACGCCGGCATCCCCACCACGCTGCCGCCGGACGTGCCGGCCGGTGAGCGCACCCCGGCCGACGTCGCCGGCGCGGCGATGACCGCCTTCGCGGTGAGCGCCCCGGTCGACCCGGACGCCTGGTACCGGCGGATCGCGCCCTACCTGACCCCCGAGGCCCGGCAGGAGTACGTCTACACCGACCCGGCCAACGTGCCGGTGCACCAGCTGGTCGGCGTGGCCACGGTGACCCGGCAGACCGACTACCTCGCCGACGTCACCCAGGGCACCGATGCCGGGCTCTACACCGTCCGGCTGGCCCGCGACGACGACGGGGCCTGGAAGGTCTACCGGATCGACCCGCCGGCCGACGCCGGCTCGTGAAGCGCGGCCTGGGGCTGACCGCCCTCGCGGCCGCGGTGTTCCTGCTGCCGGCCGGCTGCCTGCTGGCGGTGCCGGTGCTGTTCGCCGCGCCGGCGGCGAGCGCCTGCACCGGCTCCGGGCCGGCGGTGGGGGTGACCACCGGGCCGCTGCCGGCGACCGTGGCCGGCTACCCGGCCGATCCGTCGCTGACCGGGGCGGCGGCGATCATGCAGGCCGCCAAGGACGCCGGCCTGGATCAGCGGGCACAGACCATCGGCGTGATGGTGTCGATGGGGGAGTCGGGGCTGACCCCGGTCGATCACGGCGACGTCGCCGGCCCGGACTCGGTGGGCTGGTTCCAGCAGCGCGACCCGTGGGGGCCGCGTGCGGACCGGCTGGACGCCTACCGCTCGGCGACGATGTTCTTCACCGGCGGGCAGGGCGGGCAGGCCGGCCTGGCCGACATCCCCGGCTGGCAGACGATGACCCCCACCGCGGCCGCGCACGCGGTGCAGCGCAACGCCGACCCCAACTACTACACGCCGTTCTGGGACAAGGCCGTGCAGGTCGTGGCGGCGCTGGCCGACGTCCCGGTCACGGTCACCCCCGGCGCCGGCGGGCAGACCTGCACCGCCCCCGGGGCCGGCGTGCCGGTCACCGCCGGCGGCTGGGTCAAGCCGGCCGTCGGCACGCTCTCCAGCGGGTTCGGCAGCCGGATCAACCCGGTCACCGGCGCCGTCGAGCACCACAACGGCCAGGACATCGCCGCCCCCTGCGGCACCCCGATCTACGCCGCGCACGACGGCGACGTCATCAAGGCCGGCACGAGCTCCGGGTTCGGCGACGCCATCTTCATCGACCACGGCGTCGTCGACGGCCGGGCGCTGGTCACCTGGTACGGCCACGAGTACCCCGACGGTATCGAGGTGGCCGTCGGCGACCACGTCAAGGCCGGGCAGGAGATCGGCAAGGTCGGTGCCAACGGCCAGGCGACCGGCTGCCACCTGCACTTCGAGGTGCACGTCGACGGGGTGCCGGTGGATCCGGTGCCGTTCATGGCCGCGGTCGGGGCGCCGCTGTAGCCTGTGCCCGCGCCGCGAGGCGCCCTAGCCACCCAAAAATCACCCAAGGAGAGGCCCGCCCCGGTGCACCGGTGCGGGCCTCTCCGCTGCGGAGGGCCCGGGAGTCGAACCCGGTGGGGCGGTCAAGCCCGTGCCGGCTCAGCAGGCCGGGGCCGTCGCCGTGCGGCCACCCTCCAGCTCCCCGCCGAGGACTCGAACCTCGATCTCCTGATCCAGAATCAGGCGTCGCTGCCGATTGGACTAACGGGGAGCGGAGGACCAGGGAGTCGAACCCTGTAGGGAGTTACCCCGACGGTTTTCGGGACCGCTGCAGTCGCCAGTGCTGCTCGCCCTCCAAGGGCGGTGCTGGGTGCATCGGTGGGAGGACTCGAACCTCCGGCACGCGGATTTGGAAGCCGCTGCTCTAGCCGCTGAGCTACACCGACAGGATGGATGAGCGCGAACTGCGCTGTTGCCATCGCTGTCGGGTCATGGCCGGCACGCTAGCAGGCCGACCGGTTCTAGGTCTGCGCCCTTCTAGGTCCATCTATGTCGTCTACCCCTCAGGTCGGGGCGAAAGTTAGACCCTGCACTTCACTCCGTCGGGGGAATCAGCTACGGTCCAGACACACCCGACGGGCCCAGCAGACCCGTCACCCCCGACACACCAGGAGGAACCGTGAGCATCACCGCACTGGCTAACCAGAAGGGCGGGGTCGGCAAGACCGCGTGCACCGCCGGCGTCGCCGAGCGGCTGGCCGACCGCGGTCGGCGCGTGCTGGTCATCGACATCGACCCGCAGGCCAACCTCACCGCCCAGCTCGGCGTCGAGGTCAACGAGTCCCGGCTGACCCTCAACGACGTCCTCGGCCAGCTCGACGCCGACACCGACGACGACGGGGCGGACTACCTCGGCGACGCGATCACCCACGCCGGCCCGGGCTGGTCGGACCTGATCGGCGTCGTCCCCTCCGAGCTCGCCCTGGCCCACCAGAACAAGGCGCAGTCGATCGGCGCGGAGTTCCGGCTGCGGGTGGCCCTGGGCAACCTGGCAAGCAGCTGGGACGACATCCTCATCGACTGCCCGCCGTCGCTGGAGCTGCTGACGCTCAACGCGATGATCGCCGCCGACCAGGTCGTCGCGGTCACCGAGGCGGCTGCGAACTCCGTCGACGGGCTGGCCCGGATGATCCGCACCCTGGGGTCGGTGAAGAAGCACTACAACCCGAACCTGGGCCTGGCCGGCGTGGTGGTCAACAAGTTCCGCGCCGACCGGCTGGACCGGGCCGCCTGGGCCGAGAAGCTGCGCAGCGCCTACGGCGAGCTCGTGATCGAGCCGACCGTGCCCGAGCGGGAGGTCATCGCGCGGGCCACCAGCGCCGCCGTGCCGCTGTCCGCGCTGGGCCGGGCCACCCCGGCCGTCACCGACGTGCACGCCGCCCTGGACGCGATCGCCGACCGCGTCGTCGGCCTGTGAGCGCCCCGATGCGCGGGGAGGAGCCGGACGCCGACGTCCTCGCCGAGCTCACCGCGCCGCGGAAGCTGACCAAGGCCGCACCGGTGGACCCGGTGCTCGGCCTGGTCGGCCCGCCGCCGGCCCGACCCCGGCTGGCGCCGACCGAGGAGGAGTGGGCGCGACACCAGGATGCGCTGCGGCCGACCGAGCCGACGCCGGTCACCTACCGTAAGGAGGGCGGGCTGCCGGTCGACGAGCCGGGCCGGCCGACGTCGGCGGGCTCGGTGGGCGCCGAGCTGCCCGAGCGCAAGGAGAAGGTGGGCGGCTGGTACGGCTACCCGTCCAACCTGGCCCGGATCCGGGCAGCCTGGTTCCACACCCAGACCTCCGAGGACGGCTGGCCGTCGCTGTCGGAGATGACCGAGCAGCTGCTGCTGCGTGAGGCGGAGCGGCTGGAGCGCGAGCACAACGGCGGCGAGCGGTTCCCGGACGTCCCGGCCGGCCAGGTGCGGCATTCGCGGCGGCCCAGTAGCTGACCGTCACGACACGCCGAGGAACGGCCCCGTGTTCGTTAGAACACGGGGCCGTTCCTCGTGCCTGACAGGGGGCATTCAGTAAGGCCCGCTAACCAACCGAAAACCGCAGGTCGCCCCGTGAGGGGGCGCACGTTTAGCGGCGGACCGGCGGGGCCAACACGCTGAACCGGAACCGGCCGGTCGGGCATGAACTGCCAGGTCAACACGCCGATGAGGGCTCGGCAACACAGGTGGCTGCCAGGTAGGTTCGGTGCACGCCCGGTGGCCCCGGGTAATCACGGGAACCAGCACGACACACCTCCAGCACGCCGGGACGCGTGCCGGACGCGCGCGCCTCCAAACCGGGGGGCGGGGCCCCGCGCACGACGCGCACCACACGGGGGGACGACTAACCCATGACGGCCATGCAGAACGCCGCACACGAGACCTTCCCCAACAGCAGGACGGCCGGACAGCTCGCCGGCGAGAAGCCGCCGAACGCCACGAGCCTCAAGCCCGGCTCGCTGGTCTACCTCTGGCGACCGGGGGAGATCCCGCACATGGACCGGCCGGTGCTGGCCCGGGTGGAACGCACCACGGTGGACACGATCATGGCCCTCGACCTGAGCAACGGGGTTCGCGCCAAGTACGAGGTCGGCCCGGCCTATCCGGCCGGGCTGCGCTGGACCTGGGAGCTGGCCGCTCCGCCGGAGGGGCCGCAGCTGACCTACGGCGCGGCCGCGGTCATCGACAAGTCCACCCTGGCGCTGGACGAGCGCAAGGAGCTGGTGTTCGGCCGGCCGGGCTCCATGGTGCGGATCTCCACCCGGGCCGGGGAGTCCTACGTCGGGGTGCCCACCGTCATGGTCATCGACGGCGACGACGACACGGTGTGCTGGGTGCGGGTGGAGGGCCCGACCGACTCCCGCGGGCCGATCGCCTACATGGTCCGCTTCGCCGACATCACCGCGGTGATCCTCGGCGGCGGCCTGCAGTGAGCGAGCTCGAGCAGGGCACCGCCTACTTCGCGCCCGACCCGGAGGCGGTGCACGACCAGGGCGACGAGCCGGCCGAGCACCCCTGCCCGGCCTGCGTGGGCGGCTGGCACGGCGAGCACTGCCGGGGGGAGTTCTGGACCACCGGGCAGCCGCCGGCGCTGGTCGAGTGCGACTGTGTCGAGGGCGCCTGCCGCGGTGAGTGGGTCGAGATCGGCCGGCTGGACACCGACGTGCTGCCACTCGCGGACGGCGGGCGGGTGTTCATCGCGCCGGTCGGGACCGCGCCGCCGGTGGCCACCGTGCTCGATGCCGCCGGCGTGGAGCAGCGCCGCCGGCAGGCCGAGTACGAGGCCGCGCGGCAGGCCGAGTGGGAGGCGACGCCGGTGCTGGACCGGATCGGCCCGCCGCTGCCGGTGCACCGGGTCGAGGACCGCGAGAACGGGCGGTACGTGGAGGTCTCGATCGGCCCGGCGCATCCCGCCTATGCTGCCGTGAAAGCCGGCCTGACCAGCGGTCTGTCGGTCTCCCCGAGCACTCCCGAAACCTTGTCCGATAATGGACCTTACGTAAAGTTAGACCCTGTACCTGGCGTGCCTTCCGATCCCCCGTCGGGCGTGCCGGTAGCGTCACCGACCGTGAACTCCGAGCAGGTCCGCGTGTCGCCCGGCGAGGTCGAGCAGCTGGCCGAGGTGCTGGCCGAGCTGGCCCGGCCCAAGCCGCTGCCGCGGCCGAACCGGGCCACCCGCCGGCAGCTGGACAAGGCCGCCGGCCGGTTCGGCAAGCGCCGCCGTGGCTGAGCGCGTGGACCTCGGTGGCGGCGACTACCTGCTCTACGACGCCCCCCTCTACGACGCGGCCGCCGCGCTGGCCGTCGGCCTGTGCGGCCGGCCCGAGCAGCCCGACCCGCCGCGGATCTACCGCGACCGCGACGACTGGTGGATCGGCTACTACCGCGGCGCCACCCACCACTACGTCTGCCCGCTGCCCACCCTGGTGATCCGCTGGAGGCGACGTGCCTAACCGCCAGATCCTGCCCATCCCGCGCGGCCTGGCCGACAACCTCGACAACGAGCTGCACGACTTCCCGGGTGATGCGAACCTGCGCTACCGGGTGCGCCGGCTGGTCGAGGCCGCCTACGCCGAGGGCTACGGCGACGGGCACTTTCGCGGTTACCGCGAGGAGAACACCGACCGGCGCGCGGCCGAGCAGGGCCGCCGGCCGGAGAAGGTGTCCAAGGTCGGGGAGATCCAGGACCAGCTGGTCGCCGACCTGCTCTCCTACCTCGGCGCGCACTGCCCGGTCTGGGAGGAGACGTTCGCCGCCGGCCCCGGGCAGGTGCTCGGGCTGAATGACGCCGCGGTGGTCGGCGCCAAGTTCATCGGCGAGCGCGACGGCCGCGCCGATGGATGACTCGGAGATCCGGGCCACCGTCGCTCCCGGGCACGAGCTGGTCGGTCAGCCCTACTTCGTCGGCGGCAAGCTCAAGATGTTCGGGGGCTGGAGGTACGAGTGCAGCTGCGGCGAGCTCCATGGCGCGACCGCCGCCGAGGCGCAGCGGCACCTCGACGAGCTCCGGCTACCGATGGTGCTCGACTCGTGACCGGCGCGCCCCAGCCTCGCGTGCCGGACAGTTTCGTCACACCCGAACCGCAGCCCAAGGCGGCCTCGGTCGTCGTCGAGATCACCCTCACCGACGGCAGCCGGGTCCGGTTCAGCTACCTGGCCGAGCACCCCGACGCCGAACACGACCCGACGGCCGGCATCGAGCTAGGCATCATCACCGAGACCCGGCACATCCCCGACCCGGAGGAGACGCTGTTCCGCGATCCGCCGGTGACGATCCGGCGGATCGACTACCTGCACCGGCTGAGCATCGCCAACGCGGCCCACTGGACCCAGGAGATCCTGCCACCGGTCGTCGAGGACGGCGTCGATGGCGGGTAGACCACCGGGCTCGGAGGTGTCGATCTACTACGACTCGATCGTCTACCGGCTCGAACCCGGCGACTACCTGCGCACCCCGGCCGGCAAGCTGTACGAGGTGCTGGACGTGCGGGTGCAGGAGCGCGGCATCCACGCCGGCCGACAGCACCTGCGCTGCCTGGTCATCACCATCGACCAGGTCGCCGACGTGCAGCGGGTGTTCCCGGTGCACTGGTACCCGCGCAAGGCCAAGACCAAGACGGCGGCCAAGCGCGCGACGCAAGCCACCGGCGCTTCCTAGCCTGCCGGGCATGGTCTACTCCCCCGGACTGGTCACGGTCACCCTGCTCTCCCCGGCCTCGGCCACCCTCGCCGCCGACCTGGGGCTGACCGCCGGGCAGAACGTCGCCGGCGCGGTGCTGCACCTGCCGCAGTCCGACGCCGAGGCGCTGGTGCAGGCCGGCGACGCCGAGTTCGGCGACGACAGCGCCGCACCGGCCGGGCTGCCCAAGCTGGGCGCCGCACAGGTGCCGGTGTCCACCGTGCCGGTGCTGCTGGCCGCGGCCGGCGAGAGCGTGCAGATCCAGGCCCCGGCCGCCGCGGTGCTCTACGTCGGCGGCGACGACACCGTCAGCGCGGCCACCGGCTACCCCGTCGCCGCCGGCACCTCGCTGCCGCTGGGCCAGTTCGCCGGCGCCGAGGTGTGGGGCGTGCTGGCCTCCGGGGCGGACACCGCCTACGTGCTGCGCACCGACGCCTGAGCCGGCCATGCCCCTGTTCGCGCCGCGCACCATGCCGGAGAAGGCCTGGGCCCGGGCCGCCGCGCTCTACGCCGTCGGCGCCACCGAGCCGGCGCCGGCGGTGCCCACCCCGGAACTGCTCAACGCCAAGATCGTCTCGGTGCACGACGGTGACACGATCAACGTGATCGCCAAGGTGCCCGGCCGCAACGAGTACATCGGCACGGCCGACAAGCCCCAGCCGATCCGGCTGCTGGGCTGCAACGCCTACGAGCTGCGCGCGACCGCCCCCGACGGCTCCAAGCCCGGGCAGGCCGCCCAGGCCTACCTGGCCGGGCTGCTGCCGGTCGGCGCCGACGTCGTGCTCGCCACCATCGACGACGACAAGTACGCCCCACGTTGGGATGCCAGCGTGTCCTTCGTCTACGGCGGGATCGTGGTGGACCTGGTGGGGCTGCTGATCGCCCAGCAGTATGCGGCCCCCTGGGACGGCCGGGGCAGCGCGCCGCTGCCGGTGTGGCCGCGTACCGTGCCGGCGGCATGACCCGGGGCTGGCCCTGGGATCGTTGGGACGTGCTCGACTGGATCGCCCTGGGCCTGGGGCTCTGGATGCTGCTGGCCATCGCCGTCGCGCTGCTGATCGGCGCGGTGATCCGGCTGGCCGATGCCCGGGCGGCCGGCCGGCTGCGTCACGCCCCGCCGGCCGGCTGGCTGGAGCGTCAGCTGCCCGCGGTTCAGACGCCGACGCCCCCCGCGGGCTCTCGGATCGCGGAGGGCGTCGGTGGCGCGGGGGCAGGGCGCCGAAACGCACCCTAAGGCACGATCACGTCACCGGCGGTCATCGAGACGCACCAGGCGCGCCCGGCGTGTCCGCCCCGAGCGCAGCGCCCGGGCGCCGGCGACGTGCGACTGCACGCGGACGAGCAGCTGGTGGCCGGCGAGGGCGTCGTGGTCGGTCCAGCTGGTCTCGTCGCCGCCGGCGAAGGCCTCCAGCCGGTCGGCGAGCAGTCGCAGGTTGGCCACCTCAGCACGGAGCTGGCTAAAGGTGAGCTCGGTCACCGCATCGGCGGGATCCATCGGGTTCCTCCTGGTGGCCGGGGCGCCGGCCCGGGGGTGCGGAACAAGAACGGTTCCCCGAGACGGTGAGTCGTAGCTACTGACTGTCGCGGAGTAGTTACTCAATAGGGTAGGACGGGTACATGACGGCCATGGCGACGACGACCCCTGCCCCCAAGACGGTGCCGCCCGGTGCGCACCGGGCGGTGGTCGATCCCGGTCTCGGCGCGCGACGGCGGCGGCTGCGGCTCGCCGGCGCCTGCTACCTGGGCATGGTGATGCTGGTGGCGCTGGCGATCGCGATGTCGACGGTGCTGCCGGCGGCGCTCGGGGTGCCACTGTTCATCGCGCTGGCCGCGGCGGTCGTGGTCATCGCGCACCCCACCATTCGCCTCACGCGCCGTCGCTGACTCGTCACTTTCCGTCGGCGCGCCGGCGGGCCGGTGACCAGCTGTTGTGGCACCGTCACTCAGGTGAGTGACAACTTCTCCTCCCCCCGGCCGGCCTGATGGGCACCAGGGTGCTGGACTGGGCCGGCCTGGTCCGCGTCGCCCAACGCCGCGACACCGCCGGCCGGCTCATCACCATCGCCGGCATCCCCGCCCGGGTCCGCCCGCACCTGGCCGTCGACGCCGGCTTCTACGTCTGCACCCCCGACGAGGACGGCCCCTACTGGGCGCTGCGCTCCCGCGAGGAGATGCAGCTGCTGCGCTTCCTGGTCGAGGCCGGCGAGGTCGCCACCGACGATGAGGAAGATCCCTGGCGGCTCTCCGAGTGGCGGCACCGACTAGACAACGGCGAACGCTGCTTCGTCGCCGGCTGCGGCTCCTCCGACGTCGACCAGCGCGGCCCGATCGTCGACACCGACGGCCGGATGCACCTGGCCTGCCCGGCGCACTGGGAGGCCATCACCGCCGTGCTCGGCCGGCAGTCCACCGAGAACCCCGACGTCGTCGAGATCCGCACCCACGAGTCGGCCGACCCGGTCCGGGTGATGTGCGCGATCTGCGGCGCCGACGAGACGGTGCCGCACGACGGCGCCGCGCACGACGCCTACGTGGCCAACCTGCCCCCCATCGAACGGAGCTGACCCTGTTGCCCACCCTCAGCCCAGCCAACGACGTCAAGCTGACCGTGCGCGAGGTCGCCGCGGCCCTGCGGATCGGCAAGAGCACCGTCTACCGGCTCATCCAGAAGGACGAGCTGCTGGCCCTGCGCATCGGGCGCAGCCTGCGGGTGCCGCTGGCCGCGCTGCACCGCTACATCGAGGCCGGCGGCAACAAGCTGGAGGACTACGTGGTCCCGGCCGGCGGCGCCCGGTGAGCAGCACCGCCACCATCGAGCGCCCCGGCGGCGACGCGCCGTCGCTGCAAGAGCAGTTCGAGCGGTTCCACCAGGACAACCCGCGCGTCTACACCGTCCTCGAACAGCTGGCCCGCCGCTGGCTGGCCGGCCACTCGCAGGTCGGCATCGGCATGTTGTGGGAGGTCATGCGCTGGCAGCTGGGCGTGGAGACCAACACCACCGACTACCGGCTGAACAACAACCACCGGTCCCGCTACGCCCGGCTGCTGCTCGCCGAGCACCCCGAATGGGCCGGCCGGATCAAGACCCGAGAGCTGAGGGCCGCATGAGCGCCGAGGAGCGACCGCACACCCCGTCCGAGGACTGCTGGTGCCGGCCGCGGACGGTCCGGGTGTCCGCCGGCGACGTCGCCGCCGACCTCGGGCAGCTGGACACCACCGCGGTGCCCAGCATCGAACGCCCGGACGGCCGGCCCGGGTTCACCGAGCAGTACGCCGGCGCCCAGCTGGTCGAGGAGGACGAGCTGCGGGCCGCCGCGATCCCGGCCGGCGAGCTGCGGCTGCGCGAGGGCGACCAGCCGCTGCCCACCGGCGACCCGGACGCCCCCAACATCCACGAGCTCGTGATGACCGACCTGGCCAACCGGATGGAGCTCGGCCGCAAGCGGTACGGGCAGCCGCTCAAGCCACACAACGGCCGCGACCCGCTGCGCGACGCCTACGAGGAGCTGCTGGACGGCGCCGCCTACCTGCGGCAGGCCATGTTCGAGCGGGACGGCGCCTGATGCGCCCGATCTTCGCCGTCGTCTCCGGCCTGGTCGCGCTCGCCCTGCTGATCGGCGGCATCCTCGGCATCCGCTACCTGGTCGCCGGCCCCGAGGGCGCGGTGCAGCAGCGCGAGCAGACCATCGGCTCCGGGGCCTACCGGATCCAGGCCTACGACGCCTTCTTCGACGACTGCAACGCCGCCAAGACCACCCAGCAGAACCTGCAGGCGGCCCAGCAGCAGCTCGACGAGGCGACCAAGGCGCACGCCGACGCCGGCCGGCTGATGCAGCTGCAGGCCAACGTCACCGCGCTGACCGCGACGCTCAACAGCCAGGTCAACGGCTACAACGCCGACGCCGCCAAGGCCGACACCCGGGGGCACTTCCGCGCCTCGGGCCTGCCCTACACCCTCGACGCCACCCAGGAGATCGTGTGCTCCCGCTGATCCGTTCCCGCCGCCGCCGCGGCCTGCTCGCCGCCATCGCCGCAGTGCTGGCCTTCCTGCTGCTCGGCGCCTCATCCTGCGACGACAGCTCCCCCGGCGGGCAGGACGCCAAGAGCCGGGATGGTTCCTACGCGGCGCTGGTCAAGGGCCAGCCGGCGCACTCGATGTCCTACTCGCCGAGCCGGGACACGATCAACCACTGGATCGACACCTGGGGCAAGAAAGGCCACGTGTCCTACGTCTACCTGCAGAACAGCGACGGCAAGCTGCTGGGCTACTACGTGCTCAAGGGGCTGCCGGTCTCCTACTGCCAGGGGCTGACCCCGCCCGACCAGGTGGACTACGACACCAACGGCAACGTCGACCGGCCGGCGCCCGGCGTGGACGGCGTCTACTACGGCGGCGCGGACTGCAACCGCTACTACGGATTCACCGCCGACACCGGCACCTACATCGAGTACACCGCGGGCCTGGGAATAAATGTGCTTTTGTACGACAAGCCACTGCCGCAGGCGAACAACGTGCCCAACCTGGCGCCGACGGGCTGATCCACACCGCCCGAGCGGGCGCGCCCCGGCCGTGACATCTTCCCCCCGGCCGGGGCGCTGCCGCGTCCGGGCCGGACACGCCGAGCATCGCCGCCGCGCCTGACGCTAGGCGAGGCCCGCGCCTACGTTGCGTCGCGTGACCCGCGAACTGTCGGCCTGGTCGACCCGGCCGCTGGCCGCCAAGGGCGAGCTGGTCGAGCTGGTCGACTCCCGGGGCCGGCGGATCGTGGTGATCGCCCGCTCCGAGGGCCGGCTGCTGGCCGATCTGCACAACCGGGTCGTCGACGACGCGCACGCGGCGATCGCCGCGGCCGCCGACGGCGCCGAGCGGGCCACCCTCGGCGACATCGAGGCGCTGCTGGTGCGGGTCGTGGTTGCCGCGCTCAAGGAGCTGGCCCGAGGCTGCCTGCCCCGCAGGCTGAGGGGGAGAACGTCCGTCCACACCCGTGGATAGGGCTGTGCACAGCCCCTCAGCTTCACCGGCAGTGGCGGTCCCATCACGCATACTGGGTTGAGCACCGGTACCAACCCAGGAGGAGCCCGATGCGCGTACTGCGCGTACCCTGCACCGATCCCCCGGCGGCCGAGGCGGCCGCCCAGAACCTGCGCGAGCAGCAGCTCGACGTCATCGGCACCGATGGTCGGTTCCTGCTGGTGCCGGCCGGCTGGTCGCCGGCGTTCGTCTGGCAGCTCGCCGAGCAGCTGCAGTCCGGCGGGCACGGCCACGACGCCGAGCTCGCCGCCTGGGCCACCGACGTCACCGCGGTCGGCGCCCGGTGAGGCCCGAGGAGATCGCCGAGGCCTCCCCCGCCGTCCGGCAGTACATGGAGCGGATGAACGCGTCCATGCGGGAGGCGACGGAGGTGCTGGGCCGGTTCGCCAATGAGGTCGCCCGCGCGTTCGGGGTACCCATGCACCTCGTCGGGCCGGAGTGGGAGCGCCCGGTGGACCGGGCCCGCCGGCAGCGGGTCGCCACGCAGATGCGCGCCTACCACCGCAGGGCGACGCGGCGGGCCGCCCGGGAGCGTCGCCGCGCCGTTCTACCGTCCGTCCATGCCTGACGACGCCCGGCCGCCGCACATCCAGCGGTGCACCTACCAGGAGGTCCGCGGCGAGCGGGCCTGGCAGTGCAAGCGCACCGACCCGCACATCGGCGTCGACCACGACCTGCCGATCGACGCCGAGTTCGGCCGCGACCTCGATACCCAGCGCCCGGAGTGGCTGGCCGCGACGCTGCGCGACCGGGTCGCCCTCGGCCGCAACCAGCAGCGCCGCATCGACGAGCTGACCGCGATCGCCTCCCAGCTGGCCGCCGGCTGGGCCGGCTCCGCCCCGCGCTACGGCTGGGAGCTGCCCGCCCTGGCCGCCGACTGGCTCCGGGCCAACGCGCCGAGCGCGGCCGAGCAGTTGGGGCTGGGCGCATGAGTGGCGAGGAGCTGCCCTACGGCGAGCTCGGCGACCTCATGGAGGCTCTGGTGCCGATCGCCACCGACCTGGTGCAGGTGATCCGCGAGGAAGGCCCCACTGCGGTACAGGGCACGCTGCTGCGGATGCGCAGCCTGCAGGAACAGCTGCCCGACGACGTCGTCGACCGGCTGCGTGGCCTGGAGGGCGGCATGTGGGGGGCGCTGGCGCTGGTCCTGGCCGCCATGGTCGACCCGGACGCCCGGATGAGAGCCATGCTCGGCTGGACCGAGGAGCTGATCGACGGACCCGGCGCCGAACGCGTCGTCGAGGAGCGGATCCGGGAGAGCGCGGCCCGTGAGCGGGCCCGGCTGGCCGCCGCCGGCGTCCGCACGGCCGCCGAGACCCTGGCCGGGCCGGTTGGCGCCGCCCAGACGAACACCAAGACCCGGATGCTGCACGTCATCCACGGCGGAAAGGCGGTCTGATGCGCAAGATCCCTACGCTGTTCGTCCGCGACCCGGAGGACCGCCGGTTCGTGCTGCCGCGGGTCAATCCCGGCTGCGAGTGGGTGCTCACCGGCGAGGGCACCCCGACCCGCAAGCTGGACGGCACCTGTGTGCTGTTCGACCCCAAGCTGGCCGCCGACGGGCTGGGCTGCCCGATCGCCGACGACGCGCGGCTGCAGGGCTGGTGGGTGCGCCGCGAGGTGAAGCCGGGCGGCACCCCGCCGGCGACGTTCGTGCCCGTCGAGCACGACGAGACGACCGGCAAGACGGTCGGCTGGGAGCCGGCCGACCGCTCCGGCTTCGCCAGGTTCCTGATCCAGGCGGTCGAGGCGCTGCGCGACGGCCCGCACGTGGGCACCCACGAGCTGATCGGCCCGAAGATCAACCGGAACCCGGAGAACGTGCCCCGGCACCTGGTGATCGCGCACGCCGACGCCGACGTCCTCGCCGCACCGCGGGACTACGACGGGTTGGCCCGCTGGCTGCTCGACCAGCCCTACGAGGGCATCGTCTGGCACCACCCGGACGGCCGGATGGTCAAGCTCAAGCGCCGGGACGTGCGCCGGTGAACGCCGAGGAGCCGCACCGGGACGCCGACGGCTACGAGATCATGCCCGACACCGAGCTCTGCGACGCCGACGGGATCATCGTCAAGGGCCCCGGCGTCGGCTGGCCGTGCACCGGCTCGGCGCACATCGCCGGCACCATCACCCACTGCTCGTCGACCGCCCACCGCCCGGACTACCTGCAGTGAGCGCCCAGGAGAAGCTGGAGCCGGGCGTGCCGCTGGCGCTGGGCCACGAGCGGATCGCCCAGCTGGCCATTCAGCGCAGGCTGGACCCGCCGGCCAAGGGCACCTGGGGTGTCTGGTGCCTGCACGAGCGGATCTGGGTCGACAACACCGGGCACCGCGGCGAGCGGGACGCCTGGCGGGCGCTGGTCCAGGTCACTACCCGGCACCCGTGGGAGCTGCGGGTCGCCCGACCCGACGACATCGGCCTGCCGATGCTTCCAATGGGCGAGGGCAAGCCCCCGTGCGACACCTGCGGCGGCACCGGAGACTGCCAGGCCTGCGACGGTCTCGGGGACTGCGCCGACTGTGCCGGCACCGGCAAGGAGGAGACGTGAGCGGCCTGGTCGTCGGCGTCGACCTGTGCGAGCAGTTCGCGGTGTTCGTCTACGGCGGCACCCTGCCCGACGGCACCCGGGTCATCCGCCAGCAGTGCCGCGAGTGGCCCTGCCCGGGCGCACAGGAGGTCCGAGCCGGCAACGGCGGCCCCGTCGTCGGCCTGATCGAGTGCAGCTGCCCCTGCCACAGCGGGCAGCTGGTTCACGAGCTGCCGGTTCGAGCTGGCCGCACCGCGGTGCACCCCACGGACGTGCTCGCCGATGGGTAGCTGGCCGGCCGCGGACGCCGACCGGTGGTGGGCCAGCCTGCCGCCGGCGCGCCGCGAGCAGATCCACCGCTGGATCGAGCCGGAGGCCCGCGAGGAGCCGATGCCCGAGCACCAGTTGGCCCTCGACGTTTCCCCCGACGGAGGGACGCAAGCGTGCCCGGCCGCCTAGCCTCCGCGCGTGCGCTTCCCCTTTGCGAGCCCCCTGCTGTGGGTGGTCTACGCCCTGCAGCTGCTCATCGTGTTGCTCACGCTCAAGCTGCTGGTCACCCGCAAGCGGTGGCGGCACCCGCTGCGCGGCAACGGGCCGATGCTGTGGGCGCTGATCGTCAGCCTGATCGCCACCGAGATCGCGCGGGCGCACAACCTGAGCCTGGGCATCGACAACCCGCCGCCCTACTTCCCGTCGATCATCGCCGTCCTGGTCGAGACGCTGCTGATCTTCTACTGGCTGTGGCGGCAGCTGGAGCTCATCCCCCGCTGGCTGCGGCGGGTGCTGCCTTGGCATCGGACCAAGGCCGACTACACCCTGGAGGAACACGAAGATGACTCCCATCAGCGTCGGTGACCGCGTGGTCGTGACCCGCAACGGCGCCACCGGCACCGTCAAGAGCCAGGTCGGCGATGGCGCGGCCTACGTCAAGCTCGACTCCGGCAGCGCCTGCACGTTCAGCGCCGAGGAGCTGGAGCAGGAGCGCAAGTCCTGGCCACCGAAGGGCATCGAGACCAAGTAGACCGGCGCCTTTTCGTCACAGCCCG
>Ga0308174_10000110_pt1 | contig 33640 bp, 25 predicted proteins | sample PhyPR2_FD_203894 | JGI IMG/M metagenome (GOLD analysis project Ga0308174, IMG submission 203894) | Soil microbial communities from UC Gill Tract Community Farm, Albany, California, United States - DLSLS.P.R2 | ecosystem: Environmental > Terrestrial > Soil > Agricultural land | place: USA... | reverse complement strand
GTGATGAACTACGCGAACGCGGACATGGTGGGACATTCCGGCAAGCTGGAGCCGACGGTTCGCGCGTGCGAAGCCGTGGACGCAGGGCTGGGAGAGATCCACAAAGCTCTGAAGCGGAGCGGCGGGACCTGGCTGGTCACGGCCGATCACGGCAACGCGGAAATGATGGTTGATCCGGTGACCAGGGGTCCGCACACCTATCACACGACGAATCCTGTTCCGCTGATTTTAATGGCGAACGGCGAGATGCGACTGCAGCCCAACGGCGCATTGAAAGACATCGCTCCCACAATCCTCGGAATACTCGACCAGGAGCGACCGAGACAGATGGCGGGCAAAGATTTGCGCGTGAAGATTCCCGATTAAGGATCTGCTGTCCCTAAATTCGACCGAAGCTCCACACCGAATACACCGCCACCAAGGCTGGACGAGTAATCACACCTAGAAAAGCCGCCAGGATAGTCTAGTTCCGCGAACCTTTCCGCCTTTCCCGGAGCGCACGGATTTCGATCTGCACGCCAAATGAAATCAGTTCGGATCCTGCCTACAGCGACAATGGAATTCTAGCTATGTCGCGCTTCGAATGGATAGTCGCGCTTCGTTATCTTCGCGCCAAGCGAAAGCAGACCGTCATTTCCGTTATCACGGTGATCTCCATCCTGGGCGTAGCTGCTGGCGTGGCAGCATTGATCATCGCGCTTGCGATTAACAACGGGTTTCAGAGCACGCTCGAAACCAGCCTTCTCAGCGCCACGGCGCACGTTAGCATTCTGGAGCGTAACCCGAGCTTCGGCATAGAAAATTGGCGGCAGCTACTTCCCAAGCTGGAGCGTTTGCCCCACGTGATCAGCGCGACTCCAGGATTGTACGGCCAGATCGCGCTTAAGGGCCCGGTGCTCGGTTCAGGCGCAATTTTGAAGGGCGTTCCGCTGGGCCACGGAGCGGCGGTACCTCAGATGCTGCAGCACTTGAAATCCGGATCGCTTGCCAGCTTCAACGCCCGGAAGGGCGAGTACGGGATTGTGCTCGGCTCACGACTGGCGGAGCAAGCGGGCGTTGTCCTGCACAGTCCGGTCACGGTAATCAGCTATCAGGGCCAGCTCACGCCAATCGGAGTCGTACCCAGCCTTTTCCACTTTCGTGTGATGGGCATCTTCGAATCGGGACTATACGACCTCGATTCCACCTGGGCGTTCACGTCGCTTCCGGCCGCACAGCGCGTGCTGGATCTGAACGATGTGGTCAATACCATCGAACTCCGGCTGGACGACATTTTTGACGCGCCGGAGGTGGCTCGTCAGGCCGAACAGATCATCGGACCCAAGCTCACAGCATCAACCTGGATGAATCAGAACCGTTCGCTGCTGAACGCGCTCAAGCTTGAGAAAACCGTCAGCATCGTCACCGTCGGCCTGATCGAATTGATAGCAGCACTGAATATCCTGGTAGTTCTGGTTATGCTCGTGATGGAGAAGCATCGCGACATTGCCATCCTTATGTCGATGGGCACACGCAGAAAACAGATCCAGCGTATATTCGTTTTGCAGGGCCTGATCATCGGTGCGGTTGGATGCACTATAGGGCTGGCGCTCGGCTACACTGTGACCGCACTTTTCAATCACTATCATTGGCTCAAGCTCGACGAGCAGATTTACTCCATCAGCTATGTTCCGTTTTTGAGTCATTGGACGGACGGCATCTGGGTGGCGGCTCTGGCTCTCTTGACCAGCTTTTTCGCTACCCTTCACCCGTCCAGGAGTGCATCCCGCATTGCTCCGGCCGAGTCACTCCGTTATGAATAGCTGATGACTCAGGCCCCGTCCGCGTTCCGCCGCTACCAACTAATTGTTCTGCTATTCGCGGCCATTACCTTTCTGGGATGCATCGTCAACCCTCCATCCCTGATGGATGATGTCGATTCCGTGCAAGCGAGCATCGCGCGAACGATGCTTCGAACGGGGGACTGGGTCACGCCCCATCTCGATGGGATCAAGTACTTCGAAAAGCCTCCGCTGAAGTATTGGCTGATTGCAATATTTTTCAAGCTCTTCGGCGTCCACGATTACATCGCGCGGCTGCCGGAAGCGATTCTGGACATTCTTCTCTGCTGGCTCACCTTCCGAATTGGCGTTTGGGCGTTCGGTAACCGTACCGGGTTGTATGCGGGACTGGCACTCTCCACCTGTCTGGGCTTGTTTCTATTCACGCGCGTTCTCTTCGCGGACTCGCAACTCACGCTCACTATTGCGCTAGCGATGTGGTCGTTCTTAAGGGCTGTAGATCCTGAGGAGCGACGCCCGCGCGTGTGGGGCTTGGTTGCTTGGGCCAGCATCGGTGTGGGACTTCTCTTCAAGGGCCTGATCGGCGCAGTGTTTCCGTTCGCCTCGGCTTTCCTTTATTTGCTCTTTACACGGCAGTTATTCCGGAAAGAGACCTGGCGGCGGCTCGTGCCGGGCTGGGGCATTTTAGTCCTGCTGGCCATAGCGGCGCCGTGGCACATCCTCGCGACACTGCAGAATCCGCCGTATCTGTACTTCAGCATGCACAGCGGACCCGGCAGTTATCACGGCTTCTTCTGGTTTTATTTTTTCAACGAGCATATCCTTCGATTCTTAAACCGCCGCTACCCGCGCGATTACAATACCGTTCCGCGGCTGTACTTCTGGTTGTTTAATCTCCTCTGGTTGTTTCCGTGGAGCGTTTACTTCCCCGTCCTGTTGCGGCTACGATACCGGGGAGCCGATCGAGCCTCCCGCACGCGCCTATTCGCGCTGTGCTGGATCGGGTTCCTGATGGTCTTTTTCAGCTTCTCTACCACTCAGGAGTACTATTCGATGCCGATCTACCCCGCGCTTGCGCTGTTGCTGGCTTGCGGAATGGCCTCGGCGACCCCGGCAATCCGCGCTTGGCTCCGGCGGGGGGACATTCTCCTTGGCACGCTTTGCGCCCTCGCGTCCGCGGCCATTACTTACATCCTGGTCCATGTTTGGACCCTGCCCACGCCAGGCGACATTTCGGACGCGCTGCACGAACAGAGTGAGTCCGCGTACACGCTCTCGCTGGCTCACATCGGCGATTTGACGCTTCATTCTTTTGCGTACCTGCGCTCGCCTCTTATCGTGGCCGCGGTCGGTTTCCTCATCGGCCTGTTTGGAGTTCTGCTATTGCGGCGCGGCCGGCGGTTTATGGCAGTAGCGGCAATGATGGTTGTATTTTTCCAGGCGGCTCGCCTCGCTCTGGTAGCTTTTGATCCTTACCTGTCCTCGCGGCCGCTAGCGGATGCGCTGCTTAAATCGCCGCCGGGACAGCTTATTGTGGACGATCAATACTACACGTTTTCATCTTTATTCTTTTACGCAGATACAAAGGCGTATTTGCACAATGGGCGAATTAACAATTTGGAGTATGGGTCCTACTCGCCGGAAGCGCCGGACATCTTCATTGACGACAGCCAGCTTGCCCGAATGTGGCATGAACCCACCCGCTATTATCTGGCGGTTACGGGAACGGCTCTCCCGAGAATCGAGCAGGTGATTGGTAAGGACGACTTCACCGTTGTGAAAGAAAGCGGCGGCAAGTACCTGCTGGTAAATCAGGGCGTCGCGAAATCTGCCCTGCTGAGCAAGCCTGATTTGTGATTCCAGGCGCTAACATAGGGATGTGCAGCGGGATGTGAAGCGGACAGCATTGATTGCCGTTGCGGCCATTCTCTTTGCAGGCCTGTTCGCTATCGATTACAAGGGCTACCAAAGCCTGAAGGCGATGAAAGCGCAGGTGGCTGCATTGAGCCGGGAAGCGCATGAGGCGAGCGCCGTGGCGCAGCGGGAATCGGCGTCCGCCCAGGCTGCATTTCAAAAAGCGGATGAGGCAGCAAGGGGCGCTCGATTGGCCGCCAATGGACGGCAGCAGGCTGAGGAGCAGCGCCAACAGGCCGAAACCGGGCGTGCTCAAGCCGTTACGGAAGCTCAGCAGGCGGCCGACCGGGCCAAGCAAGCTCAAGAGCAAGTGGCCCAGATGCGGCAGGAGCGCGAGCAGGAACTGAACCGTATGCAAGAGGCCCTGAATAGCGTGGTGGAGACGCATCGGACCCCAAACGGCATGGTGATGGTTTTGCCGGACTCGATTTTCCGGTTCAACTTCGATAGCGCGGACCTGAATCCGAAAAACCGGGAATTGTTGAGCCGCATTGCGGGCATTCTGCTTGTTTCAAAGGGCTACGGTCTCTCGGTCTTCGGCTACACCGACGATGTAGGGACACCGGAATACAATCAGCAGTTGTCGGTGCGGCGCGCCAAGGCGGTGGAAGATTACCTGGTGCAATCCGGTATTGACCGGTCGATCATCAACATTAAGGGTTACGGAAAGAGCAACCCGATTGTCCCAAGCACTACCGCCTCGGCGAGAGCAAGAAACCGCCGCGTCGAGATCGCCCTGACAGAGAGTTCTATCCATTTTGAAGGCGAAGCGCCGGGTACGACTCATTGAAACGATTGAAAGGGGCCATTGAGATAGAGAACGCCTGAAAACGGCGTACACTGGTCGCTTCCATCGATGGAGATTAGATACAGCGAGATCGCTCCGGGGAAAGTTGTGGTTACGATCACGGGCAAGATTATGTTGGGCCCGGAGAGCGAACAGGTTGTAGATCTGACTGGGGATTTGCTGCGCGATGGCAAGCGCACCATCATCTTCGATATCTCCGGCGTTACTCGGATTGATAGCACCGGGATAGGGCGATTCATCTCCTGCTACCGGGAGATTGCGGCGGCCGAGGGGGAAATGCGCATAGCGGGGGCGGCGAATTATTTGTTTCAAGCTTTTCACGTGTGCCAACTGGATAAGGTATTCAGGTTCTATCCGGATTTAGAAGAGGCTTGCAAACCGGGATAGCGCACCTCCGAAGCTGAGCAATTGTGATAACCTCCTGGCTAGCATCCGGCCCCCATGCCCACCAGGACAATCCTGATTGCAGACGACGATCCTGACATTCACTATCTGCTTGCAGCAGCGTTGGCAAGTGAAGACTACCGGATCGAGGATGCCTCGGATGGAGAGGAGGCGCTTTCTTACTTGCAGGCCAATGCTTGCGATTTGGTTATTACCGACATACGGATGCCGGGGTTAGATGGCCTGCAGTTGCTGCACAAAATCCGCGAGACACGGCCCGGCACAAGGGTTCTGGTGATGACGGCGGAAAGCACACCGGCGAGCGTAATCAGTTCGCTGCGCGACCACGCGATCGGTTACTTCAGCAAGCCATTTTCGCTGGACGCCGTAGCCGATACGGTTGCTCGGGCGCTGCGCGCTCCGCCTGCGCTCGACGACATCGAAGTGTTATCGGCTATTCCGCAATGGATCTCACTCCAACTTCCCTGCAAGGTGGAGATAGCGGACCGGCTCATTACATTTATGCAGGAGATAGGGACAGATCTCGCTCCGCAGGAACGAGAAGACATTGGTGCGGCTTTCCGGGAACTGCTTATGAACGCGATCGAACACGGCGGCCATTCGGATCCGCTAAAGACGGTTCGGGTGGATTATATTCGAACCGCCAGGTCGATGATCTACAAGATATGGGATCCGGGCGAAGGATTTTCGTTTGACGAATTACGGCATGCCGCGGTTTCGAATGGGCCTGATGCGCCGTTCGAGCACTTCGAAGAACGGACCCGCCTGGGTCTGCGCCCCGGCGGGTTCGGCATTCTCTTGAGCCGCAATCTGGCCGATGAGCTGATCTACAACCAAAAAGGGAACGAAGTGATGCTGATTAAGTACGTGAGCACGGCGAACCAAAAAGCAACTCATTAACGATTCCGAAACGCCACCTCGACTGTGTCCAGGTACTGCGAAAGTATCGCAGTCTCGCTTCGGATATTCTGGTCATTTCGACTTTCCGCGGCGAGTTCTAGGTGTTCGCCGATAGCCGTTATTTCTGGAAATCCGTATCCCGCTCCTGATCCATGCATTTTATGGCCGAGGGTGCGAATGGTTTCGTAATCGGCCTCATCCAGCGCCTTCGAAATGGCCTGGAGGTCGCGACGCCGGCTTTCCAGATAACCGGGAACCGCCGCCTGCAAGCGGGTATCGACGGTCACGCGGACTCTTTCGGATTGGTTCACTTCATTCGCATGCACGGACGGAGTGTGGCTGTATTTTGCCAGCGCTGCCAGCAGCGATTTCCGGCGAATCGGCTTAATCAGGTAGGCGGTACAACCGGATTCCCTGCTCTTTTCGATCTCCTTTTGGCGAGCGTAGGCGCTAAGCGCAACCACGGGAGTTGGGATTGCCTGCTTATCCCGCTCCCATTCCCGAATTCGCTGGGTTGCGGTGTAGCCATCCATAACCGGCATCTGGAGATCCATCAGGACGACGTCATATTGCCCCGACTGGAACTTCTGAACGGCGACTTCGCCATTCGGGGCAACTTCAATGGTGCATCCTGAATTCCTCAGATACGAACGGATGAGGAACAAGTTATCTTCCGAATCATCAGCCAGGAGGATGCGCAGCGAAAGCTGACCCGATAGCGGGTGCGAGTCCTCTTCAGCGTGCTGGATCGCAGTCCCGCTGCTGGACTGACTAAAAGCTGCCTGAATCGCCGCCAGCAGCTCAGGCCGTTGGATTGGCTTGACTAAATATGCTTCTATTCCGAGACTGCGGCAGCGGGCGGTATCGCCAAGGCGGTTGTCGGAAGTCAACATGAGAACCGTGGCCGCCGCAAGGTTAGGATGGTTTTGCATCTGTTCAGCCACCTGAAACCCATCCATGCCAGGCATTCGACAATCCAGCAGAACCAAGCCATACGGTTCTCCCGCCTGGCTGGCGCGGGTTAACTCCGCTAGCGCCTGTTCACCGCTTTCCGCAGTGGTGAGCACGCTGCCCCAGCCGGCGACCGCCTCCGCCAAGATCAAACGGTTCGTCGCATTATCATCAACGATAAGCGTACGCAGCCCCTTCAGGTCCAACCGCTGGGCTGGCCGGCGCACGGATGTGCGAGGAATTTCGAATTGGGCCGTGAAGTAGAAGGTGCTTCCGAGGCCCACTTCGCTTTCCACCCAAATACGGCCGCCCATCCGCTCGACCAGGTATTTAGAAATAGCCAAGCCCAGACCGGAGCCTCCGTATTTCCGAGCGGTGGAGGCGTCAACTTGAGTGAAACTCTCGAATATTTCGGTGAGCTTATCCCCCGGAATGCCAACGCCCGTATCGGAAACTGCAAACCGAAGGGATAGCTGCTGGCCGCTATCCGGCTGCCGTTCGACGCGCAACACGACTTCGCCCTTCTCTGTGAACTTGACCGCGTTCCCGACAAGGTTCATCAGCACCTGGCGGAGCCGGCTGGGGTCCCCGCGAAGGCCGGTGGGGACGTCCGGCATGACACGGCAGGCTAGTTCGAGCCCCTTTTCATGCGCGTGCAGTCCCAGAAGCTCACAAACTTTATCAAGCGTTTCGGTGAGATCGAAATCGATGTGCTCAAATTCGACGTGGCCCGCCTCTATCTTCGATAGATCCAGTATGTCGTTCAGCAAATTAAGTAGATTCGTTCCAGCACGACGGAAAATTCTGACGTACTGGCGCTGCTCGGTTGTGAGAGCGGTCTCCCAGAGAAGATCTGCCATGCCGATGATGGCGTTCATGGGCGTGCGGATCTCGTGGCTCATCTGGGCCAGGAAATCACTTTTACTCCGATTCGCGCTTTCCGCCGCTTCTTTCAATTTCCGGATGCTTTCCTCCGAACGCTTTCGTTCCGTGATATCCCTCGCATCCGCGTAAATTTTTTGCTGATCCAGCAGAGGAGTCGCGTTCCACAGCAGCCACCGGTAGCTGCCATCTTTGCAGAGATAGCGGTTCTCGAAAGAGATCGTATCGACGCCGCTGTAGATTTTCTTCATCTCCGCGATGGTGGCATCCCGATCATCTGGATGCACGAAATCCAGAAAAGGACGAGCGCGGAGCTCTTCGGTTGTGAAACCAAGGGTTTGTTCCCAAGCCGGATTCAGTCGTCTGAAATATCCTTCAAAATCGGCGACGCAAAGCATGTCGAGCGATGTCGAGAAGAACCGTTCCAGCGGCTCGTCGGCTTTTTTTCGTTGAGCGAGATCCGCTTCCAACTCCGCAATCTTGCGCCGAAGCCGGTCCAGTTCTGTCCGCTCGGGATTGGTTCGTGCTTCGGAACTCATAAAGCGCATGGCACGCAGCCATGTAGGGCGGCAGAGCGGAGGGCCGATGCCTCCGCTCTGTTTCTGCTGATATTACGGCGTGTATAGATTGCGAAGCCTGAATACCCGGTAAAGTCCTATATCGGCGAAGCTCTTATAGACAGAGGTTCCGGAAGGCGTTACCTCAAACGTATGGCTGGTATGCGGCGAACCCACAAACCCGGCCTGATACCAATAGTTTCCATTGGACAGTAAAGATGCAGTCCCTACCGCGAACGATTGTACGCCCAAATCGACGTTCACAACCGGCGTAGCGATCATGTTTGTTTCATCAAGTCGCCAGGCCTGCCCACGGGCGTTCCCGCCGAAACTAAGAATCCTGAGGTTGCCGTTATCGAATAAGGTCAATAGCCCATTGCTTCCTATCTCGGCATCGTGCTCATAGGAGAACCAGTCGCTGGCAGGAGCGCCGCCTCCGAGGCTGAAGTTGCCCCCCGCACCCAATCTCCAGATGATATTCCCGGTTCCCGATCCATTCCTATAGTCAATCTTCACCACCCAGGATTGGTGGCGGACGGAGGCGATGAGGCTCCCATCTTTCGGCTCGTAGAAGACGGAGTTAATGTGTGTCCAGTCATTCGCCATGGTGTAAAGATGGCCGCTCGCATCCGTGTTGTAGAACTTCGGGGGACACCCTCCTTGAGGGATCTTACAGACGTCATTGCCGAGCGCCTTTCTCTTGATATCAAGGTGATCAAAAGCATCCCAGGCCCAGACCACCTGGAAATTTCTATCCAGAATCAAAACGACGTCGCCCAACACATCCACCGGGCCCGAGCCTTGGTCTCTAACTTCTTCATCGGTGGCCAGGGTGGCAGTATATCCGTTCGGCAGCCGGTAGCCTTCGTGACTGAAATAGATTAGGCGAGCAGGCGATTTTCCCTGCGCTGCGCGTATCGTATTGAGTTCCTGGTTAGCAATGCTCCAGTTCGTCTCCCGGATGATATTGCCAGCCATATCGAATTCCCGGAAAAGCTTCTGGTCTCCGGTCATGTCGCCGTCGTTAATCCCGAGGAAGGTGCCGCCTGGCGCCATCCGAACCAGATACCCACTCCCAAAATGCGCAGGGAGGAACCAGACGATATTCTGCTGCAAATCAGTCGCCCAGGGACCACTTCCGCCACCGCACTTCAGCTCGAAAGGATAACTGATGCTGGTCGGAGCCTCCGGGGCCTTCACGACGGAAGAGGTGAAGGTAGGAAAACTGCCTGGCACGCTGCCGGTCTTGAAACTTAGCTGCGGCCCTGGAGTATCGAACGGACCATTGAAAAGGTCCTGTTGGAGCGTATAAGTTGTGTTCGCTCTCATGCCGCCGATATAGAAGTTTACGCTTAGTCCGTTACAGGGCTTCAATGGCGTCATCTGCCAGGCAGGGTCTGAAGCCGATTTAAAACGAACACGCGCCTGTTTCGGCGAACTGCAAGGCGGAACGGAATAGAGAGCCACCAGCGGATTGCGTGTCGAGGAGACCACCGGCGAGCTGCCGGAGATTCTGGAAGTAACGAAAATTGCCTCGGTGGTCGAGCCGGAAGCTCCTGTTGAAGATCTGGCTACGACCTTAACGTCATAGGAGCCCTCATGACTGCTGGGGGTCCAGTCGAAGGTATTGACGTGATAAAAGTCCTTTACCACCGAGAAGGACGAACTACCTGCGGGCGCAACATCGAACTGATAGACGAATTGCGCACCCGAATTCGTTGAATCGGTGGCTGTCGCCGTGAAGGAGACGGTGCCCCCAACCGGAACGCTCGATTCCGTATGCGATAACGTCACATTTACAGCGCCAAAGGCGGAAGCCGCAGTCAACCCCGCCCCGAGCATGAGCACAGGCACGACCGCCCGCCATCGAAGCACCGACCTGCGTCCGAAGTAAACCAGAAAGCTCAAGAGTACGAGACCCGACAGCAGCCCAAAACCTGGCTCGGGTACGGTCGGAGGCGGAGGAGGTGGGGGCGTACCGCCGGTCAGACTGCTCAGATCACCGAGTTCCAGTCCATCATGTATCGCTCCGTTCGGCGTTCGCGAATCGCCTGCGATATCGATCGTACCGATCAGGCCCACGGATGTAGTCGATAGGCTGAAGTGATACACATTTGAAAAACTTCCCGCAAAAAACGTTTTATCGGAACTGTCGAAGGCCAGGCCATAAAGTCCGGCGAACCCGGTGTGAAAAGTGGAAATAATGTTTCCCGCCGCATCACGTTCATCGATGCCGTCCGAAGCATCCCCCTCTGTCGTAAACAGGTTCGTCCCATTGCTGGTAATGCCGATGGACGTGGCCGAGCTGTAGCCCGTTGAAAACGAGCCTTTGACAGCGCCCGAAGTGGAAACTTGATAGACATCTCCGTTGTAACCGGATAGCCAGAGCGTCCCGCTACTACCGGAAGTCGCATCCGCAATCAGGTAAGGCACCGTAAACGAACTCACCGCGTGCTGGTTTTTGTCAAATGCGGTAATTGTGCTCGAACTTAACGTGGTTACATCCGGCTGAACAACATAAAGTAAGCCGTCCTGTATCACGCCCGCCGAAGCGCCATTCGGCCCAAAATCCTGCTGAAAAACTCCGGAAGTGGAATAAATCTGAAGTGGGGTTTGTGCGTTAAAGCCCACTAGAAGAGAATCCGCGCAAGCGGGGACTAAGCACGCAAATAGCGCGGCCCAGAAAGATGTTGCCAGAAGGGTTGTAAATCTCACTGTTCCTCTCAATCCGTTGATCTAGCTTAATTCCGACAAAGCGATGCCGGTAAGACACCAATTTAGATCAAAGCGTTACGAGCATATCAGACGGCGAGCAATGGCGAGTACTATCGGATCAGCTAATTTTTTGGTCCAGTTCTGCCCAACGGCTGTATAGATTATCAATTACCGCTTGAGCCTGGTTCATCATCTGGTAAGCCTGCTCCAGACGTTTTGGATCGCGGAGAATATCCGGGTCTTCGAGGGCAGCGCACCGCTGAGCGAATTCGCGCTCGGCCTCGGTGATTCGCTGCTCGATGGATTGGAACTCCCGGTTCTCGAGATAGGAAAGCTTCTTCTTCGCGGGTGGGAAACTTCGTTCCGCAGTACCGGACGGGCTGTTTCGCCTCGTAGCGGCACTGCCAGCGTTCCAAACTTCCCACTGCGAATAACTGGCGAAGCTCTCGGCGTTGCCTTGGCCATCCAACCCCACAACGACGGTAGAAACACGATCCAGCAGATACCGATCATGCGTGACAAGGATCAGGGCGCCCTCAAACTCCAGCAAAGCCTCTTCGAGGATCTCCAACGTGGGGATGTCCAGATCATTTGTCGGTTCATCGAGCAGCAGGAGATCCGCGGGTTGCAGCATCAATCCGGCGATCAGGACGCGTGCTCGCTCGCCGCCGGATAGACGCCCGACCGGCTGGTTCAGCTGATCGCCCGAAAACAAGAACCGGGCCGCCCACGAGGCAACGTGAATTGTGCGGTCCTGATAGACGACGGAATCGGCGGCAGGGGCCAGTGTTTGGCGAAGCGTCAGGTTGGGGTCAAGAAACCGGTTCTGATCGAAGTACACGACGCGCAGCGACGGAGCTCGGAGTATTTCACCGGCATCGGGCTCAATTTCTCCGCGGACCAGGCGAAGAAGCGTTGTCTTGCCGCTTCCGTTGGGGCCGACCAGACCGACGCGCACTCCGGCCGTGATGGTGAAGCCGGTGTTCTTCAGAATTTGGCGATCGCCGAAGCAAAAGCTCACGTCTTTGAGCTCTACCAGACGCTTCGTTTTGTGATCGCTGGCATTGAAGTCGATACCCGCTGAAGAGGTGCGCGCCCGGCTGTTCAGATTGTCAAGCTCGTCCATCAGCGTATGCGCGGCGTCAATACGAGCCTTGGCTTTGGTAGCCCTGGCTTTTGGACCGCGACGCAGCCATTCCAGTTCGGTCCGAACCCGGTTTTCCAGGGCTTCCTGGCGTTTCGCCTGGGCCAATAGGAAGTCGTTCTTCTTTTCGAGAAAAACGCTATAATTCCCGTGGACGCGCAACATACCATCCGCATACACCCGATTCAATTCAGCCATTTCCGTCGCGATATTTTCAAGAAAGTAGCGATCATGACTGACGACAATGCAGGCGAATCGGGAGACCTGGAGAAGATTCTCGAGCCACTCGATTCCCGCAAGATCCAGGTGATTTGTAGGCTCGTCAAGCAGCAGGATGTCGGGATTCGAAACCACGGCCTGCGCGATGGCGAGCCGCTTTCGCCAGCCTCCAGATAAATCGGCTGCTTTCAGATCGAAGTCTTTGAAACCCGCGCGCCCCAGAATCTCTTCCGGGCGGCGAGGCGCGGAATCGAGAGGCGTCGATCTCCTGAACGCATCTTCGACTACGGATCTGACTGTATCCCCGGGCGCGAAATCGGACTGCTGCGCCACGAAGCCCAAACGCGTGGTTTTGCGCATCGCCACACCGCCGGCATCGGGCTGACATTTTCCGGCGATGATTTCGAGCAGGGTGGATTTGCCGGACCCATTGGGACCGATGAGGCCCAGGCGATCACCGTCGGATAGGTTGAAAGATAGATTCCTGAATAGCGGCTCTGGGCCGTACGCTTTCGCCAGAGCTTCCGCGGTTAATAAGAGCGCCACGCGAGATCAGACGTACTTCGGCTGGTGCTTCATGGCTTCGTCGAGGGTGATGCGGCGCTTCTCGCGGTAAGCGATGTTCGCCATTAGAACGGCGATGGCAGATTTGTATCCGATCTCAACCGGGGCATTCGGCTGCTTGCGCGAACGGACGCAATCGAAAAAGTTGGCCATGTGATTTTGATCGGGCGTGTGACCGGTTTCTGCGGCGCCTTGCGGGCGGTTGACCTTCTCAGGGTAATAGCACGTCTGTTCGCCGCGAGGACGGCCGGTGACCATATCGGTAGAACCCTCGGTATGCTCCACGGTCCCGTCACTGCCGAGCAACCGTTCGCCCAGTCCGAAATGACTGTTACTGAACGTCGATTGCCAGCAAACAACCTTTTCAGGATATTCGAGGGAGACAGTAATCGTATCGGGAACCTGCCGGCCGTCTTTTTCGGACCAGATTCCGCCCAACATGGAAGCCGCGGACGGCAATTCCAGGTTCAGCGCGGAAATGATCCACGCTATCTGGTGGATCATGTTTTCCGTTGTATTGCCGCCGGAGAATTCCCAAAACAATCGCCAGTTAATGAACTTGTATCCATCGAAAGGCGATTTCGGGCGGTTCTGAAGGAAGAGATCCCAGTCAACATGCGCCGGGTTGCAATCGTCCGGCACGGGACGCACCCACTGCCCTTTTCCATGAGGCGTGTTGCGACTCATCCAGGATTCCACCTGCGTTACTTTTCCAAGCATCCCCTGCTCGACCCAACGGCGCGTGTCGGCCAGCGAGCCTGAGCTTTCATGCTGCAGGCCGATTTGCACGACGCGATCCGAATGCCGTGCAGCGTCGCGGCACTTCACCGCCTCAGGGATAGACCAGGTCATCGTTTTCTCGCTGTATAGATCTTTGCCGGCGGAAAGTGCGGCGAGGAAATGGACGGCATGCAAATGCAGCGGCGTGGCAACAATAACGGCGTCGATGTCTTTGCGGTCAAGCAGCTTTCGGTAGTCCACATACGCTTCTACCTTTGGGACGAATTGACGCACCTGGTCGTGCCGGCGGGAGTAAACGTCCGCCATAGCCACACACTCGACGTTTGGCACAGCGATGGCGTGCTTCAAATCTTGTTGCCCTCGCGAACCCGCACCGATAATGCCGATACGGATACGATCATTTGCGCCGACCACGCGCTCGTTCGGCAGGTGACGCGCAGCCACAGATCCAGTAAGAGCAGCAGCCCCACCGGCGATCTTTAGGAAGTTGCGCCGGGTACTTTCGTTTTGCATGAGAACCCTCCCTCTGATTTTCATTTTCTACCGAGTGGAATTCGCCTGGACGGTTCGAAAGGAAGCTTGCTCTCCGGTTGACCTTTGCTCAGCGATTCCGCTTCGATGAATATGCGCTTGATACGGGGATAGGCGGTGCGGATATTTTTCTCCAAGCGATCGACGGCCGCGGTCACTTCGGCCGCGGAAAGGCCATTCTCGAATTCAACATCGAGCGCAAGGAGTATCGATTCCGGGCCGAAATACATGGTCAACGGGCCGGCCACGCGAATCACGGCCTGATCGCTTTCCGCCAGCCGCCGGATTCTATCCAGCGTCTGCTTGTCCATGCCTTCTCCAATCAACAGACCTTTGCTCTCTCGCACCAAGACAACGGCGACCGCTGCCAAAGTGAGGCCGATCAGGATGGACGCGATGCCGTCCAGATAGGGGAGCCCAAAGCGATCCCCGAGAAAGATGCCGAGAAATGCAAAAGCCAGTCCGGCGACCGCCGCGAGATTGTCAAGCAGCACGGTGAAAACCGTCGGATCTTTGCTCGATCGAATGGCGGACCAGAACGCCTTCTTACCTTCGATGCGCCGGAAATCACGCGCCGCAACCGCCACGGTCATGATTTCAAAAACCGCGGCGATGGCCAGAACGGTGTAATCCCAAACTTGACGGGTAGAGCGGTGGCCCTGCACAATGTGACTGATCCCCTCATAAATCGACATTCCGCCGCCGATCGAAAAGATCAGGACAGCGACCATCAAGGTCCAGAAGTAGAGTTCCTTGCCATATCCGAACGGATGTTCGGAATCGGCGGCTCGTGCGCTGGCATGCTTCCCCCAGAGCAACAGAACAGCGTTGCAAGAATCCACAACCGAGTGGATCGCCTCCGCGAGCATAGCGGAACTGCCAGTGACACCCGCTACGACGAATTTGGCCGCCGCGATTCCGAGGTCGCAAGCCAGCGAAACATAGACGGTGCGATTCGATTCGGACGACACCCGTTTGGTAGATGCGTGGGCATCCGCCTTGTTAGCGGAGCGCCTTGATTTGACTGCGCAAAGGAATCATGCTATTGTCCATAGACATATAGGAGATTGCCTGAATGACTTCCACCCATATCTGGAAACGACAGCTTGCGCTCGGCGTACTGGTGCTTGGGTGCGGAGCCTGTCTTCAGGCGCAGGTGGTCGGCGGGTCTATCTCGGGTGTGGTTCACGATGAGACCGGCTCGGTGCTGCCTTTGGTCAACGTCACAATCACGAATTCGGAAACGGGAGCAGAACGCAAGCTGGTAACCGACAATGCAGGACGTTATGCAGCGGTTTCAATTGCCATCGGGCAATATCAAATAGCGGTAACGAAACCAGGCTTCGCCTCCCAAGTGAAGACCGGCATCGATCTGATCGTCGGACAGACCGCAAGCGTTGATTTCACGCTGCCTCTCGGCGAAGTGCGTCAAGTGGTCACTGTCGAAGAAGCACCGGCAACAGTTAACATCTCCACGCAGCAGACTTCGGGATTAGTGAATGAGCGCCAGGTAAAGGAATTGCCACTGAACGGGCGTAGCTACGACGAGCTGATTACGCTAAATCCGGCTATCGTGAACTACTCGTCGCAAAGATCGGGCGGAATCGGCACTTCCAATTCGGCGGTGGGGAATATGTTCGCCGTTTCCGGCCATCGCCCCCAAGAGAACCTTTTTCTGCTGAATGGAATCGAATACACCGGCGCTTCGGAGATCAACAACACTCCGGGAGGCGCAAGCGGGCAGCTATTGGGTGTCGATGCGGTTCGCGAATTTAACGTTGTCACTGACACGTACGGAGCGGAATACGGAAAGCGCCCAGGAGCGCAGATCAGCATTATCACGGCATCGGGTACAAATCAGGTTCACGGGAGCGCATACGAATTCCTGCGCAACAACGATCTGGATGCGCGGAATTTCTTCGATCAGGGCGCGGCGCCGCAGTTCCAACGTAACGAGTTCGGCGGCGCGCTCGGCGGGCCGATTAAGAAGAATAAGCTGTTCGTGTTCGGAAACTACGAAGGATTCCGGCAGCATCTTGGGCTCAGCAACGTCACCCTGGTTCCGAATCAGGCTGCACGCGCCGGTTTTCTACCCGACGCGAACGGGCATCTTGTCCCGGTTAAAATCGCGCCAAGCGCGGCGGCGCTGCTTTCCTTGTGGCCGGTTCAAAACGGGCCGGATTTAGGGGGCGGAATTGGCGAAGCGTTCAATCATCCGCTGCAGACTATACGCGAAGATTTTGGCACTAGCCGGGTGGATTACAACCTCTCTGAAAAAGACACCCTGTTTGGGGTTTATACCGTGGATGACAGCGCAGACGACACTCCCACCATAAATCCGCTGAGCGGAGTCATTGAAACGCTCCGGGAACAGGTCATCAGTTTGCAAGAGCAGCACGTGTTCTCGCCCAACGTGCTAAACACGGCACGAATCGGTTTCTCCCGCGCGGGTTACTTCTTCACGGGCAACACCTCAGTGGATCTGCCGGGCTGGGTAGAGGGCGCGCCGATCGGAGCGGTGGTAGTGGGGGGCGGGACAGCGCTAAATGGAGCTTCGCAGATCAGCCTGGCAGGCACAAACGCTGGAAGCAATCTGTCGGCGGTACGTAATTTATTTACATACGACGATCATATTGCGATTAACCGAGGCATGCACTCGATCGAAGCCGGAATCTGGTTTCAACGAATCCAGGCCAACGATAACCTGGCGCAATATCAGTATGGTCAGGCGTCGTTCGGCAGCTTGGCGAGCTTTCTCCAGGGCACTGTATCGACGTTCACGGTGGTTCCGTCACCGACACCGCTGGGCTGGCGCTCGCTGGAGACGGCAGGGTTCGTTCAAGACGCGATGCGGGTCACCCGCACCTTAGAAGTACGCCTTGGTTTTCGCTTTGAATCCACTGACGGCTGGAATGAGGCGCACGGCCGCGGATCGAATTACATTTTCGATTCGAACGGTGTCATCCAGACGAATCCTCGGATTGGTGGTTCCGTTTTCACGGTGAATCGGGCAAAGTTTTTGCCGCAGCCGCGCGCCGGTATCGCCTGGGATCCATTTGGAAAAGGCAAAACGGTCATTCATGCGGGCTTCGGGATCTATAACGCCTTGCTCGATAACCTTGATTACAGGCTGGATCAAACCGCGCCGTTCAACACAACGGAGACATTAAAGAATGTCACGCTTGCAAGTCTGCGGCTTGCGCCCGGTGCGACGCTTTCGCACGGAGGGCTGATTTCCCCGAGCGGCGTTCAGCCCGACGCGTACACACCAACGATTATTTCCTACACGTTCAAGGTAGAGCAGGAGATTGCGCCCAACACTGCCCTGACGGTTGGATATGTCGGGTCACGCGGGTATCACGAGATGCTCTCGCTGGACGCAAATGAGCCGTTTCCGGCTGTGAAATCGGGGGCGATCTTCTATCCGAAAGGCGCGCCTCTGGCGAATCCTAATCTGGCCAACACCACAAGTTGGTTCTCAGAGGGAGTCAGCTCTTATAACGGGCTGGAAGTGGACGTAAACCGCCGTTTCAGCCACGGACTGCAGCTTCGCGGCGTCTATACGTTTTCAAAAAGCCTGGATGACGGCACGGCCTGGAACAGCAGTGTAGCTGCCAATGCACCCGGGTTCGTTATGTTTCCGCTGAATCCGAAATGGGATTGGGGCCTCTCGACAACGGATGTCCGTAATCTGGCCGTGATTAACGGAACGTACGAACTACCAGTGGGGCGCGGCAAACCGTTCTTTGGGGGCGTAATCGGATGGCGAAATAAGCTCATCAGTGGATGGTCGGTAAGCGGCATTGGGACGATCCAATCCGGACTGCCATTTACACCCCAACTGGGTTATAACCCGACGAACAACGGCGACAGCCGGAACCCGATCCGGCCTTCCTGGAATCCTGCATTCGGCGATGAGATCATCACAGGCAGTCCAAACCGGTACTTCAATCCGGCTGCTTTCATTGTTCCGCCCAACGGAACGTATGGCAATGTGGGCCGGGATGTACTGATTGGCCCCGGAATTACGACACTGGATTTTTCGGCGCTGAAGAACACGAATCTTTCCGAACGGTTCAAGCTGCAATTTCGGGCGGAGCTTTTTAATCTGCTAAATCACGCGAATTTTGGAACGCCTAATCCGGTCGTCTTTACGTCCGCGTCCGCGACTCCCGCGCCGACAGCAGGCGTTATTACCGCTACTTCGACAACGTCCCGGCAGATTCAGTTCGGGCTGAAGCTGTTGTTTTGAGATAGCGGGCGATCATGCGCCTCAGAAATGCGAGTGACTCGGCCATCTCTTCCATGCCATTCATGCCGTCTTCGATGCTGATCCAGCCCGAGTAATCGTGCTCGGCCAAAATGCGAAAGATGGAATCGTAGTCGTTGAGGCCTTTGCCGGTTACACCGTGATGGAGATTGGGTGAATAGCCGAGTGTACCGTCCGATTGCCGGAGTTGATCAAGAGTAGTTCCTTCAGCCAGGTAGCGATCGCTGGCGTGCATGCTGACCACGCGACCGGCAACTGCCCTCAGCAAGGCGATGGGGTCGTCACCGGCAACGATGGCATTCGATGGATCGTACTGCACGCCGAAATGGTCGCGGTCGGGAACCGCGTTTACGATATCGATGAAGCGATCCATCTTCTGGGCAAACTCTGGATATTTCCAGAACCCATCCTTGTAATGATTCTCCATGCCGAGCACGATATCGTTTTCGCGGGCCACAGGCAGCACCTGTTCAATGCAGGCGAGGACCCATTCCCTGCCCTGCTGCCAAGACACGTCGGGATAGTGCTGTCCGCTGAGGACGCGGCAAACCGTCCGGGAGCCGCCGAGGCGCCGCGCGATGCGGATCATGTCCGCTTCTTTATCGATCTCACGCTTGCGCTTCTCGGGATCGGGAGCGGTGAAATCGGGCGAGCAGCAAAGCATCGGCATCGCAAACCCGGCTGAATGGATCGCTTCTCCGACGGAATCGAGATAGGCCGGCTCCAGGCTGGTGAAGAACCCTTCGTACATCTCAAGCCCGTCGGCATCGAGCTGTCTCGCCATTTCGATCCACTCGAAAACAGACATCTGCCCGTTGGCAATCTGCTCGAGATAACACTTCGGAAAAGCCGAGATCCTCACTGACATGCCGGCGTGAGCACCGCTTTCACGTATTCGCCGCGCTCCATCTTCTCAAAGCACTCCCGCCAATCATTCAAGGGAGCAATGCGGCTGATGATGGGATCAAGATTGATTTGGCCGGACACAATCATGGATATGACGCGTTCCCAAACCGGCCAGTTGTGGGAAAAGCTACCCGAGATTGTGGCGTTCTTCTGAACCAGCGGATCCAGGCTGAACTGCATGGGCTGCGGGCCCCAGCCAACCTTGATGATTTGTCCAGCGGGCCGGACAGCCTGCATAGCCATCTGCAAAGTTGCAGAAACGCCGGCAGCATCGATAGCGACATCCACGCCCAAGCCGTCTCCGAGCGAAGCGATGTATTCGGGTACGCCACCATCGAGCGTCATCGCGCCTAAGGTGCGCGCCACACTCAAGCGATTTCGATCGCTTGGCAGCCCCGCGACGATTACGTTTCCTGCCCCACTCAGCTTCGCCATCATGGCGCACAACAACCCGATGGGTCCGGGGCCAAGCACCAGAACGTTATCGCCGGGCCGGACTCGCCCATTGACACAAACGGCGTTGTAGCTGACGCAACAGGGCTCCGTGAGAGCAGCTTTTTCGAAGCTGAGATCAGAGGGGATGCGATGGAGGCAGCGCTCCGGGACGCGGACATATTGCGTCATGGCTCCGTCGACGCCATACCCGAACCCGCGCCGCGCCGGATCAAGATTATAGAGGCCGCAGCGGCTCAAAGGAGAAGATTCGTCAATCACAGCGGCGGTCTCGCTTACCACGCGATCGCCTTCCTTGAAACACTCAACGTTGGAACCGGCCTTCGCCACCGTTCCGCAGAATTCGTGCCCGAGAATGCAAGGATAATTGACGGGCCAACCGTGCGACCCGCGCCATTGGTGTAGATCGCTGCCGCAGACGCTCACTGCGCCCACACGCAGGAGCACGTCGCGCTCGCCAATCTGGGGAACAGGAACTTCGCGCAATTCGACTGAGAACGGGTCGCGGCCATAATTAACCAGCCCCTGCATGGTGCTGCTCATGCGATGGACTCCTTCCCAACGGGAATATCGCCGTAAGCATGCACCTTCTGGCAGATGAGGCGCAGGATTCCCGCAAGGTCACCTTCGGCCGTCCGAAAGGCGTGCGGGTCAATAGCCAGAGGGGCGCCAATCACCACCAGCGGAGCGCCATACTTCGGCGTATCCGTCGCTTGCTCCAACGTCAAGCCGCCCACAGCCTGGACAGGCACAGAAACGGCATCGACAATTTCGCGCAGACGATCAAGCGGCGTCGGAACCTGCAGTCCTCGCGCGCGGCGCAGCGTCCGCATATCGTAGCCGATGTGATGGATGATGTAATCGCAGCCAAGTTCTTCCAGGCGCTTTGCGCCGGCGACCGGGTCGGGCATGGCCATATTGTCGCCCATTACCTTGGCTCCGAAGTCACGCCCTGCTTTGACAACGGATTCGATTGTTTCCTCGTGAGCCTGGCCCATAACCACGACCATGCTTGCGCCGGCTTTCGCCATGACCTCCGCTTCCAATCCGCCGCCGTCCATGGTTTTCAAATCCGCCACGATGGGCACATCCGGATATCGGGCACGTAACGACCGGACGCCGTGCATGCCTTCCGCGATAATCAGCGGCGTGCCGGCTTCCAGCCAATCCACACCGGCCCGAACGGCAATCTCCGCCGTTTTCAACGCCTCATCAATATCGATTAAATCTAGGGAGAGTTGGACAGTTGCTTGCATCCTGAGGTATCGACCCCAGGTTTACCACGGCAGGAATAATTTGGCTGGCTCGGTCATGGTTGAAGCGGCCAGCCAAAGTTCCGAAGAGCCTTAATGCGCTAAGTGCGGAGTGCCTGGCATGCGCGTCACTTTCGACGCAGCAATGCCGCTGGTCAAGGCAAATACGAAAACGATTACGCCAACACACAAGCTGTTGATGAAACGGCCCGTGTTAACGCCTGCGTATCCGTAGATCCAGGGTGAAAAGAACACCCAGATTCCAAGGACCAGGTTGACCCAACTGATAGCAGTTGAATAAGCCGGCCGCGAAACGCGAACGCAGGCCAGCAGGAAAATGGCCGCGCCCACAATCCAGGAATTCCATGCATTCCCGCTAGTGTACGCGCCGTACACCCAAGGCGACACGAATAGCCAAATGCCCGCCAGCAGGCAGATTACGCTGGCAGCTCGAATACCGCCGAGCCTTGTGCCGGTATCGGTAATACCTGCATTACTCGGCGGCGCGTTCATGCCCGTCGTGGTGTTGATTGGTTCCTGTGGTGTCATGGCTACTTAAACCTCCTAATTGTGAGACGCTTTTAAGCCGGTTTTGTAAGGCCAAATTGTTCTATTTACAAACCTATATGTGATGGGATATCAACTATTAAGGATGGCGAATCGACCGGCACTTCTTTTCTTATTAGCGATAAGCGCAGCATCGGCAGCGGATTTAAGTCCGTTGCCGGATTTCTCAAGCACAGCAAAGTCGCTGGAAATTGTTTCGCGGTGCATTCCACGCGAACCATGGAGTGTGGCGGGCGAGCACGGCGCGCTATTCGGCCGGCAGGACGGGACATTTGAGGCATGGCTCTGGCCGGTAAAGATCCTGAGCAATTTTCGCATCAGCGCACGGTTGGCGGATTACGCCGTGCCGATTGACGTAAATGCTTTGGCGGCTGAGATTAAGGTTGCGCCAGCCGAGACAATGATCACTTACTCGCACGCCGCGTTCACTATCCGCCAGCACATGTTTCCGGCGAGAGGGGCCGGCGTTCCAGTGACCGGAGTAACTGCCTATTTCGAAATCGAATCCGCACGACCCATGGAGATCACGTTTTCCTTTACTCCAGAAATGCTGCGCATGTGGCCCGCGCCCAATTTCGGACGGCCAAACGGCGAATGGATAGCGCATGGTAACAGCGGGTTGTATGTTTTACATACCGACAATCCGCACTTCTCCGCGACCGTTGCGATGCCGCATACCCGGCCCGGAATTCTGGTCCCGTACCAGGAGCATCCGCAGACTTTTCCGCTCCAATTAAAGCTTTCGTTCGATCCAAAGCGCGATCACGGCATGGTATACCCGCTGGTCATGGCACTGGCAGGCAGCGGCGATCCGTACGACCAAGCGGCTGGCATAGAATCCGCCATTCCACAACTCTATTCGCAGGCACAAACTTACTACTCGCATTTCTTTGATAACCGAGTGACGGCGGAAACGCCCGATCCCCATATCGATGCGGCGTTGAAGTGGGCCGAACTCGCGATCGATCAGATGCAGGTGAAATATCACGACGAGATCGGCATGGTGGCGGGGTACTACGAGTCGGCCGATTCCGCTCGGCCGGGTTACGCCTGGTTTTTCGGACGCGACACGCTTTGGACGACATACGCCATCAACAGCTATGGCGATTTCGCACTCACTAGAAGAGCGCTCGACTTTCTGATCCGTCGTCAGCGAGCGGATGGCAAAATCATGCACGAATATTCACAGTCCGCGGACGCATTGGATTGGAAGTTGACTCCATATTTCTATGCTTCAGCCGATTCCACGCCCCTGCTGGTTATGGCAATGAACGACTACGTAAATACGAGCGGCGACACGAATTACCTGAAGGCGAATTGGGGAGCGATCCGAAAGGCGTACGAGTTCACGCGCGCGCATGAGGGGAATGACGGAATCTACAACAACAAGGAAGGGACCGGGTGGGTAGAATCGTGGCCGCCTACGATGCCGCAAGAGGAGATCTACCTTGCTTCGTTGGATGAACAATCGAACGATGCGATGTCGCGCCTGGCGGCGACAATGGGTGACTCGAAACTGGCTAATGATGCGAATAAGAAGGCAGCGGACATCGCCGCGAAAATTGAATCCGAGTATTACGAACCGGCTGATAAGTTCTATGCGTTCAGCCGTAATTCCGACGGGTCGGTGGATCACACCGCTACGATTTATCCATCAGTGGCGTGGTGGGATGGCACGTTCGGGCTGAAGCAGGCCGGAGCGATGCTTACGCGCTGGGCATCGGACGAATTTTCAACCGACTGGGGCACTCGCGACGTGAGCGATCAGACCTCTTTCTATGATCCGATCAGCTATCACCAGGGATCAGTTTGGCCGTTGTTCACCGGCTGGGTTTCGCTGGCGGAGTATCGCGCCGGACGGCCGCTGTCGGGATATGCGCACATGATGCAGAATCTCAATTTGACCTGGGCGCAGGATCTGGGATCGGTAACGGAGTTGCTGTCTGGAGAGTTTTATCAGCCGCTGGGGCGCAGCAGTTCGCACCAAATGTGGTCTTCGGCGATGATCGTCACGCCTCTGCTGCGCGGGTTATTCGGCTTAGATTGGGATGCGCCGAATCACACGCTGCATGTTACGCCGCACCTTCCGGCGGATTGGGACAATGCGAGTTTGAAGCACGTGCAAATCGCAGGATCGAGCGTTGATCTTGCCTACGAGCGAAGGCCAGTCGGGTGGCACATTTCCGCAAAGTCCGATTCGCGCGTCTGCCTCGGAGCCGCTGCAGCGAATCCGAGCTCATGCGCCCAAAGTGTGGATATCCCGTTCCCGCCCGTGGAACTTGGAATTCCAGGCGTTTTGCCTGGGGAGGGAGAGAAGACGCGCCAGCTGAAAGTCCTCGATGAACAAATGGGGACCCGGCGGGCCAGTTTCACCTTTGCGGCACAAGGCGGTTCGGTTTACGATCTACCGGTCAGAGTCAACCGAAGTAATCCCAAAGTGGCCGGGGCGGAGGTCAAGAGCGACAAACTGCACTTGCAGTTTCCGCCCGGCCAAGGTTATCGACAACTGGCCGTCACGTTCATCTGGTAGAGTGCCGGAAGAAATGAAATCGCTTCGCAGGTCCGTTCCAGCAGCTTTGGCTGCTGCCGCCATCGCTTACGCCGGTGCGGCCCTGTACGCACAGAACCCGTCTCCCCAGACAAAGACGACCGACATCCTAGCGTATGTCAAGCAGACCTGGACGACGCTCACTCGCTCGAATAAGGATCTGCCAAAGGCGGCAATCGATCCCAAGTTCCATCCGGGGGCGGACGGACGCTGGCCTGTGTTCGTGCCGCGTAGCGAAAGTGCCGCGGCAATAAGCGCGAGACTGGAACGCGAAATTCCCGCCGCCACGTTCAAAACCATCGAGATCCGGCAGTTGCCGGAAGATATATCTCAGTTGCGAGAACAAGGCCTCTTGTATCTGCCCAAGCCATACGTGGTGCCGGGAGGCAGATTCAATGAAATGTACGGTTGGGACAGTTATTTCATTCAAGTCGGGTTGTTGCGCGACAACAAACTCGAATTGGCAAAGGACATGGCGGACAACTTTCTGTATGAAGTGAAGAACTACGGAAAGATTCTGAATGCGAACCGCACGTATTATCTGGGACGTTCGCAGCCTCCGTTCCTGACCCAGATGGTGCTCGGCGTTTACAACAAAACGCATGATCGCAAATGGCTGGCCGATGCGCTATCCCTCATCGAGAGTTATTACAAATTCTGGACCACGAAACCGCATTTGACGGAAGATACGGGGCTATCGCGCTACTGGGATTTCGGCGGAGGCCCTGCGGCAGAGGTTTTGGCTTCCGAGCGGAACGCGCAAGGGCTGACCCATTACGATCTAGTGAAAGAGTATTTCCGAACGCACAAGATCACGGATTATGAAGTAGATCAGTACTACAACCGCAAAACAGATCAGCTCACGCCGCTGTTCTATAAAGGTGATCGGTCCATGCGCGAATCGGGTTTCGATCCGTCGAACCGCTTTGGAGCCTTCAACCTGGACGTAATTCACTACAACCCGGTGTGCCTGAACTCGCTGCTTTACCTGATGGAATTACAGACAGCCGACATTCTGGACACTCTGCGCAGAAGCTCTGAAGCAGGCGCCTGGCGGACGCGAGCACAACAGCGTGCGGAGCGCGTAAACCGGCTGATGTGGGACGTGAAAGATGGTCTTTATTACGACTATGATTTTCAGATCCAGCGCGTGCGGCATTATCCGTTTCTGACTACGTTCTACCCGCTATGGGCCGGTTTTGCAACCAAGGAACAGGCTGCACGGGTCGAGAAGAATCTGCCCATATTCGAGAAAATAGGCGGCCTGCAAACCAGTACGCATGTGAGCGGCAACCAGTGGGATTCTCCCTTCGGCTGGGCGCCTCTAGAAATGATCGCGGTAGACGGCCTCCGCCGCTACGGCTATGACAAAGATGCGGAACGCATCTCGATGAAGTTTCTATCGCTGGTGCGCAAAGAGTTTTTGCGGCAGGGTTACATCGTGGAGAAATACGACGTGGTGAATGGCGGATCAAACGTTGCGGCACAAATCCATTTCGGCTACAGCGCAAACCAGGCAGGTTTTGGGTGGACTAACGCGGCATTTACACATTTATACGACGAGTTGTCGCCCGCAGACCAGGAGAAGCTTCTGAGCGGGCAGGGCGGTCAGGAGTAAAAACACAAGGCTCCTTAACTCTTCTCCATCGACTTCTCCTGCGCCTCAATCTCCACCCGGTCCTTCTTGATATCCAGGCGCACACGAGCGTAAACGTTCATGTAGAGGTTTGCCACCCAAACCAGGGCGAACAAGGAAACCAGGTATCCGCGCCAATTGCCGTACAACAGCTTGAATCGGGTGATGATCAGGAATATGATCACCACGTAGTGGCTGAAGCAGTATTCGCAGGTAAACAAATAGAAGAATTTGCGCAGCGCCAGCCGCTTACATTCCTCGCTGTTTTTTTTGCACCATTCGCGCGGTTCGCGGAAGACTTCCTCGTGTGTAATCGTCCACGCAATGGACGCGATAGGAAGGCCCAGGATAAACAGAAACGCCAGTTGTTCGCCGATGCTCATGCGTATTCTTGACGCTACGTTCGTTGTTTTTTGAACGAAACCCGCGTCATCACTCTGGATGCACGGCAAAACACCGCTCCTGTTAGCGGCCTTCCTCACCTGGATTGCAGGGTTTGTCGATGCCGTCGGCTACATTTCGTTAGGGCACATCTACACGGCTAATATGAGCGGCAACACCGTCGCCATCGGCATTCACGCCGTTTCGCGCGAATGGCCGGCACTGCTCGAACGCCTCTGGCCAGTCGTGACCTACTTTGGTGGGCTTTTGTTTTGCAGGTTACTGATTGCAAACGGCGCACGCCAGCGAATTCGCCGGATCGCTACTCCGGCACTGCTCATCGAGATCGGTCTCCTGCTACCCGTTTGCCTGATTTCCGGACCTGTCAAGGGGACCGCGGCCGAACTCTCCGTGGCATACATTGGTCTGCTTGCTGTCGCGATGGGCATTCAAAACGCCGCTCTGACTCACTTCAGCACGCTCACGGTCCATACCGGCTTCGTCACCGGAACGCTGTTGAAATGCGCGGAGAATCTGGCCAAATATATCGATTGGGCTTGGGATCAGGTGCGCAGGAAGGAGCAGCCTCTGAGCAAAGTTTTCAGAAGTTCAACTCGTCAGAAGTCTTTCCGAATGAGCGCATGGCTGGGCCTGATCTGGCTCGCGTATGTCATTGGCGCTTGCTGTGGCGCGTTTGGCGATCACATCTTCAGTTTCCGCTCGCTAATGGCTCCCATCATCTGCCTGGCAGGCGTGAGCGCCTTGGATCTGAACCGGCCCTTAGCCGTTCGCGAGGAGCAGCAACAGAGCGATAGGCCAAGCTAAACACGCCACAGGCGAAAATAGGACCTATGCCACATGACAGAGCAAGCGGCGCCAAGCCTGCGGGCCCGTGCGCTATGGTTATTTTCGGCGCGGCCGGTGATCTGACCAAGAGACTGATCGTTCCCGCACTGTATAACCTGGCCTGCGCGAACCTGCTGCCGAAAGACTTCGCGGTTGTAGGCGTTGACTTGGCGGAGCACACGAATGAAGACTGGCATGCTTCGCTGGCGGATATGCTTCAGTCCTTCGTGAAATCAGAGGGCAGGAGTGGGAAGGTCGACCAGGAGGTCTGGAAATGGCTCACCAGCCACATGTCTTATGTGCAAGGCGACCTGAACAATCCGGCCAGCTACGAAAACCTAAAGGCCAAGTTAAGCGAAACAGATGGCAAGAACGGATCGGCCGGCAATTATGTGTTTTACCTGGCAATAGCGGACCGATTCTTCGGCACGACGGTTGAGCACCTTGGGCAGAGCGGGCTCGCGGCACAGACGAACGGGAATTGGCGGCGGGTGGTAATTGAGAAGCCCTTCGGCCGCGATCTTGGATCGGCTCAAGCGCTGGATAAGCAGATCCTGAGCGTCCTCAACGAAAACCAGATCTACCGCATCGATCATTTCCTGGGCAAAGAAACGGTGCAGAACATCATGATGTTCCGCTTCGCCAACGGGCTATTTGAGCCTGTCTGGAATCGCGACCGCATCGATCATGTTCAGATCACCGTCGCCGAGACTGTGGGCGTGGAGCGGCGAGGGAAGTTCTATGAGAAGACCGGAGCGCTGCGCGACATGGTCCCGAATCATGTCTTTCAACTGGTGGCCATGACCGCGATGGAAGCGCCAAACTCATTCAGCGCGGACGCAGTTCGGTCGGAGAAAGTCAAAGCGATACAAGCTATCAAGGTCTGTCATTTGAAGGATGTCCCCTGCAACGCCGTCCGGGGACAATACGGCGCGGGAGAGATCGAGCGCCAAACGGTGGCGGGATACCGGCAGGAGCCGGACGTTTCACCGGAATCGGAGATTGAAACATACGTTGCTCTGAAACTCGCGATTGAGAACTGGCGATGGTCCGGCGTGCCCTTCTATATTCGGACGGGCAAGCGACTCGCAACCCGTAACACGGAGATCGCAATCAAGTTTAAGGAGACCCCTGCCGCCCTGCTGCGTAATACCCAAGTGAAGAAGCCGGCCCCGAACTGGCTTCTGCTACGTATACAGCCCAATGAAGGCATTTCGTTCGAGTTTGGCGCGAAGATACCGGGTCCCACCATGCGACTGGGCGAGGTGCGGATGGATTTCAAATATGAGGATTACTTCGGTATGGCTCCTGCAACAGGATACGAGACGCTGATCTACGACGTTATGATTGGCGACGCAACGCTTTTTCAGCGCGCCGACAACATCGAATCGGGGTGGCAGGTGGTTCAGCCGGTACTCGACTACTGGGCTGGGCACAAACCGAAGTTTCCCAACTACGCAGCCGGCAGCGAGGGTCCGGCGGAGGCGAATGAATTGCTAAAGCAGGACGGACGGGAATGGCGGCCCATCAAATAAATCCGGAATCGTGGAGATTCCGGTATTTCCGCAGCAGTTCGTACATGACGACCGCTCCCGCGCTGGCAACATTCAGCGAATGTTTTAAACCGAGCATCGGGATCCGCACGTGGGTGTCGCACCCGGCAAGGAGTTCGAGCGCGAGGCCGTCCACTTCGTGACCGAACAAAACGCAAACGGGGAAACGCGGCTGCCACTCGAAGACATCGACAGCCTGCATACTGGTCTCGATCGCGGCGATCTCATACCCCTGCGCGCGAAGATCCTCGATTGCGGTTAGCGGGGCACTAACAGATTCCCAGGCGACGCGCGTTTCAGCGCCCAAGGCGGTTTTCGTGATACCCCTTTTCGGCGGACGCGCGGTGATGCCGCTGATCAGCAAGCGTTCAATTCCGGCGCCATCCGCGGCACGAAAGAACGCGCCGACGTTGTACATGCTGCGGACATTATCCAGCAGAATGGACACGGGCAGGCGCAGGTCGGAGTAGGCGCCCGCAACAAGAGTGGCCCGGTACGGGACGCGCTCCATCGCTATTTGCGGCTCAGGCCCGCGCGCTTCCACAGCTCATCGACGCGCTGGATCACGTCCGGCGACATTTGAATCACGTTCGGCCAGCGGCGCTCGAAACCTTCGGAAGGCCATTTTGTAGTCGCATCAACACCCATCTTCGAACCGAAGTTCGGCAAACGGCTGGAATGGTCGAGCGAATCAATCGGGCCAAGCGAGAATTCGATATCGCGCTGCGGATCGATGTTGTTGAGCGCCTTCCAGGTGACCTCCCGGACATTTTGGACGTCAACATCTTCGTCCACAATCACAATGCACTTGCTGAACATGGCCTGGCCCAATCCCCAGATGGCGTGCATGACCTTCCGCGCGTGGCCCGGATAAGACTTGCGTATGGAAATCAGAACGAGATTGTGAAAAATGCCCTCGGCGGGCATGCAGATATCGCGGACCTCGGGCAATTGCATGCGCATCAAGGGCAAGAAAATTCGCTCGATGGCTTTCCCCATATAGAAATCCTCCATGGGAGGCGGCCCGACAATCGTAGCGGCGTAAATGAGGTTTTTGCGATGCGTGATGCACTCGATGTGAAATACCGGGTAATCGTCATCCAGCGAATAGAACCCGGTGTGGTCGCCAAAGGGACCTTCTCGGCGGAGCTCGCCGAGGTTCAGATAACCTTCGAGAACAATTTCTGAGTTTGCCGGAACCAGGACGTCGGAGGTTTCGCACTTAACCATTTCCACAGGTTTGTGGCGCAGGAAACCGGCAAACAGGATTTCATCTATATTCGGCGGCAATGGCAAAACCGCGGAAAACATCGTGATGGGGTCCGCTCCGATCGCGACGGCGACCTGCATTCGGGCTTGCTTCCCTTCGGCAGCCAGACGGCGATAGTGATCCGCGCCCTGCTTGTGTTTCTGCCAGTGCATGCCGGTTGTCTGCCCGTCAAACACCTGCATGCGGTACATGCCGCAGTTACGCTTGCCAGTTTTGGGATCGTGCGAGAACACCAGAGGCAGCGTGATGAAGCGCCCTGCGTCGCCCGGCCAGCAGTGCAGGATGGGAAAGTAATCTAGCGAGAAGTCCTTGCGCCGGATGACCTCTTTACACGGACCGCTGGACACCGTCTTCGGGAATGCAGCACTCAGTTCGCCAAGTTTCGGCAAAATTTTAAGCTTGTCAAGCAGGCCTTCCGGCTTCTGTATTTCTAGGAATCCTGAAATTCGCCGTGCGATGTGATCGACATGATCGACTCCGAGGGCAATTTCCATACGGCGCATGCTGGCGAAGAGGTTGATCGCGAGCGGAACCGTAGAACCCTTTGGCTTCTCAAAGAGAAGGGCAGGCCCGCCTTGTTTAACCGCCCGGTCAGCAAATTCCGTGATTTCGAGATGCGGATCGACTGGAAGCGTGATGCGCTTCAGTTCTCGTTCTCTTTCGAGAGCGCGGATGAACTGGCTCAAATCGTCAAAGGCCATGCGTACACCCATTATCATGAGAGGGAATTATGAGCAAACGGACGGCGCTGATTACCGGGGCAAGCCGGGGCATCGGTAAAGCCTGCGCGCTTGCTCTTGCAACGGCCGGTCATCGTGTGGTTTTGGCAGCACGATCGGTGGATCAGCTAGAAGAGGCCGCAGCCGGAGTTCGCGAGCGAGGTGGTGAAGCGTTTGTGATTGGAATGGATCTTGCGACCCAGGAATCGATTGTCAGCGGGTTTGCGAAAGCCGCAAAAGAGTTTGGGCGCATTGACATCCTGGTGAACAATGCGGGCGTAACCAAAGACGGACTTGCGGTTCGCATGAAGCAGGCAGACTGGGATATGGTGTTGCAAACGAATCTAAGCGGCCCGTTCTACGCCATTCAGCAAGTTCTCCCGGGCATGATGCGCGAGCGGTGGGGACGCATCGTAAATATTTCGTCCGTTGTAGGTGAGATGGGGAATCCGGGACAAGCGAACTACGTGTCATCGAAAGCGGGGCTGATCGGCTTGACAAAGTCGCTCGCCAGAGAGGTCGGCAGCCGTAACATCACCGTGAACGCGGTCGCTCCCGGATTCATCGCTACCGACATGACACACGGCCTGAGCGACGAGTTGAAGCAGAAGATGATCGGCGAGACGCCCCTGAAGCGTATGGGAGCACCGGAAGATGTGGCCAGCGCTGTAAAATTCCTGGCCAGCGAAGAAGCCGGCTTCATCACCGGACACGTACTGGACGTGAACGGTGGAATCTACATGTAGCTTGGGAAGAGATGGCAAACAAGACAATCTCGGTTCGCGATAGTAAGTTCAACGTCGGGCTGGTCCAAATGAGCTGCTCGACCGATCCGGACGTGAATCTCAGGAAGGCCATCCAAGGCATCCGCGATGCGGCGGTAAAAGGTGCGGAGATTATCTGTTTACAGGAACTATTTCGCAGCCAGTACTTTTGCCGTGAGGAGAACGCCGAACTTTTCGACCTCGCGGAAACGATACCAGGCCCTTCGACGGAAGCGCTTGGCGCGGTTGCGAAGGAACTGCAGGTTTCCATCATCGCTTCACTGTTTGAAAAGCGCGCGCCCGGCCTTTATCACAACACGGCCGCAATTCTGGATGCGGACGGTTCGCTGGCCGGCATGTATCGGAAGATGCACATTCCCGACGATCCGCTCTATTACGAGAAATTCTATTTCACCCCCGGCGATCTTGGATTTCAAAATTTCGAGACAAGATATTCGCGCATCGGCGTGCTCGTCTGCTGGGACCAGTGGTATCCGGAAGGCGCCCGCATCACCAGCCTGCAGGGTGCAAACGTGCTCTTTTATCCGACCGCAATCGGCTGGCATCCATCCGAAAAAGAGCAGTACGGCGCGGCGCAACTGGATGCGTGGCGAACCATTCAGCGGGCGCACGCGATTGCGAACGGCGTGTTTGTCGCCGCCGTGAACCGGACCGGGTTTGAAGGGCCATCCGAAAGCGGGATTGAGTTCTGGGGAAATTCATTCGTGGCCGATCCGTTCGGACGAGTGCTGGTTGAGGCGTCGAGTGATGAAGAAGAAGTGCTGGTCGTGGAATGCGACCCAAAGCAGATGGATGAAGTCCGGCGCAACTGGCCGTTTCTCCGCGACCGGCGCATTGACGCGTACGCGCCGATCACAAACCGCTGGCTTGGCTGATTGAATGAGCAATATCGAGACGCCGGCCTCACTCGCGTTCCGGATGCCGGCCGAGTGGGGACCGCATGAAGCAACCTGGCTAGCGTGGCCGCATGAAATCACCGATTGGCCGGACAAATTCGCGCCCATCCCTTGGATTTACGGCGAGGTCGTCCGGCATCTTTCGCGCGTAGAGAAAGTCCGGATATTGGTTCAGAATGCCGATACTGAGCAGAAAGCGCATCGTGTGCTGAAGAAATGTGGCGCTCAGCTTGAAGCAGTTGAGTTCTTTCAGATCGAGACGGATCGAAGCTGGACGCGCGATTTCTGCCCCATCTTTCTGCGCAATCAGACCGGCGATCGTGCCATGCTCAACTGGCGTTTCAACGGATGGGCCAAGTATTCGAACTGCGAACGCGATGACGCGGTCCCGAAGAACCTTGCTCCACAGCTCGGCGTGCGCATGTGGACGCCCAAATGGAACGGCAGCCGCGTTGTCCTGGAGGGCGGCAGCATCGACGTAAACGGAGCCGGCTCTTTACTCACCACCGAAGAATGCCTGCTGAGCCCGGTGCAGGCGCGGAATCCGGGCTTGAGCCGCTGCGACCTGGAGCAGATCTTTCGCGAGTACCTCGGCGCTCGTCACACGCTGTGGTTGCGTAACGGAATCGCGGGCGATGACACGCACGGGCACATTGACGACCTGGCGCGGTTTACCGGTCCGGGAACGGTCGTCATCGCCGCCGAAGAAGATCCATCGGAAGTGAACTATGAGCCGCTCCAGGAGAATCTCGCGCTCATTCGAGAGATGCGCGACCAGGATGGCGGCGAACTCCGCGTCGAGACGTTACCAATGCCGGAACCCGTATACTTCGAGGGGCAGCGCCTGCCTGCTAGCTACGCAAATTTCTACATCGCGAACCGGCTGGTATTAGTCCCGACTTTCAATGACGCCAATGACCGCCGCGCGCTCAACAAGCTGGCAGAGCTATTCCCGGATCGGAAAGTAGTCGGGATCGCTTCGACCGACCTTGTGCTTGGCTTGGGCACTCTGCACTGCATGACCCAGCAGCAGCCCGGGTAGGAAACTTGTGCTACTAACGGGCTTCGCTGCGGTTCCTGTACTGATCTGGATATATCTTCTGCTCGGGCGCGGCGGCTTCTGGCGTGTTTCCCGGCATCTTCGGCCTGCGAATCTAACTGAGCCGGGCACGAAGCGCGTCGTAGCGGTTATTCCCGCGCGCAACGAAGCTCAAGTGATTGGCGAGGCCGTTACATCGTTATTGGGTCAGGACTTCCCTGCTCCGTTGAACCTCGTGCTGATTGATGACGCAAGCGCGGACAACACGTGCGGCATCGCACAGTCCGCGGCGGCGCGAGCGCGTGCACTTGCTCGTTTGACCATCATCGAAGGAAAGCCTTTGATTCCAGGCTGGACAGGAAAGCTATGGGCGCTCTCGCAGGGCGTGGCTGCGGCAATGGCTCTC
>Ga0308174_10000107_pt1 | contig 34077 bp, 34 predicted proteins | sample PhyPR2_FD_203894 | JGI IMG/M metagenome (GOLD analysis project Ga0308174, IMG submission 203894) | Soil microbial communities from UC Gill Tract Community Farm, Albany, California, United States - DLSLS.P.R2 | ecosystem: Environmental > Terrestrial > Soil > Agricultural land | place: USA... | reverse complement strand
GTTTATGTAGCGCTCACACTGACAGGACGCCGCATCCCGCAATTCACGAAATAGCGTCGACAATCGTCCTTATTTTGCGATAAGTATTCCCGCTTAAATGCCTTGTTTCCCGCTGATAGTTGGCGTGCCAGACTCCGCAGATCTATTGGAGAGCTGCGTGCCTTGATTGAAGTGGATCAACCGGAAAAGACAGTGGATGGATTGCTGGGCTGGGCGCTTGAACAGGTATCGGCGTCCCGTCGCCACATCGCACCCAACTTTTAGATCGGAGCAAAGACATGAAGATCGGAATCATTGGCGCAGGAGAAATCGGGGGCACGCTGACGCGTCGCTTCACCGCGTTGGGACATGACGTGTCAGTAGCAAATTCGAGGGGTCCGGAGACATTGGCGGGCTTGGCCCGCGAGACCGGCGCGAAAGCCGCAACGTCCCACGATGCGGCCAGGGCCGGCGAGCTGGTCATCGTGACAATTCCCGAGGGGAAGATCCCAAATTTGCCGAGGGACCTTTTCGCTGGCATTCCAGACGACGTGGTTGTCGTGGACACCGGCAATTACTATCCAGAAAGGGATAGGCGGATCGCGGCCATCGAGGACGGCATGATCGAAAGCCGATGGGTCGAGTCCCAGCTTGGCAGATCGGTTGTCAAAGCGTTCAATACGATGAACTACCAGCGCCTGCTGAAACGTGGGCGCGCGAGGGGAACTCCGGGGCGTATTGCTTTGCCAGTAGCGGGCGATGATCCACGATCCAAAGGGGTCGTGATGCGATTGATTGACGAACTCGGGTTCGACCCGGTCGACGACGGAGGGATCGACGACTCTTGGCGCCAACAACCCGGTACACCCGTTTATGACATCGATCGCGATGCCGCAGGAGTGAGGCGTGCGTTGATGGAGGCTAGCCCGGAACGCAAGCCCGAATGGCGCGCGATCGCGGAAACCGCCGGCAGATCGGCTCATTCGGCTTAACGCAGCAACCGAAGTGCATCTACCGCAGCGCCGGTTGAAAAACAAGAAAACGCCGCCTTCGGCCAGTAGAACAGCACGGTTCAGAAAGGAGTTATTTGATGCAGCTTGGAATGATCGGACTGGGAAGAATGGGCGCAAACATGGTGAGGCGACTTCTCAAGGGTGGCCACAATTGTGTAGTCTTCGACAGGTCGGAAAAAGTAGCCGAGGAATTAGCCCAGGAAGGTGCCACCGCATCCTCGAATCTGCGAGATTTTGTCAACAAGCTCGACGCGCCCCGGGCGATCTGGATGATGGTTCCGGCGGCCGTGGTCGACAATACCATCGCAGAGCTGGCTGGCTATCTTCAACCGGGCGACATGCTCATCGATGGCGGCAATTCGTATTACATCGATGATATTCGCCGTGCAAAGGAACTCGCGTCGAAGAGCATTCACTATGTGGACGTAGGTACCAGCGGTGGCGTGTGGGGTTTTGAGCGCGGGTACTGCATGATGATCGGCGGCGAAACGGCAGTGGTCAAATATCTCGATCCGATTTTCAACACTTTGGCTCCAGGGATCGGAACGATTCCGCGAACACCCGGGCGCGAGAAGCTGGACGGCACGGCCGAATCGGGCTATCTCCACTGTGGTCCGAGCGGCGGCGGTCACTTCGTGAAGATGGTTCACAACGGCATCGAGTACGGTGTGATGGCGGCGTATGCCGAAGGCCTCGGAATTCTGCGCGACGCCAACGTCGGTAAACAGAAGACAGCAATCGACGCCGAAACTACCCCACTACGCGACCTCGAGCACTATCAATACGATTTCAATCTGCGCGATGTCGCGGAGGTGTGGCGGCGAGGAAGCGTGATCGCTTCCTGGCTGCTCGACCTCACAGCTAGGGCACTCTTAGACGACCCGGCACTCTCCAAGTTCGCTGGACGAGTTTCCGATTCGGGCGAAGGGCGTTGGACGATTAAAGCTGCCATTGACGAGGCCGTTCCGGTGCCGGTCTTGTCTGCGGCGCTATATCAACGCTTCACCTCGCGTGGCGACGCCGATTATCAGGACAAGCTGTTATCCGCCATGCGCTACGAGTTTGGCGGTCACCTCGAAAAATCGGCAGGAAAATAACTCGAGGGAGCTCGGCAGTTGCGGCTACGCCGGTCTGCTGGGGAGCGTAAAGTGAAACGTTGCGCCTCGTCCGGAGTTCGTGGTAGCCCAAACATGGCCACCATGTGACTCGACAATTGAACGCGTAATCGGCAGGCCGAGGCCGGTGCCTTGATACTTCGTGGTGAAAAATGCGTTGAAGACTTTGTCGATATTGTCTGCGGGGAGTCCCACACCTGTATCGGAAACCGAGATCAGCAGTTGATCATGCTCGCCTAAAATCGATTTGATGCTGAGCTCACCGCCCGTGTCCCGCATCGCCTCAATTCCATTGTGCATCAGATTCATCAATGCCTGCTGCAACTGCACCCGATCCGCCATCGCCGTGGGCAGCGGTTCGGCCAAATCGGTACGCATCGTAACCGAATGACGATTGGCTTCATTGTGCAGCACAATCACCATCTCTCTGATGAGTTCATTTACGTCAACTACGTCCAGGTGTGGAGAACCCTTTTGGTAAAGCAAGCGGACGCGGTCGATAATATCGGCTGCGCGCCTGGCATCTTTGGCCATTTCCAACACAGCTTCTCGCGCCTCCGGCAGATCGGGTTGATCCCGATCAAGTAATCGCAAGCACGCTTCCGCATTGGTTACCGCCGCTCCAATCGGCTGTTTGATTTCGTGTGCCAGCGCGGCGGTCAGTTCGCCCATAGTGTTAACCCGAGTTATGTGCGCAAGGTCCGCCTCTAACTGTTGCAGCCTGTCACGCGCCTCTTCGGCACGCTTGCGCTCTGTAACATCGACCATCGTGCCGACTACTCGAACGAGGTCTCCATTGCGGGTCAAAACTGGATGACCGATACCATGAATGTGTTTGAGCGTTCCATCGGGTTTCACGATTCTGAACTCGACGTCGCAAGGTGCTTTCTCGAGAAACGTTCTCTCATTTGCCAGCTTGAGCTTGTCACGGTCCTCTGGGTGTACTCGCTGCAGCCATTGTTCGAACATGGGTACACCTTGTTGTGGATCAAATCCGAAAAGTCGAAACATTTCCTCGGACCAGTACACCGTCTGATGGCTGGTACCATCAATGGCGCAACTTCCGGTGTGGGTTTGCTTCTGCGCTTCGGCTAAATAAGTCTCGCTACGCCGCAGAGCTTCCTCGGCACGCTTTTGTTCGCTTAAATCGATAATGTAGGCGACTCCTTGATTGGGCTGGCCTTCGAAGCAAGCTGCCCCGATCAGCACAGGCACACGGCTGCCGTCCTTCCTGAAATACTCTTTTTCACGGGCTTGCATCATGCCGGTCGCCTTGAGCTCTTCTGCCTCGTAGCGAGCGTGCACCTCTTGCCATTCCGGAGGCGTCATGTCGAACCATCCGAGCCCTGCCTGCAAATCCTCGCGTTCGTACCCGACCATACGGAGGAAGGCGTCATTGGCATCGATAAGCCTCCCGTCCATATTCCAGATGACGATCCCGATGATGTTCGCATCGATCAGTCGCCGGATTTTCCGTTCACGATCTTCAAGATCGCTATAGAGCCGCGCGTTCTCAAGGGATATCGCTGCCCGCGATGCAAGCACCTTCAAAACGGTTATGCGATCAGGACTAAAAGCGTGAGGCGTCAGATTGTTTTCAAAGTGGAGAATACTGATGACTTTGCCCTGGTTGATCAACGGCAAGGTGAGAACGGAGCGAGGGCGGCGCTGAGCGATATAGGGATCAGCCGAAAACGGATTCGGAGAGGATGCATCTGCGAGAATTACGGGCTCTTGACTGCGCATCACGTATCGAACGATGGACTCCGGCAACACTGCGGCGTCGACTGAGCTATTTCCCTGGTGCATGGTGACACCATTTCCAGCAATAATAGCTTCTGCCTCAATCAGGAGCTGATCACCTTGCGGAAGGATCAGGAGACCTCGTTCGGCACCAGCTTGCTGCATCGCTGCGCGCAATAGGCTGTCGATCAGTTTGTCCAAAACCATGTCGCCTGAGACTGCCTGCGAGACTTTGATCACTGTGGCGAGATCCAGGAGTTCCGTAGATGCCAAGATTGCAGTCGTCGGCGTCGAGCTCAAAGATTCGTTTTTGAGATGTGGAAATACGCAGTCGATCTGCGCTACTTTGCCATCCGCCCCCCAACGCTGATAGCAATAACGAGCTTCGCGCAAATACGCGTCCGCGAACTTTTGGAAACCACGCGCCGCATAGAATCGGGCCGCGAGCTCGTACGCGATCGCCTCATTATTCACAAACCCATTGTTCCGGGCCGAGCGGATGGCGTGTTCGTACAGCTGCTCGGCCTCAAGCACGCGGCCTTCGATCCGAGCAATCTCCGCGCCTGCCAGTGCGGCGCGATTTTCAAAGTTCTCGGGGCAATTCTGTGCCCATATCTCCTGCTGCTTCTGGTGAGCAACAAGAGCCTCGAAATGCTGCTGTCGCGCCCCGTGCGTTGCAGAATCACACGCCGCAGCTCGCGAGAGTGCGCTGTAAAAATGATACTCCGCCACTTCGAAGACGGATGGCGATTTCCCGAGCAATGGTTCCGCATACAATGAGGCCTCAATGGCGCAAGAATAGTCTCCCGCAAGGAAACGCGCCTGTAGCTTTCGAATCCAATACCAACACTGCGGCACCTCCAAAACAGGGTCGCCCGCAAAATGACGTTCGAACCGCCCCTCGTCGAAGCCTTCGTCATTGAACGTGCCGAATTTGGCTGTCTTGCCACGAAGCGTCCGAATCAATCCGACCTGCGGGACGATTGCGTCTATGACGAAACCGAACTGGACGTTAGTCGTGAACTCGAGACCAGTCTCAGCTTCCCGCTGCACTTCGGTTAGAGGGTCTCCCGTCGCAAGAAGATTTGTGATCAAGACTTGGCAGCTGTATGCGGCGTAAGTGAGATCTCCGATCCTGTTCGCGGCATCAAAACAGCGACGCTCGAGCTCTCGGCCTGTTTTGACGTGCTTCGTCCAAGGTATGATAATGCTCCCAAAACACATATAGGTGCGGGCTTGATAGCGAAGCAATCCACGCTGCTCCACCAGATCGTAACCAAGCTTCCCAAAACGGAATGCGGCCTGATAGTTTCCGAAATGAGGGCCCGCGAGCGTACCCAACCATATGTAGGCGTAGCACGATCCGTCGCTGTTTCCGTGCTCTAGGCTGAGATTAACCATCCGACAAATTACGAGAGCGTGAAATCGAGCATCGGTCCACAACGCAGGTGTCACGATCTCAGACAAAACATCCAGAGCATCGAGCACATCCCGATTGGTGATCAAGGGCAAGTCAACGAGTTCCTCGATTTGTCGGTTTCCTAACAAGGACCAGATGTGGTCGTATTCTCGCAATACTTCCTCTTCTGTAGGGTGCGGGGACCAATCCGTGCCGCGACCTCTCCAGTATTCAAGAAAGACCTCCACGGCGCGATCGCTGCGATCCAAAGCTGTGTAGAGGGTCAGCCGCAAACGTGTGAGGAGAGCGATGTCATGGGCGCTTTTCGCCCGTTCGGCCAACATGGAAAGCCGATTTTCTGCAGCAGCCATATCGGTGGTCAATAATTCGCACTCGGCCAAGAGATATTCGATCGAGAAGACAAGGTCGTAGTTATCGTTCCAAGTCTCGTCTGCCAACAATCCCCGTCCCGCCCGGAGGTACTTGAGCGCTGAGGCGTACGCTGTTGAAATCTTTGCGCGTCTACCCGCAATAAGATTTAATTCTGCGATGCGTTCACGCTCCGGAATCGACGTGGTCAGGTGAGAGCCACGGTTGAGTTGGTTGACGATCTCGAAGATCCCTTCCTCAAGTTTGTCTGGAGGTGTGTCTGCTGCCATTAACATGCCGATTCGGAGATGCGCCTCTGCTCGCAATGCCTGCGGGATTAGAGAATACGCTGCTTCCTGAACGCGATCGTGAAGGAACTGATACGAATCTTTTGAACGCAGGATAAAACCCGCCCCGACCGCTTCCGCAAGTTGGGTATGCATTTGCTCTATTGAGTCCCGGTACACCACGCCTAATATCGTGAATTCTGCGGTGTTGCCCAGGCAGGCTAGCTGCTTCAATGCGTTCTGAGTCTCAGGACCCAGGCGGGTTAATTTCCTGACCATGAGATCCACGACATTATCTGTATACCCTTTCGCGTGAATGCGATTCAGATCCCAAGACCATCGCCCTTTGACATGATCAAAGGTGACCAAGCCCTCTTCAAAAAGTGCAGAAACAAATTGGATCGCGAAGAATGGATTGCCGCTCGTCTTGTGATGAACCAATTCCGCGAGCGGGCGCGCATGCCCCGGGTCACAATGGAGAGAATCTGCAATCAACTGCTCCAGGTCTTCACGAGTTAGAGGCGCCAGTACGATGTCCTGCAGTAACGCTCCAGCCTGGCGCATGGTTTGCAGCTTGCGCACCAACGGATGTCTGGGGTCCACTTCATTGTCGCGATAGGCGCCGATCAACATCAAATGGTTCACGTTCGGCTGCGTTAGTAGGTATTCCATCAGGTCCAATGTCGCCGCGTCGAGCCATTGCAAATCATCGAGAAACAGGGCCAAGGGATGTTCCGGCCGCGCGAATACACTGATGAATCGACGGAATACCAGGTGGAACCGGGCCTGGGCCTCCCGTTGCGGAAGTTCAGGAACGGCCGGCTGCTCTCCAATAACGGCCTTCAATTCCGGGACCAGACCCATCATCAGTTGTCCGTTGGGATCCAGTGCTTCGTGAAGGGTATTGCGCCACTTGCTCAGCTCCTGTTCGCTCTTACTCAGAAGCGGGCGGATAAGGCTCTGAAACGCTTGCGCCAAGGTGGCGTAGGGGATATCGCGCTTGTACTGGTCGAACTTGCCCGATGCAAAAAGGCCACGTGGAGGAACGAGCGGCTTGTGCAGCTCATTGACGACGGCGGATTTGCCGATTCCGGAATAGCCGGAAACCAGCACCAACTCCGGCCGGCCGCCAGCTACCACACGATCAAACGAAGAAAGTAGGGTCTCGATCTCGCGCGCTCGCCCGTACAACTTCTCAGGGATTACCAGACGATCTGGAGCGTCGTGTTGGCCCGGCAAGAAATCCACGATACGCCCGTGCGCTTCCCATTCAGCGAGGCAGCGCCGAAAGTCACTCTCCACGCCGGATGCAGTCTGGTAGCGTTCCTCGGGGATTTTGGCGAGCAGTTTCATCACAATCGCAGAGACACAGGCCGGCACACTCTTGACGCGTTCGTGAGGCAGCACTGGATGTCTTGCAATATGGCAATGTACCCATTCAAGGGGATCCGAAGCTGTGAAAGGTAGGTCACCGGTCAGCATCTCGTAAAGCGTTACGCCGAGAGCGTAAAGGTCACTTCGCGAGTCGATCGATCGATTCATTCGACCGGTTTGTTCCGGAGCCATGTACGGAAGTGTTCCGGCGATGAATTCGGGCGGTTCGGGCGGCTGGTGCTCGCGCCGAAGGCGGGAAGCAAGACCAAAACCCAGGAGGCGGATCTGGCCGGTCGCGGAATTGACCAGCACATTTGTCGGCTTAACGTCTTTGTGGATCAGCTTCCTTTCGTGCAAGCCGCCGAGTGCTGCTGCGAGGCCGACAGCGAAGGCCAAAAACTGCTTAATCTCCATCGGCCCCGAAATGAATCCATCGAGAGTTTCGCCGCCATGATCTTCAAGTACAAGCATCGTCGGCCCGCTCTGCTCTAAAAGGGCGAGCGGCCGAACCGCCCAGGCGGAGTCCAGTTCGCTCCTCAATGAGTATTCGTGATCGAGTTTTCTGAGCGTTTCGGGGCTGGGCCGAGTTAAAGTCGGGGCAAGCAGCAGAACGGAAGGTGGTTCCATTTGCTCCGCGTGAGCGCGTTGCAGAATGAATTCTCCGTCCTCACGGAGACGTTCGAGGGAGTACTTCGAAAGCTGCACGATGATCTACTATCACGGTACCGCCGCCCAAACACTCGGATGACGTGTGGGCGTGAGATAAACGAGTAAACCAGTTCGGGAAGTTGGTCCAGAATCGCACACATCGTATCGAGATCTCTCACGCGACCGCCCCGTCGTCGGTGCGCATCGCGAGGCCGAGTTAAATAGTAAGATTTTTTTCGATGCGCCGGTCCGGAATGAACCAAATGAGCGCAGGGACCACGAACATTGCGTCGGCAATCCGCGGTGAACGTAACGCAACAACGATTCCCGCGACAGAAAGCACCAGCGACACCTTGGCCTTCCAATCGCGCCCGACTGCCTTTTTCAGTATTGAATCGTGCCCTTGCGCGCTGATGATCGTCTGTTGAAGTACACAGTAAGCAATCCCGGCCATCAACAGCACAACGCCGTATAGCGCGGTAGGCGCCGCAGCGAAATGGTTTTCACCCATCCACCCAGTGGCGAACGGCAACAATGACAGCCAGAACAATAGGTGCAGATTTGCCCAGAGCATCGCGCCTGTAACGGTGGTGCAGGCATGCAGCATGTGATGGTGGTTGTTCCAATAGATGCCGACATAAATGAAACTCAGGACGTAACTGAGAAAAACCGGTAGGAGTGGTGCCAACTCTTCCACATTGTCCCCATGTGGTACTCTCAATTCCAAGACCATGATCGTGATGATGATCGCGATCACTCCGTCGCTGAAGGCCTCCAATCTTCCCTTGCTCATTTAGTTCTCCAGGTCTCCCGCAGTTCCCCATCCGATCTGTTTTGTCAAAAAAAAGGGCACATACGCCTTGCATCACTCTCCACCAACCGCACCCGAGATAAGTGCCCTTTTCATAAAGAACAGAGCAATGGCGCTCGCGAGCAAGACACAGCCCAACGCCAGGAAGCAATCACCATACGCCAGCAAGAATGCTTCGCGGCGAACCACCCCGCCAATCGCACCAATCGCCCGCATGTGAGCAGAAGATGGGTCGCTCCCCTGAGACATGAAGTACACCACTGAATGCTGCACTCGCTCCTGAAGGGCGCCCGAATAGAGAGTCACCGACTCTCCAATGCGTTCCGAGTGGAACCGCTCTCGTACCGAGAGCAGTGTCGAAAGTCCAGCGATACCAATTGAACCGCCGATATTCCGCATCATGTTGAAGAGCGCGGAGGCCGAACCGCTTTCGCGCCCTTTCGCCATGCCTGAAGTTGTGACAGCAGAGAGTGGAACCATGATGAGAGGCTGTCCCAGCGCGCGGATCACAAGTGGTAGATAAAATTGTGGCCCGGCGAAATTCGTATTCAGATGTGTGGTGAAAAAGGAACTGCCGCCGAAGAATATAACTCCAATACCGATAAGAATGCGGCTATCGATCTGTTCCATTAACTTTGGAACCAGCGGAATGATCACGAGTTGCGGAAGGCCGAGCCAGATCAAGACCTTACCAATCTCAGAGGCGTTATAGCCGTGAATTTGTCCAAAGTATAGGGGCAGGATGAACACAACGCCGTAGAGGCCAATTCCAAGAACCACGTTGACGATGCTGCCAAGCCCGAAGTTCCTCCGCGCAAACAGACGTAGATCGACCAGCGGTTCCTTTTTGTGCAGCTCGATGGCAATGAAAGCGGGTATGCAGATGGCTGCAGTCCAGGCCAGCTTTACAATCCCAGGATCGCCAAACCAGTCTTTGCGATTGCCGTCTTCGAGTACGATCTCAAATGCCGCCAGGCCAACAGCCATCGTGAGGATTCCCCACCAGTCACCTTTCTTAAGGAGACTGAGATCCATCGGTTGCTTTTCCATGGTGAACCATACCGCTGCAATCAGCAGGATTCCTGGAATCGCATTCATATAAAAAATGAATGGCCATCCGTAATTGTCAGTCAGCCAACCGCCGATGAGCGGCCCGACGGCAGGAGCGAAGGTGGCGGTAACAGTGAACAATGCCATGCCGACGGGTTGCTTCGATGGGGGAAGGTAGTTCAGGATGACGACAAATGATAAGGGGATAAGTACGCCGCCTGTAAAGCCTTGCAGGACGCGGAAGAGGATCATCAGATCCAGCGAGTGTGCCTGTCCACAGCAAACAGAGAAGAAGACGAACAAGACCGAGTTAACCAGAAGATATTTCTTCAGTGAGAACGCGGCAGACAGCCAGCCGGTCAACGGGATGACGACGATCTCGGCAACCAGATAGGAAGTCGGGACCCATGAAATTTCGTCCGAGCTGGCTGCCAGCGTTCCCGCAATGTCGCGCAGTGACGAGTTGGTGACAATGATGTTCAGCACTGCCATAAAGCATCCCAGCAGAACTCCGATCACGCATATCCAAGTCTTCAGCGGCACACGTTCAGAGGCTTCTGCCGTGAGATGTTTTGGGGCGATCGCCGAATCCATCGTTGTCGTCGCCATGGGATATCTCTTTACTTCGTAGCGACGGTAACGACGGCCGACATTCCGGGCGAGATCAGGCCCTCGTAGCCATCCGTGCTGTCCTGGTCAAGAACGATCTTCACTGGGATCCGCTGCACAATTTTGGTGAAGTTGCCGGTGGCGTTATCGGGAGGTAGCAGTGCGAATTCATTGCCGGAGCCTGGGGCGAGGCTGTCCACGTGTCCAAGAAATTTATGTTTTGGAAAACTATCGATCTCGACTTCGACATGCTGACCGGCACGCATCTTATCCAATTGCGTTTCCTTGAAATTAGCGACCACCCACGGCTGATCCTCCACAATCGCCATCAGCGGCTGACCTACCTGCACTCGCTGACCTGCCTCTACTGACTTTTTGCCCACGCGGCCAGTCACCGGAGCCTTGATGATGGTATAGGAGAGCTGAAGTTTTGCGTCTTCTAAAGCTGCCATTGCCTGTGTAACTGCTGCCTGTGCGGTTTCAAACTGCCCTTCACGAACGCGGGTTTCAAGGCGAGTAGCTTGCGCCGATTGCAATCCCCCCTGTGACTTCGATAACTGGGCTTCAGCCCGCACAACATCTTGCTGCGCCGCGACCAGCCGTGCCCGCGCCTGATTTACCTGCTCCTGGGCAGCCGCCCGTCCCGCCACTGCGACTTGGTAGCTTGCTCTCTCGTGATCGAGAGTTTGTTTCGAGACTTGCTCTTTCGCGTAGAGGTCTTCGTATCTGTGCAGATCGGCTTCTTCGCGTTGCAACATTGCGTTCGCTTCATTCAGCTGAGCTTCTGCTCGCGGCACTCCCGCATCAGCAGCAGTAACGGCTGCCTTCGATGCCTCGATCGACGCTCTGGCGGCTCCAATCGAGCCTTGCGCTTCTGTGGTCTGCGCGGTGGCGGATTGCGATGTGGCACGGATCGCTGCGTGAGCGGTCTCGGCCTGGCGGTTAGCCGCGTCGAGCGCGGCCTTCGCGTGGTCGAGCTTCACTTTATAATCGTTGGCATCGAGGATGACGAGCGTTTGTCCTTCCATCACATGTTGGTTGTCTTTGATGAGTACTTGCTCGACCGTGTCCGCGACACGGGCGCTGATCGGGTGTACGTGTCCCGCAAGGTACGCATCATCCGTCGACTCATGATGAGCTGACCACATGAGATAGCGAACACCGAAGATCAACAGCAGTACCAGAACAACGCCCCCTCCACAGATCAGTAGGGTTTTTTTGAGCCCGGGATGCCCGTGTCGCTGCGGAAGCTCCGGCGTCATCGTGACTTGTTCGGTTTCGGGTTCGAGAACTGTTTGGCTCATGGTGATTTCCCTTCTTAGCGAGTGTGTTTCAGTGGCTATATGTTTGTTCCGTGCTGCCAACCGCGTGGGCCAACTGCGCTCGTGCGATGTTATAGCGGAACAGCGCGCCGATCTCAGCGTCGTTGGCCCGGGCGAGCGAGTCCTGTGCGGTGGTGACTTCGATGTTGTCGGCAACTCCGGATTGAAAGCGCCCTTGCGCGAGAGAGACTTCTTCGTTTGCCAGCGCGACCTGCTGCCGGCCGAGTTCAACTTGGTTACGAGCGGCTTGCAATTCAACTTGCCCGTCACGTACCTGCTCGACTACTCGGTTGTGTTCCTGGGCCAGTTGGGACTGTATCTGCTGCTCCATCAGCCTCGTGCGCTTCCGCTCAGCACTCAGTCGTCCGCCGGTGAAGATGGGAACGCTCACACTAACGAGGTATTGGTATCCGGGAGTAGCCGTGCTAAAAGTCTGCCCTTGTAGATCCCAGTAACCATCGAAGGTAAATTTCGGCAACGACTGCGCAATGGCAGCCCGATGGGCCAAATGAGCCACCTTGATGTCTTCCGACAAAGAGCGCAGTTCGGGTCGCTGTTCGAGAGCTGTTGATAAAGGATCTGATACGTCGAGCGAGGGCGTCGAAAAGAAATTCTGTGTGTCAATGAATTCGATCTGCTGGCTTTCGGGGAGATTCAAGATACGCTTCAACGCATAGAGCGTAGTCTTTGCATCGCTTTCGGCATCGATCAACCGCTGGCGTTCCTCTCTGAGCCTCACCTGCGCGCGAGACACGTCAATCTTGCTCGCCACACCATCGCTCAAGAGATCATCTGCCTGATGGGCCAGGCGCTCGGCCAGTTCTACGCGGGATTGAGCAGCCGTGATGTTGGCGAGCGCGCGGAGATGCGCCATATACTCGCTAACCGCTAGCAGGATCGTTTCTTCTCGGACGGTCTGTTCCTCGGCACGAGTCGCCAGCAGCCGATGACCGCTCTCCTGATATTGGCGAATGAGCGTCAGATCGAAAATCGGTACTGAGAAGGTGGGTCCAACGTGAACGACGTCATAGGGTCCGATGCTATGCGGGACGATGGGGATCTGTGTGCCAAGGAGGGCTCGAATGTTGTGGCGATTGACACTATCATCCGCTTCTAAGTTCGCCCGAGGGAGCAGTTCAGACCGTGCAATCGCTCGGTCCTGTTGTCGTGTCGCTGTCTCGATATTTGCAATCTGGAGATCAAGATTCTGCTTCAGAGCGAGATCGACAGCCGCTGTTAGCGACAGCTTTTGACTCGCGGCCGGTGCATCCTGTGCGATCACCATCCGGGACGGTGCGCCGAAGACAAGGAGCACAAGTCCGGCTGCGATTTTTAATGACGTGAACCGTTCCCCGTCGATGTTTTCAGTTACTCTCGACATTTCCGAATCCATTTATCAATCAACGAGTCACGCACCTGCGAAATAGGAAGGCAGCAGTCGGGTTACCAGGACAACTGCGACGCCCTTCAGCCGCGTGCGCCGTGGCTCGCGTGATCCAGCAATGCATGTAACCGACCAATGCATTTCAGCCCCGCGTTGAGCGATTTGCAAAACAGCGAAGGACTTCGCGGGATGCTCAAGTAGCGCATCGACGTTATCTCGTGAGGGCGAGTAGACGCCGCTGAATGACGTCACGAAATAACGTGCTCTACTCTTCGTGATCTCAACAACTGAGGGCCCACGCATCGGAAATCCGCGCCCATCCGCGCCCAGGGACATCTCACAACTGCCTAACGTCTGGTCATCGTCCCCCAAAGGCCCGGTGGCATCGCGGTTGCAAGGAGGGAAAAACGAATGGTTCGATTATGAAACGTAAAACGTGGCGGTTCGTGCTGCTAGTTTGTGCTCGTCGCGGGAGGGACTGACATGAAGAGAATTGTCATCGTAGGCGGCGGATACGCGGGATTTTATGCGGCCTTGGGGCTCGAAAGAACGCTCAAGAGAAGCGATGAGACGGAAGTCATTCTGATAGATCCTAGACCGTACATGACCTATCAGCCGTTTCTCCCCGAGGTTCTTGCAGGCTCCATTGAAGCACGGCATGCTCTCGTCTCGTTGCGGAGGAATCTGCGGCGAACACGCGTGATATCAGGTTCGGTAGTTGAAATATCACACGCCGAAAAAACCGTGATTGTGCGTCCGTACGCCGGCGACGACTATGCTCTAAGCTACGACGTCGTTGTGGTAACGGCGGGAGCTGTCACGCGCATCTTCCCGGTGGCGGGACTGAAGCAGGCAGCGATTGGGCTCAAGCACGTGGAGGAAGCCATTGCGATCCGCAATCGGCTCCTTGCTTCCTTCGACCGGGCTGCTGGATTGCCAGCTGGACGCGACCGTACGCGCCTCCTCACAGTGATCGTTGTGGGTGGCGGCTTCACGGGTGTGGAAGGCTTCGGTGAGCTGCTCTCGCTGGCAGCATGTCTGTTGCGTTACTATCCAGAGCTCAAGTTGCAAGACCTCGATTTTCGATTGGTGCAGGCGGCAAATCGCATCCTGCCCGAGGTATCTGAGAAAACTGCCGCTCGTGTTTTGAAGTCGCTCGAACGCCGAGGAGCGCACGTTCATCTGAACACACGCGTGGTATCCGCCGTGAATGGCCGTGTAGTGCTGTCGAGCGGCGAGCAATTCGAAAGCAACATCATCGTCTGGGCCGCGGGCAACGGCGCCAATCCCATAATCGCCAAGCACACTGATCTTCCCGTTGACTCGCGAGGTTTCCTGATCGTCCGCGCTGATCTACGTGCGGGCACGGAAGACCGGTTGATAAAGGATGCGTGGGGAGCGGGAGATGATGCAAGTGTTCCAGATCTCTCTGGAGATTCGCCGACGGGTAGAACTGTGCCGAACGCGCAAAACGCGATCCGACAGGGCCGCCTCTTAGGAGCGAACATTGTGGCATCTCTTCGTGGGAAAACACCGAAGCAGTATTTGCATCGCAACTTGGGAATCATTGCGACGCTCGGTATGGGGAGCGGTGCCTTCCAGTCCGGCCGCATAGGATTTGTCGGCTTCTTCGCTTGGCTGATCCATCGTGCTTATCATCTCTACGCAGTTTCAACATGGGAGCGGAAATTTCGTGTGTTGGCCGGCTGGTTAGTCAGCGCACTTTTCGGTCGTGACATCGTCTCGATTGAAGATGCACAGCGTCCGACAGCGGCTTTTGTACGAGGTGGAATGCCGCAACATCACGCCACATTCATCTACGACGAGAGCGCCACGAACGAAGCTGCGGATCCGGTGTCAATAGCAAGCTGAAGACCGTGTGGGCGCCTCGTCCGAATGCTAACCCGCCACAACCTTCTCAAGCCGGCTGATCGACTCTAGCCAAGGTGACGTTACTTTTTTGATGTTTGAGAGTGTCGAAGATTCGGTCCGGGTTTCCCTGCTCCGTCCACACTGACGTGGAGTCTCGTATCACCAAAAGGCGTTCGGGCTGCAAAGCGAGAACGTCCCGAGAGAAGTCAACGTTTGGTATGACCCGAAACGACGAATCCAGATCGTTTTCCACCATGTCGACGGACAACGCAAGCATTGCATTCGGCATCGCCTGACAGAGCACGTCGATGAATATACTCACGCGTCCGATCATCACGAAGGTGTTCCCAAGATAGCCGAGCCGCACGAGTTCCTACGCAGTTGCAGAGCGGGCTTCTCCCGGAATCGACGGACTCGTGTGGGCGCAAACCGGGTGCCGCTGGCGACACTGTGGACCGGCTCTATCCAGCCATATTCCGTTTCCGGATAGGTCGCTTCGGCCCCTACGAGAACGATCGCGTCAGAGTTGTCGGCGGCAGCTAGGATGCCTGACTCAATCACCTCCAGAAAAGCGGCCTCGTCAGTGTAGTGGTGGTCGCAAGGGAATGCTGCGACGATCGCCTCAGGGTCCAAGCCGCGAACGCATCAGTATCGCTGTCGCAATCGCCACGCCTGTTCCGCGGTTCTCCGGCTGTGAGATTACGGCTCTTTGCGACCAACCTGTAAGTTCCCGCAAATAGATTTTCGGTGCTTTTTTGTTACGACGGCAATGGCCTTGTAGGCCTGGAACAGCGGGCTGATGCGGCGCCGCGTTTGAGCAAATAGGCTCTCGTTTTCGAGGACTCGGCAGAACTGTTTTGGACGTGAATCGCCCTCAATCATTCTTGTCGGGGACTGAAGGCGAGCTCCATCACCGCCAGCCAGAAGCATTCCCCATGTTCCCGAAGTTCGTCGTTTCCAAGTCATCAGACGGTTCTCTCTTGGATTATTAGCTGAAGAGCGTGCTTAAACTTTCTGCGGTAGGAAGTGATCGTGAATTTATGGCAGCCGCCGTGTTGCCTTGACAGACAAGAGCGCAGACTTTCAATCACATGTGTTTGTGGGCTCATTTCCAATTTCCCTGGGAGCGGGGCATTTGCCCGACGCAAAGCAACCCGCATGCTCGTGCTTCCGCCAGTGCATGCGACGAGCCAATGCATACGAGCTATGCGGCAAAAACGAGTCGCACCGTAGTAGAGCACTTAAGGCCGATGCTCGAGCAAACACACTGACGAGCATCGACGCTATCTCGTGAGCCGTGTAATCGCCGTCGAATCACTCACGAAATAACGTGCTGCACTCTTCTAGGGTTTGGTTGATCTCGAGAGCGGGAATGCTGCTAGCCTCACGGATTGGGTGGCTTAAATCGCAGAAACGTGTCAGGAATCAGCTCGCGGCGGCTCATCACTTGCCCCGGATGCCCGTTGGCAGCAAGGTTGCAAGAAAAGGAGAACGAAAGGCTTAATCATGAAACAGAAGGCGCTACTCTTCGCTCTTGCAATTCTGACGGTCAACACTGCCGTTGCACAGGAAGCAAAAGTCACCCAGCTTATGTCCAAGGACCTTAAGGATTCCGGCCGTGAGGGAATGATGATTGTCGTGGATTATCCGCCGGGCAGTTCAGATCCAATTCACCGCCATAACGCGAATGCATTCGTTTACGTGCTGGAGGGCTCCATCATCATGCAGGTGAAGGGCGGAGAGCAGGTGACGTTGACTGCTGGGCAGACGTTCTATGAAGGCCCCGACGACATTCATGTTGTTGGCCGAAACGCCAGCAAGACCAAACCGGCGAAGTTTTTGGTGTTTCTGGTGAAGGACAAAGGCGCTCCGGTGCTCATACCGGTTAAGTGATTGTCGTAAGCACCTCCGGAATCCCGGCACTTCCATTCAACTCCGCGGCGTCCCGAGCCCGAGTATATCGGAAAGTCCAAAAGCCCGAAGGGATCAGCATAGTTCTACCCTTTGGGCATGCAGGCATGGGATGCAGAACGATGAGACACATCATCGCATTTTTATTGTTAGTGGGCCAAGGGGTGGCTTTGGCCGATGTAAGGAGAATCAAGCACTGCAATGCCAATCCACTATCGAAAAATAGCCGCAATCTTCGTGCGTGTCGCTCTGGGTTTATCCTTTCTATCTGCTGTAGGCGATAGATTCGGACTTTGGGGAGCGGCCGGGACACATAACGTTTCGTGGGGTAACTTTTCCGCTTTTCTGCACTACACGCAGACGTTGCTGTGGTTTCTCCCTGGTGCATTCATAAAGCCGATGGGATGGCTTGCGACCATATGCGAATTTTCCCTTGGCGCAGGCCTGCTTATCGGTTTTCGCCTTCGCTGGTTCGCTCTCGCCAGTTCATTATTGCTATTTACGTTTGCCGCCACTATGACCTTTGCGCGAGGCGCGGAACCGGCATTCTCGTATTCTGTTTGGACGGCATCGGCCGCTGCTCTCCTACTTTCGTCTATCGATGTCGATGAGAAACAGTCAGCTCCACATCGGTAGAAAAAGATCTTCAGCCGGCGCCGGCGATTCTGGAGAAAGTGATGGCAGAGATGAGAGCGATGGAGTTTACAGGGCCTTCTGAAGACCTGCATTTGCAGTTGACCACGCGCCCGGTACCCGGGCCTGGCGATGGCGAACTGCTCATTCAGATATGCGCGGCTGGCGTAACCCCGACTGAAAAGCTTTCGTACACAACCACCCACCGTCCAGATGGTTCGCCGCGAACGAACGCGATCCCGGCACACGAGTTCTCAGGTGTCGTTGCGGCACTGGGAACCGGAATATCTGGCTATCGGCCAGGAGACCTCGTGTTCGGAATGAATGATTGGCTTGCAGATGGAGCAATCACCGAGTTCTGCAAGACGAATCCCGCCAGTCTTGCGGGAAAACCGTCCTCGCTTTCCCACGCCGAGGCGGCTTCGACCCCGATCGGTTCGCTCACTGCCTGGCAGGGACTGCACTCTCACGCGAAACTTCAAAAGGGTGAGCGAATCCTCATCCATGGCGGCGGCGGGAGCAGTGGGCCTTTTTGCAGTTCAGTTGGCGAAATTGCAAGGGGCACACGTGATTGCTACAGCGTCGGCCGCCAACATCGATTTTGTGAAGCAACTTGGAGCAGACGAAGTAATCAACTATCGAGAGTGTCGTTTTGAAGAAGTAGGAAGGGTTGACGTCATCTTCGATACGGTGGGTGGCGCGACTCTGGAGAGATCATGGAATGTCCTTGGATCGGACGGAAGACTCGTTACGATCGCAGCGGATGCTGAATCAAGCAGCGATCCGCGAGTAAAAGAGGCGTTCTTTATCGTTGAGGCGAATGGACAACAACTCGCTCACATGGCCGGGCTTTTCGATTCGGGAGTATTGAAAACGTTTGTGAAAGCAGAGCTGTCGCTGGAAAGTGCAGCTCGCGCTTATGCGGGCTCCGTCGCCGGAACTCCCGGCAAAATTGTAATTCGTGCTGTATAGATTGGGGCACACGCGATGGCGAAAACACACGATCTCAGCGGGACAGCCTCGTCCGATAAAGCCTCGACTGTAATCGCTTCGAAACCGGCGCATAAGCTGGCGCTCGGGATCGTGCTGATAACCTCGGCATTCCTCTGCGCGGCCATCATGAGCGCGCTCAGTAAGGATGCGGCCGGCATCCCAGCTTTGCTGATTCTTTTCTTACAATATGCGATCAGCTTCATTATCTTTGTGCCGGCCGCTTTAAGGCAGGGCATCGTCCGGCTCAAAACGGAGCATCTCGCGCTTCAGATCTTCCGCAGCGTTGCTGGCTCAGTTTGTCAATTGTTATTTTTTGTCGCCGTTCGCTCGATTCCCTTGCTCGTTGCCGTATTGCTTTCAAATGCCGCGCCGCTATTCATTCCCATCGTTGTCTACATATGGTTCCGCAAGGCCGTTCAACCGCTTGTTTGGATCAGCCTCTTCATCGGACTGTTCGGAATCGTCCTCATCATTCGACCAGGGCCCGCGATGTTTCATAGTCCGGCGGCATTGATTGCACTTGCTGCCGGAGTTTTTTCCGCACTTGCCTTGGTAGCCACCAACCGGCTTGCGGAAACGGAGCCGCCGACCCGTATTCTCGTTTATAACTTCGGAGTATCGACCTTGCTCTTGATCCCGTTCTGTATTCTGTCCTGGAAACCACTGGCGGCGAAGCAGTGGCTCCTCTTAATCGGCATCGGAATCTTCTACGCAGCGACGCAATACCTAATCATTCTGGCCTATCGGCACGCAAGCGCGACCGAGCTCTCGCCGTTCAATTACACGGTAGTGATTTTCTCGGGTTTGCTCGGCTGGTGGCTATTCGGTTCTGTTCCCGGACCCAGCAGCATTGGGGGCACGATTCTCATCTGTGCCGGCGGCATCCTCAGCATCGAGTCGGGGCACATTGAAGGACTGGGACACGCCTTCGGTTACGGCCATTGGAAGTTCCGCTGGAGATTACGCCACAGTTTAACCTCCCGCGCCGCGGGAGCTCTTCAACCCAGAGGCTGAGTATGGCATTCGCCGAATCTATGATTGTGCGCACTGCTCAGGTTCGCGTGAGCCTCTCAATCAATCTTCGTTGAATATCCGTTTCGCTGATGGATTGTTTTCTGAGGCATTCCGGTACACTCTTTGCTCCTTGCTCCCGAAACCGAAGTCGGTAATCGAAGAGTTCAGGTGTTCTTCTTTTTACCTCGTTGCCTGGCACAGCTTCGGGCGAAACCCCTGCGGCCGGCACCGTCATTCGCTCTGCTTTCGATGGAACGACCGCAAGCAAGAGGTTCTCCACATTTAATAGCTCGCCAGAGTGCTGAATGCAGGAAAGAAATTCTTCTTCTTCGGTTCTCCCTTAGAAAGCACTCTGGGTTTGGGAGCAACCGCCACTCGCTTCGGGTGCGCAGGCAAAAAGCAGAAAGAGAGAAACACACATGAACCTCAATCAGCTTACGATCATGGTCGCTACTATCGCCGCACCATTACCATTCCAACCGGCAAAAAATCTGTCGACCATGTCATGTCAGCAACTCGCCGTCAAGCTCAAAACTGAGACGATCCGTTTTCTCGATCGCGCCGGCACTGCTCAACCGGGCAAACTAGCCGAACAGCCCACCGGGCGGGCATCAGTGCATCAACCCGTTTTGAACGCAAGCCTCGTGTAAGTTGGTCGAAAACGCCGATTTTACCGGAGTGGCGTCGTTCTTGTTGTCCTTCACACCGAGCGTTGGTTCGAGGACTGCCTCCTCCGTCTTCTGAAGCGAGACATAGATCGAGCTCCTGGATGAGCGGCGTACTATCGGATTGACGAGCCACCGGATCGCTCCTGGGACATCCCGGCTAAGGGCAACCACTTCCAATTCGATGTATACTCCGCCGTCGCGCTGTTCAAATCGGGAGATGCTGTACAGCCGCCAAATTAGACCGAGGCCTGTGTCTGCCGGCGCTTCGTGCTCATCGGCTAGGCCGTAATTCTCGACCTCACGAACCCGAGTAGTGTAAGAGATGCTGTACCATTTGTTTTCATCGACTCGTCTAAAGGTGCTCCGGAACTCAGTGTCAAGCGCAAATCTCGCGATGACGGCTTTGTTCAACAGGCGGAGCGAGAATGTGTCTCCTGTAGCCGTCTTTCGAACGGCTCTGGATTCAACCACGTTAGGGCTGTATATTTCTTCGTATCTTCCGTAATCGCGGACCAGAGAGAGGACGTCATCCAAACGAGCTCTGGAGAGAAAAACAGCGCCTATCCAATGATGAATCAACCCGTGGGGAACTCTGAGCGGGGTTTCGCCGAAGGAAGCGACGACGGTTTTTCCTTTGTGCAGATCCCGCCGCCAGTCAGGTGATTGATCGCTCCACAAAAACGGTGTCGCCTTCGAGTACCCGGCGACCCGCGCGTTTTGTTTTTGTACGTAAGTGTCCCAGGCCTTTAGAGTGTCAGGGCGCAGCTCGGCTCCCTTCGCTGTTAAAGAAGCGGCGAGAATGAGAAGCGCCGCGGCTAGAAAGGCCCCCACAAACCGCCGGCGCTCCGACTTCGAGAAAACCGAAGAAACGACGAGCCGCTGCTGGGTATTCAATTTCATTTCAAATCTCCATTTGCTAACCTGCAGAACCTGCGCGGCCATCCCGTATTGTCTTTGAGACGAAGTTGTGCCCGGTCCTGGATTTCATCAGCACGCAGCCTGTCATGACTTACCTCGTTCCGAGTGGATCGTAGTGGTTCCGATGTCCTGAGTGCACGCCGCTGCCCAATGGGCCAGAAACTATGAAGGTGTTATCCGCCTCAGATGAAACACAGTTACTGGCAATGCGCGAAGGGCTGCAGTACTAGCCGGCGCCGCAATCTCGTGAGGTCCGATGGTCCCGATCGGCTTTTCACGAAATGGCGTGTTAGCCAGTCGTTCTTCCGCGGTCCTGCGCCCGGCCGATCCTCCGCCGCGGTGATGTCCCGGATCACGGGACAGGAGCACGAACGCCGCACGCAGAGCAAGTTATCTTCGCACATGAGCCGTAGGATCCCCTTGGGATTTACCCACCAATCGTGGCGGCGACGTGCATGTGTCAGCGCCGGTGCTCCTCTCACACCTGCAACACAAGATAGCGGCGATCAACGGAACTCTTCACCATTGCACGGGGCGCCATCAGTCGCTCCGTCAGTTTGCTTAACTCGCATCTTCTTTACGGTGTCGATTTCAGTACAGCGCGACAACTGCTCCATTTCGCGCAGTAACGCGTCCATGTCTACCCGGATCACCCCTGGCTCATTGACTAACCGTCGATACAAACCGTGAGGCGTCCAGGTCCAACTGCGCCGACCGAGTAACAGGGCCGTAAGTACCGCGCAATTCGACCAACCCCGGGTGTGCCACGCCCTGCCTGGCAGATGCTCTTTCGCACGCAGCACATCGCCAGCGGAGGCCCATCTCATAAACTTCAACGCATCAAGCACGTCCAGCGAAGCCACAGACAACCTATTTTTCCAGGACTCCACAACTAGCCACAGTCTCGCTCCGAGCGGCCGCATTGCAAAAACGTGCTGGTGTGTGGGATGGACAAAGCGATGCCACCATTCCTGTTTAAGGCCGGGAACAAAACAGACAAGCCAATCGACAGCCCGGAGGGACACAAGCGTGCCATTGCCATCGAGGCTACTCTTCAGGTCCGCAAGAATATCTTTAGCCTGCCAAGGCATTCCTATTCGTGCTTTCGTCGCGGGCCGAGTTTCTGAAACTTTTGTTGCCGGACGCCTTTTTCGTCGCCACGCCGCGCAGAAACCCGCTCACGACGGCGTTAACCCGCGCGTCCACTTCAGCTGCGCAAGGTGGTTCTCGCAATTCCATTACGACTTCAAGATGCATATTCCCGCGCAACATCGCAATGAATTCGCTCGCTGCTCGTTGACAGCTCTGGACCTTTATGTCACCTCGAGCGCTCGCATCCTGCAGGATTCGTGTTAGCGTGGCGATCGCCGGTGTTATGAGGCGTTCGCTATAGACCCGCGTTGCGCGGGGGAATCGCTCCGCCTCGATCACGGCCGTTCGACCCAACTGCAGAATAGATGGATCCATAACTGCGAATACGATGTTGCGCCCTAAGTGAGTCAGAACGGTTTCCAGCGGTGCTGCGATCGCCTCCGGATCGAGCCTGAGCGCATCGGCGGAAGCTTTATCAGCCATAGAGGTGAATTGCTCGATGATCAAATCCTCGACGTTCTCGTGCTTCACGTCCTCCTCGCGGCAAAGCTGTCGGTACAGGCCATGGGGCGTCCACGTGTGACTAGCCCTGCCGAGTATGAATGAGCAGAGCACGGCGCAATTAGACCAGCCACGTGCTTGATTGCCCCGGCCAGGAACTGCTTCACGAACACGCAGAACATCTCCACAAGCACCCCACCGCAAAAACTTGACTGCGTCTACCGAAGAAAGGACCGTGACCATCACCCGTGTCCACCAGGGTTCAATGAGAATCCAGTTTGCCGTATCTAAGGGACGCATGGCGAACACATGCTTGTGTTTGGCGTTTACGAAGGGGTGCCACCACTGTTTCCGCAGCCCTGGCACGAAACAGATCAACCACTGTGCCGGTGGGAGTGTGACTAGTGAACCGTTCTGATCGACACTGTAGGACAGATCTACAGGCACGCCGGGAACGGCACCCGGCGTTTTCTTGTGAACCGGATTGCGAGGGGACCATTCCGTCTTTGAATCAATATCTCTTGCGGTCGGATTCATGCCGCTGCCTCCTGTGCGTTGCAACCTCGAAGAAAAATATCTACGGCGTGCTCAACAGCTTCTTCGGCAGACCCGTACAACGTGAACTCTTGCCAGTGCAGACTGAGTTCCCCGTAGAGTGGTTCGCGCAGCATGCCCATGAGACTTTCCGTAGCGTAAGCACTGTTCGCAAAGGTAAGTTTGCCCTTCCTAGCTGCCGCATCGAGGTAGTCGCACAACGCCGCGGTGATCGCGGCTGGGCCCTCTTGGTAGATACGCCGACGGATCTCCTTATGACGCGATCCGTCCGTCATCGCCTTGCGAAGGGATCCAATTAATACCGATGAGTAGGCCGCACGCAGTCCTGTGCCGAATTCGACTAACCTAGACCGCACATTGTCGAAGGCTCCGGACTGTATGGCCGACCGTAAAGGTTCGGTCACACGCGCGGCTTGTTGAGAGGCCATCGCAACAACTAAATCGTTGAGACCAGGAGACTCAGCGATCTCCCCTCTCAACGGCAAAGCCCTATCTTCCACGACAGCCTGCGTCTCTATTGCATCCCTTTCTGCTCTGTCACAACGCGCAGAACGACTTCCAGAATGCGGGCCGCGACGTGCGCGACCTGCTCCTTCGTCAATAGCAACAACCGCTTTACCTCTTAAAAACTTCATATGACACGCTCAGTGGCGCCTAGCAGACGGAGAATAGTACGGCCATCGGCCAACCAGTTGTTGGTTTCGCTTGATCGGCACTAGCACCGGAGCGCCCTTGCCCTTAACAAAGAACACGACGAACCTCGCTGGTCTAGTGCGATTTGCGTTCCGGCCGACGGCATGAATATCGTTGGGGCCTTTATAGAAAGTCTGGCCGGGCGTCAGCGTGATTTCCTTGCCACCTTTCACCTGCATGACAATGGCGCCTTCCAGTACATACAGAAACGCATGCGCATTGTGGGGATCGGATCGAACGCGCCAGGCGGATAAACTACAGTGATCATCAGATCTTCCTTTTTGAGCCTTTCGTTTTACGATCGATGCAATCGTGCTTCCATTCGGCAGTCCGTTCAGTGGTGAGCGAGCGGCATGCAACTGTGCAACACGCAGTTGAAGGCGGATTGGAATCGCAAGGTTGACGTGTTGCTGTCTATTGATGCTTTGGATGGCACGAAGAGCGGAAAGCCCGCGATGCCTGCTCGCTCCACATCAGTGAGATCACAAAAAGAGGTGCACGCTATTTCGTGAGGGATTAGAGGCAGTACCAGTCGCGGCTCACGAGATCACGTCGATGGTTGTCAGTGTGTGTTTCTTCGAGCTTGTGGCCAATTGCTTCATCGCTAGACGAATCAGTTGAGGCGCAACTGGATAGGTCGATCGCGGAAGGCAGAAGTTCGAAGACTGACGCCGCTTTGCCGTGGGTCAGATCGATGTGCTTCCCGCTTTTTTTTTGGGAGGGGGAAGTGCCTCAGAACTCAAACGACCGCCCATGAGGAGGTCCCCCACTTTGGGGGTCGTCCGGTCGTGACCGATGTCCTCGAGGCGGCCGACAGTCGATTTTCGTACCTCCGCCTCCCGCCGCAAAGCGTCGAGGCCGCGACTGAGTGCGTCATAGCGCGTCAAATCACATTGCTTGGCAATCCGATTTAGCTTTTTGTAGAAAGACTCGGTTGCCTCTAACCAGACGGACCGCCTCGGATCATCTGTCGCGCGATTTCGTTTAGTTGCCATATTGAGGGCAACCGAAGAGCCCGATCAGTCCTCGTCGCCACCGGTTCCCAGTTCCCTTTCGAGGTTCCTCAATCGTCTGCAAACGCCCCTTCAAATCGGCCGGTAGCGATTCGGACAATCTGTATTCCGAAATGCCAATGGGCGTCATCGTTTCTGAGAGTGTACTCCGCGATGACTTAGTTCTTGCAGATGATCAGGCCGATACTCCGTTGATCATCGGGATGGCGTAGCCGGTCATCAACGGCCGCGAGATAGAAATTCATCTTGCCCGCAAACTCCGGCTCGAAGGCTTTGCCTTCAAGGCGACGACCAAGAAGCACCGAAGCTTCAGATGGTAAAGAACCAGAAATCATTTCCGCCAAATCCGCGCCGATGTTGACTAACGACGAATGCAAAGCCGACGCCCATCTCCAGCAGGAAATCTCTCAGGCTTGCCCGTAAGCCCTGCTCTAGCTGCCGTTTCGTGTGCGTCCTCAGCGACCATGTCGATGCGCAGAAGGCGAGGCACTTAGCGATGATAGCTGAAAACGAAACAATTAACGCGACGTTGTTTCGCGAGCAGTGCCGATTTGTCGTGCCATTAGTCACGACAATGCATGAGCGCCTGTTCTGTCGCAGGAAATACATCACTTCGAAGTACCCAATTCTCCAGCAATTGGCGAAGTAGGGACCCGGCATCGGTCATCTTCGGTTACAGACATCTCTTGGAGACACAGTTGCCTGGAGCAGGAGAGGAGGTTCTCTTATGAAGAACAATGTTATTGCTGATTCTGGTCAGCAGGACGATACGAACAAGGGCTTGGACAACACCTCACACCGCGGCACACCCGGGTCCGACGAGTTGGTTCCGTCGCGGTACGCGCTGCGGGTCGGCGAGATTGACGTGCTGGTGGTCAGCGATGGGGTGCTGCCGATACCAGCCGAGACGATAGCATACAACGTAGACGCGACCGTCCGAACGGCCTGGCTGGACGACATGTTCCTTCCGGCGGACATGCTCGACTGGCCGCTGAACGTGGTTGTGGTGCGTAGCGGCGGCCGGACCATACTCGTCGACGCTGGGCTAGGGGCGGACCCGGACTTGCACTTGCCGCAGGCCGGCCGGTTGGCCCTGCGACTGGAGGCCGCCGGCATCGATCTTACATCCGTTACCGACGTGGTGCTTACCCACATGCACATGGACCATATTGGCGGGCTGCTCGTCGAAGGGATGAGGGACCGGTTGCGTCCGGACCTGCGGGTCCACCTGGCGGCCGCCGAGGCCGAGTTCTGGGCGTCACCCGATTTCTCCCGCACCTCTATGCCGGCGGGGTTCCCGGACGCGCTTCGGTCGGCCGCCAAGAGGTTCTTGGACGAGTACCGCAGCGAACTGCGGCCGTTCAAGTCGGAGTGCGACGTGGCGCCGGGGGTACTCGTCCGTCGCACCGGCGGCCACACCCCCGGACACAGCGTGGTCCGACTGGCCTCCGGCGGAGAGCGGCTGACGTTCGCCGGGGATGCCGTCTTCCAAGTCGGGTTCGACCGCCCCGACTGGCACAACGGCTTCGAACACTACCCCGAGGAGGCGACCCGCGTCCGGGTCGGTCTTTTGCGGGAGTTGGCGGCGACCCGCGAGCCGCTCGTGGCCACTCACCTGTCGTTCCCGTCCGTCTGCCATGTGGCGGTCGCCGGCGACGTATTTCGTTGCGTACCGGCCCCGTGGGAGTACTGACCTCGTTGTTGGGTTAGGGCCGAACTAGGCGCCGCGCCAGACCGGGCAGCAAGACAGCCGCTGAAACGGACTGAGGCTCAGGGGTCCGCACGGCAGCGTCCGCCGCGTGAGTGACTTACTTGTAATGCGCTTCTCCCCGATGTGACCTCGCGGCGCACATAGATCGCCGGTTACGGCCGATCGTAGAGTAATCGCCGGGCATGTTGGTCGGCACGAAATTGAATCCGGTGACCTCTATCGAATCTACGCCTCGACACAATGATGCCTTGACTGATGGTCGTTCTACCCTCGGGAGCGAAACGCATCCTTGCACGTATGGAGGGTGCCCCAAGGATTCGTTTGTGGTGGGACGAAGCTCGACGGCTGAGCGTGTTGCCACTACGGTTTCGAGTTTGCTTGATTCGCTTTATTGATCCTCCTCCCTATCTGTTGCACTTGGTTCAGTCGGCTTCGAGCGGTTTCATTTGGCTAAAATCTTTTCGTCGTTGCACAGGAACCCTAAGTCGCTAGGCAGATGTTCTGCTGTATTTTTCTTTCCACCGCATTGCCTGGCACAGCTTCGGGCGAAAACCCTGCGCCCTGCACCGGCGTTCGCTCTGCTTTCAACGGAACCACCGCAACAATTTCGGTTTGCCTAATCGCTCGCCAACCTCGCTGCGATCACGAATGAAATTCTTGCGGTCCCCCATAGAAAGCACTCACTGGGTTTGGGAGCATGCGCCACTCGCTTTCGGGTGCCCAGGCAAAAGGGCAGAAAGAGAGAAACACACATGAACCTCAATCAGCTTACGATCATCGGATTCATCGGCCGCAACGCCGAGACAAAGAAACTGCCGAATGGCACGCCCGTCACCAAGTTCTCCGTCGCGACAACCAGATCTTGGAAGGACGAGAAAGGCGAATGGAAAGACAAAACGCAGTGGCACAATGTTGTTGCGTTTGGACCAGGCTTCGCCCAGACGGCATCACGCCTCGTGAAGGGCGCCCACATCTTCGTGCAGGGCGAACTCACGACTCGCGAGTATGACCGCACCATCACCGTTCCGAACGGCAAAAAGTCTATCGAGCACGTCATTCAACAACTCGCTGTTGAACTGAAACCCGATACGATCCGCCTTCTCGATCGCGCCAGCACTGCTCAATCGGGCGAACCGGCCGAACAGCCCACCGGTGAAGACGTCCCCCTCTGAGGGGGACTCTTTCTTCAACTGCTTTAGCGGCTCCAGCGTGCCTGAGCGCCCTTTCTTGCGCGCGCTCGCTTTTCTTCTTCGCTGACGGTTGCCCAATAATTCCTGGACACCTGCCCCATAGTCCGGCGGAACACTTCTGATTGGGCCGGGCTCTTGATATTCCGGTTTAGGGCTGAGTTGCGCACTTCCGATTCCCGCCGCAAAGCGTCCGAACCTGACCGTCTTTGACGAGGTAATGAACGGCAGTTAGGGATCCCGTTTTGCTCAAGTCAGTTCGCTGCGAGATTCCGCGGCAGCAGTTCCCTAATTCGACTTACCAGTGATGATCTGCGGTGGGTGCGAGAACACTTCGGAGATAGACTTCGGGTTCGAGTCCGTTGAGTTTCGCCGAGCCACGCAAAACCATAAATCCGCTGCACGCTCCGCCATAAGCCGATCTGGCGAATACGTAATTCCATTTGCCGAAGCGCGACAGCACGCAACGCGCGCTCCGCTGTATAGTTATCTGTGTCTTGAAATGTGTATCGCATGCCCGGTGAAAGCCCGGGCAAACTTTTGTTCCGACGAGGAATGTCGCCGCAGGTGCTGAAGGCAACAAGTGTCCGGCGTCAACTATTTTTTCGCACGTATTGCCTCACCAGGAAATGTTACCGAAGTGGTAACTGTCGTTGTTGGGATCGGGAATCTAGTGGCTCAGCATTTTCTGACTTGAAGAAAGAACCTGGAGAGGGAGTGAAGCTCCGTCTCCAGGCCCTGTTTTGAGTTGGATTGAGAGAGTACGTGGTAGAGCCGAGGGAAAGTGGGAAGCCTGTTGTTGGCTTTCCACTTTCCCTCGGCCCGCCGGGGCTGTGGGAATGTGGGAATCGCACGGCGATTTCCAAGGGCGGTGGAAAGGGTGGAAAACCTGCTTTTGGTTTTCCAGGCTTTCCACGGGCCGTCATTTCCAAAGCCTCTTGCGGGTTTGCAGCTTGATCCAATCGCGATCATCAGGTTGAATTGCTTGGATACGTTCTGATTCCAAGACGGTGCGCAACCAGTTTCGAAACGTCTCGCGCTAGCCAGAGAGTTCACTGCGATTTATGCAGGCGGTCGCGTACAATCAGGCAGCAGTGACGAAGAAGCCCTTCACCGCAAAACAGGGACAGTACTTAGCATTCATTTTTTATTACACGAAGATTCACGGCTTCGCTCCCGCCGAATCCGACATGCAGAACTATTTCAAGGTATCGCCACCGTCGGTGCACCAGATGGTGCTCATGTTGGAAGCTAATGGTTTCATCGAGCGGGTTCAGGGGGGCGGCCGGTCGATTCGTCTACTGATTGCCCGGGAGGAACTGCCCGATTTGGAATAGGGTCAGTTCAAGTACAGCAGCCGGCGGAGTTGCTTTCGCGTTGCTGGCTTTTGGCTCGCGACATATCCGGCAAGCTCATACTGATTGAACACTTGCCAGACGGCAGCCAGAAATCGTGGCAGTTCCTTGGCAAACTCAGGGTGACGCTCCGCCGTCTGGGCAAACATCACGAGCTTCTCGCCAATGAGGTAGTCGAGCGCGCTCTCAGCGCCAAAGTGCCTCCTGATTCTCTTCGTTGCGCGACATTGGTTGACCCAGATCTTCTCGAATCTCATTCGGGGTTACTATACCGCCGACCGGCGCCTCCCGCAATACCAATGCATCATTCTGTGACCTCTTCCTCTTGCTGGTCGAAAGGTGTGCCCGCGCATCCTGGGCTTTCAAGACCGGAACCAAACACGAGCTTACGAGCGATCTCTGTACGCCACTGTTTCACTCGACGCTGCAGAGTCCGCAACTGCCCTGGCGTAAACGGTTCCAGGGTCTCCACCTGAAGCCGGCAAAAGAGATCCTTTGCGGTAATGTCAGGCTGCTCGTTGAGCCATTGCTCGACCAAAGGCCACACCTTCTCGAAAGGGTCCAAGCGAGTACGCCAAGCTCGCGGCCCGCTAAAGCGCTTGCGGTGTGTGGGCCGAACTTCGCCGGCTTGCCAGGCTACAGACAGGCTCTTGACGAAACGGCTCAGTTCTTGATCCGTTTCAGCCATTACTGCCCCACCGCCACCTACTTCCAAACCAGCCAGTACGCGCTGAGCCTCGCGGATCTGATTCAGAAGCTGCACGGGATCCAGAGCAGAGAACGTTCGCCGCAATTGTTCCTTGCACTCATTCGTCACCCGTTCACTCGCGAGGAGCCGCTGGTAAGGCGTCGCCGGCTTTTCGTACTTCTTCGTCACCTTTGCTCCTTCGCGTGTTTTCGATTTCAATTTGAACGACGGCTGAAAGAAATTCACGTACACGCGTGCAATCTCATGCAGATTACTCAAGGCCGTAGCGGCTGCTGCCCCCTCCAGCCGTCCGTAGCCCACCAAACGTCTCACCACCGCGCCGTTCTTTTGTTCAATCCAAGCTTGATCGTTCTTTTTGTAGGCGCGGGATCTTGTCAGTTCGAGGCACCGCTCCTTGCAGTAATTCACGACGGTTTCATTGATGAACGCGCTATCGTTGTCCACATCCAGTCCCAGCAGCGGGAATGGCAATCGCACCCTAACCTCCTCTACCGTGAGCGTCACTAGGGTTTGCTCACGAACCACCATGGACGCGGCCTCGGTCCAGCCAGAAGCAATGTCAGTCAGCACCAGACTATGCACGTGGCTACCGGCAACCGACTTTCCGCAGTGCGCGACCATGTCCATTTCGAAATAGCCCGGCGGTGGATCATTCCAATCGCTGAACGTTCGCACGACAATGCTCTTTCGCAATGCGGTATTGATGGTTGTTCTTCGCCGCCCTTGCTTGGCAACTTCTCGAACGGGCTTAAGGAGCCGATCCATCGTGGCAGCGCTCATGGCGAGCAAGCGCGGGCGAACTTCAGTGTCAAGGTGTAAATGCCCGTGCCGTTCCATGGCAGCAACGAGCGTCGGGATCGCCTCCTTGAGTCGTTTTCCGCAGATTCTGTCGGCGGCTTCCCAAAGAATAGTCAGCGCCGTTACCGCTGCGTCGTCATAGAGCCGTGCCCGAGGCACTTTCTTGAGCGCCTCCACCTTGGTTCTCCGCAGCACCCGGATCGCATGCTTGCGGTGAAAGCCCGTTACTTCGATGAACTCGTCAAGAATCTTTTTCTTTTCGCTTCGCGTCCCGGATTGATACCGATTCGCTATCGCTTCGATCAATTCGCGTCTGGTTGCCAAACTCAGTTGCCTCCCCTTGCTGTTCCCCGTCATGTCGAATCTGAACGGGTAACATTTTCATGAGGCAGCGACCCCTTGCGGGTAGCAAAAATGATGAGTCAATGCGCGCACGTTCTAATTGTCGCCGAACAAACAAGGAATGCAACAAGCGGTTCCACCGATTTGCACTTGTAACCAAGCTCTGGCCGAGCGCCGTACTACGGCCAAAGTTGTGCGTTCGGAATCAGTTGTATGTTGTATAGGTGTATAGGTCCGGGAAATCGTTTAATCGGCAACGGAAATCAACGCATGAACCCGTTCTTGACGCGAGCCGTCGATAAGCTATCCGAAACGGTCGACTTTGCCGGCTTGCCGTAGTTCTTACTTCTCGCGGCGAGCCTTGATTCGAATAGTGCCCCTCCCGTCTTTTGAAGCAAGACCTGAATAGAGCTTCTGGCCGTGCGGCGTACGATCGGATCGATCAGCCATCGGAGTGCCCCTGGGACATCCCGACTAAGAGCAGCCGTTTCCAACTCGACATACACTCCGCCGTTGCGCTGTTCAAATCGGGAGATGCTATGCAGCCGCCAGATCAGACCGCGGCCTGTATTGGCCGGCGCTTCGTGTTCATCGGCTAAGCCGTACTTCTCGACCTCGTGACCGCGAGTCGTGTAAGAAATGCTGTAGCATTTGCTTTCATCGATTCGTCTAAAACTGCCCTGGAACTCAGCGTCAAGCGCAAACTTCGCAACGACAGCTGTGTTCAACAGGCGAAGGGAGAATGTGTCTTTTATAGGTGTCTTGAGAACGACCTGGGATTCGACTACGTACGGGGCGTAGAAATCTTCATATTTGCCGTAATCGCGCACGACAGAGAGAACGTCATCCAAACGAGCTCCGGGGAGGAAAACAGCATCTATCCAGTGATGAATCAATCCGTGTGGAACTCTGTGTGGGTTTTCGCCGAAGGAAGCGATGACCGTCTCTCCTTTGTGGAGTCGCCGAAGTCGGTCGGGTGATTGATCGCTCCACAGAAATGGTGTCACGCTCGAGTATTCGGCGACCCGCGCATTTTGTTTTTGTATGTAAGTGTCCCAGGCTTTTAGAGTGTCAGGACTCAGCTTGGCTCCTTTCGCTGTTAAAGAAGCGGCGAGGATGAGAAGCGCCGCTGCGAGAAAAGCTCCCATAAATCGCCTACGCTCCGGTTTGGAGAGCGCGGGAAAAGCGTAGGGGCGCTGTTGGTTGGCTATTTTCTGACGCACGCTACCACCGTTACGACTAAAGGCAAACACAAGAGGATCACAAATATGAACGCCATTGACACATTCCCACAGCTGACACGTTCCACAGCAATTCCGATGGCATTACGCCGTTGCTTGAAGAAACATTGGAGATGATCCCACTCCTGCTTGGGCCATCTGCGCCATTGCCGTGAGCCCCAGATCCTCGGCTTCTCTCGTAAATACAAGCCTTTGAGCTTTCGCGTCGAAGTCCACCTGAATCCAGTCGCCAGAACTAACTTGCCCAGAGGCAATCAAGTGAGAGAGCGGTCGTACAAGAAGCCGATCGATCGCTCGCTTCAGGTGTCTGGCGCCATATCTGAGGTCAGTTCCCTCCGAAAGTAAGAATGTCTTCCCGGAATTTGTCGCCGTGAAGACAAATGATGTTCCCATCGAGGAATTAAGCACACGTCGCTGAACATTGGCGAGCTCGATATCGAGCACACGGCGCAATTCGCGTGCTCTAAGAGGCTTGAACACTACAACCTTATCGATACGGTTCATAAATTCGGGCGTGAACTTACGTCGTGCCGCTTGTTCGCCTGTATTGGATAGCTTGCGATCCAGTTTGTCATCGGGGTTGCCAGACACAGTACACAACTGGGCGGTGTTGAAGCCAAGCTTCGGAGATATCAGTGCCGCCATCTCTGCCGCGCCCAAATTGCTCGTCATAAAAATCATGGAGCGTGAGAAATCGACTCTTTCGTTATCTCCGAGCGTCAGTATCCCTTTGTCCAGAATGCCCAACAGCAGATTCCAGAGGACGTCACTCGCCTTCTCTATCTCGTCAAAGAGCACAAAGCTGACGTTCACCGTCTTTGAATGGTATTGATCCAGCGTCTCTTGACTGAGCAGCGCATGTGTCTCCCGGTGCCCCAAATAGCCCGGAGGTGATCCGATCAATTTGGCGATTTCGTGGCCGTGTTGATACTCGGCGCAGTCAATCTTCACCACCGCGCTCGGATTATTGACAAGCGCCTCTGCCAACGCCTCAACCGTTCTCGTTTTACCCGATCCCGTTGGCCCCAAAAACAAGAAGTTTGCGATGGGCCTCCCGGGTGCGCTCATCCCCGTCACATACATCTGATAAACGTCGACGACGTGATTGATGGCCTCATCTTGTCCGATAATCATTGCGCGCAGAGCGCGCTGCAAAGATGCGGCATCCGGCCCAACTTTCGCGGGATCCAGAGATATGTGCAGTTGTCCCATGACCTTCTTCCTTCCTGTTCTCCCATTGCTGGGGTTTGATCGTTGTCCTCGGGAGTCGCTTTTCTATCCATCGACTCCGATCTGCATCATGCAACTGATTTTCCAAATCGATGGATCCTCCACAACTCGTCTGCAGACACAGAGAGTTAGGAATGCATGCGAACCGAGTGCTTACTCTGAACCGGCGGTATGTCGTGAGTTAAGTGCGGGGAACGGGTACCGCCCACGAAATCGCGTTAGGTCGGACGTGTAGCTCTGGTGCTCGCTGATCTCATAGGAATGCCGAATACGAAGCAATGCACATCATTCGCAAGGGACAGATCCGATGGTTACCGAAGGGCGATATCGCTGGTCAGGTCCGATTTGTGAGCCGTGCCTTCGGGTTGGCAGCCTGATGCCCGCTATCTCACCTGTACTCCGCAAAAAGTCCAATCGTGGACTCATGCTGACGTGACCCCGTTTTCCGTCCACTCAGCTATACGACGTTCTTAGCATAATTAGTCGCATCGCCTTCTTGATTGGTTGTGTGGCCACGTAGCTGGGGCCCGAATCAAGG
>Ga0308174_10000105_pt1 | contig 34335 bp, 27 predicted proteins | sample PhyPR2_FD_203894 | JGI IMG/M metagenome (GOLD analysis project Ga0308174, IMG submission 203894) | Soil microbial communities from UC Gill Tract Community Farm, Albany, California, United States - DLSLS.P.R2 | ecosystem: Environmental > Terrestrial > Soil > Agricultural land | place: USA... | reverse complement strand
CATCCGGGCGACATCCAGGATCTCTTGCGGCTCTCAAGAGATGCGGGATGGAATCAGAGCGCGGCTGACTGGTCGCGAGTACTCGAACTCGCTCCTACCGGGTGCTGGGGGATTGAAGTTGAAGGACGCATAGTCGCCACCGCTACGGTGGTTTGCTATGGGACACAATTGGCTTGGGTGGGAATGGTGTTGACGGATGCCCGGTATCGCGGAAACGGGTTTGCGACGCGTTTGGTTCGCCATGCGCTTGACTGCGCTCACGATTTGGGCGCCCGCTGCGTCAAGTTGGATGCAACGAATGTGGGCCGACCACTATATGAGAAGCTGGGCTTTCGAGCAGAACAGACGGTTGAACGCTGGGTCAGGAATGGATTGCGTGCCTCGGTTCACCTGCGCGGCACAACGTTGTCACTGAACCCCGAGTTGGATCGGAGCGCTTGTGGTTACGACCGTACGGCATGGCTCGAGGCGATGAGGCCAGACGGCGGCACTTATCTTCGTAGTGGCGGGTTTCTATTGACGCGCTCTGGTTCGCTCAATGGGTATCTGGGGCCGTGCATAGCCAAAGATCGGCGAACAGCGCGCGAGTTGCTCGCACAGGCATTGTCCGACAACCCTGAGAGTGGTTGGTTTTGGGATCTGCTAACAGCTAATCGAGAGGCTCAGGACTTGGCACGGTCCTTTGAGTTTGCGCCCTGCCGAACTCTGACGCGTATGCAAATGGGCGAGAGTCTTCCGGCAGAAGAAGCCGCGGTGTACGCGATTGCCGGATTTGAATTGGGCTGACTGGCACCGAAATGATAATTGCCACTGTTGAAAAGCTGGAAGAAGCTCTTTCCAATCCAATGCAGGCGGACGTTGAGGCAATGCGCGCGCTGGATGGCGACATCCTCATCTTGGGCGTTGGGGGGAAGATGGGGCCAAGCCTGGCGAAATTGGCCCGCCGCGCTGCCGAGGCCGGCGGAACGCGAAAGCGGATTATCGGCGTGGCTCGGTTCAGCGATCACACCCTACAGACGAAGTTGCAGGCAGCCGGCGTGGAGACGATTGCGATGGATCTGATGGAGCCCGATGCGCTGCATCGGCTACCCGATGTTCAAAATGTCGTCTTTATGGCGGCGAAGAAGTTCGGCACGTCCTCGGCGGAGCATGAAACATGGGCCATGAACACATACCTGCCAGGTCGTGTTGCGGAACGGTTTCGCGAATCGCGCATCGTAGCTTTTTCGACCGGCAACGTGTATCCGCTGCAGCCGGTCGGCCAAGGTGGGGCAACGGAAGACACGCCAGTCTCACCGGTCGGCGAATATGCGCAATCCGCACTTGGCCGGGAACGCATGTTCGAATACGCAGCAGCACGATGGGGAACGCAGGTTGCCATTCTGCGTCTGAACTACGCAGTGGAATTGCGCTATGGAGTGCTGGTGGATATCGGACGGGCGGTGTACGAGCGGCGTCCGGTGGATCTGCGCATGGGGCTGGTGAATGTGATCTGGCAACGTGATGCGAATGCGATTTGTTTACGTTCCTTCGCATATTGTGACTCGCCTCCGGCCATCTTTAATGTCACCGGGCCGGAGACTTTGTCCGTGCGGTACATCGCGGAACGATTTGGGAAAAAACTCGGAATCGAGCCCGTGTTCTCGAGTGAAGAATCGGACTCTGCATTGCTCAATAATGCTGCCAAAGCGCACCAGTTATTCGGGTATCCGAGCGTTACACCGGGTGAAGTAATCGACTGGTTAGCGGCGTGGATAGCCGCCAAGAAGCCGCTGCTTAACAAGCCGACACATTTCGAAACGCGGGACGGTAAGTTCTGATGACCGTTCGTGACCGCCTTCGCCAAGGGCTGGTCATCCCCGCGCACCCGCTGGCGCTGACGCCCAACAGACGTTTAGATGAGCGGCGTCAGCGAGCATTGACCCGCTACTATCTAGCAGCCGGCGCGGGTGGAATTGCTGTGGCAGTGCATACCACCCAGTTCGGAATCCGCGCACCCCAGGTTGGTTTACTGAAACCCGTGCTGGAGCTGGCCATCGAAGAAACCCGCAATGCGGATGTTGTAAAGATAGCGGGTATTTGCGGAGCTACCAAGCAGGCGCTCGAGGAAGCTGAGCTTGCACGTCAGCTCGGATATGATGCGGTACTGCTGGGTCTGGCAGCTCTAGGTGACGCTTCAAACGAGGGACTAATTGCGCATTCGGAACGGGTAGCGGAAGTCACTCCCGTGGTGGGCTTCTATCTGCAGCCTGCGGTAGGGGGACGCGTTTTGCCGTATGAGTTCTGGCGCCGGTTCGTGGAGATTCGCCATGTAGTGGGAATTAAGATGGCGCCGTTTGATCGGTACCGCACACTCGACGTGATACGGGCCTTGATCGATAGCGGTCGTCAGGGTGAAATTGCGCTGTATACCGGCAATGACGACAGTATCGTAATCGATCTACTGACGGAATTTAACTTTGGAGGACAGTCTGTTCGGATCGTAGGCGGCTTGCTGGGGCATTGGGCCGTCTGGACCGCCGGGGCCGTGTCGCTGTTGAACGAGGTAAAGACTTCGAAGACACTTCCGCGATCAATCTTGACCTTGGCACAACAAGTCACCGACATGAATGCAGCCATATTCGACCCGGCGCATCAGTTTCACGGCTGTATCGCAGGCATCCATGAAGTGTTGCGCAGGCAGGGGCTGCTGGCGGGCCGGTGGTGCCTGGATCCAAAGGAAGACTTGTCTCCCGGACAGAGTGAAGAGATCGATCGCGTTTTGAAGGCCTATCCACGGCTGGTCGCTCGCGACGAAAAGCTAATCCGCGAGAACGTTGATAGCTGGCTGCGCTAGCGCCCCGAGGGTAACCGACACCTCCCATATACGACGCTTTCCGGATCCGGAAGCAGGTCGATTGGACGCGCAATCGCCATCTCGGAGATGTCAGAGACGTGGACTTCTCGCCGGCTGTACCGAGCGACGCCCAAACCGGAAGTTGGTCGACGTGATGTCGACACATCAGGACTAGTTTTCAGGCCAGCAATATTTCCGCAGGTCCGGCGATGAGGGAAAATGAAGCGGTCGCATTAGTCAATGAAAGCGACATCAGCCTCTGGATAGAGAGTAGGCCTGTGCTCTCGCCACCAGTAGCGCTGCGCCGCTCCAGCATCTGTAACGGCAAGTCAAGATCCATCCGTATGACACCTGCCCGGAGCGTGATCACCACGCCCGTGATGTCGCCCATGGTATGCCTCTTCGATAGCTGCGGGATTCGTCTGCGGCGGTCTTTCCAGGTCTCTTATACGTTCACTTGTTCCCGAACAGTCGACTGAGGATACGTACAACCCGCGCCTCCAATGGACAAGCTTTCCAGTCGAGAAAGGGAAGGGCCGGAGGCGTGCGACATCGAAATCGCAGCGAAGACAGCGCCGAGGCACTGGCGAAACATAGGCATCAAGTATCCCGACGCCAAAAGGGCACAACGCCCGGATCACGCGCCACGCGTTCACGATCGGATTCAGGCATCCTCGATCGGCCGGGCTAAACTATGCAGTCGACCTAGCGTCCGGCATGCCAGAAAGGAGCCAAACCGGTGCTAAGGAGTGAGACACTATGTAAGCGTAAGATTCACAAGGAATATAGTCCTGGTGGCAGGCGGCACGGGCGGACTGGGGCGAGCGGTGAGTTTCGCATTCCTGCAGGAGCATGCCCGCGTGGCGGTGACCTATCGCGATGAGGAAGAGTTCGTCGCATTGCGGACCGCCGCTGGACCGAACGGGTCATTGCTCAAAGGGTACCGTGCTGACGTAACGGACGAAGCTGCAGTGCAACAACTTATGGGCGGCGTTCTTGCCGAGTATGGCCAGCTTGATGTCATGATCAACGCCGTCGGCGCATATGCAGGCGGTGCAAAGTTATGGGATGCGGAGACGAAGGTGTTCGACCACATGCTGGCGCTGAATCTGCGATCCGGTCTGTTGTTGTCGCGCGTCGTGGCCCTGCGATGCTCAAACGAAGACGGGGATCAATCGTGAACGTTGCATCGAAAGCTGCTGTTGATCACGCAGGAGGCGCTGCCGCGTATGCGACTTCGAAAGCGGCCGCCTGGCCATGATCGCTTCACGGCAGAGGACCTGAAGGGCACCGGCGTGCGGGTGAACTCCGTTCTGCCGAGCATCATCGATACCGAAGCAAATAGGAAGGCAATGCCAGCCGCCGATTTCAGATCATGGCCCAAACCCGAAGACATTGCGCGAGTGATTCTTTTTTGTCCAGCGACGATGCCAAAGTGATTCACGGCGCGGCCATACCGGTCTATGCGACAGCTGAGTGGGTGCTCTCGACGCGAACATTCGAGCCCGCTCGGCCCTCAAGCTGGCTTACTGGAGGCGTCCAGTTATTTTCCGAATGGCCGAGGGCCAGGAGCAAACCGGAATCTAAGCCCTTGGCTCGTACCGGCGATCTAGCTCGGAGAGGGCCGTCTACAATAACACTGTCCCGGGCAGGTGAACCGATCACTTCGTCTAAGCCGGTGATCGATGGTGGAAGCACGTCAGACATTGAAGGATTGGAAATAACACGATTCGGAGGTTGTATGAGTAGCCTAAGTTCAATCTCGGCGCCGCCCACTACCGGAGTTTCGGCATCCACGCGCCTGACCGCTCTTGATGCTTTTCGCGGCGCCACCATGCTGCTGATGGTGTTGGTAAACGATGGTGGCGGTCCCCGTTCTTATGGACAACTGGAGCACTCGCGGTGGAACGGCTGGACCCTCACCGATACGGTGTTTCCATCGTTCCTGTGGATTGTGGGCGTTGCCATCACGCTATCGCTTAGCAAGCGGCTACAGGCCGGTATTGCCGTTTCGAGCCTGGTGCCCCAGATCGTTAAGCGTGCGGCTATCTTATATCTGCTTGGGTTTGCGCTCTATTTGGCACCACATTTCGACCTGTCGCATACGCGCATACTGGGCGTACTGCAAAGAATTGCCATTTGCTATATAGTGGCGTCGCTTCTTTATCTGTTCACAGGAGTTCGCGTCCAGATTGCCACAATCGTGGGTTTACTGATGCTTTACACCTCATTGATGCTGTGGGGCCCGGTTCCAGGCTATGGTCATGGGAACCTGACGGTGGGGGGGAACTTTGCGCACTATGTGGACAATATGGTGCTGGGCGCGCACAACTATGCATCAACTAAAACGTGGGACCCCGAAGGTATTGTGAGTACGCTTCCGGCAATTGCCACGGCGCTTTTAGGGGTCATGGCAGGCTACGTTCTGCGACTCAAGTCTCCTCTTACGAAACGAATCGGCTGGCTGCTTTTGATTGGCGCCGTTCTATTTTGCGGTGGAGAGATTTGGAATATATGGATGCCCATTAACAAGAAGCTGTGGAGTGGTTCGTTCACGCTCCTAATGGCAGGGCTGGATTTTATTATTCTGGCGGTGTCGTTGTGGTTTGTAGATGAACGCGGATATAAGAAGATTGTGAAACCGCTGTTGATTGTCGGCATGAACAGCATTGCGGTGTATCTGGCATCGGAAATATTTGCCGAGCTGCTGGATGACATTCATGCAGGCCGTGAGGGAACGTCGCTGCACGATCTGATTTATAGCCGGTTCTTCGCGCCTCTAGGATCAGTCGAAAACGCTTCGCTGCTTTGGGCGCTTAGCTTTACTTTGCTGATGTATCTCTGGGCATACCTCCTGTATAAGAAATCGTGGTTCTGGCGGATTTAGTTAGATCGCCGTAAATAAGACGACCACACAATCAAATTGCATTGCGAGGTTTGGGATGAGACTTTGGGCGGTCTTGCAACCTACTTGTCTGGTTGCGGAACATTGTTGGGATCCGGTCGGGCAAGCTATCGTAGACTACTCCTACTGCTTCGAGGGCCTTCCGGCCTCAGTCTGGGGAGAGGGATAAACCATGCCGCAAATTCACCCCAATGCTCGTACCACCCCGGCCGTTCGTGCCGAGATCGCTGGCTCGGAGGAACCGACCGGCGTCCTGGCCAGGCGCTTTGGCGTCAGTACCGAAACCATTCGCAAGTGGCGTAAACGTGGTGCGGAGGACTGCCTCGATCACTCCGCCCGCCCGCACCAGCTGCCTTGGAAGGCTACCGAAGAAGAGCGTGCCGTGGTCTGCGCTTTGCGCCGGTCCACCAACTTCGCCCTGGATGACCTCACTTTCGTCATCACGCATTTTCTGCCGCATCTCAACCGGGACAACACCTGGCGCATTTTAAAGGCCGAGGGACTCAACCGCCGACCAACGCCTACGCCTCCCAGGCCGGTAAAGGGAAAGGGAACCTTCAAAGAATATGATCTTGGTTTTATTCACATCGATATCAAGCACCTGCCCAAACTGCAGACCAGCAACGGAGAACGACGCAAGCGCTACCTCTACGTCGCTATCGACCGATGTTCCCGTTCCGTGCATCTGGCTGTCAAAGACGATGAGACCGAGAAGAGCGCTATTGCTTTCCTCCGCGAGGCGGCTGCGGCCTTTCCGTTTCGCCTCACCCATGTGCTGACCGACAATGGCAGTTGTTTTACTCCCGCTTTTGCCCAGGCTTGTGCCCAACTCGGTGCCCAGTACCGACACACCAAACCCTACTCGCCACAAACCAATGGCATGGTGGAACGCTTTCACGGCCGGGTCGGCAGTGAGGTGCTAGGCATCACCATTTACGCGCACCGGGATCTGGAGCAACTCCTGCGCGGCTTCAACGCCGCTTACAACGCCCGGCGACAGCGCGTACTCGACGGCAAAACACCGAATCAGATCGTCGCAGAGCGACTCCCAGCCAGGCGCAAGCTTGTCAGTGCCAAACCACGCGGCCGAGCAGGACCCGACGACATCACCCAAGCACGCCTCATCGTCAAAGCTGCCAAGGCGGTCTCACAACCAGACAACTAGGAAGCCAGCTACCGTGCGCCCAGCAACAGGGTGGCTTCTAAGCGAAGGCGCTGGCTGCCGCTACTCTTGCTTGGGATGGTAGTCATTTTGCTCTTGGCTAGCAACTCCAATCGCTGGCTGTCCGCTTCTGGCGTTCCGATTGAGAGCAACCGTCGTGAGCCTTTGCCGGACTTTGATTTCCCGCAACTGAATCGCGGTCATTGGCGCCTGCGTGATCACCGCGGCGACATTGTTCTTCTAGACTTCTGGGCCACATGGTGCCCGCCGTGTCGAGAAGAGACTCCAGGATTGGTGCACTTGTCGCAACACCTACCGTCCAACGATATAGTTGTTGTGGGGATATCGATGGACGAGAATCAGAGTGCCATAACTGCATTCGTCCGGGCCTTCCATGTGCCGTATCCAGTTTTACTGCCCCCTTCCGGTTCCGCTTTACCCGGCTCTGTGGAATCCCTGCCGACCAGTCTCTTGCTGGATCGCCAGAGTCGCGTGGCGCACAGCTATGTGGGAGCTGTTTCCGAAGCTGTGTTCTCCAGAGACATCGAGCAATTGCGAGGCGAATCCCGGTTGGCGTCTGTTGCTAGTACCAATCGATAGGTGAATGATCATGCCTGAATTCCTTTTGATCCTCCTCTTTTTCGCAGGCTATTTCGCGGTCATGAAATGGGTGTTGCCTCGCCTCGGGGTTCCTACTTGAATGAGCGATTCCCGTAGTGTCGAGTCTCGACGCACGAAAACACCAAAACACCTGGAAGCCAAGGAGAATGGCGCAGAAAGGGCGCCTAAGGAGCCCTGAGCGGGTGGTAGCGCAGGTATGATCGCGCAATCGGTGCTCCTTGTCCTTCGATGTGTGGTGGCTGAAGTTGCCAGCGGGGTAATTGGGATCGGGGGAGGCATCATTTTCGTCCCGGCCCTGGTCTTTTTGTTCGGACTATCGCAACACCGGGCACAGGGCATAACGCTCGCTTTGGTGGTTTTGCCCATTGGCGTCCTGGCCACCTAGTCCTATTGGAGACACGGAACAGTTCCAGCTTACAGATTAAAGGACCGGTTCTTTACTGGCAAGCGCTCATTCTCAAGCACACGTTCTTGCTGACGGCTGCCCGCGTGAGAACGCCATCGCTGTCGCCGAATTGAACATCGGCGAACGATAGGTGCGCCAACCTGCGCAACTTCACCCACGAGGGGGGAACGCGTGCGTCGGTTCGCTCAGTCGGCGTCTGCCAAGCCGGAAACAAATCTGACCGACGGGGCAGAACGTCGTCTCTTTTCAGAGCGTGAAGGGCCTGGATGGGGTCATATTGGCTTTATCCTATGAGGAATGGGGCGTTTATACCGCCCCACCAAGTGCGTTCAGAACGCCTCTGGTGCCGTCAGGCAGCAGCCGTTTTTTTCTCGTTCTCCTTTGCTCCTGCACTCGCGGTTACTGGTATCTGTTTGCTTTTCGGTTTCGTTTCTGCAACAGGAACTTTGATCTCGAGGATACCGTTGTTCATTTCTGCATTAATCTGATCCGTGTTTGCACCTTCCGGTAAAAGGATCGAACGGTAAAAACGGCCGTAGCTGCGCTCCGAACGGTAGAATCCCTCTTTCTCCTCCTTTTTTTCCTGCTGACGCTCACCTTTGATGGTCAGATTTTCGCCAGTAAGCTCGATTTTGACGTCCTCGGGCTTAATGCCTGGCAACTCTGCCGTGACGACGATGCCGCTATCTACCTCCTTCACCTCTATGGTGGGCGCCCAAGTATTGGACGGGAACTCTCCGCCTGAAAAGTCTGAGAATGCACGATCCATTTCTTTGGTGAACTCTCGCATCAGCGAGATCGGATTTACTCCGAACAAATCCCCAAACGGAATCATTGGACCGAAGAGCCTGGACGTCGGTCCGCGACGTGCGACCGACTGCGTCGAGCTTTTGACAGGTGTAGTTTCTGGCATTGATGTCATCTCCTTCTGGTCGTAAGTTCTGATCTCCGAGATCCGAATCTTACGGCCTCATCGGTATAGGCATGTACTGTGCCATTACTGGAAGGGTCAGTTCTTGACTACCACGCCTGATCTAGCCACCGGCATTTCGCTCTGCGGCATCCAACGAATAGCTGGGTGGAAACACGCACGCAAGTATCCCGCTCCGGAAAGGTGGCTTTCTCCAGGTACGTCCACAACCTGGTAAGCGCGTTGCTCTATTTGGCTTGCGGTAAGCCCACAGAGCTTGTGGTTCGCAATGACGGCGAGACCGTCGCCACGACGTTGAACTAAGGATAGGGTCGAGAATTTGGGGTTCAAGATGATTGCGAAGAACATAGTTAAACAGCGATGCTGTCGGAGATGGCACCTCCACATCCGCGTGATCACTAATGAGGTAGGCGGCAGAATGGGCCGGTCGCGTTTCCTTATTGCCCTTGTGGTTTTCGGCTTTGTGCAGATGCAGACCGCACGTGCGGCGGACCCGTCGATCAGTGAGAGTTTGTCCGGCAGAAACGTATGTGGTGATCGCGGTGGCAAAGCGTTCCAATGGAAGCCAGCCCTGATGGAATCAGGTCTGATGCTGTCTTTTCAACATGTCGCGCGAATGGTACAGCCCAAGACCCGTCGAGAACTGGGTGGTCCCTTTTTCAGCGATTATTTCGAGTCAGTCTCGACGATTCATACGTGGAATGACTCCAACGGCATTCTTACCAACTATGTGGGACATCCGATGATGGGCGCCGTGGCCGGCTACATTCAGATTGTCAATGATCCGCGAGGGCGCTGTCTGGAGTTTGAGGCTTCTTCTGGAGAATACTGGCGGAGCAGACTGAAGGCTATGGCGTGGATAGCGGCCTATAGCGCACAGTATGAAATTGGGCCAATCAGTGAAGCTTCCATTGGAAACGTTGGAATACACCCTCCAACGATGGCAGTCGTGGATCTGGTCGTGACGCCAATGGGCGGATTCGGAGTCCTACTGCTTGAAGATTTCGTAGACCGGCGTTTCATCTCTCGTTGGGAGCGCGGCGCGTCACCGGCCCAAGCTCGGTCCTACCGGGTCGCCTTAAATCCCTCCCGATCTTTGACCAATTTGATTCGCTTCAACCGGCCCTCGCATCGGGATGCCAGGCCGCTTTGAATGGGGTCCATTCAAGTGTAACGTCGGTAGCCTTGACCGTCCCGAACGAAAGCTGCCGAATAATGGAACGTCGGACTTAGCTCTGCAGAACGGCCAAGCTTCTGTCATTGATCGCGAGCGGAACAACGGTCGCAATACGAGATCACACCTCTGGCAGATCGCTCGCGTCCTGCGCTGGCAGCCAGATTGCATTCCCATTCGAGAAAGAAGGCTCGAAATGAACGCTGGCGAAGGTCTGAGTCAACGTACTGCAGTATCAATACCTGCAGATAACGTCGTACTCCAAGGGGATTTGGCCCTACCGCCGGCACCAAAAGGTGTTGTGCTATTCGCTCACGGTAGCGGCAGCAGTCGCCACAGTCCACGAAACCGATATGTGGCTGACGTCCTGAACCAACATTCGTTAGGAACGCTACTGGCCGACTTACTAACAGCGGACGAGGAACGAGAAGACCAATTTACCGCGCAGCGGCGTTTCGATATCGGTCTGCTGACCCGGCGCCTGGTGGGCATCATGGATTGGCTGGGAAGCCCCGAAAGCCCTACTCAAGGACATGGGTTTGAACTCGGTTTGTTCGGCGCCAGTACCGGGGCGGCCGCAGCACTTCTCGCAGCTGCCGAGCGGCCGGATCTTGTGAAGGCCGTAGTATCTCGCGGAGGCCGGCCCGATTTGGCGGGTCGAGGAATTTCCCTCGTTCGTGCGCCGACGCTGCTAATCGTCGGAGGGAAGGACACCGCTGTTCTCCAAATGAATCGCGAAGCAAAGGAATTGATACCGTGCAAAAGCGAACTGAAGATCGTTCGTGGGGCGTCCCATCTGTTCGAAGAGCCGGGTGCGCTTAAAGAAGTCGCTCAAGTAGCGGCCGATTGGTTTGGGGCTTATCTCGCGGAACAGGGCGAGAGCAAAGGGATCTACCCACTCGGGGCTTTATGAGTAAGCGGCCCAGCGCAGCGTAGATCTGCGGTCGACCCGATGCGTTGTCGAGACGATCAAAGGAGTCCGTTAATTTGGCAGGCAGTATGAGTGACGGAGAGCCCCTGGGAGTAATATCCAGGATGGTTGAAGGATATTGAGCACGTTTGGCAATTTGCGCAGCGGGGTGCCCAAACTAGCACGGTCCTCCCTGAAGTGTTCCTCGAACTATATTGGTTGGCACTTCCGTTGCTCAGGATATTTCGCGCTCGGTCGCCTGTAGCGAAGATGGGTATTGTTCCTATGGCCGGGGATCGAGAACGGAAGGAGCGTATTTGTGCAGACACAGACTATGAAAGAGACTGGCAGGCCGCTGCGAGACGTTGTTCTCCGGCACCTCCGGTGGGTACCGGAGCTTGTGTCCAATGATATTGGTGTCACAGTAGGAGACGGAGTGGTAGCGCTGACGGGCTTTGTCCATACCTATGCGGAGAAATTTGCGGCCGAAAAAGCAGCAAAATCAGTCTACGGCGTCAGAGCAGTCGCAAACGACATTGAGGTGAAGCCCAGGGCTAATCACAGTGACCCTGAAATCGCCCGTGACATCGTTCATGCGATGAAAATTCATGTCGCCGTACCTGACGAGAACATCAAGGTCACGGCGCGTGACGGATTCGTCACGCTGGAAGGAAATGTCGAGTGGCGGTATCAGCGAAGTGCGGCTGAGAATTGCGTACGAAACGTAGCAGGCGTGCGTGGAATCACAAACCTAATTGAAGTAAAGCCTAAGGCAGCCTCGGTATCTGCTACAGAAGTGCAAACAAAGATCGAAGATGCATTACGGCGCAGTGCAGAAATAGATGCCCGGCGAATCACGGTATCCACTCAGGACGGCGCAGTCCATTTGTATGGCAACGTGCGCTCGTGGTTCGAGCGGGCGGAAGCAGAAGAGGCGGCTTGGGCGGCCCCCGGGGTTTCGGAGGTCGTAGATCACCTTACAGTTGTGCCCTAGTGCGTTCATTAGAACACTCAGTATGACGACCAAGAAGAAGTGACGATATCGCCAATTGGAATGATAAGAGTAAAGGAATGCGGCGCAAAATCTCCGTTCCGGCTCTAGCCACTGACGGAGTTGGAGGGGCGGGTCCCCAGCGGGCATACGCAGTGTTTCGACGACGAGGCGAGACGGATGGCTTCCCCGTTAATGACGGCTAAAAGCAAAGCGGGAGCCCACCTGACACCAGAATCCGACCTTTCCAGGAGAACAATCACTTTTGATCGCAGATTGCCGTACTCGGATTTGAGGCGAGGTCTCCGTGGCTTGAGCCAGAAACCTCTATAGATCCAGGCAGTCGGACAGCTCATCTACATCGTCCCAGCGATCCGTTTACCTCTCAAAAAAAGCCGAGCATCTTTTATGAGACCTAAATGCGTCGAAAGTTCAACGAGGCCTGCACTCAGAGACTGTGCATCGGGACAGGAGTTCAGCCCGGCCCTGTTTACAGATCTGTATGAGCTGACTATGGCTCAGGCCTACGATGCTGAGCACATGGAGGATATAGCTGTTTTTGAACTAGCCTTCCGGGAAATGCCACCACGCCGCAACTACATCGTAGCCGGGGGACTTCGGGATGTTCTCGACTACTTGAGCAGTTTCCACTTTAGTTCCGAAGATTTGAGCTATCTGCACAGACGCGGAGGGTTCTCCACCGGATATATCGAGCGGCTTCGATCGTTGCAGTTTACCGGTGAAGTCTACGCAATGCCCGAGGGCACGGTCGTCTTTCCGAATGAACCGATCCTTCAAATTGTGGCTCCCATTATCGAGGCGCAACTGGCCGAGACATTTGTGCTCAACCAAGTCCACCTGCAGAGTGTGTTGGCCGCTAAGGCATCGCGAGTGGTTACAGCCGCGCGGGGCCGCTCCGTTGTTGATTTTGGGTCGCGGCGCGCGCACGGGACCGATGCTGCTTTGAAGGTGGCCCGGGTTACTTACCTAGCCGGCGGAAATGGCACTTCCAATGTCCTAGCGGGAAAGATGTTCGATATCCCCGTGTTTGGAACGATGGCGCACAGCTATATTCAAGCGCATGATGACGAGTATCAGGCATTCGAGGCCTTTGCGGCTCTGTATCCCGAAACTGCGCTGCTTGTCGATACCTACGATACGCTCATGGGTGTTCGAAATCTCATTCGACTCAGCCAAAAGATAGGCAAGCGCTTTCGGGTGAAGGCGATACGGCTGGATTCTGGCGATTTTGGTGTCCTTGCCAGGGAGGCACGGAAACTGCTGGATAAAGCCGGTCTCCAAGCCGTGGAGATCTTTGCTTCGAGCGGCCTTGACGAATATAAAGTGCAGAAATTGGTGGACGCAGAAGCTCCGATTCAGGGCTTTGGCGTGGGGACAAACCTGGTCGTCTCGGAAGACGCGCCCGCACTGGACATGGCATACAAACTCGTGGAGTATGCCGGCAAAGGACGTCTGAAGCTTTCGACGAAGAAGGTGCTGTATCCGGGCCGGAAGCAGGTGTTTCGGCAAGTCGAACAGGGTTACATGGTGCGCGACGTTATTGCACGCTTTGATGAATCCTTGCCGGGAACACCGCTGCTGGAACCAGTCTTCCAACACAGAGAAGTATCCCGGAACCCTACTCTCAATCAATCACGTCACGTTTTGCAGGAGGGGCTGCGAAAGCTACCCGGGCACTTACTGGAACTGGATCAGGCAGAGAGTCCGTATCCTGTTCTCTTCAGCGATGGTCTGCAGGCAGATCTAGCCAGACTACGAGCTGAAATCACCTCAAAGCATGCGCTTCGGACCTAATTCCCTTTACCCACAGCCATAATGAGTGAGTTGGCCTCCAGATCCGCTGAAAACACAAAGTAGAACGAGCCTTGGTAGCGAACCTTGAACGTGCGTTCATTGAATCCTGCGCCGAACGCCTCGATCGATGCGCCCTTCGGCAGTCTTAAGACGGGTCCAAGTTGCGCAGCGCCATCTCCCGTGCAAACCAGCTTCATGCCTGCAACATCGCCTGACAATGTATAGGTTGCTTGAGGGAAGGAGAATTTAGGAATCGTGAGTGCGTCACTGTTCCACATACGGCGCCTCCGCAGCAGGAGCGTTACCCGAAGTTACCACTCTTTGGTCGGACGGGCAAGATAATTTACTAGCTTAGCCGCAGTTCGTGTCTTTGGAGGCGGGACTGTTAACAATCTCGCTGTTGCAGATCACGCAGGGATTAGCTGAAGTTGATCCAACCACGGCGTGGCTTCGCTATCGCTGGGAGCACGATAGTCACCGCGAGGCGATAAGGAACCACCCGAGCCGACTTTCGGCCCATTGGGGAGACAGCTGCGTTTGAACTGGCTAACCTTGAAAAAGCGGGTCAAGAAAACGCACAAGTGGGTTTTGACTTCTTGTAAGGTGTATTCGTGCCGCTCTGACACGGGTATGTCCGGCCAAACACCTGCTGTCCGGTCGTGCCAGGCAGTATAGGCGAGGAACGCAACTTTCGGCGGAGCGTATCCGAAGCGGAGAGTGTAATAGAGGTGAAAATCCTGAAGGTCGTAAGGACCGATCACATCCTCGGTTCGTTGGTGGGGTCGGCAGCTGGCTTCAGTGCCGGGAACTAGCTCTGGGCTTACCTCGGTCGCGAGAATGTCCCTCAATACGGCGCTAGCGATCTGGCCCAGCTGATTGCTTTCCGTAATCCAACGAATCACATATTGAACAAGGGTTTTTGGAACACTCGCGCTGACGCTGTAGTGGGCCATGTGATCGCCAACCCCATACGTGCACCAACCTAGCGCCAGTTCACTCAGATCACTCGTGCCAACCACCAGGCCGTCGTAGAGATTCGCAAGCCGGAAGAGATGGCTTGTGCGTTCGCCTGCCTGCACATTCTCGAAGGTGACGTCGTAGAGTGCCGAACCATCGCTGTAGGGATGCTGAATGTCCTGAAGCATCTGTCGGCAGCTCGGACGAATATCGATCTCGCGCGCTTCACATCCCACGGCTTGCATCAGCTGACGCGCTTGATTTAAGGTACGCTCCGTCGTTGCAAAGCCCGGCATGGTGCAGCCGAGAATCTGCTTTCTAGGATGTCCGAGCAGATCCATTGCTCGAGCGCACACAAGCAGCGCGTGCGTCGAGTCGAGGCCCCCAGAAACGCCAATCACCACCCGGGGAATCCCAGTGGCCTTTAACCGTTTCACCAAGCCCTGAACTTGAATCTGGTAGACCTCCGAGCAGCGTTCATCCCGACGGGCCGGATTTGCGGGCACATAAGGGAAACGCTCGACTGTGCGTTGAAGTAGCAGCCTTCCCTGCTGCGGCACAGGAATCGGACAGGAAATCGTTCGAAACTCTCGCAATTGGGCCTGCTCGCGCAGAGCCGCTTGCGCGAAACTGGTCTGGCGCATGCGTTCTTGACTGAGGCGCTCCAGATCAATATCAGATGTAATCAATTGTGGCTCAAACGAGAAGCGCTCTGCTTCGGTAAGGAGAACACCGTTCTCGCAGATGAGGGCCTGCCCGTCCCATGCTAGATCCGTGGTGGATTCTCCCAATCCAGCTGCCGCATAGAGGTAGGCAGCGAGACAGCGGGCGGACTGGCTCGCAACCAGTTGCCTACGATACTCTGCCTTCGCGATCGTGGCATTCGATGCCGACAGGTTCACCAGCACCGTCGCACCGGCAAGTGCCGCATAACTGGAGGGGGGAATCGGAACCCATAGGTCTTCACAGATCTCCACATGAAATGTCAGTAGAGGCTGCCCGTCGAATCGAAAGAGCAGGCGACCTCCGAAGGGGATGTCACGTTGGCCACAGAGTTCTATATGAGTTCGCGAGGCAGCGTCCGCTGGAGCAAATTGCCGCACTTCATAAAACTCTCGATAATTGGGCAGATATGTCTTTGGAATCACGCCAAGAATGTGGTTATTCGCAACCACGACAGCACAGTTGAACAGAAGGTGATCGATTCGAAGCGGGACGCCGACAACGGAAACAACGGGGAGCCTTCTCGAGGCACCTAGTATCCTTTGCAACCCATTCTCACATTCAGAAAGCAGTGCCGATTGATGGAATAGGTCATCACACGAATAGGCAGATAATCCAAGTTCGGGGAAGAGCACCAGCACTGATTTCGAGGACGCTGCCCGCTCCATGAGCGCAACCGTCTCTTCCGCGTTGAAGACTGGATCGGCAACGCGAAGGGCTGGAACGCCTACCGCGACCCGGACGAAGTCGTGATTATAGAGGTTAAAGAACTCCTCGCCGAAGTTCATTGGTTCGGCATCGGGACACCGGATCTAGAACTGGCTGCTCGGAGTTCAGAAATATGACGAACTGGTGTCAGTTGCTCAGCGCGGACATCGGCGTTTTCGCGGTAGGTGGTAAAGTGCCGCATTCTTTTGAAACAAACGCCCACGCCGTTCAGGTAAACCAATTTATACCTTACCGTTGAGACAAAGCCCTCAGCAGTAAGACCGATGGAAATCTCTTTCGCAAACCAGTTCTTGAACATGGTCCGTGACCTCACGTAAACCCTCAGCAAGATTCGGTCCATGTCGACTATATGTGAGTGACGAAAGTATGGGCACGTAAGCTGAAACAAATCGAACGCCCAGGCTCGCGCCGGCCGCAGTGCGCCAAATTCCGCACATACTGCGTCACTTCGCTCGTCTCACATTTAAAGCGCTGGTGGTACGCCGCCAAACTTGAACAACATAATTGGCCTGGCGTGGAGAAACGGAGCGAACTGTTCCGGGAGCCGCCGAAAGATCCCCGACCAGTCGCTGAGTACCGTCTCCTCTGCAACTCAGATCCGTGGACGAGAAGCCCATTCCCCTCCTACGATCACTCGAAATCAGCTTTGATAGAAGTTTCGGAACAGCCGGAATTGGTAAATGGCAACGTGACTTTGCGTAGCACAGTCCAGACAGGTGGCGGTGAGCCCGTTCAGCGAGACAGTTTCTCGATTCTAACGGCCGTGATTTTATACTCAGGGGTGAGCGTCTGAGCATCACGTCCCACGCCGGTGACTGCGTTCACGAGCCTTTCAGCCGAGTGAAATGTCGCGAATCCGTAACCGCAGGGTACTTCTCTCGCGATACGCACCGGTAATTCAGTTCGGCCGTAATGACTGACAATTCTTACACGCTCGGCCTCCTTTAAATTAAAGCGGTGCACATCCTCCAGGGATAGATCCAAGGTGTCCTCAGGCCTCCAAAAGATGTTCGGCGTTCTCATGGTCATGGTGCCGGCATTGAATTGGTAAAGGTTGCGGCCAGTGACCAGCAGTATTGGAAACTCCGGTGACACAGTTTCGGTCGTCTTAACCCACGAGATCTGGCGGAGCCCGACGCGAGGCCCGGTCGAAAACTGGTCTACGTGCATGATTGCGGTCCCGGGGTGGTCCTCAGAAGGACATGGCCACTGCAGGCCTTTTTGTTCGAGCCGACCATAGCTGATACCGGCCCCTGCAGCCCAAACAGACCGGATCTCGTTCCATATGTCTTCTGGGCTATGGAATAGGAAGCCTTGTTCGTGTCCCATGGCCCGGGCAAGCGCACAGACGATTTCCCAATCGGGACGCGAGGCGCCCACCGGCTCGATTGCTTTTCGGACGCGCTGTATCCGCCGCTCGGCATTCATGAACGTTCCATCTTTTTCGAACGAAGAAGTCGCTGGCAGAAACACTGTGCCATGCCGCTTGGCTGTTTCGGTCCAAAACATATCCTGAACAATGATCAGATCAAGTTTTGACAGGGCCTGAAGCGTAGCCAGACTGTGGGGATTAGTTAGCAACACGTCGTACCCAACAGCCCAGAGGGCGCGCAATTCACCGTGCTCGGCTGCGTCCATCATTTCCATCAGGTTCTTGCCCGGCGACGATGGTAGGGACACGCCCCAAGCCTGCTCAAATCGAGAGCGATTCATGGAAATGGTTGCATAACCCGTGAGATGAGCCGGTTCGCACCCCATATGTGCCGCGCCTTGGACGTTGTTTTGGCCGCGCAGTGGATTAACACCTGCGCCCGGCTTCCCCAAGTTTCCGGTGAGCAGCGCCAGGTTAACCAAACACATCACACCTTCAGTGCCCTGCACTTGTTCGGTTGCTCCGAGTCCGTGAATGCTCATCGCTGGCTTGGAGGTCGCGTAGAGTCGTGCAGCCTTGCGTATACAGTCTCCACTAACCCCACAGTCCTCGCTGACCCGTTCCGGAGTCCAAGCGCGAATGAAGGTGCGGAACTGCTCCCATTCCGACACTCGTGCAGAGATGAACTTCGCATCAAAAAGATTCTCTTGGACGATTACGCAGGCCATGGCGTTGAGCAGAGCCACATTGCTTCCGGGACGCACCGGCAGGTGAATGTCGGAGTAACCAGCCAACTCGATGTATCTCGGATCAGCAACAATCAACCTGGCACCTTTGAGAACCGCCTGCTTGATACGGGCACCGACAATAGGGTGATTCTCTGTGGGATTTGCGCCAAACACAAATATGGTTCTGGCTAACTCAATATCGTCATAGGAGTTGGTTGCAGCGCCGGTACCAAGCATGCTACCCATTGCTGACGCTGTGGGTGCATGGCACACGCGTGCGCAGCAGTCTACATTATTGGTTCCTAGTACGACGCGCGCGAATTTCTGAACCAGATAGTTGTCCTCATTAGTGGCCCGCGCAGAACCAAGGACTCCAATAGAGTCGGGTCCATAACGCGAGCGGATACGAAGGAGTTCCGCGGCGACCATACCAAGTGCCTGATCCCACGAAGCCGCCACCCACTCGCCCGCCTTGCGGATATGGGGCGTGGTTACGCGGTCGGGAGCCTGAACGAAATCAAAAGCGTACCGGCCCTTCACGCAAAGATGTCCACGACTAACAGGCGCATCCAGGATCGGCTTAATGGCAATTATCTGCTCCTCTGCGATGCCGACAGACATTTCGCACCCTGTGCCGCAGTACGGGCAGACGGTACGAATCCATGATGTCGCGGGTTTATGATTGATGAGTTGCTTGTCCTCCAAAGCTCCGGTAGGACAAGTATCTGCGCAAGCCCCGCAGCTCACACAACTGCTCTCGCCAAGAGGCACACCGGCATCCGCCGCGATAGTGGTCTGTTCACTGCGGTTTAGCATGCTCCAGACAAACTGGCCTTGCAGTTCGGCGCAGACTCGCACGCACCGGGTGCAGTAAATGCAACGCGTCATATCGACTTGAATGTAGGGATGTGAGTCGTCGATTGCACCTGCTCCTTCAGGAGCGCCCCCTTTCAAGCCATATAATCTAAGCCACTGATGAAAAGGCTTTTCCGGCCACCGGCACAGGGCCTCGTTGGGATATCGCTGCGCCAAGAGGCTCAGAATTGCCTTGCGTCCCGCTTCCAGGCGTGACGTATGGGTGCAGACCTGCATACCTTCTGAAAGGCTGGTTTGACAAGAGGCTACGGGGCGTTCACATCCGTCGATCTCTACAAGGCAGAGACGGCAGTTACCGGACGGCCTCACACGCGGATCGTGACACAAAGACGGAACGCGAATACCGGAATTTTCCATTGCCTCCAGCACTGTCATGCCAGCAGGAAATTCCAGTGGCTTGCTATTGATGGTGACGCGCACACCTTTCTCCTTCGTCATTTTTTCAGCGTTAGCGGCGCAAGCCCCAGCCCTGCTGGCGGGGTTTTCTGTGGAGGTCCTCGCGGTGGCTTCGGCTGCACACAGGAGGAGCAATGCAGTTTCACGCCCATTCACAAGCAAGTGTGCGCAAGTGCATGCCTGTCGGGAGATGACCGTCAAATAAGAACCTGGACGTCCGTCCCCGACCTATCGACATTTGGTGGCGGGGACAGCGCCTCTTACTTCGCTGCGCCCCGTAGGGAACTTGCCCCTTTTTGACAGGGCAAGACCCAATCCGGAAGTTTTAGAGCGGCACGCAAATCAGCCATGTTGACCAGGCGAATAACATTTCCTTAGTCAAGCCTGCGAAGCCTGAGAAGGACTTGCTCGCTAAAAAAGGCTAGCAACGGCCCGGAGGATTCGCGGCCCAAATGAATTTGATGGACCCGAACTGCCGAGCGAAGTATCGAAGGTCATGTTGTCAGGAACTGGCTTGGTCACTCAAGTGCATTGAGCGATTTGGCGGTTGCGAGGATTCCATGGACAATCCGAAAAGCTTTACAGTCGATTTTTCCGAAATCAGCGTGCGTGATGTTTCACGTGTCGGTGGCAAGAACGCGTCCCTCGGAGAGTTATATAACGCACTCAAGCCGGTAGGAGTGGGCGTATTGGACGGGTTTGCAACCACAGCGGAGGCATATCGGCGCCTGCTCCTCGAGAAAGGGCTCCGGAGGAAGCTTGACGCCATTTTCTCGACATTTGATCCGGAAAACCTCCCGCAATTAGCCGAGCGAGGCCATTTGGCACGCACAGCGATTCTTGCAACACCTATACCTGGCGACGTATCGAATGAGGTCCTCGCCAGCTATCGACGCCTGGCGGATAGGTCAGGTCGCGAACCGGAGCTGGCTGTGCGGTCTTCGGCCACGGCGGAAGATCTACCGGAAGCTTCCTTCGCCGGGGCTGCCGAGACATTTCTGAATGTTCGTGGCGAAGAAGGCTTGCTGCGGGCCGTTCACCAGTGTTTTGCTTCCTTATTCACAGACCGGGCAATTAGTTACCGTGCTCGCCTGGGGTACTCGCAGCTAGAGGTGGCACTCTCGATCGGAATTATGCCTATGGTCCGGTCCGACCTAGCCAGCTCAGGCGTGATCTTCACGCTGGACACCGAGTCGGGGTTTCGAGACGTTGTGACAGTGACCGGTGCCTACGGGCTTGGTGAGTTTGTGGTCCAAGGTGTCGTTACCCCGGATGAGTGGCTGGTCTTCAAACCGACCCTGCGCAGGGGGAATCGGCCCATCGTAGGAAGGATGCTTGGATCAAAGGAGGTCCGCCTGGTATATGCCCAAGGAACACGAGCCACCCGCAGCGAAGCTACCAGCCAGCAAGACCGGTCCCACTACTCACTAAGCGACGACGAGGTCTTGACGTTAGCTCGGTGGGCATGCCTCATTGAGGATCATTATTCACGCCGTGCTGGCCACCCACAACCAATGGACATTGAATGGGCGAAGGATGGAGTCACGGGCGAACTATTCATCGTTCAGGCCAGGCCCGAAACCGTCCATTCGGCGAAGCCACATGCGAACGTTGCTGAGGTTTACAAGCTCACATGTAAGCCGGGACCGCCTCTTTTGTCAGGCCAAGCCGTCGGAGAGAAGATCGGTATCGGAAAGGCTCGCGTGGTCCGAAACTTGTCAGATCTTCCCACGGTTAATTCAGGCGAGATACTGGTTGCGCAGAACACCGATCCCGATTGGGAGCCGGTGATGCGACGAGTCTCGGCTATCGTAACCGACGCGGGCGGGCGGACAGCACACGCCGCCATTGTTTCTCGTGAATTTGGCATCCCGTGCATCGTCGGAACAGGCAATGGAACAGAGCGATTACGCGACGGCGAAGAGATCAGTGTGTGCTGCGCCGAGGGATCAGAAGGACATGTATATGCGGGGCGGATTGACTTTGAGGTGCAACAAATAGACGCGTCGGCCGTTCCGGACACTCAAACCAAGATTATGTTGATCCTCGGAGATCCTTCCCAGGCCTTTCACGCTGCGGCAATTCCGAACCGAGGTGTCGGCCTCGCCAGGATGGAATTTATCATTACAAATCACATTGGAATCCACCCCATGGCTCTGGTGCGTTTTCCAGACCTGAAGGATCAGTACGCTGTAAAAGAAATACGAAAAAGGCTGGGTCAGGAAGATCCACGCCAGTTTTTTGTTCGACGATTGGCGGAGGGAGTCGGGAGGATTGCAGCGGCGTTCTATCCAAAACCTGTCATTGTACGAATGAGCGATTTCAAAACAAACGAATACGCACGCCTCGTGGGGGGGCTGGAATTTGAGCCTAAAGAGGAGAATCCTATGTTGGGGTTCCGCGGTGCATCGCGTTATTATCATCCGAGTTACCAGGAAGGCTTTTCTCTGGAGTGCGCGGCGATTTCGGCTGCGCGTAGCGAAATGGGGCTCACCAACCTGAAAGTGATGATTCCGTTCTGCCGCACCCTCAGTGAGGCGCGTCGCGTAGTTGATGTAATGAAAGCGAATGGTCTCGAGCAAGGCAAGGATAGCTTGGAAATATATGGGATGTGCGAATTACCTGCCAATGTCGTTCTTGCGACAGAATTTCTTAGAATCTTTGATGGCTATTCGATTGGGTCTAATGACCTAACACAGCTTACGTTGGGACTAGACCGGGACTCTGGAGTTGTTGCTCCCCTGTTCGATGAGAATAATCCTGCAGTCCGCTGGTTGATCGAGCATGCAATTGAAGCTGCTCGGCGTGCCGGTAAGCCAATCGGAATATGTGGGCAAGCGCCGTCAGACTTCCCCGAGTTTGCTGAATGGCTTGTATCGAAAGGAATAGATTCCATATCCCTGAATCCCGACACAGTCGTAGCGACTACGCTTCGAGTCGCCAAAGCCGAGAGTCGCATTCCGGCCGTCGCTATGTTTACGTGACCTACTCGCGTTTTAGTTACACCGACGTCTAGTGGAGCACAACCGTTTCTACATAAACCGTGGAATCGGCCGCGGGCGGAGAGTTGGAAATCCAAATCAAGTACTGCGTCGGTTCAAGACGCGAATCACTACTACTCCACATACTCTGGCACCGGAGTCCGCTCCGCTTTTTTCTCACGTTCTTCAGTTAACGTTGCCTCAGTCAGGAGTAAGGTGCTAGCGACCGAGACGGCATTTTCAAGCGCAATGCGGATCACCTTCGTAGCGTCAATAATGCCGGCTTCTACCAGATCGACGTACTCTCCCGTGGCAGCATCGAAGCCCGTGGCCCCGGTGCCACGCCGCATTCGGTCCACCACGACGCCTGCATCGACTCCGGAATTCTCCGCAATCTGACGCGTAGGCGCTTCGAGAGCGCGGACGAGCATTCGAAAACCCGTCTGCTCGTCATCCCTACAGGATTGTTCCTGGATCTCGATCGCATCCATTACTCGAAGCAGAGCCAGACCACCTCCAGGCACGATTCCTTCCGTAATAGCGGCCTTGGCTGCGCTGATAGCATCATCAAAGGCCTCTTTAAGATTCTTCATTTCGGCTTCCGACGGCGCTCCCACATGGATCACAGCCACGCCGCCGCTCAACTTGGCGAGCCGCTCACGCAGCTTTTCACGATCGTAGTCCGAAGTAGCTTCTTCAATTTGACGCCGGATCTGCTTCAGACGCCCTTGAATCGCCTCTTTCGGACCCAATCCTCCAACAATCGTAGTGGTGTCCTTATTTACAACGACTCGTTTGGCTTGACCCAAATCGTCGAGCGCAACCTTCTCAAGGGTTACGCCCAGTTCCTCCGATAGCAACTTCCCACCCGTAAGGACAGCCATGTCCTGGAGCATGTCTTTCCGGCGGTCTCCAAAACCGGGCGCTTTCACGGCCACACAGGAAATCACGCCACGCAACTTATTCAGGACCAACGTTGCAAGAGCCTCGGCTTCCACATCTTCGGCCACGATGAGCAGGGACCGGTGCCGCTGCATCACCTGCTCCAGGAGCGGTAAGAGATCCTTCACGGCGTTCAGCTTTTTCTCGTGAAAAAGGATCAGTACATCGTCAAGAACCACATCGCCCTTATCCGAATCAGTGACGAAGTACGAGGAAAGATACCCGCGGTCGAACTGCATCCCCTCCACGATCTCAACGGTCGTCTCTGTCCCTTTCGCTTCCTCTACTGTCACCACGCCCTCGGGGCCGATCTTTTCCAGGGCATCGGCCACACATTCCCCAATCTTCTTATCGTTGTGTGCCGAGATGGTAGCGACGTGTACCTTTTCCTGCTTCGTCTGAACAGGACGGGATAAGGTCTGAAGTACTTCGACCGCACGCTTGAGACCACGTTCTAAACCGCGCTTTAGGTCAATAGCACTGGCTCCTGCGGCCACGTTTCGGACTCCGTCCGCGTAGATAGCGTGCGCAAGTATGGTGGATGTAGTCGTACCGTCGCCAACGGCTTCACTCGTTCGCTCCGCCGCCTCCCGGATCATTTTGGCGCCGAGGTTCTCAACTGGATTCTTCAGTTCCATCTCCTTCGCAATGGTTACGCCGTCGTTGCAGACCAAAGGGTGGCCGAAAGCCTTATCAATTAGCACGCATTTGGACTTTGGACCGAGCGTGACGCGCACAGCGTCGGCTAGGGCACTCGCGCCGTGCAGAATGACTTCACGGGCATCCGATCGAAATAGAAGTTGCTTTGCAGACATAAACCCTCTCTCATGGTTTGGAGGCTAACAGCAAACTGGTTATGCAAGACGGATGCCAAATGGCAGAGTTTGCTCACAACAATTTTGTTTCACCCCCGAACTCATTGCAACTGGGTTGGGTTGGCCAAGAAGCGCCGTAAGGGGTCCGGCAATATCGACAAACTCGGGATTGCGTGCCCATGGAAAGAGCGGGAGCTTCAGTTGTGCATCGTGATGGCGCCACTTTCGGGAATCATGTCAATCGCGCCGCATGGGCATTCGGCGGCACATAGCCCGCATCCTTTGCAGTAGTCGTAGTTAATTTGAAAGCCGCGCCCCTCTCCGAGCTTGATCACAGCATTGTCCGGGCAAACGCCATAGCAGTTATCACACTCGAAGCAGTTCCCACAGGAAAGGCACCGGCGAGCTTCAAAGAGCGCATTCGATTGGTCGAGACCCTTAGCTATTTCCGTGAAAGTGGACTCACGGCGTGCTAACTCCAGAGTGGATTGGACCGTTTGCGGCGCATCGCTGTAGTACCACGTGTTAAGCCGGTTGAAATCGGCAAGCGGATTCTTAGGGCCGGGTACGTACATCGTGCCGCGAAGGAATGCATCTATGCACCGTGCCGCTTTCTTTCCGTGACCAACTGCGTTGGTAATAGTGCGGTCAACGCCAACCATATCGCCTCCGGCGAACACACCGGGGCATCCGGTCATCATCTGTGAATCGACTTTCACAGCTCCGCCGACCGTTTCAATTCCGCCGGTCCGGTTGAGAAAAGCCAGGTCAACGTCCTGGCCGAGGGCTAAAACCAGACAATCCGCTTCAATGGTTTCGAACTCCCCAGTAGGCTGCGGAAATCCATCTTCATCGAGCACCATCTTCTCAAGCAGCACTTGGTTCTCCTCCTCCGCCTTGATAGTCGAAAGCCACTTCATCTTGATGCCTTCCTCGACGGCTTCGTGTAGCTCGGACTCGTGAGCTGGCATCCTCTCGCGGGTGCGGCGGTAGACCACCAAGGCCTCTGTAGCGCCCAAGCGCTTTGCCGTGCGGGCGGCATCAAGCGCCGTATTTCCCCCTCCGTAAACAACCACTCGCCGCCCGAGTTGCGCCCGCTCACCGACCTCTACACGGCGAAGCAAGTCGAGGGCATCGAGGATTTTGCGGGCGTCTCCAGCTGGAATGTAGGCACGCTTCGCCAAATGTGCGCCAACTGCGAGGAACACGGCATCAAAACCTCCTTCGGCCATAACAGAAGATAGATCGTCGACCTTTCTATCCAGCTCAAACTTCACCCCCATGTTCTGAATGCGCTGAGTCTCGGCGTCCAAGACAGCCCGTGGCAGCCGGTATTGAGGAATACCGTACCGCATCATTCCGCCCGGCTTAGATTCGGCTTCATAAATTGTCACTCCGTAGCCAAGCCGCGCCAACTGATATGCCGCCGATAAGCCCGAAGGCCCCGAACCTACTACCAACACATGCTTGCCCGATTTCGCGGCAGGCTCAAACTGCCACTCATTTTCGATTGCGAGATCGCCTAAAAAACGCTCGACTGCGTGGATGCTGACAGGCTCGTCGAGTTGACCGCGATTACAGGCAGACTCGCAGGGATGATAACAGGCCCGACCCATGATCGCGGGCAGCGGGTTATTCTCAACCAGCTTCTGCCAGGCTTTCCGGTACTCCCCTCCTTCCGCGTGATAGAGCCATCCCTGAATGTCTTCGCCTGCCGGACAGGAGTGATTACAGGGAGGGAGAAAATTGCGGTACACAGGACGCTCCGTGCGCCATGAGCCAGTATGGTTGGCGAGACTCGACCCCACCTCTAACGTGATGGCGAATGGTTTATGCATGAGTTGCCTCCGTAACCAACCCAAACTCCTGGATGTTCTTGTTGGCGATCTCCTGAATGGATCTGATCCACTGCGGATCCGCGCCGGGCTGGAATAGGTGCTCGAATCGCTTCTGGAGGCGCAAGTAGTCCTCGACCGGCATAAGGTGGCGAATGGGATTTCTCTCGGTTATCGTGCCGAACTCCGCTTCGAATAGCGGATACAGCCCAGTTTCAACCGCGAGGCGCGCTATGCGGATCGTATCGCGCGGCTCCGCTCCCCAACCTAACGGACAGGGCACATGGATATGAACATAGCGCGCGCCCTGCATACGGGTTGCCTTCTCAATCTTGTACTCCAGGTCACGGAGTTCGGCGACCGAGGCTGTCGCCACGTAGGGTATGCGGTGCGCCATGGCAATCAGGGGGACGCTCTTGCCACGGCCAAATGCATTTCCGGGCTGCGAGCCGATCGCGGGAGTGGTGGCGGTACGTGCGGCCGCAGGCGTGGCACTTGATCGCTGAACACCTGTATTCATGTAGGCTTCATTGTCGTAGCAAACATACAACACGTCGTCGTTACGCTCGAACATCCCTGACAGGCAGCCCAATCCAATATCGGTTGTGCCCCCGTCGCCGCCCTGAGCGACTATGCGCACTTCCGGACGACCTTTTACCCTCATGGCTGCCGCAATTCCCGTGGCCACGGAAGCTGCGTTTGCAAATAGCGAATGCATCCACGGCACCCGCCATGAGGATTCGGGATAAGGCGTGGAGAAGACCTCCAGACATCCGGTTGCATTGGCGACGATGATCTGATCTTTGGCCGCTCGCATTGCGGCATCTAATGCATATCGTGCGCCCAGCGCTTCACCGCATCCCTGACAGGCGCGGTGGCCGGAGGTTAGAGCATTCGGCCGCAATTCATCGGACTGGACGGACGCGTCTTCCTTCTGCAAGAGCCGGTTGCCGACCGTGAAGGTCCCTGTCTGATAAAACTTAACGAGTGGTTGAGGCATAGCTGTCTCCTGTTGCCGTTGGTGGGCTATCCGATCTGAGCAGCCAGAATGCGAATGTCTGAAAGCAGATTTTCGGCTGCAGGACCGCTCCGCCGTTGCTTACTCTCGCGCTCTAGATGTCGCTGGATCAGTTCAGAATGAAGATCCAGAAAAACTAACTCGTCCAGCTTGCCAGCTTCCGCACTTTCGAAGAGGGTACGAAGGGATGCCTTGGTAATGGGTCTTCCTCCCAGCCCGGCAATCGCTGTGAAAATTTGGATTCCTGTGCCGCTTAGGGCCGTACGCACATCAGTCGAGAGGATTCCTCCAATCCCGGGAGCAAGACTCTTCTCAATCACCACGATCCGACGCGCACTCCCGAGTGCTGCCCGAAGAGCTGCCAATGGGAATGGTCGGTAAGAGCAGATGCTCACGCAGCCGACAGCGGAGGTTCCTTGCCGCATGTCGTCAACTACATCTTGAATAGTGCCGTTCACTGACCCGAGCGCAACGACAATCGTGTCCGCATCTTCGGTGCGATACGTCCGCAGCAATCCTCCAGAGATTCGGCCGAATTGCTCCTGAAACTTTCGGCTCACTTCGGGAATATATTCGAGGGCCCGGAGTTGCTTATGGTGGGCTAAGTAGCGTACTTCCAGGAATGCCTCTGGTCCGACCATAGCTCCGATGGAGACCGGCTCTGCCGGATCGAGGACCTGCCGTGGCTCAAAGCTCGGCAAGTACGCATCCACCTCATTTTGACAGAGGATGTCCACGGGTTCATAGGAATGGGTCAGCACGAACCCGTCCACGCACACCATCACCGGACAGGAGAGCTCTTCTGCTACGCGAAAGGCCAAGACGTGAAGATCGGCAGCCTCTTGCGCGGTTTCGGCGTAGAATTGAATCCAGCCGGCGTCGCGCATCGACATCGAGTCCGAGTGGTCATTCCAGATATTAATAGGTGCGCCGATTGCGCGGTTTCCGATGGTCATGACAATCGGGAGACCCAGGCCGGCGGCGTTGTAGACAGCCTCCGCCATGAACAGAAGCCCCTGGCTGGCAGTAGCAGTGTAGGCCCGCGCACCCGCCGCGGACGCTCCGATCGCAACGGACAACGCCGCGAATTCTGATTCGACGTTAATAAACTCACAGGGTTGGAGCTGCCCCGCTTTGACCATCTCGGCCAACGATTCTACGATATGTGTCTGGGGCGTGATGGGATAAGCACAGACCACCTCGGGCCGGCACAGCGCCACAGTTTCGGCTATTGCCCGTGAAGTCTCAACTTGCCTTAGCATGCGTCATGGTCCTCTCCATTCCCAACCGGTAAGCTGCCGAGGCTGCAGCCACGTTCTTCTCACCCAGGGACCCAGGGAATTTGCTGGCGATTGCTGCGGCGACTGACTCAAATTTAAGCAGCTGTGTCATTGCGGCAAAGCCGCCAAGAAGGGCCGAATTGGGAATTGGACGTCCTATATGCTCCAGACCGAGCGCGGTTGCCGGCAGCGTACAACAGTGTTCGGGTGGCAACGGCTTGACCAGCTCACCTATGCCAAGGTCTGGAATGGATTGAGCGCTGTTGATCAGTACGTACCCGGAATCCGCTAGCCCCTGGAACACGGGTACTCGGTGGAGGAGAGTTGCGTCCTGAATAATCAATGCGTCGGGAGTGACTACCGGTTCGCGCAGCCGGATTGGATGGTTGTCAATCCGGCAATAAGCGGTCACTGGTGCTCCCATACGTTCGGAACCGAACGTGGGAAACGCTTGCGCGTACTTCCCTTCAATAAAGGCTGCGATTGACAGGATTTCAGCTGCCGTGACCACGCCTTGGCCACCCCGTCCATGGATTCGAGCCTGAAACAATTCAGTGAGCCATCCTCGACACTTATTCAGCACTTCCGTATCCACTTCCAAAGCTCGGCCCGAACATGCGATGTGGCGGGACGGTGTGGCACCATGAGCGATTCCACCCAAGAGCTAGAACGCCTGCGCCGAATCACTCAGCGTGCCCCTCGCGACACCACGCGTTCCTGGCTGTCAGCATCGTACGCTGCGGACCGCACGCATCCTTTCGATGGCCCCCAGGTCCGCCACGGGTGAAAGCGCCCCTAGCCTTTGGCCAGTCAAATACGTTCCAGGCCCCACTAACTTCAGGCCGGCCGAGTAGTTCTGCCACATCCTCTTCGGCCAACGGGTACGACAGTGCCTATGAGGCGCCCGAACGGGTGATCCGCCCAGCAATTGCCGGCACGGGGATAGACGCACTGCGCGTTGCGGCCCAGTTCTTTACCCACGAACTTCGCTGTCGAGTTCGTGCTCGACTGGAACTAGGTCCTTCATGTGCTGGAGACAGTTAGTGATGCTGAATCAGACTGCTTTGACCGAATTCACAGGAATCAACTTCCGTTCGCTCGCCAGGATCAAGGAACCTGTTTGTCTCTCCATATTCCTTCCTGACACAAGGATGAGGGGGGATCACGAACACAGACGAACCCTACTGGAAGGTTTAGTTTCCCAGGCCGAACAACTGCTTCGTGCCAGAGGCTTTGAATCGGCGATTGCTCACGACCTGCTTGCTCCACTCCAGGCCCTCAATGAAGATGGCTTCTGGCAACAGACTCGGGAAAGTATGGCTATCTTCCGGACCGTCGATTCCTTGCAATTGTTTTCTGCCTCTTTGCCCCTACAGCAGCGAGTTGTGGTTGGACACCGCCTCTTCTTGAAACCGCTCCTTCGTTCTCTTACGCGGAAGCGCCGGTACTACGTTCTTGCAGTCAGCGACAATCTAGTACGTTTGTTCCAATGCCGCGAAACTGAATGTGTTCAGTTGCACTCCGACGATCTGCCGAGCGGCCTGAAGAACACACTAAAGTCACGCGATTTCTCACCAAGTCTACAGGGCCATACTTCCAAATCCTCGAACAGGAAGGTTCTCACTCACCACGGACATGCGGCATTAGTCGAAGACACACACGAAAACAGGGTCCGGTACTGTCGACAAATCGATTCGGGCGTCCATCGATTAATTGGGCATTCGGATGAACCTCTGATCCTCGCATGTGTAAGAGAACTCTTTGCCGGGTATCAACAAGTCAACACGTACCCGCGTCTCCTGCCGGAGCCGATCCCAGGAAGTCCTGACCGGCTTACTCCCGAATCACTTCATAGTGCTGCGCAAGCCATCCTGGACTCCGAATTAGAGAAGGAAATTGCCCGCGCCCGATCGTCCTACATTGAACTGGAAAATACAGAACAGTCATCAGCAAACGCCGACGCCATTCTCACGGCGGCTTCCGACGGTAGGATACAAACAGTTTTAATGGCAGACGAGGCCGAGATGTGGGGTGTAATCGACAGGTCCAGTGGTGGACTCCGGCTAGCTATTGGAACAGAATCGCCAAGCCGAGAGGAGTTGTTGAACGTAATCGCAGTCGAGTCCGTCGCAAACGGCGGCCTTGTTTATTCGTTACCGTTAGATTCCATGCCTCACGGCAAACCCGTAGTCGCCCTTTTTCGCTGATAATGCTCCGCTCGGCCTGGCAGCTTAAGCGAGCAGCTATGCATTTAGTGCCAACTTAATCCAACCCAACTGCGTGGGCGTGCAGAACTAAGTGTCTTTCTATGCTCAACCGCATCCCATTGGAAGATGTAGATTCTAAGCTCTTCGGACGACTCCCAGGTCTCCGCCCTGCCCGCAAGTTCGTCCTGACGCTGGACGCCAGCTCTACTTCAAGCTCTGGTGTGAAGAAATTTGTGACCCCGCCATCGCTGACAACACACTTTTTACCTGTGATGCCGCGTACTCGGCCGGTGCAGTGATAGGTACACGTAAGCATACGCTTTGAGTGGGAAGCACTTCTGCCCAGTCTCGGATGAGTTGCCGATAAGCGCGGCCGACCGGCCGAATGTTCCGATTCAAATCGTAAAGCCCCAAAGGGTTGACGTTCCCACGTTCTTCTCGCAGCGCCGTATCCCAATCCATCTGGTCAGTGAGCGAGTACCAAGTGAAACCAACAATAGGAATACCGTCGTTCCTAACTCGCAGCACCTGCGCCCACTGCTTCCAGAGCCAATCCACTGCGTCATTGCCGGACACCCCCTCGGCCATATTCGTTTCAGTGTGCATCACAGGGAGTCGATACCGATCAAAGTACTGCCAAGTGATACCGTCATAGCCAAACACCTCTCCAGCTGGCCGTGTGCGGCCCTCGGCGGACACTCTATGCTCGTTCGTGATGTAGTAGTCGTTTCCCATGATGCAGTTGTGCTTCAGATCATGTGTCAAAAAGAAGTGATAGTCTTCGCGCGACATGCCGTGGTCCATGAGATACTCATACATCTCTGAATCGAGGCGGCGTCCGTAGTTGAGGTCCAGAGAGAGGAATCGGCGTGCGTTCATTATCTCTGCAGGCTTTATGGCCTTCGGATTGTCGGCATGAAAATACTCGGATGACTCACTCTGAATGAAGATCGCGTCCGGGCGCATACTAAGGATTGCGTGCATTGCCAGCACGTTTGCTTTTACAATATGCTTCAAAGCAGTAACGAAGGCCCGGTCGGTGGTTTGCTGTTCATTCCACCAGCCGTACAGAGCCGAGAACAACGCGCAAATAAACATCTCATTAACGGGCGTATATAGTTGTACCCACGGATAGCGCGAAGCAAACGCTCGGGCGTACTCGGCAAATAACTGCGGCAAATCCGGATTTTGAAAATTGCCGATCCAATCCGGAAGCCCAAAATGGCACAGATCCGCGATTACCACCAAATCCCGGTTCCGCAGGTCTTGAAACGTCTGATCGGCAAAGGTCCAGTCATAGGAAGTTGCTCCAATCCAAGTGCGATGGATCGGAGGTCCGTAACGCAAGTAGGAAACCCCCAATTCCTCGACGCAATCGAAATCAGTGCGCCAGTGTTTGTAGTGTCCGCATTTGGCCATCTCATCGACCCGCGTGCTCCCATGCCGGATTGTGGGGCAACTATTCTCGATACCGGTTGCAAACAGGAAAAAGGGAAACATTGAGGTGAGCCCCTCCGCTGACCGATTCATCTGTTTATCTCTCGGCGCATCTCGAGCGTCCGGCGATAAACGACCCTTCCCCGACCTGGCTCTCGGCCGAGGTCGGACCGAACGACGACTGGGCGACCGTTGATTCGGAAGGATGAGATCCACACCCTTGTTCCGGTTCCCTTTGCTGGCCCGAATGCCCGGAGCACCCAGATACCATAGCGCTAACTCCTGGAAAGCGTGACCGCCAAATAGCTAAAGCATCCGAGCAGCAGAATCAGTATGATCAGAAGGAACAATTTTCTAGTGACTCGCTTCACATCATCAGACATTCGCCTTGCCCTCTTTCCCGTAATTGAGTGCAAACGAAGGGCCAGTTCGCTTTTGATGGGTACGCCTCAATGCGGAACGTGCTGCTTCGTAACTCCGCAGTGCCGTTTCGAATCCATAGCCGGTCCACCGACCTGCAATGGCGCATTATCCGGCAATTCGGCAGGTGTTTCTAATCTCATGTACGAGCCACGGCGTTGGCGATCGGGCTGACGTTTGAGCATCCAGTCAACTCGCCCAACGAAACTGTAGAAAACCAGGCGGTTAACTCTTGGCCGCTGTATCTGATCGTTGTGTATTTCGAGAATTTGCCCGAACTTGAAACTCAGGGGCTCGCTAGCAAACCTGTGGTCCCCAAAGTACTCTTGCCGAGAGCAAAACGGAGTCGGATTGGAAGAGTTACCGGCTCATTCCTTACCTGCGCGATGTGGCAGACGGTTGATCTGATACCCGTTGATCAACCGCGAATTCTTCATTCGATAATTAGCCGCGCACTGAACTTCGGTTGCGGCTCATTGGTTCTGCTGGACCTCGACCCTGCCGCCGTCGCGAAGATCGGTCGCAGGATGCAAAATGACAAGGGCCCCTTCGTCCAGGCCCTTCGTCAGTTCCACCTCGGAAGGATTCCGATGGCCGATTTCAACCGGGTGACGGCGAACTCGACCATTTTCAATGGCAAATACATTCCACTGCTGGCCAATGTGGAACAATGAGCTTGCCGGGATCCTCAAAACGTTCGGGTTATCCCACAACACGATCCTCACATCCACCCGGTAACCGTCTCCCAAGCCATCCGAGGGGTCTACAAAATCTGCGATAACATTCACTCTTTGTTCTTCGATTCCAAGGGCAGACACCTTGGTGAATCCATAAGGCTCGACTGTCCGTACCCTCGCGTGTAACGGCCTGGGGCCACCCCAGTTCTCGACCATCACTGAGGCGCCTGATTGCACTTTGACAGCATCTGCGGAAAGCAGATCCACTACGATCTCGAGGTTCTTGGGGTTGCTCACTACAATGATCGGGGTGCCCAACGGAACCACGCGTTCACTTTTCTCCAGAATGCGGAGAATGCGGCAGTGTATTGGGGGACGGATCGCTACCAACTTGCCTGGTTGGCTCCGTCGTGCCTCCAACGATACCAAGCCCGCCCTTTCTCGTTCAACTTCTGCCGCAGCGGCCTGCAAGCGTGACTCTGCTGCTTTCACCTCCTCGGCGGTACTGGTTTGCTTGCTCTCGGCCTGTTCGAACTGCTGCTGCGGCATAATTCCCTCACTCGAAAGTAATCGCGCTCGGCTGAATTCACGCGTTGCCTGCCTATGGTCACTTTCCCATCGTGCCAGCTGTTGATTGGCTTCGTGCTTCCGTGCTTCAGCAGCCTCAATGCGAGCGCGAATCTCGGCAATCTCGCGTGCATCTAGGGGCAGCGGGCTAATAGTCGCAAGAGTAGTCTCTGGCCCCACCTGGTCTCCTTCGTGGAAGACAATCCGGGAGAGGTGGCCTGCAACGGGTGCTGCGAGCGTAAACCGATCGTGTGCGCGGGTTTCGCCGTCCTCGTCAACCGTAACCTGCAGGGGCCCTCTGGTAACCAGCGCTGTTTCAACTTCCGTCGGTTTGGGCCTGAGTGCGAGAGCAACCAAGATCACGATCACCGTTGCGCCAACAGTCATTACAACCCGCTTCATATGTCGATTTGGAAGCGTGCTCATTCCCTGGTCTTCAATACCTCTGTCAAGTCCAAATGTCGTATACGTTCGGCAACCACGAGGCCAGAGAAGAGAGCCGCTACCAGCACGACAATCGCCGAAAATAGATAACTGCCAGCATTTACAACCAAAGGCAGCCGAAATAACTCACGGGAGAAAAATCGGGAAAGCAGAAAAGACAGACCGAAACCGATGGCAAAA
>Ga0308174_10000104_pt1 | contig 34366 bp, 34 predicted proteins | sample PhyPR2_FD_203894 | JGI IMG/M metagenome (GOLD analysis project Ga0308174, IMG submission 203894) | Soil microbial communities from UC Gill Tract Community Farm, Albany, California, United States - DLSLS.P.R2 | ecosystem: Environmental > Terrestrial > Soil > Agricultural land | place: USA... | reverse complement strand
GGCCGAACGCTTTGGTCTGGCGCAGATTCACCAGCTACGCGGCCGCGTGGGACGGGGACAGCATCAAAGCTATTGCATCCTGGTCACGGGAAAGCTGAACGATATTGCGCGAGAGAGGATTCGCACATTGGTGGAATCAAACGACGGGTTCTATATCGCGGATATGGATATGAGGCTGCGCGGGCCTGGTGAGTTCTTCGGGACCAAGCAGTCCGGAATACCCGGGCTTCGGATGGGGGACCTGGTGCGCGATACCGATGTGCTGGAGATGGCGCGGGCGGAGGCACAGAGGGTAATCGAGAACGGCGACGGCGATGAGCTGCGGCCGGTCGTTCACTACATCCAGGAGCACTGGCAGCGGCGATACGGTTTCGTACAGGTCGGCTGAGATGAGAGTGATTGGCGGGCGCTTTCGCAGCCGGAAGCTGAAGAGCGTTCCAGGCATGGCGGTTCGCCCGACACCGGATCGGCTCCGCGAGGCACTCTTCAACGTGCTCTCACAGCGAATTCCGGGAACAGTGTTTCTCGACGCTTATGCAGGAAGCGGCGCAGTCGGGATTGAAGCCCTGAGCCGCGGCGCGAAACGAGTAATTCTTGTCGAGCGCTGGTCCGCCGCACTGGTTGTCATTCGCGAGAATCTCGCATTGTTAGGCATCAGTGATGAAGTCACAGTGGTTCGCGGCAGCGCATCCGTTCTTCTGCCAAATTACCCTGCCGATATCGCATTCATCGATCCGCCTTACGACCAGGTGAGCGAGTATTCGGGAGCCTTGCTGGCCTTATCGTGTACGGCGTGCAGTCTCGCGATCGCGCAGCATTCATCGCGCCTGAACTTAGAAGACCGCTATGGCGATCTGGTGAAGACGCGCGTGTTGAAGCAAGGAGACAATTCGCTCAGCTTCTACGAAAGAGGAAGGTAGGTACCCATGAGGATCAAATGATTCTGGTATTCCCGCCTTAATGGGGCCGGGGTCGCATTCGTCTCAACCGCTCTGCGGCCCTAACCTCGCGTTCATTCAGTCCAAAGTGGTGGGCAATTTCATGCCAGAGCGTTTCCTCGACTAAGCGTTCCAGGTCCTCGCGATTGCGTGCTATTCGCTCGTGAGGGCGTTGAAATATGGTGATCCGGTCGGGCAAATAGAAGGGTTCAAAAACGCTGCGATGTATCAGGGGACGCCCTTCATACAGGCCGAGAAGTGTGCTACCGGGCGAAACTGCTCTCGCCTTAAGTTGAGCCGGCGCAGGCTCCTCCTCGACCACGACCGCTACGTTATTCATCCGGCTTCGGAATCGCGCTGGAATGTTGCGTAATGCCCGTTCGACAATCTGATCAAAATCTGGCGCGAGCATCGCGTGCTTATTCCTTGGGTCGGCCCTCTGCCATTCTTGCAAACCTGTGCGCCTGAGCGTTTGAATGGTAATTTCGGGCAATCGCGTCTTAACGCGCTAGTGTCCTGAACTGCAACTTCGTTGAATAACATTCGGTCCGCTAGGGGGGGCAGCTGCAAAGCTGCGGCGGCCGCACAGGCCGCCTTCCACGGGCCTAATAGCTGGGCTCGCGCCCAGCGCAGGCTTGCGCCCGCCCCACAGACATTCGTCAAGTTTCTTCAACGAACTTTTAATTCAGAACGCTAGCAGCAGGTGAATGTCCATCACGTTAGTGCCGGTCGGCCCGGTGCGAATCAGATCGCCAAGTGAATCGAAAAACGGGTACGAATCGTTCGCTCGTAAATGCGCCGCGGCATCCAGCCCCAGCCCAGCGCCACGGCTCAGTGTCTCGCCTGTAGCAATCGCGCCCGCGGCGTCGGTCGGTCCATCGGTTCCATCGCTTCCTGCGCTCAACACCAGTGCGTGTTTTAGTCCTGCAATTTCGAGTGCCGCCGCAAGCGCAAATTCCAGATTGCGCCCTCCTTTCCCGTTACCTCTGACCGTGACAGTGGTTTCACCGCCGGACAGGACGCAGGCGGGGGGCCGAATTGGATGGCCCGACGACCGAATTTCACGCAGGATCTGCCCGTGTACCCGCGCCACTTCGCGCGTTTCGCCCTGCACGGTGCTGGAAAGGATCAACGTTCGATAGCCGAGCGATCTGCCCTTCGCGGCCGCTGCTTCGATCGCCAGGCGGTTGCTGCCAACGACAATGTTGTAGACGTTCTGAAACAGCGGATCGCCGGGCTTGGGAGTCTCAGGTAAATTTCCGGCTGCTCCCTGCCGCAGGTGATCGCGAACTGATTCCGGGACTCGATCGGTCAATTCATATTTGTCGAGCACGGCGAGAGCATCGCGGAAGGTCGCCGGATCGGGCGCGGTTGGACCCGAGCCGATGATGTCTATCGGATCGCCGATCACATCCGATAACAGAAGGCTCACGACCGTCGCCGGATAGGCCAGCGCAGCCAGCCGCCCGCCTTTCAACGCTGAAAGATGTTTCCGGACGGCGTTGAGTTCAGCGATCTTCGCGCCGGCGCGCAGCAGAAGATCCGTGGTCTGCTGTTTCGCCGCGAGCGTAACCGGCCCGGCGGGTGCAGCCAGCAGGGCGGAAGCCCCGCCTGAGATCACCACAATCAGCAAGTCCCGTGCATTCAGCTCGCTCAGCAAATCGCGCACCTGTTGGGAGGCGGCCAGCCCATGCTCATCCGGAATCGGATGTCCCGCTTCAATCACCGAAACACGCCCCCCCAAGCCGCGTCCGGCATGCCCATACTTGGTTATGACAATACCGCCGGACAACGCGCTGGGCAGCACCCGGCTGGCGGCAGCGGCCATCTGCACGGCAGCTTTTCCCGCCCCAATGAGAAATACCCGATCGAAGTCCTTTAGGGGAATGCGTAACGCGCCCGCTCGAAGATGGTTCGCGGATGACGAAAAATGCCGCCGGACAGCGTTGCCCGCGTCCGCCGCTTCAAGTGCGGCTTTTAGAATCGACAGAGCATCGCGGCCCAATCCGCTACGAACAGTTCTCACTGGCGTGTTTTAGAAGATTGGCAGCCGGAGAATCTTTTCCACAATCTCCGGCAACTCCGCGGTATCTACATCGATCCGGAAATCCGCCCGCGCATACAGCGGACGCCTATCCTCATAGAGTCTTTCGAGACCACTGCCCCTGTCCGCCGCAAGCGGCCGCGTGCTGTCCTCCCCCAGGCGCTTGCGAACTGTTTCGAGCGTGCAATCGAGCCACACGGCAATCCCGTTGTTCTGAATCAACTCCCAATTCCGCGGCTGTACGAACGCGCCTCCGCCGAGCGCGACGACGCACGGATTCCCTGCTTCAATCGCCATAACGCGCGTCCGGATCGCCTCTGTTTCCAGATCGCGAAAGACCGTTTCGCCCTCATTGAGGAAAATTTCTGCAATGCTCTTCCCCTGGCAGGATTCAATTTCGCTGTCAATGTCGGTGAAGGGCCAGCCTAGTTCATCCGCAACGGCGCGGCCAATAGTTGTCTTTCCGCTCGCCATAAAACCTACAAGATAAAGGGCCGGCGTGCGCTTCAGCTTCAAAATCACGGAGCCGATCACCAGTATATCCCCGGCCGCGTAGCTGGAAGGTCCATAGGAACGGATAATGAAAGCATGAGCACGGAGCTTTTACCTTTATTTCCGTTATCGCTCGTGCTGCTGCCCGCGATGCCGCTGCCACTCCATATTTTCGAAGAGCGATACAAGGAGATGATGGGCGATGTGGTTGCCGCCGGCGCAGAATTTGGAATCGTGCTTGCCAAGGGCGGCGGCATTGTCAATATCGGTTGTACAGCCCGTGTGGAGCGCATTCTGCATCGCTACCCGGATGGCAGGCTCGACCTGGTTGCTGTCGGCCAGCGGCGTTTTCAGATCGCCTCCCTGGATGAAGAAAAATCGTACCTGAGAGCGGAAGTGGAATTTTTCAACGATGAAGATGTGAGCGACGTTCCGCCAGATCTGCGCGATAAAGCCATTGCGGCTTATCGCCGCTTGGCGGAAATCGAGAACCCAGGCGAAGCAGCGGAGCCCGAATTCGATCTCGTTCGCATTAGCTTCCAGCTTGCCCAGCTCATTTCTGATTTGGACAAGCGCCAGACCGTACTCTCGCTTCGATCGGAGGTGGAACGGCTTGAATATCTGGTCCGGATCGTTCCCGAATACCTGCTCCGCCAGGAACGAATCGCATTCGCGAAGCGAGTGGCCCCTTTGAACGGAAATCCGAAGGTCGCTCTATAGGAAAGCAGTTTGCGCCGCCAGCACCTTATATTTGACGCCGACGATACGCTCTGGGAGAACAACATCTACTTCGAAGAGGCGTTCCACCAGTTCTGCGAATATCTGGGCCATTCGTCTATGTCACCGCTCGAGGTCCGGGCCGTGCTGGACGAAATCGAAATCGTGAATGCAAGAGTTAACGGCTACGGTTCCCGCAACTTCGGACAGAATCTGACGGTATGCTTTCAACGCCTCGCCGAAAGGGACATTTCCGATGCGGACCTCGCGGCAGTTCGCGATTTCGCGTATGCCATACTCGACAAACCCATCGAGCTGATCGAAGGTGTTGCAGACACGGTCGCGGAGCTATCCGCGAGACATGAGCTTACTCTGTTCACTAAAGGGGACCCGGAGGAGCAACGGCTGAAGATCGACCGCTCCGGTCTGGTCTGTCACTTCTGCCATTCCGCGATTGTTAAAGAGAAGAACGAACCTGCATACCGGGAGCTGGCGCGTGAACGGCACTTTGAGGCTGAACGCACCTGGATGATTGGAAACTCGCCGAAGTCGGATATCAACCCGGCGCTGGCTGCCGGTTTGAACGCTATATACGTGCCTCATCCACGCACCTGGTCGCTTGAACACGAGAGCATCCCGAACAAGCATCCCCGGCTTTTGCAAGTGAAAGCGGTTCGGGAGTTGAGGGAGTATTTCTGAGGTAGGTTACAGAACGGAGCCGTGGCCATAGCGAGTGGCGGCCATAAAGAATGCAAATTACCAAACTCTGCAGACTCTTTCCCCGAATGGGGCTATCGGCCACAACTGAGAAATAAAGTCCGTCCCTTATCTTAGCGACCAGACCAGAGGAAGCGCCAAAGAGCGCTGATTGGGGAAACGACGACTCCTTGCGAAATGCCAGTTATGCTACAGGCCGGAGTTCGTCGACGAAGTTATTTTGCATCGCTATTTATAAAAATTCAACATCGCAAACATAGCTATGCCGCAGATTCCGCCAAGAAAACTCAGCACGCTAAGAAAAAGGACAACTTTCAACTCTCGTTCAAGCTCTGGTGTTCTTTTCGATGATTTTGCACCATAGGTCATAAAAGCAAGCATGCAGGCACAGGAAAACATGATTGACGCGCCGAGCCCGGCTATCGCCCAAAACATCAGCATCTTGAACCTGGGATGTGGAAACTTGTCGAAAAACGTAGCTATCAAGACAATCGAGCCGCTCGCTAGCGTGGTGATGTGCTTCAGGTAATCGATGCACACCTTAGCGAACTCCGGTTTTGAAAATTCGCTTGCTGTAGTTTCAATGGATTCGGGCATTTGTAAATACGCCACTACACCGTCCTTATATGATATGGGCGAAGCATGCCAGTTACACACCGCGGGTATTCAGTGGCGCGTTTGAATATACGAATCCGGATCTCAGCTCAGTGAGCGGCTTGACGGCGGGCTGAGAGGGAAATTCGGAGTCTTCATGCTGTACGATAGGAGGCGGCGAACACTTTACGCCCTACTCCACGCGCTGCCACTTGCTCAGGTCTTCAGGGATTCCGAGTTTCGCGGTATCAATGCCGCCGGAAATGGAGGATGCGTGGCCACCGGCAACATCTTCCGCCGCTTGTTCAGGACGCTCGTAGCTGCCTAAGGATTCATCGTCGTAAACAGGATGAAACCGACCGTTCATCTCCGCGATGTAGAACGGACCAATCGGGGTGTCCCAAAGAAATAGATTTCGCATGTTTGGCATAGCTCCAACATAACGTCCTCCATCTCTGCCCATTCGAGCCACGCACCAAAACAGTGGGCACTTGCTAGATCCGTCCCCTACCGCAGCGCTGTTGCCGAATAAGAAACAAACGAAAGCAGGGTTCCGGGAAAGATGCCCAGGAATAACGTGCCGAGAGCGCTGGCCCAGATGGCAATGCGCACGCCCGCGGAAGCTGGGGGGAGTTCAGTAGTCGCGACGCCCGGCTCGTGCATATAAATGGCAACCACAATTTTCAGGTAGTAATACGCCGCGATGGCGCTATTGACCAATCCCAGAACCGTCAGCCAGACCAAATGCGAATTCAACGCCGCCTGGAACACGTAGAACTTCGCAAAGAAGCCGCCCGTCAGGGGAACCCCGATCAGCGAGAACACGAAAACCGCCAGTAGGGCAGCCGTCGCGGGTTCACGGCGGCTGAGTCCGGCCAGATCCTCAATCTTTACATAGCGTTCGTTGCGCGCGGCAATGTGGCTGACTACGATGAACGCGCCAATGTTCATTAATGCGTAGGACGCGAGGTAGAACATGGCAGCCGCGACGCCTACCTGAGAACTCGCTGTAAGGGCAATCAGTACGTAACCGGCATGCGCAATGGAGCTGTATCCCAGGAGCCGCTTCACGTTAGTCTGCACAAGCGCCCCGAAATTGCCGATGATCATTGTCGCCAGCGCGCAGCCCCATACCAGCCAGACCCAATGCTGGTTAATCGGCCGGAACGAAACCATGAAAACGCGGAAGAAGATGGCGAATGCCGCGGCTTTCGGTCCTGCAGACAGGAATGCGCTTACCGGAGCGGCCGCGCCCTGATAAACGTCCGGCGCCCAGATCTGGAACGGTGCAATGGAAACTTTAAACCCGAAACCAACGAACATCAAAGCCGCGGCAAGGCCGGCAATCGGGGAAACAGGCGCGCTTTGTGACAGAAGCCGGCGGATCTCTTCCAGGTTGGTAGAGCCAACCAGCCCATAAATCCAGGCAATACCATACAACAGAAATGCCGTCGCGAACGAGCCCAGCAGAAAGTACTTCAAGGCAGATTCGTTATTCCGCCGGTCATCGCGCAGAAAGCCGGCAAGAATATAGGTGGCAATGGAGGAAATCTCCAGGCCGATGAAAACCATGATCAGATCGTTCGCGGTCGCGAGAATGCACTGGCCCACCAGGGAGAACAGAATGAGCGCGTAATATTCGCCCTGCTGAACGCCTTCTCGATCCAGATAGCTGATGGACGGCAGGATGCACAGCACTCCTACAACCAGAACGAGAGCCCGGAAGAAGGTGCCGTAACCATCGATGATGATCATGTTTTGAAAGGCCGCGCCGCCATCGGTGTAGGCCCATATATCGGCCGCAAACGCAATCGCAATACCGATTAGCGCGAGCGCACCGGGTGAGCGCTTCCTTTGCGGGGACGCCATGGCCTCAATCAGCATGATGGCGATTCCAAAAACGCTGAGAATGATTTCAGGCAGAAAGCGGAGGTAATCTTCGGCGCCAACATGGACGCTAATGGGCATGCGAACCCTCCGCAAGTTGGACCGGATGCGGGCTTGGGATCTCCACCCGGTACTGGTTGTTCATATTCGTCTGATCGAGCAGGTGCGATGTGGCTGAAGTAATCGGCGGCATGAAGGATTGTGTATAGCTGCCTAGCCAGATCATGAGAGCAATCAGCGGCAGAACCGGCGCCCAGTCCCGGAAATTCAGGTCGTTAAAAGCAGCCGTGCGCTCATTCGTCTTTCCGAAGAAGGTGCGCTGGTACATCCAAAGCATGTAGGCGGCCGATAAAATCACGCCTATGGCGGCCCAGACGGCCCACGAGAAATTAGTGATCGCCGCGCCCTGCAGCACAAGAAACTCGCCAATAAAGTTGCAGAGCGTGGGCAGACCGATACTCGCAAAGAGCGTAATCAGGAAAGCCGTAGCAAGCCCCGGCGCAGCAGTGGCAACGCCGCCGAAATCGGCGATCTCCAGCGACCCGCGCCGTTCTTCGAGGTATCCGGCCAGCAGGAAGAGGGCGCCTGTCGAAATTCCGTGCGCGAGCATCTGGTACACGGCGCCGTCCGCCCCCTGCTGAACGAACGTAAAAACTCCCAGCACGATAAAACCGAGATGGCTGATCGACGAGTACGCGAGCAACCGCTTAATGTTCGGCTGAATCAACGCGATCAGCGCTCCATAGATGATGCCCACGATGGCCAGCGCCGCCACCCATCCTGCGCAGCGGTGAGCGGCCGCGGGAGTGATTGTCAGACAATAGCGGATCAGCCCGTAAGCTCCCATTTTGGACATCACGGCTGCGAGCAGAAACGTAGCGGGCATAGGCGCTTCGGCATATGTATTCGGCAGCCAGGTGTGCAATGGAAAGATCGGAACTTTCACCGCAAAGGCCGCAAAGAAGCCAAGGAACAACAGGATCTGCTGCAGCGGCGTCAACATCACCCGGCCTGAACCGATGGCGTTCATGATGTCCACGTAATCTAAGCTCCCGGTCTCGCTATGGAGATAGATAATGCACGCCAGCATCAGAACCGACCCGAGCATGGTGTACACGAAGAACTTGACCGCGGCGGGTCCTCGTTTTGCGCTGCCCCAACCGCCAACCATCAGGTACATCGGCACTAGCGCAACTTCCCAGAACACGTAAAAGATAAGCAGATCAAGCGCAGAAAAGACGCCGATGATTCCGAACTCGAAGAGCAGCAACAGAGCGAAGAAGTTCTGGTGGCGCTCCTTGACCATGGTTTGCGAAATCCAGACTGCGATGGGAACCAGCAGCGTGGTAAGCAAAATCAGCCACAGACTGATTCCGTCAACTCCGAGATGTAAGCGAATCTGTAAGCCAGGCGTGTCTACCCACAGGACGTTCACGCTCGAACTAAAACTGGAACCGGCTGCGGCAACCGGTGCGATGAGGGTCAACGAGACAAAGAAGGTGATCAGGCTCGCGATGAATGCAGTCCAAAACGCCGGCCGGTATCCGGAGGCCCTGCCGCGCGGTATACAAATTACCGCGAAGAAGCCGATTAGCGGTATCAGCAGTGTGGCGGCAAGCGGGTTCACCGGCTGCCTCCGTATAAGCCAATCACGAAAATGACCAGCAGACACCCCGCCAGCACCCAAGTGGCATAATTCCGGATGCTGCCCGACTGGAAGTGGCGCAGCGCCTTCCCCCAACCGCGCACCGCTCGTCCTGAACCGTTCACCAGGCCCGCATCGATGATTCCCCGATCAATACCCTTCCAAAGAAACATCCGCGAGAAGGCTTCCAGCGGCTTGACGACCGCGCCCTGATAGAACTCATCCACGTAGTACTTGTTGTAAACCAACGTGTATAGGCCGCCCGCCTTGTTTTTGAACGACTCGGCCAATCCCGGGCGGAACACGTACAGAAACGCGGCGATGATAATGCCGATGATCCCGAAAGAAGCGGAGACAATCATGGCCACTTTGTTCTCGTGCTCAAGTAACGGATACAGACCCGATAACCACCCGGGCACGTTGATATAACCGCCCCCCAGCGAGAAAGCAGCCAGAATGATCAGCGGCACAGTCATCGTCAGGGGTGATTCATGCGGATGATGGTGGCCGCGATAACTTCCGAAAAAAGCCAGGAAATAGGCGCGGAACACATAGAAAGCTGTGATGCCGGCTGTAATTGCTCCAATCCAGAACATCCAGGGAGCATGCGTGTAAGCTGCGGAAAGAATCGCGTCCTTACTGAAGAAGCCGGAGAATCCGGGGACTCCGGATATCGCCAGGCTTGCAATGCCCAGCGTCACAAATGTGATCGGCATGGCCTTACGCAGGCCGCCCATATGACGCAAATCCTGCTCCCCGCCAAGTCCATGAATAATGCTGCCGGCGCCCAGAAATAGAAGCGCCTTGAAGAACGCATGTGTCATCAGGTGAAAGATGCCGGCGGAATACGCCCCAACGCCTACGCCCAGAAACATGTATCCGAGCTGTGAAACCGTCGAATAAGCAAACACCTTCTTAATATCGTTCTGGGTAATGCCGATGGTCGCGCCAAGAACCGCCGTAAACAAACCTACAATTGCGACAATTTCCATCGCGACCGGCGCGTGATCGTAGAGAAACGAGAGGCGCGCAATCATGTAAACGCCAGCCGTTACCATCGTCGCGGCATGAATGAGGGCGGAAACCGGAGTGGGAGCAGCCATCGCATCCGGAAGCCAGACATACAGCGGAATCTGAGCCGATTTGCCGGTTGCGCCCGCAAACAGCAGCAGCGTGAGAACCGCCAGAGTGCCGAACCCCGCCTCGACCGGCATAGTTGAAACGGCGGCTGCAATCTTGCCGAAATCCAGGGTTCGAAACGTGATTACGGTGAGGAAGATGCCCAAAGAGAAACCGAAATCGCCGATGCGGTTTACGATGAACGCTTTGTTGCCCGCGCCGGTGGCCCAGGTTTCGTGGAAGTAGAACGATACCAGGATATAGCTGCAGAACCCAACGCCTTCCCAACCGACGAACAGCAAAAGCAGGTTCGACGCCATCACCAGAATCAGCATGAAGAACGTGAACAGGTTCAAGTAGGCGAAAAAGCGGTAGTACCCGCCTTCATGCTGCATGTAACCAACAGAATAGATGTGAATCAACAATCCAACGCCAGTGACAATCAGCAGCATGACGGCGGTTAGCCGGTCTAGCAACAGATCAAAACCGACGTTGAGAAATCCGCTCTGAAGCCAGGTGAAGTAATGCTCGGAATAGGCGGTGTTCAGGGGATAGAGCTTGGAGAGTACGACCAGGACATAGACGAAGGAAACCGCTACCGTCCCGACGCCGATAAGATTGATAACCGCTTTTGAAAATCGACGGCCCCAGAGGCCGTTCAAAATAAACCCGATCAGCGGGAAGAGTGGAATGAGCCAGAGGTTCATGTTTGGTTGGTCTACAGCTTCATCGAATCGACTTCGTCGATTTGAAGCGTGCCGCGATTTCTAAAGATTGTCAGGATAATAGCCAGGCCGACCGCGGCCTCGGCAGCCGCTACGACCATCACAAAAAACGAGAAGATCTGGCCATCGATGCGGCGCAGTTCATAAGAAAACGAAACGAAGCTCAAGTTCACGGCGTTCAACATCAGCTCGATTGACATGAACACCGTGATGATGCTCTTCCGGTATACGAACCCGGCCACGCCTAAAACGAAGAGAATTGCGCTCAGGACCAGGTACCAGGAAAGCGGGACGTGCCCCATACTAGTCAAGCTCCTTTCGCGCCAGAACGACAGCGCCAAGAATCGCAATCAAGATGAGAATCGAGATCACCTCGAAAGGCAACAAATAGGTGGTAAACAGCAGTTGACCAATGTGCTCGGCCGTTCCTCCAACCCAGCTTCCGAACTCGACGCTGCGAAGCGGAGGGAGTATCGCGCGAATCAAAAATCCCAGCAGCGCAACCAGACACAGAAGCAGCGGGAGCCCGGCAATCTGCGCGAACCATGATTTTGTGCTGCCCTTTTCCCTGCCTGCATTCAGAAGCATGATGACGAGCACGAACAACACCATCACGGCGCCGCCGTATACAATCATCTGCGCCATTGCCAGAAACTCAGCGCCCAGCAGCAGATACAGCACCGCCAGGGAGCCCATTACGCCTATGAGCGAAAGCGCGCTCGAAATCGGGTGCTTCTGCAGCACCAGGTTGAACCCGCTGACAATCGCGAGAATCGCAAAGATAATGAACAGAATCGTGTCTATCAAGTGAACGCCTCCTTCCGGTTAGAACACGGCCACAAACAGCGCCGTGAGCAGAAGGTTCAGCAGCGCGCATGGGAACAGGAAAGTCCATGCGAAATGCATCAGTTGGTCGTAACGGAACCGGGGCAGCGTGCCCCGAACCCAGATATACGTAAAGAGCAGAAAAGCGACCTTTCCAGCGAACCAGAAGATCGGAATCAAGATGAACTGGAAGGATGGAACAGTCCACAATGCGGCCAGAATCAGGAACCCGATTCCGAAAAATGGAAAAGTATATTGGTCGCGCTTTCGCGCCGGCCGCATTGCCTGAAAGAAGCAGGCGATGGCGATGAACAGCAGCACCGCTGTAGCAACCCAATTCGAATACGGCGCGGGGAACAAGGGATGCCATCCGCCCAAAAACAGCAGCGTGGCCACGCAGGTGATAGTCACCATGTTGGCGTATTCCGACATAAAAAAGCAGGCAAATTTCATGCTGCTGTATTCGGTATGGAATCCGGCAACCAGCTCGTTTTCGGCTTCGGGGAGGTCAAACGGCAGACGGTTGGTTTCCGCAAAAGCGGCCACCATAAAAATGAGAAATCCGAAGATCTGAGGGAACGGCATCTGGAAGATGCTCCAGCGCGGAATGAAACCCAAATAATAGCCAGCCTGGCTGTCGGAGATTGCGCGCAGGCTCAGATGATTCGCCAGCAGCAAAGGGCACACAATCACCAGTGTCAGCGGCAGTTCATAACTAATCATCTGAGCGCTGCTGCGAAGCGCTCCCATTAACGAATACTTGTTGTTGGATGACCAGCCCGCCAGCGCCACGCCATACACACTGACGGACGAAATCGCCAGAATGAAAAGAATGCCGACGTTTACATCGCTGATCTGCATGTAGGTCCGCGTTCCGCCCACCTCAATCTCCGGGCCGAATGGAATGATGGAGATGGAAATCAACGCGAGACACACCGCGATGAAAGGCGCCAGAAGATAGAAGAACTTGTTGACATACGGCGGCAGCAGATCTTCTTTCGTGAGCAGTTTAAAAACGTCGGCAAGCGGCTGCATCAAACCATGTGGACCCACTCGCAGCGGACCCGTGCGCGACTGGATATGCGCCAGAACTTTACGCTCAACCCACTGCAAATAGGCGAGCGTGGTCATAAAAACAGCAAAAACCAGGACGATTTTGATTACGCTGACAATGAAAAAGTTCATTTATCGCGCGCCGCCGTTTCCTGCTTTGCCTGTTCCTGCCTCACTACTTCTACCTGGCCGCTTCCCGGTTCTATCAGCGGTTCGAAACCTGGATCATGATACAGCGCGCCCGGTGATTCAAGCACCGCGCCGAGCATATTCGAAAAACGGCCCAATGTTCCGGAAGTGAACAGTGTATTTCCGGCTGAACGGATCAATTCGGGCTCTGATTCAAACTCGATGCGGCCGTTCAGGGGCGTGGTTGCCGCCGCGCCTCCCGTTTCCACAACCCCGAACGGGAGATTGTAGCCCGGCACCGAAGCGCGGATCTCTTCAAAGATAGCTTGCAGTTTGGGCGTTCCGAAATCGGCCCGCAACTCCCTGGCGAGCAGCGCAATGATATCGAAATCCGGCTTCGCGCCCATCGTTTTGGCTCCACGGGTCAGCTTCTGCACATCTCCGCAGACGTTCGTCACTGTCCCGTTCTTTTCGTACGCAGAGGCAGCAGGAAATACCACATCGGCGCGCTGGGCCGTCTCGGTAAGGAATAGGTCCTGGACAACAATAAAAGCGCTCGTTGCTGCTAACGTGTGCCGCGCAAGAGGATTCGCGCCAACCACCCACAGGACATCCAGATCGGCCGCGCTGAGGATCTGGTCATAATTCAAACCAGGCTCGAGTCCGGCCTCCCGAACGCTACGATACCCGGGCAGGAGTCCAGGCAACAGCCCCATGTCCGATGCACCGCGTGAGTTCGAATAATCAACCAGGCAGACATACTTGACCGGGGTGCCGAGCGAATCGCCAAACGCGACAAGCTGCCGTACCCTATCGCCCTTAATCGCTGCTCCAAACAAGATGATTAGTTCAGGCTCCGCGGCCAGCCGCTCACGCAAGGTTTCCAGGGTTTCAAACTCGCGCCCAATTTCCGAGCGCACTCCCGTCCCGTAGTTGTCTTCGCGAACCGGCCCGGGCGTTACAGCATACACGTGAGCCTTGTGATGCCGGAAGTTGGCCCGTAATTGAAATGCCAGCAACGGATGCTCTTGCGCAAGGTCCGAGTCAACCACCAGTGCGGCCTTCAGGTTATAAACATCGGCGGTACTAGCAAGCGGATTCTTTCTTCCGTGCAGTGCATCCAGCAGCGTTGCAATGTCGCCCGTCCGATGGTGATCGATGTTGGATGTGCCAAGCGCCTCTCGCGCGAGCTTCTGCAGCAGATAATTTTCTTCGTTGGTAGTGTGGTTCGAGCCGATGATCCCGAATTTTCCGTTCCGGGCCTTGGTCTCGCTGAACTTTTTCGCCGCGGTTGCGAGCGCGATGGCCCAGGAAGTGGGCCGTAGTTCGCCATTTGTGCGAACCAGCGGCGCGGTCAATCTCTCCGGATGATGGTTGAAATCGAAGGCGTAGCGCCCCTTAACGCAGAGAAACTCATCGTTCACACCCGAGTGATCGCGATTGTTAGCCCGGATGATCTCGCCGTTGCGCACGCCGAGCGTAGTCTTGCAGCCGTTCGAACAGTGGGTACAGATCGTGCCCACATGCTCCATTTCCCACGGGCGGGTCTTGTAGCGGTAAGGGCCGGAGGTCAGCGCGCCCACCGGGCAGATATCGATGCAGGCGCCGCATTCGTCGCATTCCAAATGATCGCCTTGATTCGGAACGATCTCCGAAGAAGCTCCCCGATTGCCGATACCGAGAGCGGCCACGCCGATGCCTTCCGCGCAAATTCGCACGCAGCGATAGCACAGAATGCAGCGCGGCGCATCGTAATAAACGACCGGCGACCACTGCTTCTCGTCCACGTGAATCTTGGCTTCGCGAAAACGGCTCTCGCCTACTCCGTATCGGAACGCCATGTCCTGCAGTTCGCACTCGCCGCCCTTGTCGCACACCGGGCAATCGAGCGGATGGTTGGTTAGCAGGAACTCCACCATTGATTTGCGCGACTGGCGGACTTGAGCGGTATCGGTCCGCACCACCATGCCCTCGGCAACCGGAAGCGTGCAGGCAACTTGTAATTTCGGCGTCTTCTCCACTTCCACCAGGCACATGCGGCACGCGGCCTGAAGTGAAAGCCCGTCGTAATAGCAAAAAGCGGGTATGGCGATGCCCGCTTGCTTGGCTGCGTTGATAAGCAGAGTGCCGCCGGGTGCTTCCAGGGCGCGGCCGTCGATTGTGAAATGAACTGGGTCAGCCATAAATCAGATTCGTGCTAGACAACCGCCAGCTCCGGTACCGGAACCGCGGCGCGCGATTGTTGCAGGCGCGCTTCAAATTCGTCGCGAAACTTGGCGACGAAAGCGGCAGTGGGCATCGCGGCGGCATCGCCCAACGCGCAGAACGTCCGCCCTAACATGTTGGCGGCCAGTTCGCCAATCAGATCGATATCCTGCTCAGTGCCTCCGCCTTCGTGGAAGCGCGTCAAAGTCCTCTTCAGCCAGTTTGTGCCCTCGCGGCAGGGAATGCACCACCCACAGCTTTCGTGCGCGTAGAACTTCATGGTCCGCAGCGCGACCGCAACAATATCGGTGTCTTCATCCAGAATCACCAGACCGCCCGATCCGGCCATGCTCTTCGCTTTCGCCAGAGAGTCGAAATCCAGAGGGATATCGCATTCATCGGCTTTGAGCACCGGTGACGAAGACCCGCCCGGTATAACGGCTTTCAGCTTCTTGCCGTTTCTCATCCCGCCGCAGACTTCGTTAATCAGGCGCATCAGCGGAAAGCCCATCGGCAATTCGTATACTCCCGGCCGATTCACGTGGCCGGATACGCACATCAGACGCGTGCCGCCGTTCTTCGGAGTTCCCAGCGATGCGTACCAACTGCCGCCGTTGCGAAAGATGACCGGAACCGCCGAGAACGTTTCGCAGTTGTTCAGAATTGTGGGAGATTGAAACGCGCCTACGACCGCCGGAAATGGCGGCTTCAGTCGCGGTATTCCTCGTTTCCCTTCGAGCGATTCCAGCAGTGCCGATTCCTCGCCGCACTCATAGGCGCCAGCGCCGGTGTGGGTATAGACGTCGAAATCCCAACCGGAACCGAATACATTCTTGCCTAAATAGCCGCGATCGTACGCTTCGGCTACGGCCCGATCCACAATATCGATCAGGTAGCGATATTCGCCGCGTATGAATATGTAGCCCTTGTTGGATTTAATCGTCCAGCCCGCGATCAGCATGCCTTCGATAAGCTGGTGCGGATCGTTCTCCATCAAGAGGCGATCTTTGCATGTTCCCGGCTCGCTCTCGTCGGAGTTGCAGATGATGTAAGTTGGTTTGCCGGTATTGCGCGGCACGAAACTCCACTTCAGGCCGGTCGGAAAACCGGCCCCGCCCCGGCCCCGCAGCGAAGACGTTTTCAGCTCGTCAATGATGGCTTCCGGCGTCATCTCTAGAACCTTCTTGATCGCCAAGTAACCGTCGTTTGCCAGATACGTCTCGATCGAGGTTGAATCCGGCAGATCGAATCGCTGAGAAATGACTCTTACTTCTAATGGGCTCGGTTCGTTATAGCGCATTGCGAAATCTTCAGGATGCCTTCTGGCCGTACGTTCCGTCCCGAAGGGCCTGGATCAGGCGGTCGAAACGCTCCGGCGTCACATAGTGGTGGAAATCGTAGTTGATTTGAATCGCCGGCGCCCAGGAGCAGGCCCCCATGCACTCCACCTCTTCAAGCGAGATCAGCCCGTCCTCCGTCGTATCCTTGTTCCCCAGTTGCAGCGTCCGGCTGGCGTGTTCGTACAAATCCTCTCCGCCAACCACCTGGCAGGCGATGTTGGTGCAGACCTGGACGTGGTATTTCCCCAGCCGCTTGCGGTGCAGCATCGAGTAATAGCCGATCACTTCATCCACCTGCAGCGTGGTGACGCCGCACCGACGGGCCACCTCCTCTACCAATTCCTGTGAGACGTAGCCGAGTTCGTCCTGCCCGTAAAGAAGCATCGGCACCACCGCTGACCGGGTCCGTCCCGGTGGATAGCTGCTCAGCAGTTTTTGAAATCGTGCTTCGAGAGAAGGCGAAAAGGTCATAGTTTAGCGGTCCGTGTCACCCAGCACAAAATCAAGGCTGGCCATAATCGCAACTGCATCAGCCAGCAGGGTGCCTTCCAGCATCGCCCCCAGTGCCTGCAAATTTCCAAAACTTGGAGTTCGCATGAAGACGCGATGCGGATTGGCCGTTCCGTCGCTCACCACGTAATACCCGAGCTCGCCGCGCGGCGATTCAACTACCTGGTAAACAGATCCGGCCGGCACGCGATAACCTTCCGTCACAATCTTGAAGTGATAGATCAGCGCCTCCATCTGGGTCTTCATCTTCTCGCGATCGGGCAGCAGCATGTGCGGGGCGTCAGCCCGCCATTCGCCGCCACTCGGCATTCCCTCCAGCGCCTGCCGCACGATTCTCACGCTTTGCCGCATCTCATCCATGCGCACTTCATAACGCGAAAACACGTCGTTCCCGGTACGGGTAGGCACTTCAAAATCGAACTTTTCGTAACTCGAATGCGGGCAGTCTTTCCGCGCATCCGTCTTCAAGCCGGCGGCTCGCAATATCGGGCCTGTAACGCCCAGCTCGATTAGCACGTCCAGCGGCACTGCCCCTACGCCTTGAGTCCGATTCATCCAAATCGGGTTCGCGGTCAGCAGGTTCGCATACTCCTCGATACCGCGGGCTAACTGGTCCGTTACTCTGCTCACGACCTTGTGCCAACCGCGCGGCGGCTCCAGGGCCAGCCCGCCCGGCCGGATGTAACTGGTCATCATGCGCTGTCCGGAGAACATCTCAAAGATCTTCAGAATCTCCTCGCGCTCGCGGAACGTGTAGAAGTATGGAGTCATCGCCCCAACATCCATCGCATGAGTCCCCAGCCAGACCAGGTGACTCGAAATGCGCTGCAGCTCGCACAGCATCACGCGCATCCACTGCGCGAAAGGCGGAATCTCCACGCCCATCAATCGCTCCACCGCCAGCGCGTAGCAGAGATTGTTATTCAGATTCGAAAGATAATCGACGCGATCGGTGAGCGTGACAACCTGCTGATACTTCTTGACCTCGCATTCCTTTTCAATACCGGTGTGGAGATACCCAATCTCGGGCCGGGCGCTAATAATCGTCTCGCCATCCAACTCCAGCACAACCCGAAGCACTCCATGGGTAGACGGGTGTTGCGGGCCCATATTCAGCGTCATCTTGCGAGCGCGGCCCGCGCCGTCGCCCGTAAATGCGAGTCCGGACGGATCTTCTATTGCCAGCTCATGCTCGGGATCGAGCGATGCAACGTGATCGTAACCTTCTCTCATACCTGCACGAATACTTGTTCTCTATTCATCCTGATAAGAGTACTTGTGGCCGTGAACCGGATAATCCTTGCGCAGCGGATAGCCTTCCCAATCGGCCGGCATCATGATGCGTTCCAGATTCGGGTGATTGCGGAACGTAACGCCGAAAAGGTCAAACACTTCGCGTTCGTACCAGTTCGCGCCTCGCCACACGGAAGTAACCGAATCGGCTTCCTGGTTTTCCGCCAACCGCACAATCATCCGCACTCTCGTGTTGTGCTCATAACAGTGCAAAAAGTAAACCACTTCGAAGCGGGGCGTTCGGGGCCACCAATCGACTCCGGTTACTCCTGCCAACTGGTTGAATCCGCCGCTATCTTTCAGGAATCGGCAGACTGCGACAATCTGCTTGGGGTCGATGTAGAACACCGGTCCATCGGTTTCGTTCTTCGCGTCTACAATTGCGTCGGGAAATTGCTGGCTGATTGCGATCGCGGTCGAATTTTCGGCGACTACCTCAGGCAGCACGCTTCCCCTCACCAGGCTCCGCGCGCCGCCGTATTTCATCCACCGACCAGTTCAGTACGCCTTTTTTCAAAATATAAAAGTAACCGCACAGCACCAGTACAATGAAAAGCAACATTTCGAAAAAGGCGAATAGCCTGAGCTGCCGGTAAACGACTGCCCATGGATACAGAAAAATCGCTTCTATATCGAAAAGGATAAAGACCATCGCTACCAGGTAGAATTTCACCGAGAAACGCTCTCGCGCGTTGCCGACGGGTTGCATGCCCGATTCGTATGGAGTTGATTTAACGGAATCGTGTACGCGCTGCCCCAGCAGCGCCGATAATCCGATCATGCCGCCCGCTACGGCTATAGCAATGAGAATCTGGATAAGAACCGGAAACCAGGTTTGCGCATAAGTGGCGGGCATTGGCTTTGCTTCCAGATTAGCAACCGGACCATTTCTATAATCAAAACAGGTAGACCAGCGAAGGCGTGCAACATATGATTCACGTACTTGTAAACGGAGAGATCAGGGAATTTCCGCCCGGACAATCGATCGCGCACTTGCTCCATTCGCTCCAGATCCCATCGGATCGCGTCGCCATCGAGCTGAATAAGACCATCGTGCGCAAGCGGGATTGGGATCGTACAACAGTCGGGCCGGATTCGCAAATTGAAATTGTCGAATTTGTCGGCGGCGGTTAGCGTTTCAAAGAAATCGGGGATACTCCGGGCTAGTATTCGACGGCTCCAGCATCTCCACTAGTGCAACCGCTCGGCTCTTGCCGGCGTCATCCATTACAGTTGTAGATATGCCTTGCAGCGGGCTCCGGTGCCCGCCAGCCATCTTCGGCGGCGAGACAAAACGGTGATCAGCCACTAGTCAGTAATGACACGGACACTTACATTTGTCCTGCTCACAGCCAGTGTGTGCCTTGCACAGGACCACGGGCAGGGACCCCGTACCAGCGTTGAGCCTGTCAATCCGTTTACTGGGCAGAAGCAGGCGATTGATGCCGGCGAGCGCCGCTTTAAACAGTCGTGCGCCGCTTGCCACGGCCCGGAAGCAGAAGGCGGCCGTGGTCCGAACCTCGCCGAAAATCCCGATCTCCAGACTATGAGCGATGGCCAGTTGTTCCATACCATTCAACAGGGCATCCCCGGAACCGCTATGCCCCCTTCTAATCTTCCGGATAACGACACCTGGGAGGTGGCCGCGTTTCTCCGCAGCCTGAACGATCCTATTTCCGAAAACCCCGTCGCGGGTGATCCGGAAGCCGGTCGCAAGCTCTACTACGGAGCGGCTCACTGCAGCGATTGCCACGCGATTCGCGGGCAGGGCGGCTTTCTCGGGTCAGACCTGAGCAACATCGGAGCGCGTATGACCGCGAAGCAGTTGCGCCAGGCGATTATCAACCCCGATGCCTCTCCCCACATAGGATTTGAGCCGGTAAGCGTCACCCGGAAAGATGGAATGGAATTCAAGGGTGTGGCCAGAAACAACTCCAACTACTCCATCCAGATCATCGACACAAAGGGACATTTGCATATGTTCGATAAATCGGACCTGAAGCAGATCGTATTTGACGACAAGTCCTTCATGCCGGATAACTATCGCCAGACGCTTGGTCCAGATGGAATCAACAACATCATGGCCTTTCTCGCCCAACAGGTTGCCAGGCCGGGAACAAAACGCCCTCGTCCGGGTCAGGCAAATAAATGATGCGCGCCGGTTTCCTGCTGCTTCTGGCAGCAAACTGCGCGTTTGCGCAAATCCAGTACTCGGACATTCTGAAGAGCCCCGCGGAAAACTGGCTCACCTATCACGGCGACTACTCCGGCCAGCGCCATAGCCCGCTCACCCAGATCAATCGCGATACCGTGCGGAATCTGGTTCCCAAATGGACCTACCACTTCGGCGGCGCTGCGCGGCTGGAATCGACGCCGGTCGTTGCCGATGGAGTCATGTACGTGACCAACACAAACGAAGTGGATGCCATCGATGCGCGCACCGGCCGGCAGATCTGGTCCTATACGGACGATCGCGCCCGCAGGAGCGATGTCAACCGCGGGGTGGCGATCCTGGGCAACGCGGTGTTCTTCGTCACCGCCGACGGTTACCTGGTTTCACTAAACCGCACCACCGGAGGCATCCTGTGGCACAAACAGTATGCGGACGTGAAGAAAGGCTATTACGCGACGCTCGCGCCTCTGGCTCTCAAGGATCGCATTCTGCTGGGTGTTTCCGGCGGCGACTCGGGTATGCGGGGTTTTGTTGCGGCTTATTCTCCTTCGACAGGCGAGGAGCTTTGGAAGTTCTACACGGTTCCGTTGAAGGGAGAGCCTGGCGCCGAAACCTGGGGTGAGTTTGATCCGCAGTGGGGCGGAGGCGCAACCTGGATGACCGGAACTTATGACCCCGAGCTGAACATCACGTATTGGATGACCGGTAATCCATGGCCCGATTACTACGGCGGCGGCCGCCGCGGAGCAAATCTATATACCGATTCCGTGGTGGCTCTTGATGCGGACACGGGAAAGCTGAAATGGTATTTTCAGTTCACTCCGCACGATACGCACGATTGGGATGCCGAATCCATCCCAGTATTAGTCGATGCCCTGTATCGCGGAAAACCTCGTAAGCTGCTGATTGATGCCAATCGTAATGGGTTCCTCTATGTGCTCGATCGGGTTACCGGACAGTACCTGGAGGGCCATCCCTTTGTAAAGCTGCTCAGTTGGGCCACCGGAATTGACGCCAGCGGACATCCCATTGAGGTCCGCGATATGGAGCCCACCGCCGCCGGGCGCGTGGTCTGCCCCTCCAGCCGGGGCGCGACGAACTGGATGTCTCCTTCCTGGGACCCGGTGAATAAGCTGCTCTTCGTGCCTGCGCTGGAACAGTGCGATCAGTACGTGAGCAGCATGAGAACTCCGGAGCCCATGCACGGCTCCATGGCCGGCGGCGGCGGCCCGGTAAACGGACAGACCGGCAAGTTCTATCTTCGGGCTCTCGATCCGTTCACCGGAGCTACTCGCTGGGAATATGGCATGACCGGTTTAGCCGATATGTGGGCGGGAAGCGTCACCTCCGCCGGAGGACTGGTTTTCTTCGGGGACGATCAGGGGCAGTTGGTGGCCCTCAACACCGCGACCGGCGCGGACCTTTGGCACTACAATACCGGCCAACTGCTGACCGCCTCTCCCATGACATACTCAGTCCGGGGCAAGCAGTTCGTCGCCATCGCCTCTGCAACTGACGTATTTGCTTTCGGCCTGTTTGAACCCGCAAAGCCATCCACCACGCCGAAGGAACTGAGAATCGGAGGCTCCTCGATCACCGCGCACGATCGAGGCCGGCCTTCCGCAGGTCGGGCAGGAAAGCCGTCAACAACCCAAGAGCCGGCAGGAAAGAACACACCCGGTATACAAAATTAATATTCGTCAGATCCGCAATCTCACCCAGAACCGCGGCTCCAATGCCCCCCATGCCGAATGCGAATCCGAAAAAAATACCCGAGATCATGCCGATGCTTCCGGGCACCAGCTCCTGAGCGTACACCAGAATGGCGGAAAAGGCCGACGCCAGAATCAGCCCGATAACAACCGTCAGAATCGGAGTCCAGAAAAGATTCGCAAAGGGCAGCAGCAGTGTAAATGGAAGGACCCCGAGAATGGAGCACCAGATGACCAGCTTCCGGCCGAAGCGATCGCCAACCGGTCCTCCGATGAGAGTGCCCGCGGCCACTGCTCCAAGAAATATAAACAGGTAAATCTGCGAATCTCGAACCGATACGTGAAATTTGCTGATCAGATAAAACGTGTAATAACTGGTCAGGCTCGCCAGGTAAAAATATTTCGAGAAGATGAGTGCGACCAGCACGGCCATCGCGATGACGATTTTCTTCCGCGGAAGCAAGGCATGCGCTTCGCTAGTCTTGACAGCTCCGCCGGCGGTTCTGACTGGATGCCTTTTGTACCATCCGCCAACCCGGGTGAGCACGACGATTCCAATCAGCGCTGCCAGCGAGAACCATGCGATGCTGTGTTGGCCTCTTGGGAGCACGATAAAAGCTGCTAAGAGCGGCCCAGCCGCACTTCCGGTATTCCCACCCACCTGAAAAACAGATTGCGCCAGTCCGTGCTGTCCGCCCGATGCGAGGCGCGCTACCCGCGACGACTCCGGATGAAACACCGCTGAGCCCATTCCAACCAGCGCAGCGGCGGCCAGAAGCATCCCGAAGCTGGGCGCCAGCGCAAGCAACACCAAACCAACAAGAGTGGAGGTCATGCCAACGGGAAGCGAGTACGGATGTGGACGGCGGTCCGTATAGGTTCCAACCAGCGGCTGAAGCAGCGAGGCCGTAAGTTGGTATGTCAACGTGATCAGGCCAATTTGGCCGAAATCGAGGTGGAACGAACTCTTGAGGATGGGATAAATCGCTGGAATCAGCGATTGCACCATGTCGTTCAGCAAGTGACAAAAGCTAATTGCGGCCAGTATCGCAAAGAGCGTCTTCTCCCGCGTGCCTACGTAGGTGCTTCCAGACTCGCCGAGCTTCGTCTCCACTATTTACAAATCCAGATGCTCGCGCGCGTATTGCAGGCAATCCACTACGTTCTGCTCTTCCACCTTTAGCGCCTGTTCATGCGGGAGCTGCGAGACCCGGGGCAGCGGTTTTGCACTCTTGTGCTCTTTCACGAACTTCAACGTCCGCGCCAGATAAATGCCATTCCTGCCGGGAAATGTCACCCAGTATTCGTCATCCAAGCAGGGCACTTTTAGCGGATCGCGCGTAATCATCTCGAGCGAAAAGTGGGCCTTGGGCCGGTGCTGTCGAACAAGCGCCACCGCCTTCTGTAGATCCAGATATCCATCGCTGAGCAAGACTTCCGAAAGCAGAAAACCGTCGTCATACGGTTCTACCGCCATGTTCTTGAGATGCGTGCAAACGGCAAAGGGAGCAAGTTTCTCAATTACATCCATGGGCCGGTCGAGCAGCGCAATGTTATTTCCGAAATCGAGGCACGAACCCAGATACTCGCTTGAGTGGTTGCGGAGCAAGGCAACCAGTTCATCGTCGGTCCAGTCCTTGTGGTTCTCCAGTCCGAGCGGAATCTTATATTTCTCGAGCAGGGGCACAGCCGCCGCGACCGAGTTCTCGCTCTCTGCTACGTGCTGCCGCCAGGCATCCAGCGAATGAAACGTCTCATAGCGCCGCGTCCCCAGGCAGGCTGACCGCAGCGCCACCGCGCCAACCTGCTGGGCATCTTTCAAGCTCTGTTCGAAGGCGGCCGTATCGTCGCCACGCGGCATCGGGACCATCGCCTCCACATACATGCCCCAGCGTTCTGCTTGCGCGCGGATCTTCGGAATATCGCCGTGGATCGCGGCTTGAATGCCCGCCGCTCCCAGCGAATGACATCGCTCCAGAAATTCGTAGGTGTCTTTCGGACGCCATACCCCCATGTAGGACGTAGTCGCAATCCCCATCTTGTGTCGCGGCAAAGATTCGGCCATAAGTGATCGATTCATTGCGCCGGCAGCTGAAGCCGCGGCGCTGTAACGGATAAAGTTTCGCCTGGTCATCGCAATGGCATTTTCCTGAAGAAGATGATGGTCAGCACTGCGGATCCTAAGCAGCACGCCGACAGCAGTATTAGGGCAGGCGTCATGCTGTGTGTCGCATCCCGGATAATGCCCACCAGAAAGGGGCTGACGTAACCGGCCAGGTTTCCCACTGAGTTGATCCAGGCAATGCCGGCGGAAGCCGCCGCGCCCGTTACGAAGGCGGTGGGAAGAGACCAGAATGTTGAGTAAGCCGCCGCCAGGCAGGCGGTCGCAACAGTTAATGCAGCCAACCCCATCACCCCCGAAATGCCAGGCACCGCGGACACCGCGAACGCCAGCGCCCCAGCAATGCCCGCCAGCGCGATGTGCCAGCACCGTTCGCCGGTAGCATCGGAGTGATGGCCCACAACCAGCATCGCAATCGCCGCCGCAGCCCACGGAATGGTCGTCAGCAGGCCTATGTTGAACGGATCTTTTGTTAGCGTTTCCTTAACAATCTGCGGCAGCCAGAACCCGATGCCGTAGTTCCCCATCACGAATCCGAAATACACGAAGCAGAGCACCCAGATTTTCCCGCTGCGAAACGCATCTCTCAACCTGTGCTGACCGGCTCCAGCCGATTTCTTCCGCGCGTCCTCTTCATGCAGGTGTCGCAATACAAGCGCCTTCTCGTCGGCATTCAGCCATTTCGCCTTTGAAGGATCATCCTGCAGAAACACAAAGGCGGCGATCCCGGCCAGGATAGAGGGGATCGCTTCCACGATATACAGCCATTGCCACCCGCGCAGTCCGCCCGTCGATGACATGCTTTCCAGAATCCAGCCTGAAACCGGGCCGCCCAGAACACCCGATAGCGGAATGGCTGTCATGAAAGCCGCAATCATTTTGGCGCGGTGCTTGCTCGGGTACCAGAACGTCAAATACAGAATTACGCCTGGGAAAAAACCCGATTCCACCATGCCGAGCAGGAATCGCACCGCGTAGAACTGAAATTCCGTGTGAACCAGCATGGTGCAGCCGGAGACAATTCCCCAGACGATCATGATGGGTCCCAGCCAGCGCTTCGCTCCAATCTTCTGGAGCGCGATGTTGCAGGGCACTTCAAAGAAAAAGTAGCCGATGAAGAAGATGCCCGCGCCCGCGCCGTACACTGCGTCGCTGATGCCCAGATCCTGCTGCATCTGCAGCTTTGCGAAGCCGACGTTCACACGGTCGACATATGCGAAGATGTAGCACAAAAACAGAAATGGAATCAGCCGCCAGGTCACCTTGCGGTAAACCGATTTCTCGAATGCGGTCGAGTGAACTGCCGGCTGCTGCGGCTTAGTCGCCATCAGATCTCCCGCTTTCGCGCAAGCTCCGTGATCTGATCACAGCCGCGCGCGGTCAAAGCCATCATGGTCAGCGTGGGATGCTTATCGCCGGTTGTGACAAAGCATCCTCCGCCGAAAACAAACAGGTTCGGGATATCGTGCGTCTGGCAGAACGAGTTCAGTACGCTCGTTTTTGGGTCTGCGCCCATGCGCGAAGTGCCCACTTCGTGAATCAGGCTGCCGGGAACGGACATGCGCGGCTTCGCATCCACAATTTCACCCCCTGCGGCGCGAAACAACTCCTGCGCGTGCTCAAAAAAATCCTGATAAATCCGCCGGTCGTTATCGCAATGCGTGCAGTTGATCTTCAACACCGGGATACCCCACCTGTCCCGCACTACAGGATCAAGCTCAACGAAATTATCTTTGCGCGCGAGCATTTCGCCGCCTGAAATCCACACCCGCGCGAATGCCGGATACAGCGATTTCACCTGTTTCTTCCACCCGGAGCCGAATCCGGGCAGGCCGGGAGCGAACGCAGGGAACATGGCAGCGCCGCCGCTTGCGCTCATGGCATAGCCGCGAATAAAATTCGCCGAACCCTTGCCGCCGATGTTCCTGAAATTCGGAACATACAATCCGCCCGCTTTGCCATCGTCATTTCGAATCGCAGTATTCTTCAACTGCGGCAGAAAACCGCTCACTCCGCTGCCGCCCACCTGGTCCATTAGATATTGCCCAAGTACTCCGCTGCTATTGGCGAGACCGCCCCGTTTCGAGTTCAACAGTAGCCGCGTGTTCTCAAGTGAAGAGCCGGCTAAAATGACGATGCCGGCTTCCAGCTCAATGCTCTTGTTCGTGTAGCGCTCGATGTAGCGAATCCCACGCGCGCGATTCTCCGCATTCATCAGAACGTGACTGACCACCGAATCGCACATCACCGTGACATTGCCAGATTTCAGCGCGGGCGGAAGCGTCGAGGCAACTGTATTGAACATCGCCCCCACATCGCAGCCGTTAAAGCAATTGCCGCAGTAGTGGCAGGGCGGCCGGTTGTGCAGCATCTTCGTGAGCTGCGCGACCCGGCGCGGTGTCTGCGGGAATCCGATCGTGGCGCATGCCGCCTGGAAAATAGTCTCCGCGCAGTTCAGAGGCATCGCCGGAAGAAACTTGCCATCCGGAAACTGGGGTAGGTTGGCCGGCGCGGCGCTCACCCCGATGAACTGCTCGACGCGATCGTAGTACGGCGCGATATCCGCATAAGAGATCGGCCAATCCTCGCCGTATCCATCTCGCGATGCGGCCTTAAACTCCAGATCGGACATGCGGTCGGAAGCCCGCGACCAGTGCAGCGTTCTTCCACCCAGCACCCGCGAACGCGACCAGCGGAACGGCTTGTCCGGGCTGGTGGTGTACGGGTTGTCCCGGTCATCGATCATGATCCGGTAATTGTATTCGGTCGAACCTTTGTAATACTTGCGGAGAAATCCCGGCTGGCCCGCGCCGCGGAAGGGCAGCTCGTACGGCCAGCGATGGTGAAAATCGCGGTATGGCTCAATCCGCGATCCGGCTTCGAGCAGCGCGATTTTGAACCCGCTTTCCGCCAGCGCCATCGCGGTCCACCCACCACACGCGCCCGAACCGACAATCGCCACGTCGTACTTCTGCATGCTCTTAAACCCGGTGATGCTCAGGGTGAGTGCAAGCCGGAAACTCAGTCAGATACGCCAAGCCTTTGTACTCCAGCACGTCGATCAATCCAACCCGGGACGTGTAAAACGCGTGTACGGCCATCTCCTTAATCAGGTTGAACGCTGCAGATCCGGAGCCGCGAGACATGCGCTCCACTAGCGCAGCTTGCGCCTCCGGAGTTACATTGCCGAATTCCTGCGATCGCAGCCACGCCATCGCCTTTCGCCATCGCTCCTGCACTTCCGGCGCATATTCTGCCGCAGCGTGGATAACAAAATCGATGAAGGGCGCAACAAAAGCTTCGCGCGCGCCGGGCGTGTCATCGGTCGGAATCAGGATAGCGGTGAAGGCGTCCAGATTGCGGAAATCCTCGGGCGAAAAGAACCGCGGCTTGTACCCAGCCCATTCGTGCGGATCGGGCGGAGCACTTGAACCGGAGCCATGCGTGTGCGCCTTCGTTTGCGCCGCGTTCAACCATCCAGAAAAGAATTCGCTCCCTCCGGCAGCGGCAGCCGCCTGTAGGATCATCCAGCCTGCGTCTCGACGAGTCATTCCGTGTTACACGCGTTTACCGCGCCGTCCATCCGCCGTCGATCAGAATGTCCGTCCCGGTGATGAAACCTGCCTCTTCCGAGCACAAGTAAGCCGCCAGCGACCCGATCTCCTCCACTTTGCCCCATCGCCCGACGGGAATGCTGGCCATGAATTGGGCATTCGCGTCCGGGTTCTGCATGATTGGTAAATTCATCTCGGTTCCGAACGGTCCCGGACTAATGCCATTCACCGTAATACCTTCCGGCGCGAGTTCCAGCGCCAGAGCGCGGATCATCCCCAGCAGCGCCGCCTTTGCCGCCGAATACGCGGTGCGGCCCGGCAAGGAAACATGGCTCATGATCGACGTCATGTTCAGTATGCGCCCATAGCCGCTGCCCCGCATGTGCGGCACAAAAGCGCGGCACATCAAAAAGGCGCTGGTCAGACTGGTGTCCACCACCGACTGCCACTCTTCCAGTGTGAAATCAATCAGGTTCTTGCGGACGTTGATGCCGGCGTTGTTGATCAGGATTTGCGCTTTGCCAAGCCGCCCCGTAACCTGCTTTTCCACATCCTGCACTTGCTTTTCGTCTCGAACGTCAGCCTGGAAAGCAGCCGCTTGCCCGCCCGAATTCCTGATCTCGGCTCCAACGCTCTCCAGTTTTCCCATATCCCGTGAGACCAGCGCAATCGCCGCGCCCCGCTGGCTCAACGCAAGCGCCATCGCTTTGCCTAGCCCCTTACTTGCGCCGGTAATGACGGCTACTTTTCCGGAGAGATCGGTTTTCGTTTGGCTGATGGGCATCGTGTTTCGAGACGTAAGCAATCATCCTATCGCGACCCGTCTGTCATGACCGCTGGCCGCGTCACCATGGCAGCGAGTCTTCAGTTCTCCTATAAGCACTTGACCACCGCAATTCTTCCCGTTCTCGCTTCGGGTGTGCGCAGTGGACTACATTAGACTCGGACTATGAAGTCACACCAGCGTCTCACCGCGATTATCGAACGTGAGGACGACGGTTTTGTCTCGTTGTGCCCAGAGCTAGACGTTGCGAGCCAGGGTGCATCGATTGAGGAGGCACGGACCAACCTGATTGAGGCGCTCACCCAGTTTTTCGAAACGGCCTCGGCGTCGGAGATCACCCGGCGCTTTCACAATGAAGTTTTCGTGACACAGGTTGAGGTGCCGGTTGGGTAAGCTTCGGGTTCTTTCTGGCTCGGAGGTGTGTCAGATTCTCGAACAACATGGCTACCTCGCCGCCGTTCGCCAGCGAGGTAGCCATCGCATCATGAAAAGCATCTGGAGAGGAGCACGCTTACCGTTCCCGTTCCACTGCACAATCCGGTTCGACGCGGCACGCTATTGAGTATCGTTCGACAGTCGGAACTTCCGAGAGTCGTGTTCGAGAGCGATAAATAGATAGTCGGCTCGTTGGTCAATTTTAAGCAGCTCTACACCAGAATTCAACAATTTCCGAAAAACGCGACCTGGGGTGCCCCCAGGCGAAGCATCCGCACGACCAAAGCTAAGTGATGGCGGCCGGCCAGGGCTGCCGTAACCCGGTTCTTCGGGAAGGGTAGGATAAATCTCATCTCTTCGTGACTATTGAGCCGCCCTCGCTCACTGCGCCGCCGGTTTCAATTCGGAACGGTCGTGCCCCTCTGAAACTCGCCAACCCCGCAGGTCTGTTCCGAAACGGTGAGCAAGGCTTAGGCGCACGTATCGCGCTTTTCTGCGTGGCGCGCTAAATATTTGACTCCGTGATAGTTATTTGACGCACCGCGCGGCCTGCGCCGTCGGTGGATCGTGTGCCTTTCCTATATCGCGCGGAACCCGTTGAAGTGTTCCGCCGGGGAGAGAAGACACCATGAACGCTGCTGTTAAGCCAGCTCTTTCGAAACCTTCGGTTTGCCACGATTACACCGAGCGGGATCGCCTGATACTTGAGCATCTACCGCTGGTGAAGGCAATCGCCGGCCATGTTCAGAAGTCTATTCCTGTCCACACGGAACTGGATGACCTGGTGCATGCCGGGACGATGGGACTCTTTGATGCGGCGACGAAGTATCGGGAGGATCGAGAGGTCACCTTTCCCATCTATGCCAAGCATCGAATCCGCGGCGCAATTTTAGACTCTCTCCGCCAACTGGATTGGGCATCGCGAGATTTGCGAAAACGCCAGAAGCAGATGGATACCGTTACCCGCGATCTCACCGTGAAGCTTGGCCGCACACCCACAGAACCGGAAATAGCCGAAGCCATGGGTCTCAATTCACGGCAGTGGCAATGCCTGATGGTGGATTTGCGATCCATTCTGATGGCCGCTGCGCAGCGCAAGCCCGCCGACAACGAAGACCATGCGGCAATGGAGCTTCCCGGCTCACCGGCTCAAGCCCCAGACCGGCTGTTTGCCCGCGCGGAATTGCGCGCCCGTCTCGGTTCAGCATTGACCGGCCTTCCCGCCCGGCACCAGCAGGTGATGAAGCTGTACTACGAGCGCGATTGCACCATGCGCGAGATCGGTGGAATACTCGGGGTGAACGAAAGCCGCGTCTCACAGATTCACAAATCCGCCCTGGCGAAAATGCATACGGCGCTTCAGGAAAGCGGGATTCACTCCGCCGCCGCGTTCTGATTTTGGCAATTTGACAGCCCATCAATCCCGGTGGTCTGCCTGGCTCTTTCAATGCACGTTCAATCGGTACGGCAAAATGCGCAACAAGCCGCCCCGTAATAGCGCTGCGCCCGGCAGTCCGGGAAGCACGCTGCGAAGCTTATCCTCGGCGGCTGCCGACTCGATTGCTTCGGGCGAGGACTGGGTGAGAATTTCGAACAGGCTCCTGCGGGGTGGATAGAGGATGAGGTTGGTCGCCCCGTTGGGCGGAAGATGAGCTTTCTGGCGGATCAGGCTCACTGCTTCATCCAGCCCGCCAAGTTCGTCCACCAGTCCATTATTATGAGCCTGTGCACCCATCCAGACACGACCTTGGGCAAGCGGATCGATCTGGTCGTAACTCTTCTTTCGAGCCGCCGCTACCTTCGAGACGAACGCCCTGTAAGTAGTTTCGATTGATTCGTGCAGTTTCTGCTTCGCGGCGTCGGATAGCGGGATAGTTTCCGAATCGATATCTGCCATTTTGCCGCGGGTGAGTGTATCCTCGTGAATGCCGAGTTTCCCGTACAGGCCCCCGATGTTGGGCCGAACATAGAGCACGCCGATGGATCCCGTGATCGTGTCCGGATAAGCGATAACCGGATCGCCGGTCATCGACATAAAGTAGCCTCCGGATGCGGCTACATCCGACATCGAGACCACCAGCGGCTTCGCGCGGCTCAGCAGTTTCAGCTCATGCAGAATTTCGTCGGAAGCGACCGCGTCTCCTCCCGGAGAGTTTACCCGCAAGATCACACCTTTGACGCTGCTGTCGTTGCGCACTTCCCGGACCAGTCGCGCGAATCTGCCCGATGCGATCATGGCCTGGCTACCGAACCCGTTGCTTGGATTTCCCGAAACAATATCGCCTTCGCCAACCAGCAGGGCAATGTGATCCCCATGGCCCGGCGCAGCACGGAAATAGGTCCTGAGCGCGATTTTCTTCAAGTCTTTGACCCCGGTCTTCTTTTTCAGGTCCGAGTAAACCTCGTCTTCATAGCCGAGTTCGTCTATTAGGCCGCTGCCCTTCGCCTGGCTCGCTAGAAATGGTCCATTGTCGATCAGCGCCTTTATATCATCGGCGCTTTTGTGCCGGGCCTGACCAATCACGGTGCAGAAGTTCCCATAAATCTGGTCCAATACTTGGTTGAGAACCTCGCGGGTCTCCGGAGACATTCCGGTTTTGGTAAAAATATCGCCGGCATCCTTGTACCGCCCGATATGGTCTACCTGAACCTGTACGCCAATCTTGTCCAGAGTGTCTTTGAAATACAGTTCCTCCAGCAGGAAACCCTTCACGTCCAGGGAATCGTCAGGGGAAAGGAAGATCTTGTCAGCCGCGGTCGCCAGGTAATACTCACGCGATCCGGGAGATTGCAAAAAGGCGTACACCGGCTTGCCTGACTTCTTGAAATCCGAAATCTCCTGGCGAAATTCTTCCAGTTTTCCCCAGCCTGTTACTAATCCGCGAGGCTGCAGAACGATGGCTTTGATGCGATTGTCCGTCGCGGCCTGCCGCAGAGACGTCCACATGTCGCGAACCGTCGGCGGGCTCTGAGCTTGGATAAATGGGATCGGAATATCGACCGGTGCGGCTTCGGGAATATCGCCGTTCAGCTCCAGAACCAGCACTGAATCGGAAGCTACGCTGGGCGCACGGTTCTCAAATAGCCGCCCGACCGCAAAAACCAGTACGAATGCGACAACTACTGCTACCACCACCCCAACCAGAACCCCGAGGAGGAATTTCCACATAGATCGGCGACCGTCCCACAAAGAGCGTAGCAAGTCGAGCGTACGCAATCACGCGGGTTGATTTAGGACGCGACTGGCGCGGGGACAATTCCGTTCCGCACGGCGTATTCGACCAGCGTTGCACGATTGTGAATGTCCAGTTTGCGCATCAAGTTCAGTTTGTGCGCCTCAACCGTTTTTACACTGAGCAGCAACTCGGAGGCCACCTCGCGAACGGTGTGCCCTTCCGCTAGAAGCCGGACAACCTCCTGTTCGCGGGCCGTCAGAACTGGCCCCCTGACATAGGCCTGGCTCGATGCAGCCAAGGCTTGCAGGTCGGGAACGATACGGGAAAGCGTTCCTGCCACATCATCCGCGGAAGCAATCTGGCGGATTCCGGCAAGTAATTGTGGTGGTGTGCTGTTCTTCAACATATAACCTTGCGCCCCTGCTGCAATCGCTAGTTCGAGTTGCTCGGGGCTATCCTGCCTGGTGAGAAATAGGAGTCCAGCCTGCGCCTTTGTCTGGCGAATCGCCATCAGCGCAGCCGGATCGTCCGCTGGGATCAGATTCAGATCCATAACAACGACATCGGGGGATAACTGCTGTGTTTTCAGCAGCAGCTCGGCGAGATCCGATGCCTCGCCAACCAGCTCAAAATCGGGCTCGGCCGACAGCAACGTCCGCAATCCGCGCCTGAATAACAATTGATCGTCTGCAATCAGGACTTTGCTATGTCGTTTCCCGGGTTCCAAGTCTGTTTTCTTCCAGTCATTAGCCTTATCGGCTGCGCTGGAGGAAATTCTTGAAAAACTGCAGGAACCCGGTGCGGACCGCGCATGCTTGGGTTAGTTCGCGAGGTTGGCAGCGGCGGCGCGCCCGCAGCGGCTTTTTTGAGAAGCCGGATCGTAGCAGTATCTCCGGTCTGTTTGGCCCGGTCCAGGGCGCTTCGGCCCAGGCGGTCCCGCAAGTTCGGGTTTGCGCCACGCTGTAAAAGCACCGCAATTGCTGCCGACCTCCCCAGCGATGCTGCTATCATCAGCGCGGTCGCTTGAGAGTCCGTGTCGCGGGAGTCAATGCGCGCGCCCCGGTCCAGTAGGGTTCCGATGACCTCCGGATCGCCTCCCAGAGCCGCATTATCCAGCGGAGCACTCCCTTTTTCGTCCCGGGCATTCACGTCCGCGCCGCGATCGAGCAGCAAGCGGACCAGATCCTTCTTGCCTTTAAGGGCCGCATCGTTCAAATAGGTGGACCCGCCGGCGGTGGGCTTGTTAATGGCGAGCCCGCTCTGAATCAGAAGCTTCGCGATTTCGGTTTGCCCGCGCAAAGTGGCCGATTCCATCGCTGCCTCCGCAGCCGCCTTCAGCTTTACGTTCGCCCCAGCCAACCGCAGCAGTGTGGAAACCACGTTCCCGTTTTTATAATCGAGCGCGAGATCCAGTGGGGTGAGCCCAAACCGGTCTGCTTGCACGGGATCGGCTCCCGCGGCGATCAGCGGTTCTATCAGATTCGCAAAGCCTTTGATGCAGGCCTCATGAAGCGCGCCGCGGCCGTCCAGCGGATGCACTCGACCCGGGTCGGCGCCATGGCGAAGCAAGAGAACGGCTGCAGCTAAATGATCCTGGAGAACCGCTTCGTCGAGCACATTGTTTCCGCGCTCATCCGCCGCACTCACATCCGCATGAGCCGCCAGCAGCGCCTCCAGCACGGGTATCAGGCCCTTTCCTGCAGCAATATGCAAAACAGTCTGACCGCCGCGATATTTGAAATCCGTTCGTGCGCCTTTGCTCAGCAGAAGCCGAACCGTGGCCTCCCGGCCGCTGAGCACCCCGTACAGCAACGCTGTGCTTCCGGTCACCGCATTCCTGGCATTCACATTCGCGCCGTGATTCAAGAAACTGGCAATCACAGCCGTATTCCCGTTCCAGGAGGCAACCAGGAGCGGTGGATTCCCGCGGTCGTCCGGAGCGTTCGGGTCTGCGCCGGACGCCAGCAGGTGCTCCACTTCCTGCACACTGCCGTTGCGAACCGCCCGGTCCAGCAGGCTCTCATTCGGGCTTTCCGCGCGGCCGCCAAGGCCCGCTATCCAGAGAAGAATCAGCAACGCAGCGCCCCGGCGGGCCATTTTCAAAGACTATCACCCAGTGTCAGGAAGGCACGTCCGGGGTGTCCGATTCTGTTCCATTCCCCGTCTTCGCCCCAGTA
>Ga0308174_10000103_pt1 | contig 34485 bp, 32 predicted proteins | sample PhyPR2_FD_203894 | JGI IMG/M metagenome (GOLD analysis project Ga0308174, IMG submission 203894) | Soil microbial communities from UC Gill Tract Community Farm, Albany, California, United States - DLSLS.P.R2 | ecosystem: Environmental > Terrestrial > Soil > Agricultural land | place: USA... | reverse complement strand
CGCTAATCACGTCATGACACACTGAGGCACTAACCATATTGCAGAATATGGTGCATCCAGGAGGATTCGAACCTCCGACCGCTCGGTTCGTAGCCGAGTACTCTATCCAGCTGAGCTATGGATGCATAAATCTAATTCTTGTACAACGCAGGGTGCTAACTACTCACCATGAAAGGAATTGCTAATTCGCTTTATTTCTTTATTTTCGATGGTGCATCCAGGAGGATTACTCAGCTTGCGCTTCGCCCTGCGGGCCGTTGCTAAAGCAACGTTATCCTCCTTAGTGCGGCCTGTACGCTAATGCGTCATGTCACACCGAGGCACTTCTCCATATTCGAAAATATGGTGCATCCAGGAGGATTCGAACCTCCGACCGCTCGGTTCGTAGCCGAGTACTCTATCCAGCTGAGCTATGGATGCATCGAAAATGGCGGTGAGGGAGGGATTCGAACCCTCGATACAGCTTTTGACCGTATACTCCCTTAGCAGGGGAGCGCCTTCAGCCTCTCGGCCACCTCACCTTACGCTTTCTTTCGAACTGTGCGTCTGAACGTTGTTTCTGCTCATCGGCACTGCGTGGCGCACATATTACTTTCCCGGACTTTTAAGTCAAACAATTTTTCCGAAACTTTGTTTGATTGAGCAAATCACACACAATTGGGACAAAATGGCGACAAAAAGAGTGAATTATCAACAATGAAAGATGATGGCGTTAACAAAACAGAGGAGGAACAGGTAGAAAGAAAAGGCAGGATTTTTACAGAAAGCGGTAGCGCCTCGCACAGGTGCGAGACGCTGAATCCGTTAAACGCTGGTTTGTTGCGTTTTTTCAGCCTGGATGCGTTGATAGATCTCTTCGCGATGCACAGACACTTCTTTCGGCGCGTTAACACCGATACGAACCTGGTTACCCTTAACACCCAGCACCGTTACAGTTACCTCATCACCGATCATGAGGGTTTCACCAACTCGACGAGTTAGAATAAGCATTCTTTGCTCCTTGAAAGATTAAAAGAGTCGGGCTTGTACAGGCTCCCGGCATTATCCATCATTTAACGCTGCACAATGTGTATGAGAAATACACCAATGCACATCGATGCGCCAATACATTCTGCTGATAGTTAGTTTAGCCGAAATACACTACATCAACCTGACTTTGTCATTTGCTGCTTTAGCATCGTATTAAAAAGCGCCGGAACAACCGTTCTGACGCTTTTTACGATGCCTAGTTTTAATTCACTTACAGACGGCTGCTGACCCAGTCCTCAACCCCTGCTAATGCGCCTTTCAGAGCACCCGCATCGTTACCACCAGCTTGTGCCATATCAGGACGGCCACCGCCCTTCCCGCCAACCTGCTGAGCCAGACCGGCAATCAACTCACCCGCTTTAACACGGTCAGTCAGATCTTTGGTCACACCCGCAATCAGCGACACCTTACCTTCAGTAACCGTTGCCAGCACAATAATCGCCGACCCCAGCTGATTCTTAAGATCATCAACCATGGTACGCAACATTTTCGGTTCAACATTGTTGAGCTCACTGACCAGCAGTTTCACTCCCTTAATGTCGATAGCATTGCTGCTCAGTGAAGCGCTCTCCTGCGCGGCTTGCTGATCGCGCAGTTGCTGCAACTCTTTCTCCAGAGCCCGTACATGATCGACCAGACCACGCACTTTCTCATTCAGGTTGCTGCTGTTCGCTTTTACCAGCTGCGCAAGATCCTGCAGCTGGCTGCTCTGCGCATTGACCTGCGCCAGCGCGCCTTCACCCGTAATCGCTTCGATACGACGAATACCGGCTGCGGTACCTGACTCCGCCTGAATACGGAACAGCCCGATGTCACCCGTGCGCGCAGCATGGGTACCACCACACAGCTCAACAGAGAAATCACCCATGGTCAGAACGCGCACGCGCTGATCATATTTCTCGCCAAACAGTGCCATTGCCCCTTTAGACTTCGCCGCATCCAGATCCATCACTTCGGTTTCAACCGGCAGGTTGCGACGAATTTGCGCATTGACGATATCTTCGACCTGACGAATCTCCTGAGGTTTCATCGCTTCGAAATGCGAGAAATCGAAACGCAGGTACTTGTCGTTAACCAGCGAGCCTTTCTGCGCCACATGCTCACCTAAAACCTGACGCAAGGCGGCATGCAGTAAGTGAGTAGCAGAGTGGTTAAGACGGATGCGCGCACGGCGTGCCGCATCAACCTGTGCCTCAAGGCGATCACCGATACGCAACTGCCCTGCGGTCAGCTTACCGACATGACCGATTGCCTGACCATATTTTTGTGTATCCTGGACGCTAAATTCAGCATTCTTCCCTTTCAGCAGACCGGTATCGCCTACCTGGCCACCCGATTCGCCATAGAATGGCGTTTCATCCAGCACGACCACAGCATCCTGACCCGCGGTCACTTCATCAACCGCCTCGCCTGCAACATAGAGCGCTTTCACCGTGGCAGCTAAATCGAGCTGGTCGTAGCCTTTGAAGGATGAGGCGGCATCAATACGAATAACGTTGCTGTAGTCAGCGCCGAAGCCACTCGCTTCACGTGCGCGCTGACGCTGCTGCTCCATCGCCCGCTCAAAGCCGGCTTCGTCGATCTTCAGATTGCGTTCACGGCAGACGTCAGCCGTTAAATCAGCCGGGAAACCAAAGGTATCGTAGAGACGGAAGACGATTTCGCCATCCAGCGTGTCGCCCTGCAGTTTTTCCAGCTCTTCGTCCAGCAGCGCCAGTCCGCGCTCCAGGGTTCTGGCAAACTGATCTTCTTCGCTTTTCAGCACCTGCTCAACCTGAGCCTGCTGGCGCTGTAACTCTTCGCCTGCGGCACCCATGACCTCAACAAGTGGCGCAACCAGCTTATAGAAGAAGGCCTCTTTAGCGCCCAGCATGTTGCCATGACGCACGGCACGACGAATGATACGACGCAGCACGTAGCCACGGTTCTCATTAGACGGGATGACGCCATCGGCAATCAGGAATGCACAGGAGCGAATGTGGTCGGCAATGACACGCAGCGATTTGTTACTGAGGTCAGTGGCACCGGTAACCTGCGCCACGGCCTGAATCAGTTTCTGGAACAGGTCGATTTCATAGTTGGAGTTGACGTGTTGCAGAACGGCAGAAATACGCTCAAGGCCCATTCCGGTATCAACCGACGGTTTTGGCAGCGGCAGCATGGTGCCATCAGCCTGACGGTTGAACTGCATAAAGACGATGTTCCAGATCTCAATGTAACGGTCACCATCTTCTTCCGGGCTGCCCGGCGGGCCACCCCAGATGTGATCGCCATGATCGTAGAAAATCTCGCTGCACGGACCACAAGGACCGGTATCGCCCATCTGCCAGAAGTTATCTGACGCATACGCGCTGCCCTTGTTGTCGCCAATGCGAATAATGCGTTCACGTGGCACACCGATTTCGTTCGCCCAGATATCAAAGGCTTCATCGTCGGTTTCATAGATCGTCACCCACAGACGCTCTTTTGGCAGGCTGAACCACTGCTCGCTCGTCAGCAGTTCCCAGGCAAAACCAATCGCCTCTCTCTTAAAATAGTCACCAAAGCTGAAGTTACCCAGCATTTCAAAGAAGGTGTGGTGACGTGCGGTGTAACCGACGTTTTCAAGATCGTTGTGTTTGCCGCCTGCGCGTACGCAGCGCTGTGACGTGGTCGCACGTGTGTAGTCACGTTTGTCCTGACCGAGGAACACATCTTTAAACTGGTTCATCCCGGCGTTAGTAAACAACAACGTTGGATCGTTATTCGGTACGAGGGAGCTGCTGGTTACAACCTCATGTCCCTTGCTATGAAAAAAGTCGAGAAACGCTTGACGGATCTCAGCAGTGCTCTTGCTCATATATATCCTGGAATCACGCTAACGAACGTTCCCTCTGATCGGCGCGACCACATTCTGGTGGTGCCTGATTAGCGGAACAAAAAGTGGGAATAAGATAAATTTTCTTCAGTGGGAAGTAAAATTACATCGGCTTTTAGTCATCAAAATTTCTGAAAATGGACTGGATATCTTCGCTCATAAAACCCTTTGACTGCAGATAGCGTAGTACTTTCGCTTTCTCTTTCCACTCTGTGGGCAGCGGGTGTCCGAATTTTCGTTCAGCCAGCTGAGCCGCGCACGCCGCCCAGTCTACCTTAGTCTCTTCCATTGCAAGATCAATGGCTTCACGGTCGATGCCTTTCTGGCCCAGTTCAAGGCGCACGCGCTGCGATCCAAAGCCCTTACGGCTCCGGCTCTGAATAAATCGTTCGGTGAAACGCTCGTCGTTTAACCAGCCGCTTTCCTGACACCAGTTAAGAACCTGTTCCAGCAACGCTTCGGTAACAATTTCGGGCTCTTTTTTCTGCGCCCACGCAGCACGCTGCGCTGATTGTTGCAGTTTACGCGCTAACTCTGCACGGCTGTGGTCGCGCTGACCCAGAATACGCATCGCACGGTCAAGCAGACGAGAGTAAGAGACGACATTAGGTTGGGGCTGAGAGGGTTCAGTCATACTGCGCACCTTGTACAAACAGAGGGAGATTATGGCGACAGAACAGGACAGAGGGAAGGCAAGAAAGGCAATAGAGGGGGATAAAACTACGGGAGAGGCTTTCGCCCCTCCCGCATCAGAGATTAGAAGTCTTCGTTCGCTTCAGCCGCGTCTTCTTTCTCAGCAGCCTTGTCGGCTGCTGCGAGTTTTTCATCCGCGCCGTTGAGCAACATCTCACGTAACTTCAGATCAATCTCGTTTGCCACAGCAGCATTCTCTTTCAGGAAGTTGCCGGCATTCGATTTACCCTGACCAATCTTGTCGCCATTGTAGCTATACCATGCACCCGCTTTTTCAATCAGCTTGTGCTTCACGCCCAGGTCGACCAGCTCACCAAAGGTATTGATACCTTCGCCGTACATGATCTGGAACTCAGCCTGTTTGAATGGCGCGGCGATTTTGTTTTTCACCACTTTAACGCGGGTCTCACTGCCGACCACGTTATCGCCCTCTTTGATTGCACCGATACGGCGGATATCAAGACGGACAGAGGCGTAGAACTTCAGCGCGTTACCACCAGTGGTGGTTTCCGGGTTACCAAACATCACACCAATTTTCATACGGATCTGGTTGATGAAAATCAGCAGGGTATTGGACTGCTTCAGGTTACCGGCCAGTTTACGCATCGCCTGGCTCATCATACGTGCCGCGAGGCCCATGTGTGAGTCACCGATTTCACCTTCGATTTCCGCTTTAGGCGTCAGCGCCGCGACGGAGTCGACGATGATCACGTCAACGGCACCAGAGCGCGCCAGCGCATCACAGATTTCCAGCGCCTGCTCACCAGTGTCTGGCTGAGAGCAGAGCAGGTTATCAATGTCTACGCCGAGTTTCTTGGCGTAAACCGGATCAAGCGCATGTTCTGCATCGATAAAGGCACAGGTTTTACCTTTACGCTGTGCAGATGCGATAACCTGCAGAGTCAGCGTGGTTTTACCTGAAGACTCAGGTCCGTAGATCTCAACGATACGGCCCATTGGCAGACCGCCTGCGCCTAATGCGATATCCAGCGACAGCGAGCCGGTAGAGATAGTTTCCACATCCATTGAGCGGTCTTCACCCAAGCGCATGATGGAGCCTTTACCAAATTGCTTCTCAATCTGGCCAAGCGCGGCAGCTAAAGCCTTCTGTTTGTTTTCATCAATCGCCATTTCAACTCCTAATCAAGCCGGGTAAACACGCACTCAGGGTGCCTGTACTCTTTCTGTTGCCGACAATTATACTGTATAGTCATACAGTATCAAGTTTAATTTGTCAGAAATTCGCCATACAGTTTCTGCAGGGCCCATGCCACCGACTGGCGGCGTACGGCATCACGATCGCCGCTAAAATTCTGCTGAAAAGTCAATATGTTACCCTGCGGCCCGGCAAAGCCAAACCATACCGTACCCACCGGTTTTTCTTCACTGCCGCCATCCGGACCGGCAATACCGCTGACGGAGATCGCGTAGTCAGCATGGGCCGCCCTGCGGGCACCCAGCGCCATCTCCCGCACCACCACATCACTTACCGCACCATACTGCAACAGCGAAGCAGCCTGAACACAGACCATCTGCTGTTTGGCCTGGTTACTGTAGGTCACAAAACCCCGCTCGAACCAGGCGGAGCTGCCGCTGATATCGGTAAAGACTTTGGCAATCCATCCCCCCGTGCAGGATTCCGCACAGGTTACGGTGGCATTGCGCTGCTTCAGCTTCTCACCTATCTGCGCACTAAGCGCCTGCAATTGCTGATCATCCATTGCGATTCTCCCTTTGGCTGTGGTTGAAGGTGGTGCAGAAAAACTGCTTTTTCAAGGTCACTCACCATTATTACGCTGTTTTTGCGGTCAGCTTTCCACTGCACCTACCGGTTTTTCACCGCAACCATAAAAAGACGCGGGAAGGCGAGCAACACCTGACCATCGGCCTGAGCCGGATAAGCCGCGAGCAGACGCTGATGATAATCTGTCAGAAACGCCGTCTGTTCGGTCTCATCCAGCGTTGCCAGGAAAGGCCGTAAACCGGTCGCCTGCAGCCAGCTGATAATTGCCTGCGCATCGGCCATCACGTGATAATAGGTGGTACGCCAGATATCCACCTCACAGCCGGCCTGCGTCAGCAGATCGTAATACTCGCCCGTGGAAAGCAGCTGTGTACGTTCAGCGGCATCGGCATTGATGCGTGAACGCCAGCGATCCGTTGCCGCCACCTCGCGCATCAGCCGGTGCGACGGCTCATTGAGGTTATCAGGCATCTGGATCGCTAACACGCCACCGGGCGCCAGCTGGCTGACCAGATGGGGAAACAGCGTTGCGTGATTATCCAGCCATTGCAGAGACGCATTGGCGTAGACCACCTGCTGCGGCACATCGGCCTGCCAGTTGCGGATGTCCGCCTGGATAAAACGACAGTGCGGCAGGCGTTCAGCGGCCTGAGTTAACATCGTGGCGGAACTGTCCAGCCCGGTAATCTGCGCCAGTGGCCAGGCATCGGCGAGCAGCTCGGTGCTGTTACCGGGCCCGCATCCCAGATCGGTCACCTGCTCAACCTGTTCCAGGCTGAGGCGCGCCAGAAGTTCGCGGGCTGGACGGGTTCGTTCTGCTTCAAACTTACGGTACAGCACAGGATCCCACTCTTTCATCATGACCTCTCGCTCAGTTATCAGATGCATCCGCTTACTGAGACGGATGAAAGAGGAAAAAGTGCGACCCGTTGCTCACTTTTGAATCATGCGCTGGCAGAGACCGGCCGGAGTCATTAAGTTAAAACACTGTTTCATTTTTTAACATCCGATTCAGGAGTCATTTATGAGTGAAAAATCGCCCTTTGCCGGTGTCTGGTGCCCTTCAGTCACCCCGTTCAATGCGCAGGGTGCGGTCGATATTGATGCGCTCGGGCGACATTTCTCCCGCCTCAATGACTCCGGTATTGATACCTTACTGGTGATGGGCAGCATTGGCGAGTTCGCCTCACTGACGCAGCAGGAACGCTTACAACTGATTCAGGAAGCCAGACCCTTGTCATCGCTGAAGATGGTCGCGAACGTCTCGGCAACCTGCATTCCTGACATGCTGGAGCTGGCTGAAGCCGCCTGGAAAAATGATTTTGACGCGGTGATGGTGCTGCCACCCTACTATTACGGCCAGACGCAAAACCAGCTGATGCACTACTTCGAAACACTGGACGCCCAACTGGGTGGTAAATGGTTTGCCTACAACTTTCCGGCCCGCACCGGCTGCGATCTGACGCCCGCGCTGATTGCCGCCCTGGCGGCAAAGCTGCCCAACTTCGCCGGCATTAAAGATACGGTGGATTGCCTGTCGCATAACCGGATGATGATTGAAGAGACCCGCAAGGTGCGTAGCGATTTCGCCGTACTGTCGGGGTATGACGAGTACCTGCTCCCGAACCTGCTGGCAGGCGGTGCCGGTGTCATTTCAGGACTGAATAATATTGTGCCGGAGTACTTTGCGCAGATGATGACGGCATGGCGAAGTGGCAATCTGCCGGAGCTGACGCGCCTGCAGCAGCAGATCGGCCGTCTGATGGCGATTTACAGTATCGGAGATGATTTCGTGACGACGATTAAAACGGCCGTGGCACGGCGCTATGACTCGATGAGCAGCGGCTCGCGAAACTACGGTGGCACGCTGAATGCGGAGCAGTGTGCCGCAATTGATAAGCTGTTCAGCTAAGCAGGAAAGCGGGCGCATCCCTGCGCCCCTGATCTCAGTTCTTTTTCACAAACTCAGATTTTAATTTCATCGGGCCAAAACCGTCGATTTTACAATCGATGTTGTGGTCCCCTTCAACCAGACGAATGCTTTTCACTTTGGTGCCGATCTTCAGCGATGAAGAACTGCCCTTCACCTTGAGATCTTTGATCACCGTGACGCTGTCGCCATCTGCCAGCAGATTGCCGTTGGCATCACGCACTTCCAGTGTTGCGTTGCTGCTGTCACCTTCTCCCTCGGTCCAGATGTGACCGCAGGAGGGGCAGTTAAGGTTATCGCCATCTTGCCAGGTGTAATCGGCGTGACAAGCCGGGCAGGCAGGTAAAGACATAATGACTCCAGAAATATCAGTGGCTGTGTGGCCTGAAAAAGGGCGTCATCATATAACCTTACAGTTAACAAGGACAGCCTTTATAACAGGCCGCCCTGGCGCGCCTTGCTCACCGCCTCACCCAGCTGCCACACCGCCATCGCATAATGGGTACTGTGGTTGTAGCGGGTAATGACATAGAAATTGGGTAAGCCGTACCAGTACTGGTAGCTGGTGCCCAAATCCAGGCGTAGCAGACTGACCTGATCGTTACCGTTCAGCGAGCCCTGTGGTGACAATCCTGACGCCGCCAGCATGCTCACGCTGTAACGGGTTTTGAAGCCATCTTCCAGCATCGGCGCCTGACCGCTGGCCGGTACCGCCACATTTTCGCCGCTGCGCCAGCCATGCTTCTGGAAATAGTGCGCCACGCTGCCGATAGCATCCACCGGATCCCACAGGTTTGCATGACCGTCGCCGTTGAAATCAACCGCATAATCATTGTAAGAGGAGGGCATAAACTGACCATAGCCCATCGCCCCGGCAAAGGAGCCTTTCAGCGCCAGCGGGTCATCCTGCTCTTTGCGCGACATCAACAGAAAGGTTTCCAGCTCGCTGCTGAAGTACTCTGCGCGGCGCGGATAGTTAAAGGATAAGGTCGCAAGCGCATCCAGAATCCGCGTTTTCCCCATCACGCGCCCCCAGCGGGTTTCCACACCAATGATGCCCACGATAATTTCCGGTGGCACGCCATAAACCTGCTGTGCGCGTTGCAGGGCATCCTGATACTGATTCCAGAACGCCACCCCATTTTGCACGTTATCGGGCGTAATGAACTTGTTGCGATAGCGGATCCAGGCGCCATTAGGTCCTGGCGCTGGCGTATAGCTTGGTGCCTGACGATCCATCAGTCGCAGCACATAATCCAGTCGTTTGGCCTGACCGATGATGTTGTGCAGTTGCTGACGGTCAAAGTCATGCTTCTCCACCATCTTATCGATAAATTGCTCTGCTGCCGGGTTACCGGCAAAGTCGCCAAACATCGCCTGTCCGCTGTGCGACGGCTGCAGTAAAAAACCGCCCTGTGGCGCAGCCAGCATCTTCTGCTGGGACGGGACTTCAGGTTTGCTGCTGCAGGAGGCCAGAAGCGGAATGAACGCAAGGAAGGCTAACTTGAGGCGCATCGGTTATCCATAAACGAGGGGTAATTTCAGATGCGGTAATAGTAGACGTTCAGCGCAATGACATACAGGGCAAAATCTTAAAAAAACGTCAAGGCAGCCATGGGCTAAAATGGCTGCGGGGCTCTCTCTGCCCCGCAGCCATCATGCGCTTAGCGGCGATTTCTCACCAGCTGATAGCGACGGGTCAGATACTCAACCGGCGCGCTCCAGATGTGCACCAGCCGGCAGAACGGGAACAGCAGGAACAGCGTCATTCCCAGCACCATGTGCACGCGGTAGATAAACGCCACGCCGTCGAGATGCTGCGAAGCGCCACCGTGGAAGGTCACCACCGCCTGCGCCCAGCCCACCAGCTTCATCATTTCACTGCCGTCCATATGCTGGGCGGAGAAGGGAATGGTCAGCAGGCCCAGCGTCGCCTGAGCCACCAGCAGGGTCATGATCAGAATATCACCGACGCTACTGGTCGCCCGCACCCGTGGATTGGTCAGGCGGCGCTTCAGCAGCAGTCCACCGCCCAGCAGGGTCATCGCCCCGAACAGGCCACCAGCGATCATCGCCAGTTTCTGCTTCACGTCGATCGGCAGGAAGGATTCATACATCCAGTGTGGCGTCAGCATCCCGACGATGTGACCAAAGAAAATACCGATGATGCCGATGTGGAACAGGTTGGAGGCGAGACGCATCCCTTTTTTGTCCAGCATCTGACTGGAACCGGCACGCCAGCTGTACTGCCCGTAGTCATAGCGCAGCCAGCTTCCCACCAGGAAGACCGTTCCGGCGAGATAGGGGTAAATATCGAAGAAGAAAGTGTTAATAAAATTCATGCTGATTCTCCTGTGGTACGCGCCGTCGCCGCGGCGATGTCCAGATACTGCGGCGCGACCGCATCGGCGAAGCGACGCTGATGCATCGCCTGCTGCGCCGAGGCGCAGCCCTGTTCGCCGAGAAATTTAATCTGCTCCTCTTCCCAGACAGCATCCAGTGCTGCCGGCGTATCGTCGCGCGCTTCCTGCGCCACCTGTGGCTTGAGGGCCGCAGGATCAACCGCGCTACCGGACAGCGTCAGTAACACTGTGAAGAGATCGGCGTAGGGGCTCTGACGCTCTTCAAGCCGCGCCGCCAGCAAGGCCAGGATAGGCACGATGTCGTCCAGTCCCTGACGCGCGGCCTCATCGCTTTTACAGGCGAGATACTCCAGGTAGAGCGGCAGGAAATCGGGCAGCTCTTTGCTGTCCAGCTCCAGACCATCGGCACGATACTGTTCCAGCAGATCAACCATCGCCTGACCGCGATCGCGTGACTCACCGTGCACGTGTTCAAACAGCAGCAGCGAGGTGGCGCGGCCACGATCAAACAGTTCGCAGTAGTCAGCCTGTACGTCGAGCAGTGGCCGGGCACAGAGCTGATTGATAAACCGCACCAGCCGTGCGCTCTGCTGCAGGTTGAGTTCAGAAGCGTCATCCAGCGCCGCGATCAGGTCGGAAGAGTGGGTAAACAGCGCCTCGTCCGGGTAGTCCAGCAGCCGCGAAAGAATCCGTAACGTCATCATGAGGCATCCTCCGGACGGATGGTTTTCTTACTGATGTCGATGGCATCAATACGGCGGCTGTTGAACAGGTTGAATTTGCTGTCGCTGCCGTGACAGCCATCGCCAAAGCTAAAGCCGCAGCCTTTGCTTTCCGGGAAGGCTTCACGCGCCAGTTCGCGATGGCTGGAGGGCACCACAAAGCGATCTTCATAGTTCGCGATCGCCAGATAGCGGTACATCTCCTGCGCCTGCGCTTCGGTCAGGCCGACCTGCTCCAGCGCCCGGATATCATGCTCACCGTCCACGCTTTCTGCGCGTTTGTAATGACGCATTGCCAGCATCCGCTTCAGTGCCAGCAGCACCGGTGCGGTGTCGCCTGCGGTCAGCAGGTTCGCCAGATACTCAACCGGAATGCGCAGGCTTTCCACATCCGGCAGCACGCCGGTGTGCGCCAGCGCCCCGCCATCCACCGCCGACTGAATCGGTGACAGTGGTGGCACATACCAGACCATCGGCAGCGTGCGGTATTCAGGGTGAAGTGGCAGCGCCAGCTTCCACTCCATCGCCATTTTATAGACCGGTGAACGCTGTGCTGCGTCGATTACACTCTGCGCAACGCCATCTTTCAGCGCCTGCGCAATCACCGCCGGATCGTTGGGATCAAGGAAGATATCCAGCTGGCTCTGATAGAGATCTTTCTCGTTTTCCGCTGCGGCCGCCTGTTCAATGCGGTCAGCGTCATAGAGCAACACGCCGAGATAGCGGATACGGCCGACACAGGTTTCTGAACAGACGGTGGGCTGGCCCGCTTCAATGCGCGGATAACAGAAAATGCATTTTTCTGATTTGCCGCTTTTCCAGTTGAAGTAGATCTTCTTGTACGGACAGCCGGTGAGGCACATCCGCCAGCCGCGACATTTATCCTGGTCGATCAGCACGATGCCATCTTCGCCGCGTTTGTAGATCGCGCCGCTTGGGCAGGTCGCCACACACGCCGGGTTGAGGCAGTGCTCACACAGGCGCGGCAGGTACATCATGAAGGTGTGCTCAAACTGACCGTAAATCTCCTTCTGGATGTTATCGAAGTTCTTATCCTGCGAACGTTTGGCAAACTCGCCGCCGAGGATCTCTTCCCAGTTCGGGCCGTTTTCGATCTTTTTCATCCGCTGACCGGTGATCAGCGAGCGCGGACGCGCAATCGGCTGATGCTTACCGGCGGGCGCATTGTGCAGATGCTGATAATCAAAATCGAACGGTTCGTAGTAATCATCCAGCGCGGGCACATCCGGGTTGGCGAAGATCTTCGACAGCAGACCGATGCGACTCCCCATGCGCGGCTCCAGCTTACCGTTGATCTTACGGATCCAGCCGCCCTTCCACTTCTGCTGATCTTCCCAGGCGTGCGGATAGCCGACACCGGGCTTGCTTTCGACGTTGTTAAACCAGGCGTACTCCATGCCCTCGCGGCTGGTCCAGACGTTTTTACAGGTCACCGAGCAGGTGTGGCAGCCGATACATTTGTCGAGGTTCAGCACCATGCCGACCTGTGAACGAATTTTCATGGTTTTACCTCCTGCTGGCTGCCCTGGCAGGCATCGTTGCCTTCCCCATCTAACCAGTTAACGTTGTTCATTTTTCTCACTACCACGAACTCATCGCGGTTCGAGCCGACGGTGCCGTAGTAGTTAAAGCCCCAGGAGAGCTGCGCATAACCGCCGATCATATGGGTCGGTTTCGGGCAGGTCCGCGTCACCGAGTTATGGATCCCGCCGCGCTGGCTGGTGATCTCCGAGCCAGGGATATTCACGATACGTTCCTGCGCGTGGTACATCATGGTCATACCCGCCGGGATGCGCTGACTCACTACTGCACGTGCGGTCAGCGCACCGTTGGCATTGAACGCCTCGATCCAGTCGTTATCCACGATACCCAGCTCACGAGCGTCATCTTCACTCATCCAGACAATCGGTCCGCCGCGCGACAGTGTCAGCATCAGCAGGTTGTCGCTGTAGGTGGAGTGAATGCCCCACTTCTGATGTGGCGTCAGGAAGTTCAACGCCTTCTCCGGGTTACCGTTGGGTTTGCTGTTCAGCAACGGCTTCGCCGCGCGGGTATCGATTGGCGGACGATAGACCATCAGGCTCTCGCCAAAGGCGCGCATCCACTCATGATCCTGATAGAGCTGCTGACGGCCGCTCAGGGTTCGCCACGGGATCAGCTCATGAACGTTGGTGTAGCAGGCGTTGTAAGAGACATGTTCATCTTCCAGCCCTGACCAGGTCGGACTAGAGATAATTTTGCGCGGCTGCGCCTGGATATCGCGGAAGCGAATCTTTTCATCTTCTTTATTGAGCGCCAGGTGGGTGTGGTCACGACCGGTAATCACGCCCAGTGCCTGCCAGGCTTTCACCGCCACCTGACCATTGGTTTCCGGTGCCAGCGCCAGGATCACTTCTGCCGCATCGATCGCCGTGTCGATATTCGGCCGCCCCGCTGCCGGGCCATCCGCTTTGACGTAGTTCAGTTGCTTGAGGAAATCGACCTCTTTGCTGGTGTTCCAGCTGATACCTTTGCCGCCGTTACCCAGGGTCTCCAGCAACGGTCCCAGCGAGGTAAAGCGCTCCCAGGTCGCCGGATAGTCGCGCTCCACCACCATAATGTGTGGCGCGGTTTTACCCGGAATCAGATCGCATTCGCCTTTTTTCCAGTCTTTCGCCTCAAAAGGCTGCGCCAGTTCCGCGGGTGAGTCATGCAACACCGGCAGAGTAACGACGTCCGTTTCAACGCCTAAATGACCCGGGCAGAGATCGGAGAAGGCTTTGGCGATGCCTTTGTAGATCTCCCAGTCACTTTTTGAGTCCCAGGCAGGATCGACGGCCGCCGAAAGCGGATGAATAAACGGATGCATATCCGAGGTATTCATATCGTCTTTTTCATACCAGGTCGCCGTTGGCAGCACGACATCGGAGTAGAGACAGGTGCTCGACATGCGGAAGTCGAGTGTGACCACCAGATCCAGTTTGCCTTCGGCGCCCTGATCCAGCCACTCCACCTCTTCCGGCTTCACGCGGCCCTGCTGGCCTAAATCTTTGCCCTGAATGCCGTTTTCCGTGCCCAGCAGATACTTCAGCATGTACTCATGCCCTTTACCGGATGAGCCGAGCAGATTGGAGCGCCAGACAAACAGGTTACGCGGGAAGTTCTGCGGATCGTCCGGCTGTTCAGCGGCAAACCGCATGGTGCCCTGCTTCAGGCTTTCCACGGTGTAATCCAGCGGCGACTGACCGGCGGCTTTCGCCTGCGCCGCGATGTGCAGCGGGTTGACGTTAAGCTGCGGCGCTGAAGGCAGCCAGCCCATACGTTCGGAACGGACGTTAAGGTCGATCAGGCTGCCGCTGTAGCGACTTTTATCCGCCAGCGGGGAGAGCAATTCGCTGGTGGCCAGGGTTTCATAGCGCCACTGACTGGAGTGGTTGTAGAAGAAGGAGGTGCTGTTCATCTGGCGTGGCGGACGCTGCCAGTCCAGGCCAAAGGCCAGCGGGGTCCAGCCGGTCTGCGGACGGAGTTTCTCCTGGCCGACATAGTGCGCCCAGCCACCGCCGCTCTGACCGACGCAGCCGCAGAAAATCAGCATATTCATCAGGCCACGATAGTTCATGTCCATGTGATACCAATGGTTCATACCGGCACCGACGATGATCATCGAACGACCGCGGGTTTTCTCGGCGTTTTCGGCAAATTCACGGGCAATGCGAATGATGTTCTGACGGGAGACACCCGTAATCTGCTCCGCCCAGGCCGGGCTGTACGCTTTGATGTCGTCGTAGGTTTGCGCGCAGTTGGCATCATCCAGACCGCGATCCAGACCATAATTCGCCAGCGTCAGATCGTAGACGCTGGTGACCAGCGCTTCACTGCCATCCGCCAGTTGCAGGCGTTTCACCGGCAGCTTATGCAGCAGGATTTCGTCCAGCGCAACGCTGTTGAAATGCTCGCTGGTAATACCACCGAAGTAAGGGAAACCGACCTCGACCACCTCATCGTGGCTGCCGAGCAGGCTGAGCTGCAGTTCAACTTCCTGATGTGACGCCCCATCACGCTGCTCGAGGTTCCATTTGCCTTTTTCGCCCCAGCGGAAGCCGATAGATCCCTGCGGCGCGGTCAGTTCCCCGGTCGCCTCGTTGATCGCGACGGTTTTCCACTCCGGGTTATTCTCCTGACCGAGCCCATCCACCAGATCGCTGGCGCGCAGCTGACGGCCGGCGGCGTAAAAACCGCCCTCACGGGGTTCCAGCAGTACCAGCATCGGCATATCGGTGTAACGGCGCACATAGTCGCGGAAATAGCCAACTTCGCGATCAAGATGAAACTCTTTCAGCATCACGTGGCCCATCGCCAGCGCCATCGCGCTGTCGGTGCCCTGCTTCGGACTCAGCCACTGGTCACACAGCTTCGCGACCTCAGCATAGTCCGGCGTGATCGCCACGGTTTTCGTCCCTTTATAGCGGACTTCCGTAAAGAAGTGCGCATCCGGGGTACGGGTCTGCGGCACGTTAGAGCCCCAGGCAATAATGTAGGAGGAGTTGTACCAGTCAGCCGATTCCGGCACGTCGGTCTGCTCGCCCCAGGTCATCGGTGAGGCCGGCGGCAGATCGCAGTACCAGTCGTAGAAGCTCAGACAGGTTCCGCCAATCAGTGACAGGTAACGTGCGCCCGCAGCGTAAGAGACCATCGACATCGCCGGAATCGGTGAGAATCCCATAATGCGGTCAGGGCCGTAGGTCTTCGCGGTGCAGATGTTCGCGGCGGCGATCATCTCGTTGACTTCCTGCCAGCTGGAGCGGACAAAGCCGCCGCGTCCACGCGCCTGTTTGTAGCTTCTGGCCTTTTCAGGATTACTGATGATGGATGCCCAGGCGTCCACCGGGTCGCTGTGCTGCGCTTTCGCGTCGCGCCAGAGCTGAATCAGCTTCTTGCGCATTAACGGATATTTCAGGCGGTTAGCGCTGTAGAGATACCACGAGTAGCTGGCACCGCGTGGGCAGCCACGCGGCTCATGGTTTGGCAGATCGGGACGGGTACGCGGATAGTCAGTCTGCTGGGTCTCCCAGGTGACCAGTCCATTTTTGACGTAGATTTTCCAGCTGCATGAGCCGGTACAGTTAACGCCGTGCGTGGAGCGCACGATTTTATCGTGCTGCCAGCGACTGCGATAGCCATCTTCCCAGTCGCGGTTGCTGTTTAACGTCTGGCCATGCTGGCCAGAAAAGGGTTCGGCCAGCTGTTTGAAATAGCGAAACCGATCAAGAAACTTGCTCATCCGGAATACTCCTGAAGGCTTAATGTGACATTGCTGACTCTGCATCTGTCCCGACACAGAAAGTGAAATTGTGCCGGTGCGCCACACCGGCTTTGTCGTTATCAGGCGCGTGATTTTCGGCCGTAAACCAGCCAGGTCACCGCGATGCAGCAGAGATAAAAGACCAGGAAGATTTTCATCGCGCCGGCGGGTGAACCGGTCATGGCGAGCGACAGGCCAAAAGTCTGCGGAATAAAGAAACCGCCCAGCGCGCCAATGGCGGAGATAAAGCCGAGCGCAGCAGAGGTTTCTGTTGCCGCTTCGCGCTGTGCCAGCGCATCGTCGCCGCCCTCAGCTTTGATACGTTCCAGCGTCAGCTTACGGAAGATCACCGCAATCATCTGGTAGGTGGAGCCGCTGCCCAGCCCGGACGTCAGGAACAGGCCCATAAACACGGCGAAGAAGGCCACGAACGAGCCATCATGTCCGGCACCCGGCAGGGTAAGGAACAGCAGCGCAGCAAACAGCGCCATCAGCACGTAGTTGATCAGCGTGACGCGGGTACCGCCGAAGCGGTCAGAAATGATGCCGCCTGCTGAACGGGCCAGCGCGCCAATAAAGGGGCCGAAAAAGGCGTAATGCATTATCACGACATCAGGAAATTGCGTCTTCGTCAGCATGGCAAAACCGGCAGAGAAACCGATAAATGAGCCAAAGGTGGCCAGATAGAGCAGCGCCATAACCCACAGGTGGGGACGTTTCAGCACCGGTAACTGCTCACGCAGCGAGGATTTCGCCGCCGCCAGGTCGTTCATGCCGAACCAGGCCGCCAGCGTGCCGATCGCCAGGAACGGCACCCAGATCCAGGCGGCATTTTCCAGCCAGATGCTGTCGCCGGTGATGGTGGTCTGACCCACATCGGCAAAACCAAAAATGGCACAGGAGATCGCCAGCGGGGCGACAAACTGCATTACGCTGACGCCAAGGTTACCGAGGCCGCCGTTGATACCCAGCGCGCCGCCCTGACGGGCTTTGGGAAAGAAGAAGCTGATATTGCCCATGCTCGACGCGAAGTTAGCGCCACCAAAACCGCACAGCAGGGAAATCACCATAAAAGTGGTGAATGAGGTCTGGCTGTCCTGTACGGCAAAGCCGAGCCAAAGGCAGGGAATGATCAGGATGCCGGTGCTGAAGGCGGTCCAGCGACGTCCTCCAAAGATGGGAATAACAAAAGAGTAAGGCACACGCAGCAACGCGCCAGAAACCGACGGCAGTGCGGTCAGTAAAAAGAGCTGCTCAGTGCTGAAGGTAAAGCCAACTTTATTCAGGTTAACCGCAACGGTGCTGAACAGCATCCAGACGCAGAAGCCCAGCAGCAGACAGAAGACAGAAATCCACAGGTTACGGCTGGCGATACGTTTACCACGCGCCTGCCAGAACGCGTCGTTTTCCGGTTGCCAGTCCTGAATTAACGCGCCGCGCGTCGGGGTTTGCAAAGAGGTGGATTGGGTCATAAATCTCTCATCAGCAGAATAATAATTGTGCGTATCCTGCGCATCCGGCGTGGTGTCGGGCTTGATACAAATCAACGGCAATGCAGGTTACAGAGGCACGCCGCCCTCTCTTCACCCCGGTTAAGTAGTTGACTGAATTCAGATAAACCTTATAAATCATAGGGTTTAAACACGGCCGCCCATGCCTTCTGTAAAAGGGTGTCCGACTGGAAATAAAGGAGTAGTCCATTGGGGGTATATAGCGACCCCGCTTCACCGGTAAGATAGGCTCTCCGCCCGCTCAGGGCTGGCGTATGTGACAGGAACAGGAGTCATTGTGACGGCAGAGAAATTTACGCTTTTATTGATCGACGACCATCCCATGCTGCGCAATGGCCTGAAGCAGCTGATTGCGCTGGATGAAAGACTGCAGGTGGTTGCCGAAGCGGGTAATGGCATTGATGGCCTGGCGCTGGCACAGCAGCATGATCCCGACCTGATCCTGCTTGATCTTAATATGCCAGGTCTGAACGGACTGGATACCCTGACCCAGCTGCGTGAGATAGCCCTTTCTGGCCGGGTGGTGGTGTTCAGCGTTTCAGATAATGAAGAGGATGTGGTCAGCGCGCTGAAGCGCGGCGCTGATGGTTATCTGCTGAAAGATATGGAACCAGAAGCCTTACTGAAAGCGCTGCATCAGGCTGCTGCCGGTCAGATCGTGCTGAGCGAGGCGTTAACCCCGATTCTGGTCGCCCGGTTGCGTGAAGCGCAGCCTGCTCAGACGCGCGATATCAATCAGCTGACCCGGCGCGAACGCGATATTCTGCAACTGATCAGCGACGGGATGACCAATAAAGCGATTGCCCGCAAGCTGGCCATCAGTGAAAGCACGGTTAAGGTTCACGTTAAATATCTGCTGAAGAAGATGAACCTTAAATCCCGACTTGAAGCCGCCGTCTGGGCGCTGCAGAACGGGCTGCACTGACTTTTCCCCCTTCCCGATGCGGCGCAGTGCCGTCCTGCCGGCCATAAACTGCCGCAGAAATCGCGAGCCGCCTCGCAGCCCCGCATCAGCGTCATGAGAACAGGCACTTTTTTGTCGCCAGCCGCCGCCACATTTGCCAGGATGCCTGTCAGGTTACACCCGGTCAGGATCGCGGCTGTGCATCACGCTGGCATATGCCCTGCCCTATTCGTTATCATCTGATTATCCTGCGCGCCTGGAATCCCTTTCGGTTTCATGGGCGTTGACCGCCAGAAATTTACCGCATTAAAAATGAGCTAAAACCTTATGCAAGAGCCAACCGAAAAGGACTTTCCTTCCCACACGCCGATGATGCAGCAGTATTTATAAACATCAATTAATATACTGTTTTGTATGGAAAAATTATAAAAATATCTTTTTTAGGCTACATATAAAATACTTTTTTAAGAAAATTTTGTTATGGCACAACTTAAAAGTTCCGTCTAACTCCCATCAGATAGAGAGAATCCAGCTTTCCTCTCTTTTTAGCACCCTCAAACCTCTCATCGTTTGTTCCTCCCGAGAAAATGTTGATTTCATATCTCAAAAATCCGCCTTGCGGAAAACAAAAAAAGGTTGAAAGCGATTGAAAAATGATCAATTTTTAACCAATTCATTTCTTTAGTAGTTTCGTCAAGGCACTAAAATGATTGATAAAACTTATAAGATACATAAGGTTAGGGTTGCCCAGTATCTACGGATGTCTACTAATCTTCAGGAGTTTTCGTTAGATAACCAAGCACAATTCATCAAAAAATATGCTGATGAGCATAATATGGAAATCTTACATACTTATGACGATGCAGGTAAAAGTGGTGTATCCACAACAGGAAGGCATGATTTTAATAAGCTTGTAAACGATGTCCTTACGAAAGAAATAAATATCGATGCCGTCCTTGTATACGATGTTAGTCGATTCGGTCGTTTCAAAGATCCTCAAGAGGGTATTTACTATAAATACCTTTTGAAAATGAACAACGTAGATGTCATCTATTGTGCCGAGAATCTCCCGGAAAACAGTGAAACAGAAACATTCATACTTTCTTCATTAATGTATGCAGCAGGTGCATTCAGTAAAAACCTTTCAATAAAAGTTTTTGCAGGACATTTGAATCTTGTTAAAAGAGGGTATTACCAAGGCGGTCAGCCGGGATATGGGCTTAAAAGAAAGTTACTTGATAATAATAATAGACCTAAGATGATACTCGCTCATGGCGAGAGAAAGAGCCTTCAAACAGACAGGATAGTTCTCGTTCCTGGAACAAAAAAAGAAATTGAGCTAATAAAAAAGATTTTCAATATGTTCATTTTTGACGGGTTAAATGAGTATCTTATCGCTTCACGACTTAATCAGGAGGGGTATAGATTCAGCGATAAAACAGAATGGACACGAGGTCGAATTCACTCGGTTCTTATCAATAGCAGATATACAGGAAAATACACATACAATCGAACATCACAAAAGTTAAAGACAAAAAAGGTTAGAAACCCTGAAGATGAATGGGTTGAGTATAGCTCCTTTTTTAAACCCATCATTTCAGAAGAAAAATTCAAATTAGCTAAGGATATAATTGATAATCGTTCTATAAAAATGAGTAATGAAAAAATTCTTGATTGTTTGAGAAAAATTCTTTCCAAGCATGGAAAAATATCAGGGTTTATTATAGATGAGGAGGATGGTAGTCCATCAAGTAGTGTAATTGCAAATCGCTTTGGAGGTCTTCTCAATGCTTATAAATTAATAGATTATACTCCTGATCGAGATTATCAATACTTAGAGATAAACTCTTACCTACGAAAAAAACACGGTGATATTGTTAAAAAAATACAAAATGAAATTACAAGCAGTGAAGTGAATATACTTGAAAATAAACTGATTTCAGTTAATAAAGCTTTAAGCTTCTCTATAGTGCTTTCACGATGTAAAAAAGCAGGTTTAAACAAGCATAGATGGATAGTGCGATTGGACAGGAGTCTAAATCCAGAAATTAGCATCATTGCAAGAATGAACAGTCTCAACACAGAGCCTGTTGATTACTACATATTACCGTCATTAGATTTTTTTGAAAATGAATTAAAACTCAAAGATAACAATAACCTTTTGTTCGAAATGTATCGTTTTGATGATATCAAACCATTCTTTAATATGCTATCAACTGATAATAAGGATGTAATATAAATGCAAGATCAAAATGTTCACATGGTTAAAATATCTTCTATTAAGGTGGTAATTCCTCGGTCGAGGAACAAATTTCGTCATGCAGAAATAACTGAAAGCATTGATGCCAGTGGACTAAGAAAACCCATAACGATTCGAAGGATCGTTGATAAAAAATACGATTTCGCTTTAATATGCGGTCAAGGTAGACTTGAATCGTTGACTGCATTGGGTGAGGAGCTAATTCCCGCTTTTATATTGGATATAGACGAAAACCAAGCTTACATCATGAGTTTAGTCGAAAATATGGCCCGAGTAATTCCAAGAGCAGGGGAACAGTTTCAACGAATAAAAGAAATGACTGAGCAAGGATTAACTAATAAGGAGATATCAAGCTCTACCGGCCTATCTTTGCACTGGATTACAAGTCTAACCATGCTCATTAATAAAGGGGAAAATAAGTTACTTTCGGCTGTTGAGTCAGGATGCATACCAATATCATTTGCTGTTGAAATTGCAAGAGTAGACTTCGAGGGTGGTCAAGAACTATTGATAAAAGCTTTTGATGAAGGTTTAATAAAACATAAAGATGTTGGTAAAATTCGTGAAATACTCGATTCACGAGATGAAGGACTCAAGGGATTTATTAATAATAACTTTGGTGTTTCCAAGAAAAAGAAAAAAATGACTACTGATGAATTACAACAACTTTATCAGGATAATATCTCCCAACATAAAAAAATCAAAAATAAAGCTGAATATGTGGAAATAAAACTATTAGTTGCAAGTCAGATATTCAAAGAGCTTACCAGTAATGAGAGTTTTTCTAAAATAGTAGTTGAAGAAAGTTTACAAGATGTTGTTAAAGTCATAGTTAAAAACACTACTAATTGAGGTGTGAAATGATCAAATACTGCTTCAATGACAAATCAGTAATTTTTAAATTGGCTGATCTGACTTACACAAAAAAGCTTCCTGTAAATTTTCAAATCAGTAAAAAATTCACCCAAATTAAAAGCACAATATTAGCCATTGGCTTAGTAGAACCAATACTTGTTTTCATTGATCAAACAGATAACTCTGTGAAAATTCTCGATGGTCATCTTAGAGTTGAGGCCCTTAAAGAGTTAGGTGAGGATAAAGTAAATTGCCTTATTTCGACAACATACGACACTTACACACCAAATAAAAAAGTTAACCGAATAACAATAATACAGATCCAACGAATGCTTAAAGAAGCTGTAAGAGTAGGAGTTCCTGTTGAAATGCTTTGCACCGCATTAAATATAAGTGTTGAGTCTCTGAAATCTAATCTCTCAGTTCTGAAGGGTATATGCCCGGAAGTGATAGAGCTGTTTAACGATAAAGATATTCCGGTTAATACTTTTAGAACCTTAAAGAAAATGGTTCCTTTGAGACAGATTGAATGTGCGAACTTGATGGTAAAGTTTGAAAACTATTCAACCCTATTTTCGGAATCACTATATCACAGTTCCTCATCTGAGTTCCTTATACAGCAACCCAAAAAGACATCAGACTCTAAACTTGCTAACAGGAAAGCGATAGAACGACTTGAGAAAGAAATGGCTCAAGTTCATTTTGACACTCAAAAAATCAAAGAAACCTACGGCTCGAATAGTTTAAAGCTCACGATTATCATATCTCATATCAAGAAACTGCTTGAGAACCCAAAAGTGTTCCATTGGCTCTTGCGAAATAAAAGTGATTATCTCAACGAACTGACAGACATTTCAGACATTAACAAATTGACTTAAAGCTTATTCTTTTGCGGCCTACATTGTTTCCTTTTATAAATTTCAGGATCTACATCAATTTTGCAGATCCTGACTTCGTAGCCAAAATTACTGATACTCTTGTAAAAGTTCTTTAAATTTATTTTTGAAAATAGAGGAAGATCTTCAGGCAGGTTTTTTTTCGTAGCTATGGCAAAGACCAATCTATATTTTTTGGCATCTGGTCTTTTTGTATGATCAGTTAATTTAATATGGTCAGGGAGTTTTTCATTAAGTTTACTTCTGAACTCAGCATCGCTTATAAAAAGTTCAGAACCGACATATCCTTGTGAGAAAAGATGACTCATACTTTGCGGACCACTATAATATTTCACATGAATAAAGTCTGATGCCCCATTTATAAAGTCGCAAAATTCAACTTTACTTTTACCCCCACCGTGATAAATAAATTTTTGGTCCATCAGTGTAAATAACTTGTTATCAAGACAAACTTTTTCATTGTAATCTTCTTCTTTATTATAAGCGTAGATAGGTAAATTATTTGACTCCTCATAATGTTGAATATTTTTCAACTCATCATCGATGTTAGATACAAACTTTCTATCAGCAACATACCATATCGAGTCTCTTAAAATATAGTTTTGGTCGCCCTCTTTTATCTCAGCATAAAAGCATCTATATAGGGACCATTTTTTTATGGATTCAAAATCGGCATTCAAAACATGCAGGTAATTTTTTTTAAGATCGTCAATAGTTATCTCTATCTTTTTACTGTCGAAAAAATCACAAACTTGTTCTACTGACAAGTTTTCATGTGCAAATCGTTGTCTCTTCTCGAAGCAATAACCTATTTGATTTTCCCAGTCTACTATTTCAGGCTCTCCAATCCATACATCATTAAATTCTCTTGATTTTATTTTCTCAATTAAAATAAGATCCAATATTTCAATTTCTTCTTCGTCGGCTTCTTTAATATTATTAACCCACTCGAATTCTTCAGGAAGTGGTAACAGATAAATAGAGTTTATTTTAGATAACAATTCGGGAATGGCTTTCAATTCAACATCAGGCATAATTACAAAAGCATCTTTCCCGGTTATTTTATTTCCTAAAACATCTTCAGTGGAAGTGCCTGTAAGGGTTGTGAGAATATCCATCTCAGAATCTATTTTAAGATTATATATATCGACTTCTTTACTACTCTGACTACGAGTTAGAAGATTGGTTTCGTTATGGCTACCTTTATCCAGGCTACGGATTTTTTTTTGCTCAATACATTTAAGGGTTGTTTTCAGTCCAAAACCTTTGACAATGCTACTATCATTAATTAAGTGATGACCAGTTCCGAACGGAATAAGATACCTCGTGTTATCAACCTCAACCACAAGTACTGCTCCAGTGCTACTATTCATACCAAAAAAATCAGGCTTTATGTCTGTCTTTTGGCTTGTAAATAAAGTTGTCCATTCAGGTAGCACTGGATCAGAAATTTGCTTTGCAAAAAGGTATGCTCTTGCATCATCCATTTCAAATTCAATAGGTTTTTGGACTCTTTCCAAGTTCAAAACCTGATCAATATCATCTGTGATTTTTTTGTTTTATAAATTGAAAGTTTTATCTTCATTATATTTACCCCCAACACCTTATCGGGCCAGTATATTTAAAGAGTTCAATAACTGAGTGTCTAATGTTTCTCTTACTGGAGTCGGCAATCCATTTGCAACTCTATAATTCTTGATAGCAGTTCGTGTCGCAGGTCCCATACTTCCATCAATGTTGCCGTTATAGAAACCTTTATCGAGTAAGGCAAACTGCACTCTCATGATTAACCGCTTACGTTTTTCTGTATCCGAAGTCAGCCCACTACTTGCTCGATTAGCACCCGTAGTTCCTGCTGAGTTTGTTGTGGTTGTGCTATCTGTGTCATTAGAGCGAAGTGAATGGACAGAAGAGGAGGAAGACGATGACGAGCGAGTTCTTGAACTTGATGAGTCTGAGGTGCTTGGCGAGCTATATGTTTTGGGATAGTAAGGAGTGCTTCCACCATAGTAGCCACCGCCTGATGAGGAACGGTGTGAGCTGTGGCTACGGTGAGAACTGTGACTTCTGTGTCCTGCAATGTAGAACGGCACTTCGGTGTTGAGCGGAGCTATCACCAAATCATGTTCGTTCAGGGTCATACCAGGTAAGTCACTGGCACCAGTAGATGAATCACTTGCCCAGACTGAATTGTTAAGTGCCAAAAATCCCGGAAGTAGAGCAGCGAAATTAAACTTTTTCATATTATTGGTCTCGGAGGTTGATGAAAACGGCCTTTTGATGAACTGAAATAACCAGCACAGGAAGACTTCTGAGTGCATTCATCACATTCTTTGGGATAGTAATTTTTCCAGTCAGAGATCGACTTAGTTGCAAAATCCCGTGCCCTTTCAGGAAGGTGGCACAGAGGATAATTGAAGATGGTAAGAGGGATACCTGACCTGTGTGCAGTGTCTACAGCCGAAAGGATTTGTTCGCTATAGTTGTCGTGCTCAATGAAGATCGATGACCAGTTCTTACGTGCCCATCCAATCGATTCCAGCCCCATAAGGGAGATCTGGTTAATGTTAGAGAACACACGGCCAGCAAACTCTACGATATCATCAAGCTCTGTATAGTTAGCTTGAGTAGGGATGACTCGCAATTCGATGTTGATACCTGAGTTACCGGCATTGATCAGTCCTCTAACCGTATCATCAAATGCTCCTTCGCTTCCTACCAGATAGTCATGAACTGTTGCTCTTGAAGAATAAAGAGGAATGCCAAAAGTGATTTTGATTTTTTCGCTTCGTTCTTTTATCTGCTGGGTAAAGCTGACATCCGCAAACTTCCGTCCATTGGTTAAAACATGCAGTGCTGTTTCAGGTGAATTTTCGATGATGAAGTCCAGAAAATGCAGGAAGTCTTCGCTATAGAGCAAAGGCTCTCCCCCGCTCACTCCTACTACTCCATGCAGTGAGAAAGAAGCGATAGCGAGAGCTGACTGGTTTAGAAGCCAGTCATCATTTCCTGCTTTAGGAGGCTGAGAACAAAACAGGCAACTGTTATTGCACCTTTCAGTGACAAGGACAGTGTTGTGGTTTGCTCTACGGGACAGTATCACCCGGAGCATGTTGCCGTTGTTGACGATCCCAATGTCACCATCTTCAATGGAATCGAAAAGTTCCTGGCTCACAATCGAGTCTGCAAAATATGCAGGCAGTCTGGAATCGAGTTGTGTCGCAGTGACAAGCAAATTTGGCAGATAGAATTGAGGATTCTCGGGTTTCGTTTTACACAGGCAATAGAAGCCTTGCTGAACTGGTAAGTCTGATGAAAATCGGAAAATATCGTTTCTCAGCACCTCAGACATAAGCCCACCTTTTGAGCATCTCAGCCATTGGTCCATCCTGAGAGATTTCATTCAGCAGGAAGCGGAACATCCCTTTGTGATACTGGCAGAAGGTTGAACGACTCTTGTCACCAACAGGCTCGCCATGAACACTGATGTTCTGACAAGGATCTGCTCCACAGAAAGGCTGATATGCACAGGTGTCACAACCTGGCATGGCAAAGTTAAATGATGATGAGAGAGCGGAACGGTAGTATTCGTTGCTACTGAATGACAGTGAAGCAAACTCTCCTGCACTGAAATCTGCTTCGGGATTTACTTTCTGGAGCATACGGCTTTCATCGCTACCGTATACCTTGCCGTCATAGTTGAACAGGATGCAGTTCAGCACTACTCCGCTTGGTGATTTCAGATCTGCATAACCACTGAAGCCCGGATTGAAAATTCGCTTTAGATGGATTGAAGCTGAATGCTCAACGACAGGTATGCCCTTCTGGTTCTGAAGCAACACTTCCTGCATCAGCTCTTTATAAAAATCGAAATATTCCCACATTGAAAAAGTGAAGCTCTGCTTCTGAGCAAACCCATAGGGACTCACAGGCCGGATAAACATGTTAGTGAGGCCAAGAGACAGATGAGCATCCACTATGGAGGCAGGCTCTTTTGTTAGCTCTTTAGTAACTGTAGTAACCGTTGCTACCCGGTTTGCTCCCAGCTCTTCTGTGATTTTTCTAATGCCAGTGACAGCTTTGTTGTGAGCCTGATAATCGGTAAGGATGCGGTTTTTATTATGGACTGCTTCATTACCATCAAGAGAAACGGAGAAGGTGATATTTCGCTTTTTAACCCATGAGAGGATGCTCTCATCCAATATTGAGAGACTGGTAGCAATAACCATTTCGAAAGCATCACTACCTAATGAACTCTCGCATTCCTCATAAATTGACTGGACGAGATCGAACCTGAGAAGCGGTTCTCCGCCCTGCACTTCAATCTTGTAAGGTGGAGTGCCCAGCTTCTTAATCGTGCTGACGATTTGCGGTATCAGTTCAGGGTTCAGGTCATAGCCGTCAGCGGTAACCGATGCTCTACTTACCTGACAATACCTGCATGTGTGATCGCACCTGAGAGTCGGCACAATCATGAAGATTGGTCTGACGGCCAGTTCGTTCATCATTCGCTTGGCAAAGGCCGAACTCAGTGAGGCTTTTGAAACTGCCTGATTCGCATCGTTTGCAATGAACAATCTGCTTTCAAGTAGCCGGGAGGTTGTTTGTTCAGAAGGGAATTTGTTATGGGCAAGAAGATGTAGCTCTTCGTCATTGACGAAGCTGTGAAAGCCAGCAAGGTTGCTGATGAAGACTTTGCCATTGCTAAGGCGGTCGAAGTTAAATGGCATCGTATTCATTCGGCAAGTCTCGAATCGATACTCCTCAGAACATTGTCGATGATAGAAGCCCTGATCTGGCCGGTGTTTGCCTGAAGCTTCTCTCTGAGCTTGTAGTCATTCAGAAGTCGTTCAAACTCGAACTCAACCTCTTCGTTCCAATGTTCAAACGAAACGAGCCAGTTCTGATCGTTTTCATCAAGCTTCCAGCGGGCAACCGCACTCATCCAGTAGAGAGTATTTCTAATCACCCATAAGGAATAATTTGATTTTCTTATGTTTTTTTCCATAACCCGTCTTTTTTTCGCTCTAAGTTAAATTGCTTGGGATTTATGAATTACATTTTAATTTTCTGGAAAAATCGTATCGTACTGATATTAATCAACATTTAAATTTATTGCTTGCAGATCATTCTTATTTACTTATGCTATCGCTAGATAATTGATATGTAAATTTATTTTGCAAAAATCATGATCTCGTGCAATTATATAAATTAAACTGTTATGTTTCATGTGGTTGCACAGCATTGGCATAAGAATTTTAAATGTAAAAAATCTTTATAGGGATATGTATGAAAGTAAAAAGCATTGGTTTTGAAATTGAAAACCCTAATCCACATATAAATAGCATTGAAGTATTTAAAAAATTTATAGAGGCATCTTCACGAGTCTTTTCTTATGGTGATTTTTCCAGGCAAGTACTTTTGTCTGAAGGGAAGGATTATTACTACGGAATGGTTCTAACTTACAGAAACCAGAAGAAAAGCTGTAAATCGACAATTAAAGAAGGCAAATTCAAATTAAAAGTTGAAGATTTAAAAAGTAGTGAAAAGTTAGTTTCATTCAACTTTTTTTGTCTAAAGAAGAGTAACCTAAAAGGTATTTATCTTTATCACTACTCTTCATGCTCGATTAATTCTTTGTTCTCAACCTTCCAGACAATCAGTAACGAATACATACGTAAAATAAATCAAGAAGACATTAAATTGCTTGGTGAAAATGCCAAGAAAAAGGATATAATCAATGTAAATAAAAAATATAAACAAAGGTTAAACTTTAATATACTTACAACCAAAGATAATATTGAAAGCATCTTGTCTAGTTTCAAAAAAATAAAATCAGCTTCATTCAGGCTATCGCACATAGGTTTTAATCAAAAACCAATGAATGCAATTGAACCTTTAACTAAAAATATTGATGTTAATTTTTCGATTGATGCAAATGAAAGAACTAAAACACCAAAGTTAGGAAGGCTAATTTCAGAAGCCTATAGCGGTGTAAAAGACATAATAAAAGCTAAAGTTGTTGCTGTTGATTACAATGATAACGAACGCTTTATAGACATAATAAATTGCCCTACTTTTTTTGATGAATATGACTTTGATTTCATCGCAGATAAAGTAGATGGACTAACAAATGACAATTATACATCTAATGAGATTATGACACTAATTCAAGAGCAGATGACTAAAGGAAAGAATGCAAATGTTTTTCTATGAGTTCATATCAAAACAAAGAATACTTTATCAATATGTAATATTGATAGCAATGTCTTTGTTAATCTTATTCTTATTGGTTTGGATGTATCGTGACTCACCAATTTTAAACAATAATTTTTTTAAGTTTTACCATAAGAATCTTAGAGGATACCTTTTTTCTGGATTTATATCCGTGGGTTCATTTTTACTTAGTCTTCATACATTTGTAATTGTAAATTTAAAAGAAAAAGTTTTCGGCACTGTCGAGTATTTGGAAGTTTTTAAAAAGGCTAGCGGTTCAGAAATTGTTAAGCAATGCGATCTATATAAACCACTGGATAACCTCTCTGGCTTCATTAATTCTTCCATTTGGCTCTCAATTATAACTGCTATTTCACAATTCACAATTGGATTGTCAACGAATTTCTATGCGAGTATTTACTGTGTATGGGTATCTATATTGACTGTTATTTTTATGCTTTATTGTTTAATGGTTATTAGAGAGAATATAAAAATACTTCTACATCAAAATAAAAACCCATAACAACAAAAAAAAGGAAACACTATGAAAAGCAGAAGAAAATCAAGAAAAAACAGACCAAACAAAAGTAGAGTCAACAATCCTTCAAATCCAAAAAACAAAATATATAACCATTGCATTTTTTTCTTAATGCTTGTTTGCATCGCTATATTTTTATACCTTTATTTTACATTGCCTGAACTATTAGAAACCCCTTATCTACTTGTATTCCCACCAATATTATCAGCACTGATTCTTACCATTTGGTATAGAAAATTCGAAAAAGAAGCTGAATATATATTTTCTATATCTGCATGTTTATCCGCATTATCACTTTGTATGGATGCGTTACCTAATTACAACAATAAACTGTTTTTAACCTTATTCCAAAATGCATATGGGTATACCCTTATTTACACTTTAGCTACAATATCTTTAGCCAAGGTACTAGTTCCTGTTAAAGAGAAACTCTCGTGGTAAACTATAAATTTATTTATCTAATGAGTCTCTGAAAACATAAAATGAAAACGCAATCAAATAAACCCCGGCAGTTATCATGAAGAAAGTTTCCAATAATGTAATACCATATCTACTTGAGTAAATAGCAAACAAGAAATAAAAAAAGCAAAGCAAAAAAGTAGCCGATGAGAAGAGTTTAAAATAAAATTTCATATATTTTCCTTTTTTTAATAAAGGAATTATCATAAAAAAAACCTTTGTCAATATCATGGGTTGAAATTTTAATTATAAGCAAGGGCTAACTGAGCGATGCTCAGTTGCCTTGCTTTTTCCGCCCTTCGGTTGAAAAAGAAAGATCAAAGCCACACCACAATCAAATGCCAAACCATTGACGCGATTGATATTTATGGTATTTTTTATATATAGCATACGGATTTGCTATTAAGCCTAAATATCAAAAGGAGTTGATATGGAAAAAATAAATATTATTTTCGATGATGAGTTTCCTTCTTCGATTACCAATAATCCTGCCGCAAAGAAGTTACCCCCGAATCGTCTTCGTAGATACTCAGTAACTGTCAGATTAAATGAGGTTGAGCTGAGCAAAGTAAACCAGTCCAGAGGGCAGTTAAGCAGGAGTAGTTGGCTGAGATCTTCAGCTCTTAAGCAATTGCCTCCCTCAATTCCAGAGGTTAACAAAGAAACCTGGCATCAACTGACGGCTTCCCTGCAAAAGTTGAATGACCTCACTTCATTTCTTATTCGTCGCGGATCTGATGCTCAGCCTTTGAGTAATGAGGTCGATACTCTCAGACTGAAGCTATCTCATGTGAGAGATGCCCTGCTCTCACTCGATAAGTGATTTTCCGCTCGTGAAAGGAATGCAAAAAACCCGCAGGGGTAAGTGCTTCAGAGGTGTTGTCTCATATGCACTTGCCCCAGCACCTCATCACAAGACAGCTCCGGTGATAATCGGCGGCAACATCATTGGCTTGTCGGTAGATGAAATCACTGTTGAGTTCATGCGAACACAGAAGCTCCGCCCAGATGTGCAGAAACCTGTCTGGCACAACTCCCTTCGCCTTCCTATGGGAGATTCAATCAGTAATGAGCAGTGGAAGCTTGTTGCTGACGACTATATGAAGCGAATGGGCTTCGATGATACCCATCTTCGTTGCTATGTTCTGCATGATGACGAAGCCGGCCAGCACATTCACATAATTGCTTCTCGCATCCGTATACCTGATGGTCAGCTCTACCTCGGTAGAAATGAGAACCTCATAAGCACCAAGATCATTCATGAGCTTGAGCGGGATCATTTGCTCACACGAACCAAAGGTTCATCTCCTTCTCCAGCACCCAAAGTCAGGAAAACTGGCAGGAATGAAGAAATGATGGAAGCAAGGACAGGCAATAAAGCTCCAAAGAAAATCATCCAGGAAGCAATTGAGGCGGTGCTCAGTTTTTATGGCACCATCACCATTGACGATTTCATCTATGAAGTCGGTAAGCAAAATATAACGGCCAAAGCGAGCATTGCTTCCACGGGTAAAATGAATGGTTTCTCATTTGAGTATGCAGGAATCGCCTTCAAAGCATCTCAGTTAGGTAAAGCCTACTCATGGTCGAGCCTGAGTAAGAAAGTTATCCTCACCCCTACTGTCGAGCCTCAGGTGATCGCTGATACAGGGCTGCCTGAGGAGGAGTTAGAAGCAGTGGAAAGACTGGCGAACATAGAAGACGAGCCTATGTTCTACTCCCCTGCTATTCCACATATTGAGGAGACGAATACTAAACAGGTTCGCTGGCTACTATGGGTTCCATACCTGAAGCAGATTATCCAAGCCTTGAAAGCAACGGGTCTGAGCATTCTTAAACCGTCAATCAAGATGAAATCTTTCGGCTTCATTACCCCCACTCAAAACACTGGTAATAAAGAATCACTCGCAATCATCAAAGAAAGCGCCACTGGGAAAAAAAGGTTTTCTATTTGATTCCTCTTAAACCTACTAGTTATCAGTAGCTTAAAACTACACATTAAGTCAAATGCACTATCTATTCTTAATAAGAATCATATTGATAGGAAAAACCGATCGATCGTTTTTACAGATCAATTTTTACAACATGATAGTTTATAGCTATCAAAAGGATCTGATCGATCGGTACAAATGATTTGCTAGACACTCATTACTGGCAGTAATGTAACTTCAAACGAAGCGATGTAGCTTACTGAATTATCAGCGAAAATGCTGACGAACACGTGCGCTCTAAATTCAGCCCCTTTCATATAGGAAATTTACATGACAGCGATGACAGAAGTAAAACAGCCGAATTTTCTGATGATGAAACGTGTATGGATTGCTATCGCTTTACCAATCGTCATTTTTTACTTTTTGGGTATGCAAGGCTTAGTTCAGCTCGCGATGATTTGGGTTTTCGTAAGCATCATGCTTTTGATGTTCGCCTATAAGAAGTTCAAAGTTAAGAAGTGGAATGCCAGCACCAGGGATTATTTTAATGAAAAAAATGATGGTATCTGGAGTCATGAATATTTCAGTTCATTGATGATCATTGATACCAATAAAGGAAAAATTTTCTTAAAAGAAGAGAGCAAGCAAAAAACTTATAACCTTTCAGATGTAAAGGAGTGGAGATATAATTTATCACACGGAGGCGAAATTGTTGGAGGCGGATTAAATAGCCTGACTCTTAATAATATTAACACTAACAAAAACCTGTATGAATCTGGCTTCTTCGTAACTGTAAATGATGTTCAGCAACCAGAATGGCACATTCGATTTTTCCCAAAAAGTGGGCATATCAATACTCAGGATGGTGTGAGGGATCTTGAACTTCAGTTTAAGAGTTGGATGCAAGTCTTCGACCAAGTGTTTAATAAATAACTATTAGGGGTAGGAACTACTTCACTAAAACCTGGATTAAACTGATGCTAAATAAAGAAAAAATGTTAGTGGCACTGATAACTTTATTTTTAAGTGGATGCCAACAAATTGAGTCCGGTGTAAACACCATTAATTCGTCGATAAAATCGTTAAATGAAAATTCAAGCACAAACAAAAAAATCAAAACTCAAGACAGTGGTCAAAACATTTTATTATCTTCTGCAAAGGCAGTCAGTGGTTTAGGTAAAATTTGCTCTGATTATGATAGCAACACCACAATGTCTGAGAAGAATTGGACAGGTCAGGTTGTTACAATTCAGAATGCTAAAATAGTCAGGGTGTCAAAGTTCAATAGTGCCAAGACATTGGGTGCCAAGGTTCATGGAGAATACGGAATATTGTTTAGAACAACCGACACAAGAAAATGTATGGGAGTTTTACATATCCAATACTATGATGGTTTAGAGAGTGATATTGCCAGCTTTAAAAAAGACGAATTGATTGCTGTTACCGCAAAAATCAGCAGTTTTTCAGATGTAAGTAACTGGTCACAGTATACTGAAAGCCAGAACTTTACCACCGTAATAGATTTAACTGGTATTGTTACTAAACTATAACACATTTAAAAAAAAGCGGGATTCTTACATCCCGCTAATTTCTTATGAATTCCTTCTTCAGCATTAAAAAAACCTCTATAAAAGATGAATTCCTTCACTGATTCTTATAGGTTATAATCAGATCAAGCGATGAAGGAGATGAGCCATGACAGAAAAAATTACCAGAGAAGAACTTAAAAATTATGGATTTACGGATAACCAAGTAAATATCTTACAAAAATACTCTGACAAAGATAACAAGCCTTTCATAATTCTTCTGGAAGAACTGAAGAAACGATTTTATGCCGGAGTGTTTTTAGTATCTTTGATGACTATCGCTTTATTGGCATCCGTCGTCAACTATGACAATGGGCATCTTATTGGTGTCGTTATAGTTTCTATTATTTTATATGCATCCGTATTATTTTTGATCCCAATGCAATTTGGCTTCAAGGCAATGAAATATTTAAAGACAAAGAAAAATTCTCTTTAATTATTTTCATTTCTTACTGTGTGAAGGTCATACATCAGCTTCAAATTAGGCCCATTACTGACAATTTTTAGAGCAAGAGAAGCTTTGCTTATATTGTTAAAGTGACGGGCATAATCGCTTGGTATGTTTCTGAACAATCTCCAGGCATCAGGCTTAACAGTAAACTTCAATAGTCCGTATGCTGAGAGTCCTACATCCATTGCTGTGTAAGCTTCCCTGCCTGTAGTTGCATCGAAACCAAGGAATTCAGCTG
>Ga0308174_10000102_pt1 | contig 34925 bp, 35 predicted proteins | sample PhyPR2_FD_203894 | JGI IMG/M metagenome (GOLD analysis project Ga0308174, IMG submission 203894) | Soil microbial communities from UC Gill Tract Community Farm, Albany, California, United States - DLSLS.P.R2 | ecosystem: Environmental > Terrestrial > Soil > Agricultural land | place: USA... | reverse complement strand
CCAGGCGTCTTGGTCGCGAGCGGCTTGGACTTGGCCTTCATGATGTTCGGCAGCGAGGCGTAGCGCGGCTCGTTCAGGCGCAGATCGGTTGTGACCACTGCCGGCAAGTTCAGCTTCACCGTTTCCAGCCCGCCGTCGACTTCGCGCGTCACCGTCGCGCCATCACCGAGCTCGACCTTCGACGCGAACGTGCCCTGCGGCCAGTCGAGCAACGCGGCGAGCATCTGGCCCGTCGCATTGTTGTCATCATCGATCGCCTGCTTGCCGAGAATGACCAGCTGCGGCTGCTCCTCCTCCGCGATCTTCGCGAGGATCTTCGCGACAGCCAGCGGCTCGACCTCTTCGTCGGTCTGGACGAGGATTGCGCGGTCGGCGCCCATGGCGAGCGCTGTACGCAACGTCTCCTGCGCCTTTGCAGGTCCGATCGACACGGCGACGATCTCGGTCGCCGCGCCCTTTTCCTTCAGCCGGATCGCTTCCTCGACCGCGATCTCGTCGAAGGGGTTCATGCTCATCTTGACGTTGGCGAGATCGACGCCGGAGCCGTCCATCTTCACTCGCGGCTTGACGTTGTAGTCGATCACCCGTTTGACGGCGACCAGCACTTTCATCGGTTTCTCCTTGTGTCTCTACGGAAGCAGAGACCCAGTTCTAGAAAAAGACTCTGGGCTCCTGGCTTCGCAGGAGCACTGTCAGCTTAAGCCGCAACCGGCGCCTTCACTTCCGCCACGATCTTCTTCGCGGCATCGCCAAGATCGTTGGCGGCGATGATCGGCAGGCCGCTCGACGCCAGGATGTCCTTGCCCTGCTGCACATTGGTCCCTTCGAGCCGGACGACCAGCGGAACGCGCAAGTCGACCTCGCGAGCTGCGGCGACGATGCCCTCGGCGATGATGTCGCAACGCATGATCCCGCCGAAGATGTTGACGAGGATGCCCTCAACGGCTGGATCGCTGAGGATGATCTTGAACGCCGCAGTGACCTTCTCCTTCGACGCGCCACCGCCGACGTCGAGGAAATTGGCGGGCTCGCCGCCTTCGAGCTTGATGATGTCCATCGTCGCCATCGCGAGGCCGGCGCCGTTGACCATGCAGCCGATGCTTCCGTCGAGCTTGATGTAGGAGAGGTCGTATTTCGACGCCTCGATCTCCATTGGATCCTCTTCGCTCAGGTCGCGGAGCGCCTGCAGATCCTTGTGACGGAACTCGGCATTGTTGTCGAAGCCGACCTTGGCATCGAGCACCATCAACTGCCCCTTATCGGTCACCGCCAGCGGATTGATCTCGATCTGCGACGCGTCCGTGCCGATGAACGCCTTGTAAAGGCTGCCGAGCACCTTGCCCGCCTGCTTGGCGAGATCGCCCGAAAGCCCCAGCGCCGCGGCCACTTCGCGACAGTGGTGCGGCATCAACCCGGTCGCCGGATCCACGCTAATCGTGCGGATTTTCTCCGGCGTCTCGTGCGCGACATCCTCGATGTTCATGCCACCTTCGGTCGAAGCGACGATGGCCGGGCGGCCTGTCTCGCGATCGACAAGGATGGCGAGATAATATTCCTTTTCGATGTCGACGCCGTCCGTGATGTAGAGGCGCTGCACCTGCTTCCCCTGCGGACCCGTCTGCACCGTCATCAAAGTCTTGCCGAGCATTTCTGCAGCATGCTCGCGCACTTCGTCGATCGAATGCGCGAGCCGGACGCCGCCTTTCGCGCTGTCGCCGAGTTCCTTGAACCTGCCCTTGCCGCGGCCGCCCGCGTGGATCTGCGCCTTGACGACCCACAGAGGTCCGGGGAGCTGCTGCGCAGACTGAACCGCCTCGTCTACGCTCATTGCGGCATAGCCCGCGGGCACTGGCACGCCATATTTCGCGAGAAGCTCTTTCGCCTGATATTCGTGGATGTTCATGGCGGTGGCCCTTAATCAGAACCTCGCTGCGATGCAAAGTGACGAGCGCCCTCTTCGCAAGATCGTCCATGTCGACATGGATGCTTTTTATGCCTCGGTCGAGCAGCGCGACGATCCGACATTGAAGGGCAAACCCGTTGCCGTCGGGGGCGGCCACCGGGGAGTCGTTGCGGCGGCGAGCTACGAAGCGCGCAAGTTCGGCGTGCGTTCGGCGATGCCTTCGATATCGGCCAAACGCCGGTGCCCGGAGCTGGTGTTCGTGAAGCCGCGATTCGACGTCTACCGTGCCGTGTCGCAGCAGATCCGCGCGATCTTCGCGGATTACACCGATCTCATTGAGCCGCTTTCGCTCGACGAAGCTTATCTCGACGTCACCGAAGACCGACACGAGCTAGGAAGCGCCCGCGCGATTGCGCAGGACATTCGCCGCCGTATCCGCGAGGAGACGGGCCTGACGGCGTCCGCCGGCGTCAGCTACTGCAAGTTCATCGCCAAGCTCGCCTCGGACCACCGAAAGCCCGACGGGCTCACGGTAATCACGCCGGAGCGCGGAGCCGAATTCGTCGCCTCGCTACCAGTCGCGCGGTTCCACGGAGTCGGGCCCGTCACGGCGAAGAAGATGCACCGGCTGGGCATCCGGACTGGTGCCGACCTCTGCGACTGGAGCCTGCCGGCGCTCGAGGTGCAGTTCGGCAGCTCCGGCCAATGGTACTGGCGCATCTGTCGCGGAATCGACGAGCGCGAAGTCAAGCCGGACCGGCCCTACAAATCAGTGAGCGCCGAACGCACGTTCGACGAAGACCTGCGCGATCCGGAGCGACTCGCGACCGAGTTGGAGCGCATCGCCGGCTATGCCTGGCTCCGTGTTGAGCGTGCTGAAGTGATCGGCCGAACGGTGACGTTGAAAGTGAAGTTCGGCGACTTCACATTGATCACGCGTTCGAGGAGCTTCGCCAGGAATGTTCCGGATCTGTTAGCGTTCACAGAGGCAGGCCAGGGACTGCTCGCCGCGCTCCATCCGCTATCGAAGGGCATTCGTCTCCTTGGCCTAGGCCTGCATAACCTAAGTGAATGCCGCGAAGCCGAGCCCCGGCAACTGGGACTCGCAATTTGAGGGCCCTTGTGATATAAAATTGTCACATGGGGTCGCCGCGGTTCAGCAGCGGCCTTAAATTCAAGGGAAGCCACAAGGAACTGGCTGGGGAGCCACGACCATCGGTCGCCATGGGGGGCGGCGCTTAGGCGCTGGCTCTACTGCCGTAATTTTGAAAGGTGTGCGAATGGCTACAAAGGCGCTTAGCTTCGATGTTGGTGATTATGTCGTGTACCCCAAGCACGGTGTGGGCCGCGTCGTAGAACTGCAAAGCACCGAAATTGCCGGGACAAGCCTGGAGCTTTACGTGCTCCGGTTTGAGAAGGAGAAAATGACTCTCCGCGTGCCGGTCAACAAGGCAGACTCGGTTGGAATGCGAAAGCTGTCGTCGGACAAGACGATGAAGGACGCGCTCGAGACCCTGAAGGGCAAGCCGAAGGTCAAGCGGACCATGTGGTCGCGCCGGGCCCAGGAATATGAAGCGAAGATCAATTCGGGCGATCTGACGTCGATCGCTGAAGTGACTCGCGACCTGTTCCGTCCGGACGATGCGCCGGAGCAGAGCTATTCCGAGAGGCAGATTTTCGAAGCGGCTTCCTCGCGCCTGGCGCGTGAGCTTGGCGCGATGGAGCAGACCGACGAGAAGTCGGCGCTCGCGAAGATCCTCGACATCTTGAACAAGGCTGCCGTGATCCACTACAAGAACAAAGAAACCGCGTAACTCTTTACCGAGAGCGTGGTGATGAGGAAGGGCGTCCCGGCGGGGCGCCCTTTCTTTTTGCGCTTGCGGCAGCAATGCGCAGAGTGTATTGCTAAGATAATACAGCGTCACAGGAGGTTTGAATGCGCAAGTCGATAGCCGGAGCCGTAATCGCCGCTTCCGCAGCGACCTCCGCCTGCGGACAGGCTCGCAGCGATGACGGCGGCCCTCCCACGTCTCGCAACTATCAGGTCTCGAACTTTCACCAGATCGAAGTCGCGGGGCCTTATGACGTCGAAGTTCGCACGGGCGCGAACCCGAGCGTTTCTGCGCAAGGCTCGCAGAAGCTGCTCGAGCGCACCGTAGTTGAGGTCAAAGGCGACAAGCTGCTCATCCGCCCGCAGCAGCAGAATGGTTGGTTTCATGTGGGCTGGACCACGCATGGGAAGGCGCATTTCGTCGTGACTGTGCCGCAGCTTCGCGGCGCAACAATCGCCGGTTCCGGCGACGTCCGCGTGGACCGCGTCCAAGGCGATCACTTCGAAGGCACCGTCACCGGGTCCGGAGGGATCAACGTGACGGCAATCGACGTCCAGTCGCTAAAACTGGCAATCGCGGGCTCAGGCGGCGTCAAGGCAGGTGCAGGAAGGGCCCAGGCTGCCGACTACGATATAGCGGGCTCCGGCGACATCGACGCCGGCGCGATCCAGACGCAGGAGTCGAAAGTCTCCATTGCTGGTTCCGGAAGCGTCCGTGCGCATTCGAACGGTACCGCGGACATCAGCATCATGGGCTCAGGCGACGTCGAAATCTCGGGCGGCGCGAAGTGCAGCATTCACAAAGCCGGCTCGGGCAACGTTCGCTGCTCTTAAAGGTCACTTAACCATGCTGTAGGAAGGTGAGCCTATGCGCACCTTCCTCATCGCTGCCATTGGGGCAGCGTCCATTGCCACGCCCGCAACGGGCGCGACCCGCAACTTCGGCGTCAACAGCTTCGACAAGATTCGCGTCGAAGGTCCATACAAGATCAAGCTGACCACCGGCGTCCCGGTTTTCGCGCGCGCTTCCGGAAGCAGCTCGGCGCTGGACCGCGTGTCCATCGAGAGCCAGGGAAGCACGCTGATCGTGCACCCGAACCGCTCGTCGTGGGGCGGCTATCCCGGCCAGAATTCGGGCACGATCGAGATCGAGATCGGCACTCATGAGCTGATTTCGGCATGGCTGAACGGCTCTGGCGTGCTGGCTATCAACAAGGTGAAGGGCCTGAGCTTCGACCTTTCCGTGCAAGGCTCCGGATCCACCTCGATCGCTCAGGTCGACGTCGATCAGCTTAATGTCACCGTTGCCGGAACTGCCAACGCGACGCTCGCCGGACGTACGGCGAAGACGACCGCGATCCTCCGCGGGATTTCGAGCCTGGATGCGACTAGCCTCAGCAGCAAGGACGCGACAATCGGAGCGGACGGCGCGGCAACGATCAGGGCCGAGGTAACCAACAGCGCGAAGATCGACGCCTCCGGGCCAGCGACAATAGCATTCACCGGCAAGCCGGCGTGCACGGTACGGGCCAGCGGCTCGACGAGCGTCAGCGGCTGCAAATCGACTCAGTGAAGCTGAGCGCGCGCCTCGACACCTGAGAGGAAGTTCCACAGCGCGCCGGCGAGTTCTTCGCCGGAAGAGATTGCTTCGTCCCGATCATCGTCGCTCAGGCGATCGAGCAGCTCACGGCACACGTCGCTGTGCTCGACGTCGGCGCTTTCGTGGACTCGGAAGAAACGGAGCGTCTCCTCCTCCTTGATGCCGTAGCGGTCGATGAGACCTTCGATCTTGGCGCTCGCGACGCCCGGGAACTGGCTCTCATAGGCGTAAAGCGCCCCAAGACCGGATGCATAGGAACGCCCGGAGAGTCGGCGGAAAGTCTCGATCAGCGCCATCGTCTCCGGATGAAGCGACTGCTCGCGCACGGCCTCCTCATCCTCGCCGAGCCCGCAAGCGAACACCAGCCACAAAGTGGCGTGGTCCTGCTTGCCCGCTTCGATGCCCTCCTCTTCGGCAAGGTTCTCGGCGAGCATGCGGCGGCCCTCACGGTCCGGGCACGCGCTGTGCACCGCGCTGACAGCGCGGGGAAACGCCTCGACATGGTGGAAATATTGCCGCGCATAGGCGCGCAGATCATCAAGGCTGAGCCGGCCCTCAGTCCATGCCTGGTAGAAGGGATGCTTGAGCATCGCACGCTCCGCGACCTTCGAATCGATCATCGATGACGTGCTGCTCATTCTCGCCTCCGTGCTGGTTCAGGAAACCGATAACGTCGGCCAGCCGACTATACCAGAGCCAGTGCGGCGAGACGCCCGTAAAGCTGCGGCGGGAGGGCGCCAAGGCCGCTGCCGTCGCGATCCGCGGCAGGCGCGTCGGCCTCCTCGAGATACCGCCAGCCCTGATGCGCTCGACGTGGGATCGGCGAGACGACCACCAGATCTGCCGAACAGACGATGTCGATCCGTCCATCCTCGCGATCCTCCAACCGAAGGATTTCCTGGGCGCCGATCAGTCGATGCTTCACGATCCAGTAGAGCGATCCGCCGATCAGCTCCGCAGCCCGCTTGGGCCGCATGCGTGTCACCACGCGCAACTCGCCCGCGACGGCCCGTCCAGCAATGCGCTGCTGCAGCATTTCGAGATCGCGGCAGGCGAAGGCCACCTTCGTCAAATGGAGCTTCGACACGCTGCCCGTCTGGCGGCGAACGACCGTCAATTCAAGCGCTTAGCGCGTCAGGAAGAGCGCCGCCAAACCCAGGAAGCTGAAGAATCCCATGACGTCCGTGATGGTCGTGACGAAAACCGCCGACGACACCGCCGGGTCGACTCTGACCTTATCGAGGCTGACCGGAACGAGAACCCCGACGAGACCGGCAACCAAGCTGTTGATAACGAGAGCAGCCGCAAAAACCATCGAGAGTTGAAGGTCGTGAAGCACGAGGAACGTGCCTACGGCTCCGACCAAGCCGAGCGCTATTCCATTGGCGATCGCGATCCGGAATTCGCGCAGCAGCATCCACGCCGTGTTGGAACTGGTCAGCTGGTTCGTCGCCAGCGCGCGAACGACCACGGCGAGTGTCTGCGTTCCTGCATTACCCCCAAGGGCTGACACCATCGGCATCAGTGCCGCCAAGATCGCATATTTTCGGATCTCACCCTGGAACAGGCCGACGACGGACGCGGAACAGATGGTCGCTCCAAGGTTGATGATCAGCCAGACGACGCGCGTCCGCACGGTCATCCGAATGGGCTCGTTGATGTCGCCCTCGCCCGCGCCCGACAGCAGGGTGATATCCTCGCCCGCTTCCTGCTGAATGATGTGGACGATGTCGTCGACCGTGATCATCCCGACGAGCCGGCCCGAGTCATCCGTCACAGCGGCCGAGACGAGCGCATATTTCTGGAAACGCAGGGCAACGTCCTCCTGGTCCATGTCGACGGGGATGAGCGTCTGCTCCCGCTGCATGATGTCGCTGACGAGCGTCTTACGCGGCATCCGAAGGATCAGCGACAGCTTGCACGTGCCGACTGGGTGATGGTTCGGATTGACGACGAAGACTTCCCAGAAGTCGTCCGGAAGGTCGCGCGTCGAGCGCAGATAATCGATGACCTGGCCGACGTTCCAATGTTCCGGCACGGCGCATAGGTCGCGCTGCATGAGCCGCCCGGCGGATTCCTCGGGATAGCTCAGCGCCTCTTCGACCGCGGCCCGGTCGTCGGGCTCCATCCGCTCGAGCACCGCCTGCTGCTCGTCTCGGTCGAGGTCCTCAATCAGCGCTACGGCGTCGTCGGTCTCCAGCTGCGCGGCGATGTCCGCGACCTGCTGCGGCTCGAGCTCGTCAAGCAGATCCTCGCGAACGTAATCGTTCAACTCGGCAAGGACCTCAGGGCTGACGATTCCGGCAAGCGCCTTGACGAGGCCTTCGCGCTCGTCGCGCCGGGCCAGTTCGATCAGGTCGGCGACGTCCGCCGGATGGAGCGGCCGAACCAGCTCGCGCGCGGTCTCGTCGTCGCCGGCCTCGACGGCATCGAGGACCCTGTCGACAAACTCGGGGCGCAGCCGGGTCTCCTCATCCATCACTTGGTTGGGCGTGGAATCCTGAGGGGGCGCGGCGGCGATTTGCTCGCTCTCGCTCACGATTTGCTCCCCTCGATTGAACCCGTGCCAGCCTCCTATGGGTGCTGTCGCTCTGGCGCAACCACCTGCGCGCTCCTAAATCCCGCTTCTTTCGAACCTTTCACGTGGAGTTTCCGACATGGCCGACGCCGACCGCCTGACCCTTTCCCTTTCGACCGGCGGCGATGTCGTCATCAAGCTGAGGTCCGATCTGGCGCCCGGCCATGTCGAGCGCATCACCGAACTGACCAACAAGGGCTTCTATGACGGCGTGGTGTTCCACCGGGTCATCCCCGGCTTCATGGCACAGGGCGGCGATCCGACCGGCACGGGTTATCACGGCTCCGAACTCCCGAACCTCAAAGCCGAGTTCTCGAAGGAGTCGCACAAGCGCGGAGTCGCTTCGATGGCGCGTTCCCAGAATCCGGATAGCGCCAACAGCCAGTTCTTCATCGTGACCGAGAATTCGCCCTTCCTCGACAACCAGTACACCGTTTGGGGCGAGGTCGAGAGCGGGATGGAGTATGTCGACGCGCTCCCAGTCGGCGAGCCGCCGCGTGAGCCAGGCAAAATCGTCAAGGCGACGATTTCGAAAGCTGATGCATGAAAAGAATCGCGCTGATCACCGGCGCTTCGGCGGGGCTGGGTGTCGAGTTCGCGCGTCAGCTTTCCGAACGCGGGCACCGGCTGGTGCTCGTCGCGCGCCGGAAAGATCGGCTCGAAGAGCTCGCGAAGGAGCTCGGTAACGCTCGCGCCGTCGCCCTCGATCTCTCGAAGGGGAACGCGGCGGCGAAACTGCTGGCCGACGTCGAGGCTGCGGGCGAGCAGGTCGACATTCTGGTCAACAATGCCGGCTTCGGCTTGATCGGCCGGTTCGCGGACGCCGACGCAAAGCGGCTGCGCCAGATGATCGACCTAAACGTCGGCACGCTGACGGATCTCTGCCGCGCCGTCGCGGCCGACATGATCAAGCGCAAATCAGGCGGCATCATCAATGTCGCTTCAACGGCCGCCTTCCAGCCGGGGCCGAACATGGCCGTCTATTTCGCGACCAAGGCCTTCGTGCTGTCGCTCAGCGAAGCCTTGCATGAGGAGTTGAAGCCGCACGGCGTCCACGTCACTTGCCTGTGCCCCGGGCCGACCCGGACGGAGTTCGGAGCCGTCGCGGGCTTCGGCGGCAACGGCTTGTTCGACAGGGTAGCGATGGAATCGCCCGAGGTGGTGAGGACGGGTCTGGACGCCTTGGCGAAGAACAAGGCGGTGGTGGTCGCGGGGCTGGTAAACAAGATTGGGGCAACGAGTACGCGTTTCGCTCCGCGATCAGTAGTTCGTAAAATCGCCGGCGCGATCAAATATTGATCAGGAAATTGAACTCGCACGTGCGCGCCGCCGTTAGAGGTCGCACCTGGCGGGGTAGGAGCAAGAATGCCTGACACCGATACAATTGACCGAGTGATATCGCGCAAGGTCCAGGTGGCGAGCTTGCCGCCCGCCGATAGCGGCCGAGGTTTCGCCCGCCTCCCCGACAAGCTGATGGACGAACTTGGCCTCAGCGAAGGGGACGTGATCGAGATCGTTGGCAAGCGCACCACCGCCGCGCGTGCAATCCGCCCTTACGGCGAAGACGAAGGCATCGACATCATCCGTCTGGACGGCTTGCAGCGCGCCAATGCCGGCGTCGGCTCGGGCGATTTCGTCGAGGTTCGCAAGGGGGAGTCGAAGAACGCCACCCGCGTGGTGTTTGCGCCTTCCCAGCCGAACGTGCGCCTGCAGGGTTCGGCGGATGCGCTGAAGCGTACCTTTGCCGGACGCCCGCTGGTCGAAGGCGACACCGTTGCGACAACGGGGCACCAGCGCATCAACGCCGACATGCCGGAGAACATCCGGCAGATGCTCAACGCACCGGCGTTCGCGCTGCAAGAGCTTCGGTTGGTCGTCGTTCAGACGGTTCCGAAGGGCATCGTCCAGATCGACGGCAAGACCACCGTCGAGCTGCTGCCGGAATATACGGCCGCTGACGGCGAGCGTCGGGCGGACGTCACCTATGACGACCTCGGCGGCATGCGCGACACGGTCGACGCCCTCCGCGAAATGGTCGAATTGCCGCTTCGCCATCCCGAGCTGTTTCAACGCCTAGGCGTCGATCCTCCCAAAGGTGTGCTGCTCCATGGCCCGCCCGGGACCGGCAAGACATTGCTGGCGCGCGCAGTTGCGAACGAAAGCGCTGCCAAGTTCTTCCACATCGCCGGGCCGGAGATCATGGGCTCCGCCTATGGCGAGAGCGAGCGGCGTCTTCGGGAGGTCTTCGAGCAGGCGGCGGAGTCCGCGCCGTCGATCATCTTCATCGACGAGATCGACTCGATCGCGCCCAAGCGCAGCCAGGTGACCGGCGAAGCCGAGAAGCGGCTCGTTGCGCAGTTGCTAACCCTCCTTGACGGCATGGAGCCGCGGCAGAACACCGTCGTCATTGCCGCCACCAATCGGCCTGAAGCGATCGACGAGGCGCTTCGCCGCCCCGGCCGCTTCGACCGCGAGATCGTCGTCGGCGTTCCCGACGAGCCCGGCCGCCGTGAAATCCTTGGGATCCACACCCGCGGCATGCCCCTCTCCTCGGACGTAAATATCGACGATCTTGCCAGGCGCACCTACGGTTTCGTGGGCGCGGACGTTGCGGCCCTCACGCGCGAGGCTGCGCTGGAGGCGGTCCGACGGATCATGCCGCAGATCAACCTTGCCGAAGACACCATCCCGACCGAGGTGCTCGACAATCTCTCGGTCGAGCTTCGCGACTTCGAGAACGCGCTCAAGCGCGTGCAGCCGTCGGCGATGCGGGAAGTGATGGTTGAAGCACCGACGATCCGTTGGGATGACATCGGCGGTCTGGATGAGGCGAGCGGGCGGCTCCGTGAAGGCGTCGAGCTTCCGCTAAAGCATCCCGAAGCTTTCCGGCGGCTCGGCATTCGGCCCGCCAAGGGTTTCCTGCTCTACGGTCCGCCCGGCACCGGCAAGACGCTTCTCGCCAAAGCTGCCGCGCGTGAAAGCCAGGCGAATTTCATCGCGACCAAATCGTCCGACCTGCTCAGCAAATGGTATGGTGAGAGCGAGCAGCAGATCGCCCGGCTGTTCAGCCGGGCTCGCCAAGTCGCACCGACGATCATTTTTATCGATGAGCTCGACAGCCTCGTGCCCGCGCGCGGTGGCGGCCTTGGTGAGCCGCAGGTCACCGAGCGGGTGGTCAACACTATCCTGGCAGAAATGGATGGCCTCGAAGAGCTGCAAAACGTCGTCGTGATCGGCGCAACCAACCGCCCGACCTTGATCGATCCTGCGCTGCTTCGCCCCGGCCGATTCGACGAGCTAATTTATGTCGGCACGCCGGACACCGCTGGCCGTCGCCGGATCCTCGCAATCCACACTCGGCATATGCCGCTGGCCGACGACGTCGATCTCGAATCAATTGCCCGCCGTGCGGACCGCTTCACCGGTGCGGATCTCGAGGATCTGGTCCGGCGCGCGGGCCTGACTGCGCTCCGCCGGGGACTCGACACCGGGAAGGTGTCGAAAGAGGACTTCGAGGTAGCGCTCGGCGAGACCCGCGCTTCCGTCACGCCCGAGATGCTCGAGGAATATCAGCGCATTCAGGATACGTTGAAGAGCGAGGCTACCCGGCCGTTAGGGGGCATCGGCTTCGTTCTACCCGGCATGCTGCGGCCTAGGCCCGGGGGCAAGGAAGAGTAGCTTCAAAGCCTCTGACGCGCGGCCGCCGCCAGGCCAACCAGGAGCAGCGCGAAGGCGGCGAACGGCGCACTGTGGTTGAGGCCATAGAGGGTGATGCCGAGCGTCGGTGCGAGCACATAGCTGATGCCGTTGGCCGCCGTGATCACCCCGGCAACAGCGCCTTGCTCGGCGAGCGGCACCGCCAGCGACGCGCCCGCGGTGAAGCCGGGTCTGGTGAAGCCAAAGCCTAGCGATGCCATCGCGAATCCGATCGTGATGCCGTAAAGATCACGCGACGCCATAGTCCAGATAAGGCCTGTCGCAGCGATTAGCGCGCCCCACAGGATCAGCTTGCGCGGGCTTAAACGCAGCCGAGGAATCAAGCCCCATTGCGCAGCCAGGGTCGCGGCCGCGCCAGCCATCATCACGATCGAGATCGGCCCTTCAGAGCCTGACGGCGTCAGCTTCAGCCGGTCGATGACGAAAAAACCAAGGCAGGTCAGCGTCGCGGCTTGAGCGTGACCTGCAGTGATCCCTGCTAGGATCCAGCGCTTGATCCGCGGGTCGTTCCACTTGAGCCGCTTCGTCCGGTGCGGCGCCGTCGCCGCTACCACGCTCGCGCCGGTGGGAGTCGTCGCCAGGGAGGGGTAGCTCATTGCCGCTCCGTGCCCGAGCTTGCGGCCCGTCCGGTCATTGGGAAGCCAGAGAATGATGCAGGTCACCACCACCGATGCGATCAGCGCGAAGGCGAACAGCGGGCCCGCGAGACCAAGCACAGGTACGACGAACAGCGGGGCGACCGCCGGACCGATGATGGTGCCGAGACCGAATGAAGAGGAAAGTGCGGAAAGCGCTGCAACACGCCCGCCGCGCCGCGTCTTGGACGCGAGATAGGCCTGCGTCGCCGACGGAGTCGCGCAGCCGAAGCCGCCGTAGATCGACCTGAAGATCGCGAATAATGCGAACGTGAGCGCTCCGCCGATCCAGTGATTGAGGCCCGCAAAGAGTGCCAGTCCACACAACAGCATGGATATGATGAAGCCGCTTACCCCCATTACCGTAAGCGTCTTGCGACCGTGGCGGTCGCTCATATCTGCCCAGTAAGGCGCTAGCGCGACCCACAGCACCGCCGACCAGGTGTAAGCGATTGCCACATAAAAATCGTCGATGCCGATCTCGCGGCCGATCGCCGGCATCACTGATTGCAGCGCCGTATTGCCCGACGATGCGACGAGCATGGCCGAATAAAGCAGCAGAAAATGTGGAGTCGTCAGCGCCGTGGCGCCGACGCTGCGATTGCTTCCGATGGATGCCACGGCTGAAGGCTTAAAGGCGGTGTCACCGAAGCGAAACCTCTTCGTCGCATTAATAGCGCGTTTCGCAGATGAGGGTGCGGCGGGGTATAACTAAGGACGTTCCGCAGCTTGCCAATCGGCGAACCTTTTGCCAACGCTCGCACCTCCTGCCCCAGACGGAGCTCAAATGCCCATTTCCACAGCGCGCACGATGAAAGGCACACGTCGCCTCGAGCGAGGCCACGATCGCCGTTCGCCGAGCCCGCGTTGGCAATTCCTGCGCGGCTTTATCAAGAATCCGGTGATGGTCGGCTCGATCATCCCGTCCAGCCGCGTGCTGATCGAGAAGATGCTCGGCCCCGTCGATTGGGAAACCACGAAGCTGTTCGTCGAATATGGACCTGGCGTCGGCACCTTCACGAAACCGTTGCTCGAGAAGCTCGGCGAAGATGCGAAGTTGGTGACGATCGACACCAACCCTGAATTTACGCACTACCTTAAAGAGCAGTTCGACGACCCGCGCCTGATCGCCGTCACTGGCTCTGCCGCCGACGTGGAGAAGATCCTGGCCGATCGTAACCTCGGCTCGGCCGATTACGTCCTTTCAGGCCTGCCTTTCTCGACGCTCCCACCCGGTGTCGGCGACGCAATCGCCGAAGCCACGTCCAAAGTGATCCGCCCCGGTGGCGCTTTCCTGGTCTATCAGTTCAGCCCAAAGGTGCGCGATTTCATCGAGCCGCATTTCGAGCCGATCAAGCGCGGGTTCGAGTGGATCAACGTGCCGCCCGCGACGCTGTTCTGGGCTTATAAGGGCCAACCGAAGGATTAACGCTCCGCCCGGAAGTTCAGCCGGCGCGTGACCGTATAATCCATGATGTTCACTAGATAGTGGGATACGGCCCACTTGAAACGCCGCCACACGGTCGAGCGCCTCTTGTGAACGTAAGGTGATATCCACCGACTGTCCCGCAGTTCCCGCTCGACATACGAGCGCATCGCATCCGCAAACGCCGCGTCCTTGATGCGCAGCATGATCTCGCAATTCAGATAGAGGCTGCGATAATCGAAATTGGACGACCCGATGTGAACGACGTCGTCGACGATCGCGAGCTTCGTGTGCAGCTTGACCGGCTGATACTCGTACATCTCGACGTGCCGCCGCAACAGCCGGCTGTAGCTGTTGCGGGCCGCGGCGATGGTCGCATTGTTGTCGGACTTGGCGGCAGTGATTATCCTGGCCTTTCCGCGCATGCCGAGCCGTCCGATGCGCCGGATCATTCCGCCCGGCGGCGCGAAATAGGCGAAGATCATGTCCAGGCTGCGTCCCCGCCGGATGTCACGGCCAATGGTGCGCCACCAGCTGTTGCGCATGCTCATCGGGCCGGTGAACTTCCACTGCAGCGGTCCGCGCCATTCGCTATATTCGGAAACCATCCGGCGCAGCGACCGCAGCTTCGCATTCTTCCGCTTTGACCAGCGAAACAGAGATTCGAAATAGAGGCTGGCGGGGACGACCTTCGGCCCCTCGATCCTCAGCCAAAGATCGCGCCAGCGTTGCGGACCTTCGTCCGTGAGATAAGTCTCGTCGATGTTCGCGCCGCCGATGATCGCGATGCGGTCATCCGCGATTACCAGTTTCTGATGGTTGCGGAGCAGGTATGACCGGCCATAGGCAGAATTGAACACACAAAATTCGGCCCCATGATCGCCGAGGACCTTGAAGAAATCGGGTCGTGCCGCCGATCCGAAGCCGTCGATCAGGAGCTTCACGTCGACGCCGCGCTGCGCCGCCGTCACCAGCGCGTTTCGGACCTGTTCGCCTGCATCGTCGGGATTGAACATGTAAAAGAGCAGCTGCAGGCTCTGCTGCGCCTCCGCTATCAGCTCGAGGATGGCGGCGAGACGCTCCTCGCCGGTCTCGATCAGCTCTAGCCGGTTGCCGGCGATCTCCGCGCGGATGGTCCGGCTCGGCGCCAGCTCGGGAGCCTGATCGGGCATTGCTACGGTGTGACCCCGTGCGGTCGGCGCCGCAAGGCGGGTCGTGCTCGCTTGCTCGGTCTCAAGCATCCGCGGCAACCGGCGGAGCTTCGCGGCCAACCATCGCCATTTGCGCCGGCGCATAGCGATTGCCCTCAGCCTGAATATGCTGGGCGGCTTCGCGGATCTCGCGAAGATCCTCGTCGCTAAGGCGCAAGTCGGCCGCGCCGATATTTTCTTCGAGACGGTGGAGCTTCGTCGTGCCCGGGATGGGTACGATGTAGGGCCGCTGAGCGAGCAGCCACGCAAGCGCAACTTGCGCCGTAGTTGCGCCTTTCTGTTCGGCGATGCGTTTGAGAAGATTGACGAACGCGAGATTCTTCTCGATCGCGTCTGGCGAGAAACGGGGGCTCGTTTTGCGGAAGTCTCCCTCCCCAAGCTGGGTATCCTTGGTGATCGAGCCCGTCAGGAAGCCTCGGCCCAAGGGACTATAGGGGACGAAGCCGATGCCGAGTTCCTCGCAAGAGTCCAGGATGCCGTTGTGTTCGACGTCGCGCCACCACAGCGAATATTCGTTCTGGACCGCAGTGACCGGCAGCACGGCGTGCGCGCGGTGGAGGGTTTGAACGCCGGGTTCGGACATGCCGAAGTGAGCCACTTTCCCCTCGCCGATCAGATCGCGGACGGTACCGGCGACATCCTCGATCGGCACACTCGGATCGACGCGGTGCTGGTACAGTAGGTCGATCGTCGCAATGCCCAGCCGCCTCAGCGATCCTTCGACAGCGTGGCGGATACGCTCTGGCCGGCTGGTGATGTCGCGGTTCTCGCGCGTCTCGGGATCGATATCGAAGCCGAACTTCGTCGCGATCACGACGCGGTCGCGCACCGGCCGAAGCGCTTCGCCGACAACTTCTTCATTGTCGAAGGGCCCGTAAACCTCGGCAGTATCGAAAAAGGTCACGCCTAGATCGACGGCGTTCCGGATCAGCTTGATGCCCTCATCCTTGGACAGCGGCGTGCCGTAGCTCTGGCTGATGCCCATGCAGCCAAGGCCAATGGCCGAGACCTTGAGTCCGCTGCGGCCGAGTTCGCGAGTATGCATATTGGCTTCCTCCGGTCGCTGGCGGAACGATCAGTCCGCGCGATCGCTCCGTGGCTCTCACTTTCCTTGACTCTTGCGGAGCGGCCAAGCTATTGGCGCCGCTTTCCTGACATCCAATATTCCCTCCTTGGGAATGGCTTTGCGGAGCGATCAATGGCGCGCGTTACGGTTGAAGATTGCGTAGACAAGGTTTCGAACAGGTTCGATCTCGTCCTGTTTGCAGCACAACGCGCGCGCCAGATTTCGGGCGGCGCGGACCTCACGATCGATCGCGATCGCGACAAGAACCCGGTCGTTGCGCTCCGCGAGATTGCGGAAGAAACGGTCCGTCCCAAGGAACTCAACGAATCGATCATCACCAACCTGCAGAAGGTTCGGATCGACGAAGAGGACGAGACCGAAGAGCTGTCCTCGCTCAGTGAGGCCGCCGAGGCGCTGCGCCTTACGGCCGCTGCTCCGCCGCGTCCGACGCCGTCGGGCGGCGATTACGAATAAACGTCGCACGCGGCCTGTGCGGCGACGGGCGACCGTGATGCTTACCAAGGGCTAGATTGACCCTCGGGCCGGCGTTAGAGCTGGCCCATGGTTCCGTTTTCGTTCGCAGGCGAAACATTTTTCGCGACCGCTGACGGCGCGCTGTTCTGGCCCGAACAGCAGGCACTGCTAGTCGCCGACCTGCACCTGGAAAAGGCGAGCTGGTTTGCGCGCCTGGGGCAATTCCTCCCGCCTTACGATTCACATGCGACCCTGTCGGCGATCGCTAAGGCCGTCTACGAGACCCGCGCAACGCGCCTCTTCTGCCTTGGCGACAGTTTCCATGACCGCTTCGGCTGTGACCGTCTTCCCGCGAACGCGCGCGACCTGCTCCAGTCGCTGACCGCGCGCGTCGACTGGACCTGGATCGTCGGCAATCATGACCCCGGCTTCGCCGATGATTGCGGCGGCAAGCTCGAACAGGAAGTCGAGATCGCCGGGGTCATCCTCCGCCACGAGGCGGTTCGAGACGATCCCCGCCCGGAAATGTCCGGTCACTATCATCCGAAGCTCAGGCTACAGCTCAAGGGACGCCACGTGTCGCGCCGCTGCTTCGTCGTCTCATCGACGAAGATCATCCTGCCCGCGTTCGGGTCACTCACCGGCGGCCTCGATGCCCATCATCCCGAGATCATGAGCAGCGTCGGCGCCAATGCCGCAGCGCTCGTTCCAGTCTCGGACCGGCTGCTGCGCTTTCCGCTGGCGGCCTAGTCCGCGGACTTCACCTCGATGGCGATCGCTCCGGTTGGCGAGAGCAGCATCCGCGCCAGCGCCTCACGCCGTTTGCCGAACGTCGCTGCTTGTAGTTCATTGCGCGCGGCGTGGCGGTCGAACTTGAACCCTTCCGCGTCGGCCGCATCCTTCAGCCGGTCGAGATGTTCGTCGAGATTGGCGATGCCCTCTTCCGGATCGAACCGCATTGTCTCTTCAATATCCCGCATGGCGTCCTTTCATCGTCGGCCCGCAGACAAAGCACAAGTCCCCGCAATTGCGCAGGGATGCCGCTGTTCCTAAGCATCGGATTATGACAATCAAAGCCACGCTATTGCTCGCCGCCGCATCCATGCTGATCTCCACCGCAGCTACCGCACAGCGGATTGATCCCAAGGTACAGGCGCGCATCGATCGCATCCTGAGGGCCACTCCGCTGATCGATGGGCATAACGACATCGCCGAGCAGCTGGCCGAGAATTACAAGCGCGACATCGAAGGTCTCGCCAGCGGCACCAACCAGCGCCAGCCGCACCCGTTGATGACCGACATGGCGCGCCTCCGTCAGGGTCGCGTGGGCGGGCAGTTCTGGTCGGTCTACATCGACGGTACGATCACCGGCGACGCTGCCCTCCGTGAAACGATCGAGCAGATCGATATCGTCGATCGCATGATCAGAGCCTATCCGAACGATCTCGGGCGCGCATCCAGCGCCGATGACATCGTTCGCATCCACAAGAGCGGCAAGGTGGCCTCGCTGATCGGGATCGAGGGCGGACGGCAGATCGGGGGATCACTGGCTGCGCTGCGGCAGTTCTACCGGCTCGGCGCGCGTTACATGACGCTCACGCACAATCAGACCACCGAATGGGCGGACAGCGCGACTGACGAGCCAAAGTATGGCGGCCTCAGCCCGTTCGGCGTGCAGGTCGTGCACGAGATGAACCGGCTCGGCATGCTGGTCGACCTCAGCCACGTGTCGCCGGACACGATGAAGGATGCAATCGAGGCCAGTCGGGCGCCGGTGATCTTTTCTCACTCGTCCGCTGGCGGGCTCGTCAGCCACCCGCGCAACGTGCCCGATGATATTCTCCGTCTCCTGCCCGCCAACGGCGGCGTCGTGATGGTCAACTTCGTGCCCGGCTTCATCTCCGATGCAGCGTGGAAGTGGGGCGCGGATCGCAGCGCGGAGGAAGCGCGGCTGAAGGCGATCCACCGCGCCAGCAAGGCCGAGGTCGAAGCCGGCGTGAAGACCTGGGAAGCCGCGCATCCGCAGCCGGCGGTCACCGTCGCGACCGTCGCCGATCACATCGAGCATGTCGCGAAGATCGCCGGGTACGACCATGTCGGGATTGGCGGTGACATGGATGGCATCGACGCCACTCCGTCTGACCTGACGGGCGTTCAGGATTATCCGAACCTGTTCGCCGAGCTGATCCGCCGCGGCTGGAGCGACGAGAACCTGTCGAAGCTCGCCGGAGGCAACGTGCTCCGCGTGTTGCGCCGGGCCGAAGCGGTCGCGGCATCGATGAAGAACGAGCCGGCGGCGATGTCCGAGGTCGACAGGGCGAAATGAGCGAAGCTCCTCTTCGCGCTGCCATCATCCCGGTGACGCCGTTGCAGCAGAATTGCACGTTGCTGTGGTGCACAAAGACGATGCGCGGCGCGTTCGTCGATCCCGGAGGCGATCTCCCTCGGCTCAAGGCGGGCGCGCAGCAGGCCGGGGTGACGATCGAGAAGATCCTGCTCACCCACGGCCACATCGATCATTGCGGCGGTGCCGGCATCTTCGCCGAAGAGCTTGGCGTCCAGATCGAAGGCCCGCACGAGGAGGACCGCTTCTGGATCGACCGCCTCGCCGAGGACGGCGCCAAATACGGCATTGCCGGCAGGTCCTTCGAGCCGGCCCGCTGGCTGAAGGATGGCCATCAGGTCACCGTCGGCGAGCTCACGTTCGACGTCCGCCACTGTCCGGGACACACGCCCGGGCACATCGTCTTCCACCATCCCGAATCCAATTTCGCGCTTGTAGGCGACGTACTCTTCCGCGGCTCCGTCGGCCGCTGGGACTTCGAGCGGGGCGATCAGCAACAGCTGATCCAGTCAATTACCGAGCGGCTTTGGCCGATGGGCGAAGACACAGCGTTTGTTCCCGGCCACGGCCCGATGTCCACCTTCGGCCACGAGCGCGCGACGAACCCTTTTGTCGGGGACCGGGTGTTGGCGGTCTAACGTCAATAAAGTCACGGTGAGCGGCTGGCTGGCAGTCGCAATCCTACTTTGGAGGCTTGTCGCGGCCGTTCAAATCCGGCTGGCATTCTCATCAGCTGTGCACAGGGTAACCCCTATAGCGCGAGCCCCTGGCGGGAGGCATCCGTCGGTAGGGTCGCAATAGTCAAAGCATCCCGGAGCACGATCATGCATCGAACTGCTAAAGGGGAGAAGGAAACCGAAACTTGGTCATTCCGGCGTCCTAAGGTCAATGCGGCTTTGTAAAGGATGTGGCGCAAAGGGGAACTTGCATCGCTTCAGCGGCGGGCTGCGCGAAGTTGGAATGGATTAGCAGTCCGCGTTGCTCTGGCGTGTCTTTTGATTGCGGTAGCTTTCTCGCTGCTGTGGTTCGATCGAGATGGCCTTCGCGACAACATCGACGGTCACCTCAGTTTCGCGGACGTCGTCTATTTCACGATGATCACCGTTTCGACCGTCGGTTATGGCGACATCGTGCCAGTGAGCGAGCGGGCGCGCTTGATCGACGCCTTCCTCATAACGCCGATCCGGATTTTCCTATGGCTCATCTTCCTCGGAACGGCCGCGGAATTTCTGATCAAGCACAGGTGGGAGAATTGGCGCATGCGGCAAATCCAACGAACCTTGCACGATCATGTGGTGCTCGCGGGTTTCGGCCGCAGTGGCCAAAAGGTTCTTGAAGAACTGATCGCCGCGGGCACCGATGTCGCCGACGTAGTTGTCATCGACTCCGATGCAGAAAGGATCGAGCTTGCGAAGGCGGCGGGCGTCGCCACCATCCGCGGCGATACGACGCGAGATGAGGTGCAAAAGGCCGTACATCTGGAGCGCGCCCGCAGCCTGATCGTCAGTTGCGGCCGCGACGATACGTCAATCCTGACGGTGCTGACCGCTCGCCACCTGGCGCCCAGCGTGCGTATTGCGGTGGCGATCCGCAATTCCGACAACGAAGCCGTTGCGCATCAGGCGGGCGCCAACGTCGTGGTCAACCCCGTCAGCTTCACCGGGCTTCTCCTCGCAAGCACGAGTCACGGCGAGCATATTGCCGATTATCTCACGGATCTGGCGACGACCGAAGGCCGAATGAGGCTGCGCGAGCGCAAAGTGACCGAAGGTGAAGTCGGCCAATTGCTGAAGGACATAAGCGGTGGTCGAGTGCTGCGGCTTTACCGCGGCAAGGACGTTCTTTGTTCCGACGACGGAGAGCAGCCGCGGATCGAGGCTGGCGACACGATCGTCGAGATCGTTCGGTCGTAGCGCATGTGAGGAGAACCTGGCTGTGCTGCGCGACCGCCCTGACGTTCGGGCACTGTCCCCTTTCGGTCGAGATCAGGTGCTCGCCTAATGTCGGCTTTGGGTGGAAAAATCAGTTCATGGAGCGGTGCCTTCGGCTCATTGCGACATGCAATAAGGCGCAATGCGGAGGTGACTGTTGCCAGTGAGCGTCGCATCGGGTCAGTCGCAGGATTTGCTGTCTTAGACGGCGCTGCTGAGCGCAAAACTCAAGGCGATTGCGGAGGTCAGGACAGCCTTAGAATTCTGCTCATCACTGCGACGATCGGGAACAATTTGCCACGGCCCTTGAGTCCGCAATGGGAAGGACATTCGCTCGGCTAGAACTAGCTTTGGCACCGAAACTGCCCGTCTCCTCTAGAGCGCTAGTCACGGATGCTGAGGCGCGGCGTTCGCCTAGACGAGCCGGAATATTCCTTGCGTCTCCTCCAGCACGGACAATTCCCCATTCCGTATCGAGAAGTGACATCCGAGCACGACCAGAGATCCCTTCTGCTCGCGCTCGGCCACAAATGGGAATGTCCGCAGGTTTGCCATGCTCTGCCGGATTGATGCTTCTTCGAGGAGCCGATGCGCTTCGGGACTCCCGCCATGCGCTTCCGCAATCGTTCGAGCACTCTCGTCGATCTGGCTTATCCAGCGGCCGATGAAGCCGCCTTCCCCGGCTCGAGCTTCACGGAATCGGCCTGACAGGGCGGCTGAAATGCCGCCGCAATGCTCATGACCCATCACCACGATCTCGGGGACATCAAGCTGGTTCACAGCATATTCGATTGCTGCCGACACTCCGTCGACCGCGCCGTCCGGTTCGAAACGCGGCACAAGATTGGCGACATTCCGGACGACAAAGATGTCACCCGGGTCTGCGTCGAATATGGTCGCCGGATCGGCTCGACTGTCGCAGCACGCGATAATGACCGCACGGGGCGACTGGCCCTCCACAAGTTCTTCCCATTGTTTCTGGGTCTCGCTGGACTGACTAGTCCGGAAGCGCCGATAGCCATCGACCAGGTTCCCAAAACCGCGCACCTCTTGTCCTCCGTCTTCGCAGCCGGTGAGCTGACGCGGGCGGCGCGTCACAGGCTCGAAAGCCGTGGTACCGCATCTCGTGTGCACGCGGGCTCGGGTGTTCTACTGGCCAGCGGGGATCGGTCGTCTAGCGGTTCAAGAGCTACTGCTCTTTTCCTGTTTACCTCTCAGAAGGTTCATTCTTCGGCGCGCTCTGCGCGATCGATCCATCGCCGCGGCGAGTGAGCGACGAAGCCATTGTGCAAATGTTCTCGAGATATGCGGAGCAGGTCGGCGCTATACTTTCGGAACAGCTCGTAAGCGCAGCCTGCTGCGATCGGAGCCGCCGCCTGAGCAGCGAGCTGCTCGGGCCGGCGGCTACTAAGGACCAGAATACCTAGCGGTCTGCTTGGACTGCGGATGTTAGCTTTGGCTGGAATGCGGGCAGTCGTGCTATGTCTAGAGGCCGCCCTCATCGTCCGACGGCTTCCGTGACCTGGCTATATCAGCGCCGCGCTTGGCGCAGAGCTCTGCCGCTTCGAGACGCGTGGCCGCACATGCATCTTGAGCATGAGTCTGTTTGAGAGCAGCGATCCTCTCTGCCAGCTCATCAAATAGCGCAGCGAGTTCATGAAACTGAGCAGCCATCGGCAATTCCTACGCGACCTGCCGCCGCGTAGCATTCCGGCCATGTGGCTATGTTACAAAGTGCGACACATTCTATCGATCGAACGACAGTTGATCATTCACGAAGAACGTCTCGTATCTCGTCCAGAATCTTCTGAAGCTCATCATACGAGTCCCGCTGCCCACGCTCCGCGGAAGATAGCCCAACCCGGATGCTCGCTTCCAGTGCAGCGATACACTCATCGACAGCGGCCCGATGATCAGGCTCGTCCGAACGCATGCGACGTACCCCTGGAAACGCATACGCTCGTCGCGTCGGAACTACAACTTACAACAACGTATATCAATATCCGTCGGGCACGCCGCCGAGTCTCGAGCGGGAAAACGGTAGCTCGGGGGGTCAGTGAAATCGCTGATGGTCGTGGGCGCGCAGGGCTGCATTGTACGTGCGCTCTGGAGGACTCCCGATGGTTGCAACGACGTCTCACAACCGCAGGTATCTGATCGCCGGTTCGGCCTTCATTGCCATTGCCGTGAGCGCTTACGGACTCGCGCGCTTCTATCCGGCGCTCGGTCCGATCGCGGGCACCGTCACTCCACAGCTGTACGTCGATTCACTGCCCGGCGCGCAGATACCGGCGCAGGGCCGTTACGTCCTCGTCGACGCCGCATCCGCGCGGCTGTACATGATTGAGGACGGCCGCGTCCGCGATTCGATGCGGGTGATCGTGGGAAAGCCCGAAACACCGACGCCGGCGCTGAAGAGCGTCATCAACTACGAAACGCTGAACCCCTATTGGCACGTGACTGCCGATATGGCGAAGACGATTATTGCTCCGCGGGTGCTCAAGGACGGCAACGCCTATCTGCTCGACCACGGCTATGAGGTCATGTCCGGCTGGTCGCCGGATGCGCGCGTGCTTCCGCCCGACAGCGTCGACTGGAAAGCGGTCGCCGCCGGAAATGCAGAGGTTTATGTCCGGCAGCGGCCGGGCCCCGCCAATTCGCTGGGCCATTTCAAGTTCGACCTACCGGACAGCGACGGAATCTATCTGCACGATACGCCGAAGAAGGAATTGTTCGCCCAGGAAGAGCGCAACCTCAGCCATGGCTGCGTTCGCTTGCAGGACGCGCAGAGGCTGGCGCGGTGGCTACTCGGCAAGGAGCCACCTGCCGCATCGGCCCCCGAGGAGAACATCCTGCTCCCGGTTCCTGTGCCGATTACCATCAGCTACCTGGACGCCCGCAGCCAGATGCAGCTCGCAGCGCTGCAATAGCCGCGCGCGACGGCGCGAGGCACGCTTGCGCTCTCGCCGCTTTTCGCTATAGGAGCCGCGGTTCGCGACGATCCCACCGCCGCCGCGGGTTCCTGACCCGCCGAGATGAGGCGGAGATCGTCGCAATTTTTATTGAACTCATGGCTTTAAAGGTGCCGCAATGGCTGTCCCGAAGAGAAAAACATCGCCGTCCAAGCGGAACATGCGCCGCAGCCACCATGCGCTGAAGGCCACCACGTTCCAGGAATGCCCGAACTGCGGCGAATTGAAGCTGCCGCACAATCTGTGCTCGGCTTGCGGTCATTATAACGGCCGCGAAATCGTCCCGACCGAGGCTTAAGCCCAAGGCTGCCCTCATGACGGGGGGCTCACGCATCGCCATTGACGCAATGGGCGGCGACAACGGCCCAACGGCGATGATTTCCGGCGCGTCGAAGGCGCTCAAGCGAGATTCATCGCTTGAGTTCGTGATCTATGGCGACGAGCGCCAGGTGCAGTCAGAGATAGACCGGCATGCGAACCTGCGCGGCAAGATAACGGTCGTCCATTCGCCCGAAGAGATCGCCGGCAGCGAGAAGCCGAGCCAGGCGATCCGGCGCGCGCGCACCACGTCGATGGGCATGGCGATCAACGCGGTGAAGGAAGGCAAGGCTGACGCTGCCGTATCCGGCGGCAATACCGGTGCGCTGATGGCGATGTCGAAACTAGCGCTTCGGACAATGCCCGGCATCGACCGTCCGGCGCTGGCAGCATTGCTTCCGAGCCTCGGCGAAACGGACTGCGTCATGCTCGACCTTGGCGCAAACACCGAATGCGATGCGCAGAACCTCGTCCAGTTCGCGGTCATGGGCTCGGCCTATGCGCGGACCGTTCTCAGCATCTCCAAGCCGCGCGTGAAGCTGCTCAACATCGGCACCGAAGAACTGAAGGGCACCGACGAGCTCAAGGCCGCCGCCGGTCTGCTTCGCGAGGCCGACTATCTCCCGTTCAGGTTCGATGGCTTCATCGAGGGCGATCAACTGTCCCGCGGCCATGTCGACGTCGTCGTCACCGACGGCTTCTCCGGAAATATCGCGCTCAAGACTGCCGAGGGCACTGCCCGCTTCGTGACCGATCTGTTGCGCAGGGCTTTCAAAAGCTCGCTACGCTCCAAGGCCGGGTTCGCGCTGTCGCAACCCGCGCTGAACCTGCTCAAGGTCCATCTGGATCCAAACAACCATAATGGCGCGGTCTTCCTCGGCCTAAACGGCATTGTCGTGAAGAGCCACGGTGGCGCCAACCCAAAGGGCGTTGCCAATGCAATCGGCGTCGCCTGCGGGATGGTTCGCAACGACATCATCCGGAAGATCGGCGACGACCTCGACAACTTCCGCGCCCACGCTTTCGCCAATGAGGCTGCCCAGTGAATTTTCGCTCCGTTGTTCTGGGTGTCGGTAGCGCACTTCCCAAGCGTAGAGTCACCAACGAAGAACTAGCGCAGACCGTCGACACGACAGACCAATGGATCGTCGAGCGCACGGGCATCCGCAGCCGCTACGTCGCCGGGGAGGGTGAAACGACCTCCAGCCTTGCGACCGAGGCTGCGCGCCGCGCGCTCGAACATGCTGGCGTGGAGACCTCTGACATCGAGTTGATCGTCCTTGCAACCGCGACGCCGGATCAGACTTTCCCATCATCCGCCACCAAGGTTCAGGCGGCGCTTGGCATCAATGACTGCATCGCTTTCGATGTCCACGCTGTGTGCACGGGCTTTCTCTACGCACTGTCGGTGGCCGACTCGATGCTCCGCTCCGGAAACGCGAAGAAGGCGCTGGTGATCGGCGCCGAGACATTCAGCCGGCTCCTTGACTGGGAGGATCGAACCACCTGCGTGCTGTTCGGTGACGGCGCCGGCGCGCTGGTCCTCAGCGCCGAGCAAACCGACAGCGGCATCCTGGCCACCAAACTGCATGCCGATGGGCGCCACAACGACCTTCTCTTCGTGGACGGCGGACCGTCGACGACCGGCACCGTCGGCAAGCTCCGGATGAAGGGCCGCGAAGTTTTTCGGCACGCGGTAGTCAACCTCGCCGACGTTCTCAATGAAGTGCTCGCTGCGTCGGGCCTCACTTCGGCGGATGTCGATTGGGTCGTTCCGCACCAGGCGAACGCTCGCATCCTCGACGCGACGGCGCGCAAGCTCGGCTTGCCCCGAGAGAAGGTCGTCGTGACCGTCGACGAGCATGCGAACACGTCTGCGGCGTCTGTACCTCTTGCGTTCGACAAGGCCGTGAAGGATGGGCGAATCCAACGCGGGGACATTGTTGTTCTCGAAGCGATGGGTGGTGGCTTTACATGGGGCGCTGCAGCGCTCAGGTATTGAAAAGTTTAGGCATTTCGCCGATTGTCGAATTGCCGACCTTAGTTGATATTGTTACGACAGTGAATCGACGTGGGGGCGCGTCGGACAAAAAGGGCGGGAGAGGATTTATGGCCGATCTAGGCATCGCGCGGATCAATAACGAAGCAGATTCGGGGAACACTCTGACGCGCGCCGATCTGGCCGATGTCGTTCATCGCAAGCTCGGGCTTTCGCGCGCCGAAAGCGCTGGCGTCGTGGAACGCGTGCTTCATCACATGTGCCATTCGCTTGCCGACGGCGCCAATGTGAAGATCTCCGGCTTCGGCACATTCATTCTGCGCGACAAGGGCGAGCGTATCGGGCGCAACCCGAAGACGGGCGTCGAAGTGCCGATTGCGCCGCGGCGGGTCATGACCTTTCGCGCCAGCCAGATCATGCGCGACCGGATCTCGAAGTAAGGCTGCGGGGTGGCGACGGTAGAGAAATCGCCCGACGCCCTGAAGACTATCGGCGAACTGTCCCAGGAGCTGGGCGTCGCCCAGCACATCCTGCGCTATTGGGAAACCAAGTTCCCGCAGCTGCGGCCCATGCAGCGCGCCGGAAATCGCCGCTATTACCGCCCCGCCGACGTCGATTTGGCGAGGCGCATCAACCGCTTGCTCAATGAAGAAGGCTACACCGTCCGCGGCGTTCAGAAGTTGTTGCGGGAGCGTGGCGTGCAGAGCGACAGACCGGCAGGCGCGATTCCGATCCCTCCGCGAGAACCGGATGCGTACGATCAGCCGGAGACGCTCAGGCAGCCGGAGAGCGAAACCTGGCCACCAATGGCCGAAGTGTTGCGTCGCGAAGAACCAGTCGGCGTCGACGTGTTCCGGCTGATTGCACTTCGTAACCGGCTGGCGGACGCGCTCGGCGATTAATCGAGGTCGCGTGGCAGCATCAGCTCCGCCACTCTGCCGCTTCCCTCGTCCACATCCTTCCAAGTGTTCGCCTGTAGCTCCAGGACCGCGAGTGCGGCTGTCGGAAATTTCTCCTGCACGCGCCGTCGCAAATGATGGTCGTCGTCGCGAGTCAGGCTCACCACGAGCCGTTCCAGCCCCGGATTGTGCCCGACGATCAACGCCGCCACGGCTGATTCAGGCAGATCCCGCACGAGACCTAGCAAGGTCGAGGCCAAGGCCATGTAGATCCGGCCGTCGAAGCGCAGCTCGAACGCGAACTCACCATAACCTTCCTGCATGCCGTCCAGCGTTTGGCGCACTCGGGCGGCCGGGCTCGCAAGCGCGAGATCGAAGGTCATCTTCCGGTGCTTTAGCTCACGCCCGATGCGCAGCGCCGCTTTCCAGCCGCGCTCGTTGAGCGGGCGATCAAAATCGTCGGCGTTGGGCTCTGCCCAGCTCGATTTCGCATGACGGAGGACCGTCAGTCGTTTCATCGCACCAGTTCTGCGGGCCGCGCGAGTGCGCCGCGCGCCAGCCTCTCTTCGACCCGCGAAATCGCCACATCGAGCGGGACGCGGTTGATCGCGACGCCCGGTGGGAAAGCCGACAGCAACCGCGACGGCATCGCGGCAGACAGGATGACGAACACCCCGCAATCGCCCTGCCGCCGGATCAGCCGCCCAAAGGCCTGGGCAAGCCGGGCCCGAACGACGCGATCGTCATAGGAACTGCCGCCGCCAGCCATTCGTCGCGCAGCGTGAAGCACCGTCGGCCGAGGCCACGGCACGCGCTCCATGACGACCAGCCGCAACGACTCGCCCGGCACGTCCACGCCGTCGCGCAATGCGTCGGTTCCAAGCAGCGAAGCGCGTGGATCATCGCGGAAGATGTCCACAAGGGTTCCCGCATCGATGGGGTCGACGTGCTGAGCGAGCAGCGGCAGCCCTGCGCGCGCCAGCCGATCGGCGATCCTCGCATGGACTGCCTTCAGCCGCTGAATGGCCGTGAACAGGCCGAGCGTCCCGCCTCCCGCCGCCTCGATCAGGCGGGCATACGCTCCCGATAATGCAGCAATGTCGCCCTGCTTCACGTCGGTGACGATCAGCACCTCCGAGCAGCCGGCATAATCGAACGGACTTTCCGCTTCGAAATGCCCGGTCGCGGAGGCCACGTGCACGGCGCCGGTCCGCGCCTCCGCTGCCGCCCAGCCTTCGCCGCCGCGCAGCGTTGCCGAAGTGACCAGCACGCCGTCCGCCGGCCCGAGCACGGACCGAGCGAGCGGCTTGGTCGGGTCAAGCCAGCGGCGGTGGATTGCGACGTCGTATTCCCGCCCATCGACGCGATCGACGGCAAGCCAGTCGACGAACTCGGGATCGGCCTCGCCGCCGATGCGGGCCAATAGAGCGATCCAGGCCGAGATGAGCTCGCGGCGCCACGAAAGGCCGTTGATCGCGCCTTCGACCCGCGCCCGCGCCTGTGAGTCGAGCCAGTCAGGGGCGTCCTCGAGGACGGCCTCGAGCCGACGTGACAGCGCGGCGAGTGGCTTCTGCAGGCTCTCAAGAATTTCCGCAGCCGCGGCAGCAGCCGACACCAGAGCACCGTCGGGCTCGGCAAGCTCCGTCTCAAGCCCGTATCCCGTTTCCTGCGCCTTGGCCCGCGCATAGGCGGTGCCGCGCACCTCTGACAGCAACGCCTCGATCGGCCCGAACGGCGCGCCTTCGACCAGCCGCTGAAGCCAACCGTCGGAGGGCAGCGCCTTCGCCGCGTTGACTGCCGCTTCCAGCGCAATTGCACCTTCCTCGTCGTAAGACGCGACGTCCATCAGCCGCGCCGCCAACCCGCGCCGGCGCCCGCGAGAACGTCCTTCCGGCCCGACGATCCAGCGCCTGAACTCGATTGCCTCCTGCCCGCCGAATGCAATCGCGAAGGTCGAATCCGCAGCTTCGAACAGGTGGTGACCCTCGTCGAACAGGATTCGCCCCGGAGCATCCTCCCGCGCTCGCGCAGCATTGACCATGACCAGCGCATGGTTTGCGATGACGAGATCGGCATCGCGGCTCGCCCGCTCCGCGCGCTCAATGAAGCAGCGGCGGTAATGCGGGCATCCGGCATAGACGCACTCGCCTCGACGATCGGTCAGCGCGGTCGCGCCTGCTCTCCTGAACAGGCTCGGCAGCCACCCCGGCAGGTCGCCCCCGACCATGTCGCCGTCCTTGCTGTAGGCAGCCCACCTCCCGACCAACTGCGCCAGCACCGCGGCCCGGCCAGTGAAGGCGCCCTGGAGCGCGTCTTCCAGGTTGAGCAAGCAGAGATAGTTTTCGCGGCCCTTGCGGACGACGATGCGCCGGGCGCGCTCGTCCGGATCGGCGAACAGCTTCGGCCCCTCTGCATCGAGCTGCCGCTGCAGCGCCTTGGTGAAGGTGGAGACCCAAACGGTGCCGCCCGACTGCTCCGCCCACAATGTCGCGGGCGCGAGGTAGGCTAGCGTCTTGCCGATGCCCGTCCCGGCCTCCGCGAGCAACAGGTTGGGCGCATCCTTCATCTGCTTGGCGGCAAAAACGCCGGTCACCGCCTCGGCCATTGCGCGCTGGCCCTCGCGAGCTTCCACCTGACCGGTCAACCGATCGAGCTTCTCGCGCGCCTCATCGGGCCGCAGGCTGACCGGCCTCGGCGGAGTGCGCTCAGCCGTTTCTTCCCACTGCTCCAGTCGCGAGAAGAGCATGCGCTCGCCCCGCTCCGGTCGTTCAAGCCGTGCGCCGACGAGCGGCGCCCATGACCAGCCCAGCCGATACAGCGTCGCGTTCGACGTCCACGCGCCCTCGCGCTCACGCCAATTTGGATCCGCGATTGTGTCGAGCAGCCGTTCGGCAATCTTTCGCAGCGCGCCCGCCGCCTCCGCTTCACTCGCCGGAGGTTCCAAGCCGAGCGCGCGGCTCAATCCTGCTGCTGTCGGAACAGCAAACCGTGCCGGATGAATGAAGGCGAATAGTTCCAGAAGGTCGAGCCCGCTCAGGTCCGGATAGCCGAGGCGCTGTCCGACCAGCGGCGCGTTCAGGATGATGTGCGGGGTCTCGGCGGCGCGCGCGATCGCCTCGCCTCGGCTCGCCTCCCGTACCTCGCCATCGCCGCTCGCCAGCCAGATGCCGGCATGAGTCGCATGCAGCGCAGGGATCGGGAAGCGGTCCATCGCAAACATCTTAAGCGACTGAGAACGGAAGTGGAACGCCGTTTATCGGCTAAGAGCCTCGATCAGCAGCTTTTTCACTCGAGCCACCAGCTCAGGCGTGCGATGGCCGAGAACGCCTCGCGCCTGCTTCGGAAGGTGTTCGATCGGATCGCCGTTGGCGCCAAACACATAATGCTCGAACAACTGCCGCCATGCGGCGAGCTCCTTTGGCGGCAGGTTCTTCATGGTGACGATCGAGTGGTAGAGCGCATTGAGCGGCGTCAGCAGCGGCGGCTCGGCATCCCGCCACCAGAAGTTGATCATCGCGCCGATCTCGTCGAGCGACGAAACGGCATGCCACCAGAGGCTCGGGATGTAGAGCGCGTCGCCCGGCCCGAGCTCGGCCGTCTGCGACGCGTCAAGCGCCTCAGGGAAACGTGGGTGCGTGTCGAAATCGGGATCGTCCAGGTCGACGAGGCTGATCGGTTGCCCCGCGAGGGTGAAGTCAAGCGGGCCGACATAGAGATTGGCGATCTGCTCGGTCGGGAAGAGGGTGAACCGCCGCCGCCCGGCGACTACACATGCGAGGTTCTGCGGCAGGTCCCAATGCGCGGCAGTCCGCGTCCGATTGCCCAACCACAGCGAAACGAGCGTCGCCCGTTCCATATCGAGCATAGGGACCGGAACAGTTGGCAGTAGCGCCGGCAAATGCCGCCGGACCGGAATGCCGCCCGCATACATCGAATAGGGCCGCTGCTGCCCCTTCTGGCGGAACAACAGGCCGAGCAACTGGTCGACGTTCGCCAGCCGCCGCTCATGATTGAAGCCGCTGAAATCTTCCGTGTAGCCGAACCGCCCTTCGATCTCGGGGGCACCGAACCACGCCTCAAACGGCTCATCGGCCGCCGCGCAGCGCAAGTAGGCGGCGAGCGCCTCGTCTCCCTGCTTCGCGGCTCGGACGATTGGCCAGTCCGCAACCAGGTCCCGCATTACAGCTGGCTGGCCCTTCGGCACGATATCGCGCTCGAAGCGCTCCCGCTGCATCGGCTCATATTCCGCGATCGGCCGCATGGGCTTGCGCTAGCAGTGCTGCCGCCCCTCCGCTAGGAGACGGCCGCCCATGAACGACGCCCCCGACATTCGTAGCGCCGCGCTCACGTCCAAAGCCTGGCCATATGAGGAAGCGCGCAAGCTTCTGAAGCGTTGGCCTGAGGGCAAGCCCGCGGGCGATCCGGTCATCTTCGAGACCGGTTACGGACCGTCCGGCCTGCCGCACATCGGCACGTTCAATGAAGTGGCGCGCACGACTTTCGTGCGCCGGGCCTATGAAGAGCTGACGGGCAATCCCACGCGCCTGATCGCTTTCAGCGACGACATGGATGGGCTGCGTAAGGTCCCAGACAACGTCCCCAATCACGAGATGCTCGCCGAGTACCTCGGTAAGCCGCTGACGCAGATCCCCGACCCGTTCGGCGAGTACGCAAGCTTCGCGCACCACAACAATGCGATGTTGCGCCATTTCCTCGACCGGTTCGGCTTCGACTACGAATTTCTGTCGGCGACCGATTGCTACACGTCCGGCCGCTTCGATCCGATCATCCGCAAGGTGCTTCACGCCTGGGACGGCATCATGGGCGTGATGCTCCCCACGCTGCGCGAGGACCGCCGCAAGACCTACTCGCCCATTCTTCCCATCTCACCGACGACGGGCCGTGTGCTTCAAGTGCCGGTGGAAGTCGTGGACGCGGAAGCGGGGCTCATCGCGTTCGATGACGAAGACCGAAGCCGGGTCCGGCAATCGGCATTCAGTGGCGCGGCAAAGCTGCAGTGGAAGGTCGATTGGGCCGCCCGATGGGTGGCGCTCGACGTCGACTACGAAATGGCCGGCAAGGACCTCATCGACAGCGTGACGCAATCGGCCAAGATCGCGCGTATCCTTGGCGCTCGCCCGCCCGAGGGATTCAACTATGAGATGTTCCTCGACGAAAAGGGCGAGAAGATCTCCAAGTCGAAGGGCAACGGCCTCAGTCTTGAGGAGTGGCTCCGCTACGGCAGTGAGCCCAGCCTTGCCTTTTATATCTACCGCGAGCCGAGGAAGGCGAAGAGCCTGCACATCGGTGTCATCCCGCGCGCGGTCGACGACTATTGGCAGTTCCGCGGCAACTACCCGAACCAGCCGGTCGATCAGATGCTCGGTAACCCCGTTCACCACATCCATGGCGGTGACGTCCCGACCCGCGCACTGCCGGTTACTTATGGCCTGCTGCTCAACCTGGCGAGCCTGCCCGGCCTGGGCGACAAAGAAACGGCCTGGAAGTTCGTGCAGCGCTACGCACCCGGCACCTCGCCGGAGACCGACCCGGAGCTAGACGAGTTGATCGGTCTCGCCGTCAACTACGCCCGCGACTTCGTCCTCCCAGAGCTACGGCGCCGTGGCCCCACCGAGATCGAAGCCGAAGCCCTTCGCGATCTCGACAACGAGCTCGCGAGGCTGCCTGCGGACGCGGATGGCGAAGTCATTCAGAACGCCGTTTTCGAAGTCGGCAAGCGGCACCCGTTCGAGAGCCTGCGCATCTGGTTCCAGGCGCTTTACGAGACGCTTCTCGGCTCCAGCCAGGGGCCGCGCATGGGCAGCTTCATCGCACTCTACGGGATCGACAACAGCCGCCGCCTCATCGCCGAAGCGCTCGCTCAGGCGTAGCGTGAGGTGAAGACGAAGCCGATCATGGATACCGCCGCCAGCCTGCTGGGCGTCGCACTGCTGATCGTCACCGCCGTTCACATCACCGGCAATGCGTCGAAAAGTATCGCCGACGAATTATCGTTTGCGGCGGCCATGTTCTTCCTCTGCAGCTGCCTAGTCTCGCATCGGGGTTACACCAAGGAGAGAGAACGACTTGAACGGATCGCCGACGTTCTGTTCGATTTCGGCATCCTCACGTTACTGGCAGGCGTCCTCAGCTTCTGGTTCTGACGCCGGACTAGGGCGCAAACACCGCCGGCCGCCCGAGAAGCGACATCGATCCGTCGTCCGGTACCTTGATGATCACCGTCTTGGCCTCGCGCTGCGTAGCCATTGCCTTCGCGCGCGCGGCTGCAAATGGGCAGCCGGCCTTGGAATGGGAGTGCGTTTGGTGCTTGGCCACGACGGGGCCTTGCTGGGCAGCGAGCGGCGCAACCCAGCAGAGCGCCGCGAGGACAAGCAAGTTACGAAGATTCGACATCTGCCTTCTCCTCGCGACCCTTATACTCCCGCAACGTTTCATCTTTGAGGCGAATTTGGCGGCTCGTTTGCCAAATTTTGGCGAGCTCTAGCGGGCGCGCAGCTTGTCTGAGTGCACCGGCTCCGCCGGCACTTCCTGAGCGTCCAGCCGTACCGCCTCGGCGTGACTAACTCCCGCCTTCTCAAGCGCTAGGATCAATGCCTGCTTGGGATCGGCCTCGACGTCCGGAGCGATGCCGGCGCCTTCCCAGTCCTTGCCGGTTTTCATGTCGTAAGTCCGGCCGACCGGCATCCACACGCCGAAATGATCGTTGATGTCCTGCCCGCCACCAAAGTGGTTCGCACCCGCCGTCGCCTCGCCGATCAAAGTGGCCCGCCCCGTCGACTTCAGCGCCAGCGCGAAATGCTCCGCGGCCGAGGCCGTCCTGTTGGATACAAGCAGGTAAATCTTCGCCTGGCGCAGGGGCGTGTTCTCGCCCGGCAGTGCGCTGTGCGTTGCGACCATCTTGTCACCGTCGCGCACGAAGGCGAGCGTCGGCCCCGGCTGAATTGGTGAGCCGTGATCCTCGTACACGTCCTTAGCCATCGCCATGCGCACCAGCGGCGTCTTTTGGGCGTAAATGTACGAGAATATCGCATCCTGCTCGTCGAGGCCGCCGCCGTGATGATTGCGCAGATCGAAGATCAGCGTCTTCGCTTCGCGGTTCTCGACTAGCCATTTACGGACACCGGCCATTTCGTCGTCGGTACCGAAGAACGCCGAAAAGCGAATGTAACCTATGCCCGGCGCGATCGTCTTCGCCGACTGGATGAGCGGCGGGAAATTGCGCGGCGGACCAGCATTCGCCCCCTCCGAATGTTCCTGCCGGCGGGTGACTTCGACGTGGAGATGGCCATCCTTATGAACGGCCATCAGATCATCGTTCATCAGCTTGGCGACTTCGCCGCGCGTACCGCTATCATAGCGTCCGGCATCCGCGTTCTTCTTCAGCATCGCCGCATAGGCTTGTGCCTGATCACGAAAAACGAAGGAGCTCACCAACTGGTCGGCAAGCTTCCGCGCGACGAGGCGCCCTTCGCCAGGATCGATTAGCGCCGCCTCCGAAGACGCCGACGAAGTCGCTCCGGCCGGCGCCGCCGGTGCTGCAGCCTGGGCGAGAAAAGGCAAGACGGGGACGCTGGCCGCCAGGATTGCGATGAGAGCAAGACGCATTGAATTACTCCACTGTGTCAGTAGAGCAATACAGTAACAGCAAGCCATGCGTGGTGCATGCAAATGTGGTGCGCCTTCTGCCAAAATTTGGCACGATGACGCCGATGCTCGACCACTTCGATCTTGCGTTGCTCAATCTTGTCCAGAAGGACGACGGACGTACCGCCGATTCGCTTGCGGAGGAGGTGCCCCTTTCACCGTCGGCGATCGCCAGGCGGTTGCGCAAATTGCGTGCCAACGGATGGATTGCACGGACGATCGCCTTGATCGGATCCCGGCTCACCCAAAGCCGGCTGCGCGCAGTCGTCCTCATTCAGCTCAGCGAACATGCCGACCGCGCAGGCAAGGCGGCGCTCGAGCAACGCCTGCTCGCCTCCAACGAGGTGCAGTTCTGC
>Ga0308174_10000100_pt1 | contig 35121 bp, 35 predicted proteins | sample PhyPR2_FD_203894 | JGI IMG/M metagenome (GOLD analysis project Ga0308174, IMG submission 203894) | Soil microbial communities from UC Gill Tract Community Farm, Albany, California, United States - DLSLS.P.R2 | ecosystem: Environmental > Terrestrial > Soil > Agricultural land | place: USA... | reverse complement strand
CTCCCGTGGGCACAGTCGTCGATCTCAGCTGGTACGGCGACGCCGAGGTTCGGCTCTCGCTCGGAGGCGCGTTCCACGCGGGCCGGCTCCGCATCCGCTCGAGCCAGGTCGGCACCGTCTCGCCGGCGCGCGCCGCGCGCCGCACGACGGCGGACCGTCTCGCGCTCGCTCTCGACCTGCTGCGGGACCCGGCCTTCGACGCCCTCCTCACCGGCGAGTCGCACTTCGACGAGCTGCCGGGCGTGATGGCCCGGCTGGCCGAGGGAAGCCTGCCCGCGCTCTGTCACTCGATCACCTACGGCGAGGCATAGGCCGTGTTCAGCGTGACCGTTCGCGACCACATGATGATCGCGCACAGCCTGAGAGGCGAGACGTTCGGGCCGGCGCAGAGGGTGCACGGTGCGACCTACGTCGTCGACGCGACGTTCCGGCGCGCCGAGCTCGACGCCGACGGTGTCGTCGTCGACATCGGCCGAGCCTCCGAGGAGCTGCGTGCCGTGATGCGGGAACTCACCCACCGCAACCTCGACGACGAGCCGAGCCTCGCCGGCATGAACACGACGACGGAAGCGCTGGCGCGACTCGTCGCCGATCGTCTCGTGGAGCGCCTCGGGGCCGCCGGGCTCGACGGCCTCGCCGTGACGCTGCACGAATCGCACGTGGCATCGGCGACCTACGAGCGCGCGCTGTGAATACCGTGCACCTGGTCGTTCCCGAGGGCATCGACGACCCGATGCGCCCGAGCGGCGGCAACACGTTCGACCGCCGCATGCGCAGCGGTCTCGCGGAGGCCGGCTGGTGCGTGCGCGTGCACGAAGTACGCGGCCACGCCGACCTCGCAAGCTCCGTCGCGCGGCTCCCGGACGGTGCGATCGTCCTCGTCGACGGGCTCGTCGCCTCGGCGGCGGCCGACGTGCTCGTGCCGGCGGCGAAGCGGCTCCGGCTCGTCGTGCTCGTGCACATGCCCTTCCGTACGAGCGGCGAGGGCTCCGTCCTCTCGGCCGCGCATGCGGTGATCGCGACCAGCTCCTGGACTCGCCGGCTCCTCATGCGGCTCTACTCGCTCCCGGGCGAGCGCGTGCACGTCGCCCGGCCCGGCGTCGACCCGGTCGAGCTCGCACCGGGGACGGCCGCGGGCGGGGCGCTCCTCTCCGTCTCCGCGGTGATCCCGGGCAAGGGCCACGATCTTCTCGTCGACGCGCTGGCGAAACTCGCGGACCTCCGCTGGCGCTGGGACTGTGTCGGGAGCCTCGAGCGCGATCCGGCGTTCGCCGGCGACGTGCGGCGGCGGGTGCTCCGCGGCGCGATCCACGACCGGGTGCGCTTCACAGGGCCGCAGAGCGGCGGCGACCTCGCGCGTAGCTACGGGGCGGCGGACGTGCTGGTGCTCCCCTCGCGTGCGGAGACGTACGGGATGGTCGTCACCGAGGCGCTCGCGCGCGGCGTGCCGGTCGTCGCAGCCCACGTCGGCGGCGTGCCGGAGGCGCTCGGGCGCGCTTCCGACGGCACACCTCCCGGGCTGCTCGTTCCGCCCGACGACGCTGCGGCGCTCGGCGACGCGCTTCGCGCCTGGCTGCGTGACGCCGACCTGCGGCGGCGGCTGCGCCGGGCGGCGCGCGAGCGGCGCGCGTCGCTCCTCGGCTGGTCGACGACCACCTCCGTTGTTGCAGACGTGCTCGTCGGAGCGGCGCGGTGAACGCCGAGGCGATCCGGGTCGCCCCGGACTGGCTCGACCTGCGTGAGAACGCCGACGCTGCGGCCCGGTCGCGCGAGCTCGTCGACGATCTCCGCAACCATCTTCCCGCGGGGCCCCTCGTGGTCCACGACCTCGCCTGCGGCGCCGGAGCGATGGGACGCTGGCTCGCGCCGCTCCTCGATCGGACGCAGCGCTGGATCCTCCACGACCGCGACCCGGACCTGCTCGCGCTCGCTGCTGCCGACGTCGCCGTCGAGACGCGGCTCTCCGACGTCACGCAGCTCGTGCCGGGCGATCTCGCGAGCGCGGATCTGATCACCGCGTCGGCGCTGCTCGACCTGCTGACGGGCGACGAGCTCGCGGCGGTCGTCGATGCGTGCGCCGCAGCCGTTTGCCCCGTGCTGTTCACGCTCTCCGTCACCGGCCGCGTCGAGCTCGACCCTGCCGATCCGCTCGACCCGCGCATCGCGGCCGCGTTCGACGCGCATCAGCGGCGCGCCACATCGCGCGGACGGCTGCTCGGGCCGGATGCAGTCGGAGCCGCCGTGCAGGCCTTTCGCCGGCTCGGCGCCGAGGTCACCGTCAGGCAAAGCCCGTGGCGGCTCGACGTCGCCGAGGCAGGCCTCGCAGCAGAGTGGCTCGCCGGCTGGGTCGGCGCCGCGTGTGAGCAGGAGCCGGCCCTCGCCGCCGACGCCGAGCTCTATCTGCGTCGTCGCCTGCGAGACGCGGAAGCGGGCCGCCTCACCGTCATCGTCGGGCACGCCGACCTGCTGGTGCTGCCGTGAAAACCATTCTTCGGCCGGTGCGCCTCGCGCTCCCGGCGGCCACGCTCGCGGTTGTCGTCTGGCGTATCGGCGCCGGGCCGTTCCTCGCCGGCGTCCGTGCCGTCGACGGCCGCGCTCTGCTCGCGGCGACGACCATCGGCTTCCTCACCACGGTCTGCTGTGCCTGGCGATGGACCGTCGTCGCGCGCGGGCTCGGCTTGCCTCTCTCCCTGCCGGCTGCGGTCGCGGCCTACTACCGGTCGCTGTTCCTCAACCTGACGCTGCCGGGCGGCGTCGCGGGTGACGTCCACCGCGGCGTCAGCCACGGTCGTCAGGTGCGCGACGTCGGACGCGCGCTCCGCGCCGTCGTCTGCGAGCGTGCAGCCGGGCAGGTCGTGCAGGCGGTGCTGACGGTCGCAGCCCTCCTCGTGCTGCCGTCGCCCGTGCGCTCGGCGATGCCGTTCGTCGCGCTCGCGGTTGTCGGGGCGGCGGTCGGCATCGTTCTCGTCGCGAGGGGGCGGCGGGCCGACATTCGCGCCGGGCTGCATTTGAACCTCATCCCCGCGGTCGCGCTCGCGTCGGCGGTGGTCGTCCTCGGCCATGCTGTCACGTTCCTCATCGCCGCGCGGACGACGGGGGTCACCGCGCCGCCGTCGCAGATGCTGCCGCTGGCGCTGCTCGCGCTGCTCGCGATGGTTCTGCCGAGCGTCGCCGGTTGGGGGCCGCGCGAGGGGGCGACCGCGTGGGTGTTCGCCTCGGTCGGTCTCGGCGCGGATCGCGGCGCCGCGACCGCCGTCGCCTACGGCGTCATGGTGCTCGCGGCGAGCCTGCCCGGCGCGCTCGTGCTCGTCGCCGGCCGTCTGTCCTCTCCCGTCGTGCGCCACGGAGGGACGGCGGATGCCTGACCGGCCGTACACGCTTCTCTCCTGCAGCGTGTCGATCGACGGCTACATCGCCGGCGCTGCGTCGCGGCTGCTGCTCTCGAACGATGCGGACTTCGACCGGGTCGACGCGGTCCGCGCGTCCTGCGACGCGATCCTCGTCGGCGCGAAGACCGTGCGGATCGACAACCCCCGCCTCCTCGTGCGCTCGCAGGCCCGCCGTGAGGAGCGGGCCGCCCGCGGGCTCGCTGCATCGCCGACGAAGGTGACGGTCACCGGCGGGGCTGAGCTCGACGCCCGTGCCGACTTCTTCGCGGCCGACGACGCCGCGAAGATCGTCTACTGCCCGAGCCCGCTGGTCGCCGACGCGCGCAAGCGTCTGGGGTCGGTCGCGACCGTCGTCGACGGCGGCGAGAGCGTGAAGATGCGCGCGCTCAGCGCCGACCTCGCCGAGCGGGGTGTCGAGCGGCTGATGGTCGAGGGCGGCGGTACCGTGCACACGCAGTTCCTCACCGAGGACATCGTCGACGAGCTGCAGTTGACCGTCGCGCCGGTGTTCGTCGGCGACTCCCAGGCGCCCAGGTTCGTGCGGGACGGCCGCTTCCCCTGGAACACGAGCCGGCGCGCGGCGCTCGTCGACGTCCGCCAGATCGGCGACGTCGTTCTCCTGCGCTACGCGCTCTCCTCGAGGTTCCAGGATGGTTGAGATGCTGCGGCCTCCCCCGGCGACGGTTCGCACCGAGGTCGTGCTTCCGCTGCGCTTCCCCGACGGATACTCGACGGCGGCGAGAGTGTTCAGCTTCGCCGGGCTCGTCGACGGCAGGGAGCACCTCGCCTTTGCTCTCGGTGACCGGCGCGGCGGTGTGCCGCTGATCCGGCCGCACAGCGAGTGCCTCACAGGAGACGTGTTCGGGAGCCAGCGCTGCGACTGCGGGCCGCAGCTGCGCGAGTCCGTCGAGCGCATCGCCGATGCCGGCGGCTACCTGCTCTACCTGCGGCAGGAAGGCCGCGGCATCGGGCTCTACTCGAAGCTCGACGCCTACGCGCTGCAGGACACCGGCGTCGACACCTACGACGCGAACCTCGCGCTCGGTCACGGCGAGGACGAGCGCAGCTACGTGGCCGCCGCGCAGATGCTGCTCGCACTCGGGGTCTCTCGGATCGCGCTCCTCAGCAACAACCCCGACAAGGCCCGCCAGCTCCGCCTAAGTGGCGTGACGGTCGCCGAGCAGGTGCGGACCGGCGTGCACGTCTCCGCCGCGAACGTCCGCTACCTGGAGGCCAAGGCCCGCCGGGGCAAGCACCTGCTCGACCTGCCGCTGCCGGCGTGACGCACGCAGGAACGGCTGCTCGAAGCAGGACGCGAAGAGCCGCGCGAGCAGGATCGCGGCGGGCACCACGAGGGCGATCGTGACGAGGAACGCCGTCGGCCCGTGGTGGTAGCGCGGGAGGACGACCCGTCGGTAGACGACGATGACGATCGGTTCGTGGAGCAGGTACAGGCTGTAGGAGGACAGGCCGAGGCTGCGAAGCGGCCGCGAGTCGAGGAGGCGCACGAGCGGCGCCGGCCGGCCGGCGGCGAGCCCGACGAGCAGGCAGGCGATCGCCGGGCCGAGCGCCATGTCCACCCACAGGAGGTGGGTGAGCGTCCACACCGAGCCGCGCAGCGAGATCGTCAGGAGCACGGGTGCCGAGGCGCCGAGCGCGAGCCAGGCCCACGGCCTTGCCCGGTTCGCCGCCACGAGCCCGGCGGCGAGGATGCCGATCGCGAACAGCGCGGCGAGATCGGGCGGGGACTGGATCACGAACGTGTGCAGGCGCGGATCGTGAGGGCCCGCGATTCCCACTGTCGCGACGACGAGCGTCACGATCGCGACCATGACGACCGCGCCGAGACGGCGGACGAGCAGCAGGAGCAGCGGGAGCGCGACGTAGAGCTGCGCCTCGACGGCCATCGACCAGAACGCCCGGTTCGGGCTCCGCGCGTGGACGAGGTTCTGCACGAGGAGGCCGTTGACGACGACCGAACGGGTGTCGGGCTTCCCCTGCCCCGGCTGAGGGACGAGGAGCCAAGCAACTGCGACGCTGAAGGCGAGCGCGGCCAGGTACGCCGGGAGGATGCGCCGCGCGCGCCGGCCTGCGAAGTGGAGGACGCCGTCGAGCCGCCAGCCGTGGCGCGCCGGCGAGAGGGCGAGCGAGAAGCCCGACAGCACGATGAACACCACGACCGCGAACCGTCCGTAGATGAACCATCCGGCCCACCACGGCGCGTGGTCGACGGGGTAGCCGGGGAACGCGCGCTCGAAGATGTGGTTCACGACGACGTACAGCGCCGCCAGCCCGCGAATCCCGTCCAGGCCGGCGAGCCGCCGGCGCGTCACGATCGACTCATGGGCCGAACGCGCCCAGGAAGCGGTCCCGGAAGGCGCTCATCAGCCAGACCGGCGCCGTCGGCGCCGGGCGCATCCCGGGCGTCCAGCCGAAGCCGGCGATCCTGCGCATCACCGCGGGGTCGTGGGCGATGATCGAGACCGGCACGTCGTGACCGGGCTGACCGGAGACCACTCTCGAAGGCTGGTGGTCCCCCAGCACGATCAGCACGAGGTTCTTGTTCCCGTAGTGCTCGACGAACGAGAACAGCGCGCCGAGCGTGTACTCGATCGACTGCGAGTACCCCTGCGCGCTGTCGGTCAGGCCGCTTCGGTCGATCGGCAGCCGGTTGAAGATCGACCCGTCGCCGACCCGGCTCCAGCCGACGAGCGGCGGGATGCGCGTCCACGGCGTGTGGCTCGAGACGAGGTCGATCTCGGAGAAGATCGGCGGCCGGTTGCTCTTCGCCAGCTCGAGCCGCTGCAGCGCGAGCAGCACGTACTGGTCGGGCATCGCCGCGAAGCCGTACTTCGGCCCGTGGTACCCGAGGTTCCGACGGTCGTAGATCCGGTCGTAGTGGTAGAACGACGTGCCCTCCGGCCAGTCCCGGGTGTCCGAGGGAACGTCCGCGACCGTCCGCCAACCTGCGCGGCCGAACGCGGTCGTGAGCGTGAGCCGTTTGCTCGCGACGAGCTCGTTGTAGCGCCCCTGGCTGTCGACCCAGGTTCCGGACTGCATCGTCGCGTGCGCGAGCCAGCTGCCGCCGCCGAAGGTGGACGAGGTGAGCCAGCCGCTCTGGGCGGAGAAACCCGCAGCGGCGAGCTGCTTCGTTCCCGCGTCGAGCAGCGTGTCGATCTTCGGCGAGAAGGAGGAGCCCTCGACCGCGAGCTTCCCGTAGCTCTCCACGAACACGAGCAGGACATCCTTGCCGCGGAGGCCCGTGAGGAGACGGCTGCTCGCGGTGCTGCGATAGCGGTCGTTCTCGAGCGCGGCCGCGAAGCGCGCCCGATCGCGCAGATCGGACTGCACTGCGTGCACCTCCTGGACAGCGAGCTCGGCGCCGCTCGCCGACGCGATGCTCGTGCCGGAGCCGAGCGCGGCGCCGCCCACCCAGATGGCGACCCAGGCGGCGCCGAGTGTCGCGAGCGCCGGCAGCGCGTCGCGCCGGTGGCGGGCCGCGAGCCGGGTCAGGCGGAGGACGGCGAGGGTCGGGAGCACGAGCGCAGCGACGGCGAGCGTCACGGCGCCCGCGGCGGTGAGGTCGGCGACCGTGCGGCCGAACGTGTCGCGCATCGTCTCGATCCCGATCGACGCATAGCTCCAGTCGTCGACCGGATTGAACGGACGGTCGAACGCGATGAAGAAGCCCAGGTCGAGGAGCTTCACCAGCACGAGCAGTCCGAGCGCCGGCCCGACCACCCATGGGAGCAGGCGCTGCGCGCGAGCGGGTAGGACGACGGCGAGCGCGACGGCGACGATCCCCTCGAGCGGGAGCCTGACGAAGGCGCCGGGAGTGAGCCGCCACGGCTGGGTCGGCGCGACGAGCGCCGCCCACACGACGACGAGGGCGAGCAGCGTCAGCACGAGGGCTGCGCCGCGACTGCGGTGTCGCGCCGGTCCGCGGTGCCGCCACAGCCACCGGACGTCCCGCCCGAACGACTCGGCCAGCAGCGCGAGCGCGACGGCGAGAATGATGCGCGCCGCTGCAGGCGGCAGGATCTCGGCTGCCGCGACCGTCAGCGCGATCCCCTGCGCGGCCGTCACCACCTTGCGCCAGTCGCGCCGCGGCAGCGGCGCGCGCATCCACCGGAACGGCCATCCTGCCGCCAGGAAGACGTAGCGCGCGGCTCCGATCGCGAGCACCCAGGCGCCGGCCGAGGGGGCGACCTCGACGCTGAGTGCGAGCATCAGGAACGCGTCGACCTCGCCGTCCATCCGCGCCCCGAGCGCCGAGACGGTGCCGGTGTGCCGCGCGATTCGCCCGTCGACGAAGTCGAGCACGAGCGCGACGGATGCGAGCGCCACGAACGTCGCAACGGGCACGTCTCCGTGGAACGAGTCGGCGGCGAGCGCCGCGACGCCGACGGCGAACGTCGCGCGCGTGAGCGTCACCCAGCCCGCGGGGCCGAGCCGCGCCGCGGCGTCGCGCCACAGCGCGCGCGCGAGCATGACGTCGAGGATCAGCGCAGCCGCGGCGGCGGCGATCCACCCGGCGCGTCCCGGTCCGAGGACGATGAGCAGCAGCAGCTGCCCGCCGAGTCCGGCAAGCGGCCCCGGCACCGCCCGCAGCATCGCTTCGCGCTCGAACATCCGAACCGAACTACCGCGCGGGTCGTACATCGGTTTGTGGCGAGACAGGAAGAGCGCAGTCCGTTCGACCGTGCGCTGCGACGCGCGCGGGAATCGGCCTACGACCCGGGCGAGTACGTCGAGCAGGAGAGCTTCATGCGCGCGGGCGAGATCCGCACCCTCGCGGAGTGGGCAGGCGTCGCACCGGGTGTCTCCGTGCTCGACCTGTGCTGCGGCGTCGCCGGGCCCGGCCGGTTCATCGCGCGGGAGCTCGGCTGCAGGTACGTCGGCGTCGACGCAAGCGCGAGCGCCGTCGAGATCGCGCGCTCACGCGCCCGCGGTCTCTCCTGTCGCTTCGAGGTCGCGCAGGTTCCTCCGCTTCCGGCGGGGACATTCGACGCCGTGCTCCTGCTCGAGACGATGCTCGCGTTTCCCGAGAAGGAGACGCTGGTGCAGGCGGTGCGCGGCGCGCTCGGCGCGGGCGGTCGCTTCGCGTTCACGCTGGAGGAGGGCATGCCGCTGACCGAGTCGGAACGCGGGCGCATGCCGGACGCCGACACGGTCTGGCTCACGCCGCTCGGCGAGATGCGCGGGTTGCTCGAGCGGAACGGCTTCGTCATTCGCCGGCACGAAGACTGGAGCTGCTCGCACCGCGCCGCGGCCGACTCGCTGGCCGCCGCGTTCGCCGCCGACGCGGCGGACATCTCTGCCTCGATCGGGCGTCCCGCGCTGGACGAGCTGCTCGCCGCCCACCGGCTCTGGAGCGAGTGGCTCGCGACCGGGCGTGTCCGCAAGCTCGCGCTCGTGGCGGAGCGGCGGTGATCGCCGCGGCAGTCGCCGCCGTTGCGCTGACGCGCGGCCCGGTGGCGGAGAGCGTCACATCGCGCAGCGCGCTCATCACGTTCCGTACGGCGGCCGCCGAGCATGCGCTCGTGGTACTGCAGAACGGCGCGCGCATCGATGCCGGCACGGGCGTCGGTCACGTCGCGCGGCTCACGCGCCTGACGCCGGGGACGCGCTACGCGTACACGGTGCGCGCGGGCTCGGTCGTGCTCGCTCGGGGCTCGTTCCGCGCCGCGCCCGCCCGCGCCGCGAGGTTCACCTTCGCGGTCGTGGGCGACTTCGGAACCGGATCCGGCAACGAGGCGGCGGTCGCCTCGATGATCCGGGGCTGGCATCCGGACTTCGTGCTGACCGTCGGCGACAACGCATACCCGCTCGGTTCTGGCGCATTCCTCGATCGCGACATCTTCGACCCGTACGCGGCGGTGATGCGCGAGTCGGCGTGGTTCCCGGCGCTCGGCAACCACGACGTCAAGGCGGACGGAGGGAAGCCCGAGCTTGCGGCGTTCCACTCGCTCGGCAGCGAGCGCTGGTACCGCTTCACCTGGGGGAACGCCGCCGTGGTGGTGCTCGATTCCGACGTCTCGGTCGCCCCCGGGTCGCCGCAGCTGCGCTTCGCGCGCAGCACCTTCGCGCTTCGGTCCTGCTTCCGTTTCGCCGCCTGGCATCACCCGCCGTGGGAGCCCGCGGGCAGCCGCATCTCCCCGGGACTTCGCCGCAACATCGTGCCGCTCGTCGAGAAGGACGGTGTGCAGGTCGTCTTCGAGGGTCACCTGCACGCCTACGCGCGGAGCCGCCCGCGGCGCGGCGTGCTGTATGTCGCGGTCGGCACCGGCGGGGCCGAGCTGGACGACGACGCCGGCAAGCTGACGATCCCGTCGGCGCGCGTCGTGCAGGGACGCTTCGGCGCGCTGCGCGTGGACATCGCCGGTCGCACGGCGCGGTTCCGCTACCGCACGATCGACGGACGGGTGCGTGACGAGTTCCGCGTGAGCTGTTCCTGACAGGTGTTCGGTCGGCGGCTCGGCGATACTGCGCGTGGATGAAGCTCACGCTGCGGGAGGGGCGCGAGGAAGATCTGCCGGTGCTGTTCGAGCAGTGGGCGGATCCGGTCGCAGCACACATGGCCGCCTTCACGGCGCCCGACCACATGGACCGGAGCGCATTCGAGCGTCGCTGGTCGAGGCTGCGAGCCGACGAGACGGTGCTCGTCAGGGTGATCGTCGTCGACGGCGACGTCGTCGGGACGATCGGGTCCTGGGGCGAGCCCGGCGAGCGTGAGGTCACGTACTGGATCGGGCGCTCCTACTGGGGCAGGGGAATCGCGACCGGCGCGCTCGCTGCGCTGTTGGCCGTCGATCGTTCGCGACCGTTCCACGCACGCGTCGCGTCCGACAACGTGGCCTCGCGACGCGTCCTCGAGAAGTGCGGCTTCCGGGTCGTCGCGACGGAACGAGGCGTCGCCGAGGCGCGCGCGGCCGAGATCGAGGAATTCGTGCTGCGCCTCGACGAGCCCGCTCCCGCCGCGTAGGGCGAGCCGGCTCAGCTGCGTGGCAGCACGTACCTGATGTGGGTCACTCCCGGTGCCCCGACCGCTTCGACCTGCTTCAGCGTCGGAACGGGGTCGCCGAGGTTGCCGAAGAGTGGTGCTCCGCCCCCGAGGAGGATCGGGACCACCGAGACGACGAGCTCGTCGAGCAGGCCCGCGGACAGGTATTGCTGGGCCACCGAGGCGCCACCGCCGAGCGAAACGCCCCCGTCGCCGGCGGATGCTCGCGCTTGCTCGAGCGCCGACTCGATCCCGTCCGTGACGAAGTGGAACGTCGTCCCGCCGGCCATCTCGAGCGGCTCGCGGGGGTGGTGTGTGAGAACGAATACCGGATGGTGGAACGGCGGGTCGTCGCCCCACCAACCCTTCCACGAATCGCCGTCCCACGGCCCGGGGCCGCCGCCGAACATGTTTCGGCCCATGATCGTCGCGCCCGCGCCGGCGAGGATGTCCTCGGCAAAAGGTGTGCTCGCGTTGATCTCGCCGCCTTCGGCGCCGTGGCTCTCGCGGAACGCCGCGAGCGGCATCAGCCACTCGTGAAGCCGCTCGCCGCCGATCCCGATCGGATGCTGCACGCTCTGGTCGGGGCCGGCGACGTAGCCGTCGAGGGACATCGTGATGTTCAGCTTGAGCTTGCTCATCGAATCCTCCATTGTCGTCGGTCTGATCTTCGCGCACACGTACTGGAAGGTTCCGTTCGAATGGACGAGCAGGCAGGCTCCGCTGGAGGATCCGCTTCCCGGCGACTGGTCATGGTCCGACGACGACACCTCGCCGGCGCCGGTCGACCTCGTCGCGGACGTCCTCGCGAGCTCGTCGGGGCCCGAGGACCGCCGTCTCGTCGAGGCCGTGGGTGCCGAGGAAGCTGGCCGTCGGATCCTGTCCCTCGCGCCTGGGTTCAGCTACCTGCCGGGCTGTTGGCAGTTGCTCACGGTCGGAGGCAGCGCGGCGGGATTCGTGTTGCCGACGATCTTCGACGGATGTGCACGCGACGGCCTCGACGAGGCGACGATCTATCACATCGGCGTCTCGCCGTTGCATCGCGGAGCCGGAATCGGCCGGCTGCTCCTACGTCGGGCGACGCGACTGCTCGTCGCGCACGGCGTCTGGCGCATCTCCTGCGACACGCCGACGAACAACGCGCCGATGATCCACCTGTTCGAGAGTGAAGGCTGGACGCGTCTCCCGGAGCACGAACGCCCGATCAAGCCATGAGGCGGCGAGTCAGGCGGCGTAGAGGAGGCGGGCCGAGAGTGCGAGCAGCGCCGCCGCGAGCAGCCACTGGATCATCTGCCCGCGCAGGCGTAGCGACAGGCGTGCGCCGAGTTGGGCGCCGGCCACGACTCCGATCGAGAGCGCGGCTGCGCGGCGGACGCCGTGGCGGTGGGCGAAGCTCCCGAGCGTGATGTGGGTGATGGTTCCGGCGCCGGCCATGATCGCGAGCACGAAATGAGATGTCGCGGTCGCGAGGTGGGTGGGGAAGCCGAGCGCGCGGACGAGGAGAGGGACGTGAATGACGCCGCCGCCGATGCCGAGGAAGCTGGAGATGAACCCGACAGCGAGGCTGTAGAGCGCGCCGCGGCGGATCGGGACGGCGTAGCTGTAGGTCTCGCCGGCCCGGTCGACGATGGTGCGCGGCTCGAGATGCCGCGTCGGCTTCGGCAGCGGCCAGCGCTCGCCGAGGAGGAGCCAGGCGGCGAGGAGCGCCAGGATGGCGCCCATGATCGCGTCGAAGAGCCGGCGCGAGACGGAGCCGACGACGATCGCGCCGCCGATTGCGCCGGGCAGCGTCGCGAGCGCGAAAACTGCGCCGCTGCGGTAGTCGATCCGTCGTTGGCGCGCGTAGGCGGCCGAGCCGCTGGCGGCGTTGAAGAAGACGGCGGCGAGGCTGATCGCGGTGAGTGTCTGCGCGGAATCGTGCGGGTACAGCAGCAGCAGGATCGGGGTGAGGATGAAGCCGCCGCCGGCGCCGATCAGCGTGCCGAACCCCCCGACCGCGAAGCCGATCAGAACGAGGAGCACGGCGGTCTCGGGCCCGAACGACATCGGCCTGGGACGCTATCGGTCGATGCAACGCTTTTTTTAACGTCGCTTACTAGGGGAGAAGCCCGCTCGGCACGGACGGCGGCGGGATCGCCGGCAACGGAACGGCAACCGTCACCGTCGGCGCCGTCACGGCGGGGACCGTCACATCCAGCGACTGGACGGGAACGGGGCTTGCGGGCAGCGTGACCGCCGGCACCGTGACGATGGGGACCGTGACGGTCGGAAGCGCAGGCGCTGCCGGTGCTAGGTAGGCGATCGGCATCGGCGTCGTCGTTGTGGTTGTCGTTGCCGTTGTCGTCGTTGCCGGTGTCGTGGGCTTCGTCGGCGTCGCGGAGATCCTGGTGGCCGGGGCGGCCGGTGGTTCTGTGTGCCGTGGCGGCTGAGGTGTGGTCGCAGCGGCTGCCGTCGGGGAGGCGGTCGGCTGTGGTGAGGAAGCGCTTGCAGGGATGACGGACGGCGGGGCACGGCGCGCGGAGGGTGCGGTCTGCGGGCGGCGGGCCACGATCTCGGTGCGGTGCGGGGTGAGGACCGCCGCGTGCGGTTCGGCCGGCGAAGCGGCCGGGACGGCCGTGCGCTCGGCCGGCTGGGTGGTGCCGGCCGCGACGATGTGCGCGCCGGCAACCGTACCGCCCAGCGCGACCACGGCCGCCCCGGCGGCGAGATGAGCGGGCGACGCGGCCGCGAACCATGAACGGAAGCGAAGGAGCAGCATCCCGTCGATGAGCTCGGTGCGCCTGCGTGGACGCAGCAACGACGCGAGCTGGCGTCGAGCGCGGACGAGCAGGTTCTCGACGGCGGGCACGGTGGTGTGGAGCGAGTCCGCGATCTCGGCGTAGCTCAGTCCGCGCCACTCGCGTAGCAGGAGCGCGTCTCGCTGGTTCTTCGGCAGTGCAGTCACGGCGTCGATCAGCTCGCGTGCCGCCTCCGGATCGACCTCGGGCGCGGGCACCGGGAGCTGCTCGAGCTCGTCGTCCGACTGCCACTGCGCGCGGCGGCCCGTGAGCGCGCGCCGTGAGAGGCAGACGTTCGTCGCGATGCGGTAGAGCCACGCCGACTCGAACTCGGTCACGACCCCGGCGTCGAGCGCACGAAAGGCCCGGATGAACGTGTTCTGGACGGCGTCTTCGGCCTCTTCGGGAGACCGGAGCTGCGCGAGGCAGTAGCGGTACAGATCGCGGGCGTACCGTTCGTACAGGCGTGCAGCGTCCTGAGCCGGGCTCATCGAATGTAAAACGCACAACCGGTCGCGCAGGTTCCGTGGGAGACGTGAGGTCTCATCTCTTGGCGGGCACGCGCCGCTCGTCCGAGACGAACCGGCGCGGCCACCGGCGGAGGTGAGGGCGTTCTGCGGCGCATCACCCCAAGCACGAGAAGGCCCGTCGAGAGACGGGTCTTCTCGTGCGTCCGTGAGCCGTTCGGGGCGAGGCGCTCCGCGAGCGTCCGTCAGCGGGCGGCGAGCGTCTCGATTTGTCGGGTGTCGTAGCGCCGGCGGAGGTCCGCGATCGCGTCCGAGTCGGGTGGGCCGGCGCTAGCGAGGATGTCGGCGAGCTCGTCGAAGTACCGGTCGTGACCGGGTGGGGACATCGTCATCAGGAACGTCGCGTTGGCATCGCCACGGTTTGCGAAGGCGTGTGGAACGTGCGGCGGCACGAAGACAGTCGTCCCGGGTTTTGCCGTGAGGGTCTCTTCGCCGATGCGGAACTCGAGCTCGCCGTCCAGTACGTACCACGTCTCCTCGAGCCGTTCGTGGACGTGTAGGCCGGTGTCGAAGCCAGGAAGCGCCTCCCACTCGGTCAGGCTCGCTCCGGCGGCGGCGTCGCTCTCGACCTTGAACTCGACCCGCGTCCCTCGCAGAGAGACCGACCGCCCCTGCCCCGCGTCCAGCTTGACATGACCTGCCACAGCGCCTCCTCGTCATCAGATCGTTACCAGCTGATACGGTAACCGACGATGACCGCCTCCGTCAACCACGAGGACCGCGCGTTCCGAATGATCTCCGGTCACCGGACGCTCGACCTGCTGGCCACATTGCGCGACCGCTACAGCGATCCGAGCGAATGCCTGCGCACTCCCGCCGATCTCGATCGCTGGCTGGCAGCGGCCGAGCTCGAGGTGGAGACGCGCACGACGGAGGTCGAGCTCGAAGCGGCACGCCGGTTGCGGGAGAGTGTCTACCGCATCGTGCGCTGCGTGCTCGACCGCGAACAACCGCCGACACCCGAGCTGCAACTGCTGAACGAGTGGGCGCGGCGCCCCGCGACGGCGCCGCAAATCGGCCCGAATCTCGAGCGGCACTGGTCCGGCGGCGTCGAGGCGGCGCTCACGGTGCTCGCGCGTGAAGCGGTCGAGCTGCTGGCGACGGCGGATCGGACACTCATCCGCGAATGCGCTGCCGCGCCCGAATGCTCGCGCGTCTACCTCGACCGCTCGCCCGGCCGCCGCCGGCGCTGGTGCCACATGGAATGGTGCGGAACCAACGCGAAGATGCGCGCGTACCGACGACGTCGGGCCGTCGGTGCTTAGGAACTACACCCAGAGCGTTTAGAGCCCGCTCAGCGGCCGGCGCCGACGACGAGGGCCTGCGGCGAGGCCAGCTTGACCTGCGTCTTGAGCCACTTGATCTGGGTGAGCGTCTCGCGGTGCAGCTCGTCGACCACGGACAGGAGCTCCTGGTCGCGCGTCGCCTGCGCGAGCTGCCCGGCGATCATCCAGTGGAACGACACTTCCTGCGCCTGCAGGTAGAGCTGGCGCAGCGAACGGAGCAGCAGCAGGCCCGACTCGGGTCGGCGGCCGAGCGCCTCCGACAGCTTGTGCCGCAGCGCTGCGGTGCTCGTCTCGCCGACGGTCTCGTCGTCGGCGGGGGGAAGGTCCTCCTCGTGCTTCGACGCGAACGGCCGGATGGCGCCGGCGTGCGTGTGGCACTGCTCGGCGAAGCGCTTGCAGTCGTACCAGACGTCGTGCTCGGCGGCGAGCCGCTCCCCGACCTTGACGTACTCGTCTGCGAGCTCCTCCTCGGCGCGGTAGAGCTCCTTCAACGCCAACCCGATCTTGTTCACCGGAACCGCTCCTGCGAGGCGACCGCCGGGACGCGCGCGGCGCCCCCGCCGTCCGCGACCTTCTCCACACTCACGGCCGCCGTCTTGTAGATCGGCTGCTTCGAGACCGGGTCCCAGCGGGTGATCGTCAGCTCGTTCGCGGCGCGCGCCCGCCCGTTCGGCTCGCTTCCCTCCGGTTCGTCCCAGTAGCCGTAATGGAAGGGAACGAACACGATGCCTTCACGGATGCCCGTGACGCGCGCGGGCGCTTCGATCCGTCCGCGAGCCGACTCCACCGCGACGATGTCGCCGTCTGCGACGTCGAGCCGTTCTGCGTCCTCGGGCGCGAGCTCGACCCACACCTCTGGTGCTGCCTGCTCGAGCTCGGGTGCGCGCGCGGTCTTCGTGCGCGTGTGCCAGTGGTAGACGGTGCGACCGGTGTTGAGCAGGAACGGGTACTCATCGCTCGGCAGCTCCGGCGAAGGGACGTACGCGGCTCCCTTCAGGAAGGCGCGCCCCTGCGGGTCGTGCGCGTTGTACTCGTCCGGCTCGTTCTCGGCGCCCGAGAGCAGGTCGTGCCCGTACGACTCGCAGTAGTCGGCGTGGGTTGGGAAGCGGTGCGACGTGTAGAGGCGCTCGCAACCCTCGGGGTGCTCGGCGTTGCACGGCCACTGGATGCCGCGGCTGCCTCGCAGCAGCTCGTACGTCATCGCGGAATAGTCGCAGGGGCGCCCGGCGCTGACGCGCTTGAACTCGTCGAACGCCTGCTCCGGAGTGGAGAAGCCGAGCAGCGGGTTGCCGTCGCGGTCGGCGAAGCCCATCCGCGTCGCGTAGTCGAGGAACATGTCGAGATCCGAGCGCGCCTCGCCGGGCGGCTCGACCGCTTTGTCGGAGAGGTGGACGGTGCGGTCTGCATTCGTGTACGTCCCCTGCTTCTCGCCCCAGAGCGCGGCAGGCAGAACGACGTCGGCGAGCAGCGCAGTCTCGGTGAGGAAGGCGTCGGAGACGACGACGAACAGGCGCTCCTGCGAGAGGATCGACCGGATCCGGTGCAGCTCGGGCAGCGAGACGGCCGGGTTCGTGGCCGTGATCCAGAGAAAGCGAACCGAGCCCTCCTCGGCGAAGCGGAAGATCTGCATCGCGTGCGTCGGAGGAGCCCAGTGCGGGATCGTGAGCGGCTCGACGTTCCACAGCGCCGCCAGCTCGTCCACGTGTGCGTCGTTCGCGAAGTTGCGGTAGCCGGGCAGCGCACCGTTGGCGCCGGTCTCGCGGGTGTTCTCGGCGGTCGGCTGGCCGTTCATCTGGAACACGCTGCAGCCGGGCTTGCCGATCATCCCGCGCAGGAGGTTGACGTTGTTCAGCTGCACCGCAGCCGCGGTCGCCTGGTTCGACTGGTAGACGCCCTGCAAGCACGTCGAGACGAGGCGCTCCCCTGTGCCGAGGACATGCGCCGCCTCCCGGATCGAGTCCGCCGGCACGCCGCAGATCTCGGCCGCGCGCTCGGGCGGGTATTCCGAGACGAGCCGCTCGAGCGCCTCGAATCCGACCGTGTGCTCGGCGACGAAGGCGGAGTCGACCCACCCGTTTGCGATCAGCTCGTGCTGGATCGCGTTGAGGAGCGCGACGTTCGTGCCGCTGCGGATCGGCAGCCAGACGTCGGCCTCGCGCGCGGCCGGCGTCGGCCGAGGGTCGACGACGACGAGCTTCGGCCGGTCGGGGCCGTGCAGCCGGTCGAGCATCCGCATCCAAAGGACTGTCTGCGTCTCGGCGACGTTGTGTCCGACGAGGAAGAGCGTGTCGCAGACGTCGAAGTCGGTGTAGGAGCCGGGATCGCCGTCGCAACCGAAGCTCTCGATCAGCGCCCACTCGGCGGTCGCGGTGCAGAGACGCGTGTTGCCGTCGAGGTGGGGAGTGCCGAGACCGGCGCGGGCGACCTTCGCCTGTGCGTAGTACTCCTCCGAGAAGAGCTGGCCGCTCGTGTAGAAGCCGAGTGAGAGCGGCCCCATCGTCTCGAGCAGCTCGCGCGAGCGGTCGGCGATCAGCTCCATCGCCTCGTCCCAGCCCGTCTCGCGCAGGTCGCCGTCGCGACGGACGAGCGGACGGGTGAGGCGGTCGGGCGAGTTGTTCGCCTGCCAGCCGTAGAGGCCCTTCGGGCCGAGCCGGCCATGGTTGACGCGGTCGTCGGCGCGCCCGCGCACGCCGACGATGCGGCCGTCGCGCACGCCGATGTCCATGCCGCAGCCGTTCGAGCACAGCACGCAAGCCGACTCCACCCAGCGATCGGGCTGCTCGACCACATGCTCGTCGACGCGCGCCGGCCACTCCGCGCCCGCCGCGTAGGGGGTCCGGTCGCCCCAGATGTCGATCGTGCGCTCGTTCGCCATAGGTCGGATAGCGACCTTCCGCGGCGCTCACACGCGCAAACCCTCACACGGGATCCGGCGCCAGACAGCGGAGCAGACGCAGCTCGCCCTCGACCTCGAGCGATTGCGCGTCCGCCGGGACCGCGAACGTGTCGCCGGCCCGCGCCGGCTGCCCTGCGATCGATCCTTCTCCCTCGAGGACGACCAGGACCGCGAATCGGCCCGCCGCCTCGGCGATCTCGTCGACCCAGAAGAACGCGCGGGCCTCGTCCGGCAGCCCGAGCGACGGGGCGTACGGCTCGAGCCGCAGCGCCTCGAGCGCAGTCTCCCAGCCCAGCCCGAGGTGCGCGTCGTCCGCCGAGATCGGAAAGCCCTGCCATTCGCAGATGACGGAGTAGTCCGTCGGCTCCTGCAGCTCCGCCATGAAGATCCCCGCGCCGATCGCATGAGGCAGCCCCGCCGGCACGTAGACCACGTCGCCCGCCTGCACCGAGATGCGGTTCAGGGACCCGAGCAGGCGATCGACGTCCTGCTGTTCGATCCACGATGCGTACTCCGCGCGATCCACCTCCGACCGCAGCCCGAGCCAGAGATCGGCCGACGCCGACCGCGTCCCGAGCACGATCCACGCCTCGGTCTTGCCGAACGGCGAGCCGAACCGCTCCCGCGCGAACCGCCTGTCGGGATGCGCGTGAACGGGCAGGCGCTCGGCGGCGTCGAGCAGCTTCACGAGCAGCCCGGTCGAGGCCCCGAAACGATCGACGTGCGCGCGTCCGAGCCACGCCTGCGGATCCTGCGCGATCGCGTCACGCAGCAGCCGCCCGTGGGCGAGCCGCGAGAGGCCGGCCTGCCGCTCGTCGCGGCCGGGGTTGCTCGCCTCCGTGACGGAGCCCACCCAGTCCTCCGGGAAGGGCCCGTCGTTCTCGGGCTCGCCGCGCAGGCGGTCGAGCAGGGCGCCGCCGCGGTAGAAGCGGTAGACGCGGGTGGGCGTGAGCGCGAGCGGTCTCATCGCATACGTCTAGTCGACTGATCCTGCCTGGCTCGAAACGCGGCGTCAAAGCGTGAGCCCGATGAGAGAGAACCATTTGGGAGCGGCGCCCGTACCTGGTATCCGTCTCATCATCAGTCACGGAAAGGGGGACGCATGAAGCGCATTGGCTTCGCGGCGGCCGTAATCCTGGCCGTCGGGCTCGTCGCCGGAGCCACACGGGCGCCGGCGGGCAACCTCTCGAAGTACGACGGCGCGTCGTGGTACGGCAAGTACCTCGCCGTTTCCGGCCAGGCGCCGACGACCTGTTCGTCCAACACGGGCAGCCTCGGTCAGATCTCGTTCGGCTCGAACGTGGACGCGAGTCACGAGTGCGGCTCGCAGAGCGAGACGTCGATCGCGATCAATCCCGCGAACACCAGGAACGTGATCGCGGGCTCGAACGAGATCCAGCGCCTTCCGATGCGGGCGATGTACTCGACCGACGGCGGCAAGTCCTTCACCGGCGCCGACCTGCCGTTGCCGCCGCCGCGCACCAACAACGGCTTCGACTTCGGCTCCGACCCGGGCATCGCGTTCGACTCGAACGGCAACGCCTACTACTCGTACATCGTCGTCTGGTTCTCGTCGGGCGGTGCGATCAACGGCACCGAGATGGCGGTCGCGCATTCGACCGACGGTGGCGCCACGTGGTCTGCGACGTACTTCAACCCGCAGACGGGCGAGGGTCAGTTCAATGACAAGCCGATGATCGCGATCGACACCGGCCGCGCTCATCACAACCGCATCTACGTTGCATGGGACAATGCGACCGGTAATTCGTCCTCTGACAAGAACGGCAACAACGTCGTTCTTTCGCATTCGGACGACGGTGGTGCGACGTTCTCGACGCCCGTCTCCGTCAGCGGGCCGTTCACCGGCCGCACCGGCGGCATCGGCGCCGATCCGTACGTCACGTCGGACGGCACTCTGCATGTCGCGTGGCAGGACTACGCGCACGGCACGATCGACGACGTCGCGTCGACCGACGGCGGGCAGACGTTCTCGTCGCCGACCGTCATCGCGCATGTGAACGGGTTCGCGTTCAACGTGGCGGCGCAGGCGTCGCGCGGCGCGCTCGTCTACCCGTCGTGCGGCTCCTACAGGGGGACGCTCTACTGCTCCTACATGGACGGCAGCGACGCGGCGACGAACGTCTACGTCGCGAAGTCGACCGACGGCGGCGCCACCTGGACGTCGACCGCCGTGCCGGTCGGCGGCGACCAGTTCAACCAGTGGCTGGCCGTCGACCCGTCGAACGGCTCCGTCAACGTCGGTTACTACGACACGGGCACGCACGGCGCGACGTCGACGCTGTACACGCTCGCCCGCTCGACCGACGGCGGTGCCACGTACAGCGCGTCGGCGATCGCGAATGCGCCGACAGACGAGAGCTGCTGCGCGCCGAGCGTCGACCTGGGCAACCAGTACGGCGACTACGAGGGCATCGCGGCGTACGGCGGCGTCGTTCGTCCGGTGTGGACGGATCGCCGGCAGGCCGTGATCGATCTCGGCCTCCGCGAAGAAGTCTTCACGGCGACCCTGAAGCCGTAGGACTCGAGGGAGCGCCCGGCCGGAGCGGCCGGGCGCTCCCGTCGCAGCGAGGCGGCGAACTGCTTGCCGCCGAGAAAGCTGCCGCCGCCGCCCCGCGGCGCGATAGATTCGCTCCGTAGTCAATTTCCGACTAGCTACCGGGTTATCCCGTCAGGCAGATCGGATGGGATGACCGAGATGGAGGCTCTGCCATGACTCTGAGCGTCACGTCCACTCCGCTACTGATCGGAGGCGAGGAGCGCGAGGCGGCCGACTCCTTTCCGGTCTACGACCCGTCGAATCGTGAGCTGATCGGACACGCCGCCGCGGCGTCGGCTGCCGACGCCGCGGACGCCGTCCGCGCCGCGCACGAGGCGTGGCCCGCCTGGGCTGCGCTTCCGACGGCGGAGCGGGTGCGGCTGGCGCTCGCGTCGCTCGAGGGTCTCGACTCGGATGCCGACGAGCGGGCCGAGTTGCTCGTGCGCGAGAACGGCAAGACGCGGATGGAGGCAACGATCGACTCGCTCGTCCTCGTCGGCCGGTTCCACGAGGCGGCCGCCGTCGCGGCGCAGGTCGACGAGGACGAGACGCTCGCGGGCCCGCCGTTCGCGACGACGATCGCGCACGTCCCGGTCGGCGTCGTCACGATCATCTTCCCGTTCAACTGGCCGCTCGCGATCCTCGGCGCAAGCCTCCCGTTCGCGCTCATGTCGGGGAACACGGTCGTGGTCAAGCCGCCGCCCACCACGCCGATGTCGGTGATGCGGACGCTGCGCCATATTGCTCTCGCGCTGCCGCCGGGCGTCCTGAACGTCGTCACCGGCGCCGACGCGGTCGTCGGCCCGGTCGTCGTCGGCGATCCGCGCGTGAAGCACGTCTGCTTCACCGGCAGCGTCGGCGGCGGCAGGCAGATCATGCAGGCGGCTGCAGCGAACCTCACGCGCGTGACGCTCGAGCTCGGCGGCAACGACCCGGCGGTCGTCCTCCACGACGCAGCGTTCGACGAGGCGGAGTTCGAGCGCCTCGCCGCCGCGACATTCATGACCACGGGGCAGGTCTGCATGGCGATCAAGCGGCTCTACGTCCCGCGCGCCCGGTTCGACGACGTCGTCTCGGGCCTCGAGGCGGCGCTCGCGCGCACCGTCATCGGCAGCGGGCTCGACCCGTCCGTCACGATGGGCCCGCTCCACACCGAGCGTCAGCGCGACTTCGTCGTCGAGCTCGTCGACGAGGCCCGCACGGCCGGTGCCGAGGTGCGCGAGGCCGGGACGTTCGCCTGCGACCCCGACAGCGGCCACTACCTGATGCCGTCGCTCGTGCTCGATCCCGGCCGCGACCTGCGCATCGTCACCGAGGAGCAGTTCGGCCCGGCGCTGCCGGTGATCCCCTACGACGACGAGGCGGAGGCGATCGCGCTCGCGAACGACACCTGGTCCGGTCTGTGCTCGTCCGTCTGGTCGACCGACCAGGAGCACGCGATGAGCGTCGCCCGGCAGCTGCGAACCGGGGTGACGTTCTTCAACAACCACAACGCGACCGCGGTCGACGAGCGGGCCCCGTTCGGCGGCTTCAACCAGAGCGGCATCGGGCGGGAGCTCGGCCGGGAAGGGCTGATGGAGTTCACCGAGACGCACGTGATGAGCGTCCCGGTGGCGCCAGACGCCTAACCGTCCTCGTTCAGCACGCCCTGGGCGATCGCGAACGCGCGGTTCGCCGCAGGCACGCCGCAGTACACCGCGCTCTGCAGGATCACCTCGCCGATCTCGTCGCGGGTCAGCCCGTTGCGCAGCGCCGCGCGCACGTGCAGCGCGAGCTCGTGATCGCGGCCGAGCGCGATCAGCGCGGTCAGCGTGATCGCACTGCGCGTGCGCCGGTCGAGGCCGGGACGCGCCCAGATCTCGCCCCAGGCGTAGCGCGTGATGAAGTCCTGGAAGTCCGCCGTGAACTCGGTGCTCGACTCGATCGCGCGGTCGACGTGCTCGTCGCCCAGCACCTCCCGGCGGATCCGCATCCCCTCGTCCTCGTTGCTCACGCGTGCTCCAGGAGGTGAGGGACGACGGCGTCGAGGAACGCCTCGGGCCGCTCGACGTTCGCGAGGTGCGCCGCGCCGTCGAGGACGACGTGTCTCGCACCGGGGATCCGTTCTGCGAGCAGGTCGGTCTCGGGCGCGGGGGTCGCCTCGTCCTCCGCGCCCGAGACGACAAGCGTCGGGATCGAGATCGACGCGAGCTCGTCTTGGAAGTCCCAGCCGGCGAGCGCCTCGCAGCAGCCTGCATAGCCGTCGGCGGGCTGTGCGACGACCATCGCGCGGAACCGTTCCGGGAGTTCGGGCCGCTCCCGGAACGTCGCCGCCGTGAACCACCGCGCGACGACCGCCGAGGCGACGGGCTCGATCCCCTGCTCGCGCACGAGCGCCGCGCGCTCGCGGTAGGCATCCGGCGCAGGGACGCGGGCCGCCGTGCACGCGAGCACGAGCGCGGACAGCCGCTCGGGCGCGTGGACTGCGAGCCACATGCCGACCATGCCGCCGAGCGAGAGGCCGCACCAGACGGCGCGCTCGATCCCGAGCTCGTCGAGGAGCTCGATCGCGTCTGCACCGAGGTCGGCCATCGAGTACGGGCCGGCCGGCACGGATGACGCTCCGTGCCCGCGGTGCTCGTAGCGCAGCACGCGGAAGTCGCGACCGAGCGCGTCGACCTGCGGCTCCCAGAGCTCGCGGGTCGTTCCGAGCGAGCTCGGCAGGACGAGCACGGGAGCATTCGGACGTCCTTCCAGAAGGTGTGCGAGCATCACGAGGCCCCGCGCCAGTGAGCGAGCGCGCGGTCGGCGAACGCCACCGCCGAGCCGAGATACTCCACGTCCTGCAGGCCGATCCGGTCGCGCTCCGAGTACACGTCAGCCGTCATGTTCGCCCGCATGCGGTCGCCGTGCACCTCGAGGCCCGTCAACGACCTGCGTGCGGCGGCGGCGGCGCCGCCGGCGTGCGCGAGCGCCTCGGACAGCGCCGTCCACTCCGCCTGCCACGCGCCGGCGGCGCGCTCGTGCTCGTGCTCTCCTTCGGAGAGGACGGCGACGTTCGCGTGCACGAGCCGGGCGCACGCGCGCGCGAGCACCGCGCCGACGGGGTTCCGCTTGTGCGGCATCGTCGACGAGCCGCCGCCGGATGCCTCCGCCACCTCGCCGACCTCGGTCTGCGACAGCAGGACCACGTCGAGGCCGATCTTCCCGCATGCGGAGGCGACCTGCTGCAGCGCGCTCCCGATCGCCGCGAGCTGTGTGCGCCGCGTGTGCCACGGGACGGGCGGCTCCGCGAGCCCGAGCTCGCGCGCGAACGCGCCGAGCACCTCGACGCCCCGGTCGCCGAGCGGCGCGAGCGTGCCCGCGGCGCCGCCGAGCTGCGCGTGCAGCGCCACGCCGAGGAGCGTCGCGCGCGCGTCGACGAGTCCGACGAGCCAGCCGCCCGCCTTCGCCCCGAACGTCGTCGGCACGGCCTGCTGCAGGAGCGTCCGCGCCGCCATCGGCGTCGAGCGATGGCCGGCCACGAGCTCCGCCGCGGCTGCGGCGGCACCTGCCAGCTCGTCCGCGACCAGCGCGATCGCGCGCCGCGTGACGATCATCGCGGCGGTGTCGACGACGTCCTGGCTCGTCGCGCCGAAGTGCACGTACGGCGCCGCGTCTCCGGCGTGCTCGCGCAGCGCACGCACAAGAGGCTCGGCGGGGTTGCCGACCGCGCGGCCCTCGGCGCAGAGCGCGGCGAGATCGAAGCGCCCGGGCTCGCAGCATTCCTCGATCGCCGCCGCCGCGTCGGGCGGGATCGCGCCGACCGACGCCTCGGCCCGCGCGAGCGCGCGCTCGGCGTCGAGCATCGCCGCGAACCACGACGCGTCCGCGACGGCTTCACGCAGCGCGGCAGGCACGAAGATCGGCGCGAACGTCGTCAATGCGCGAAGAAGAGCGTCGCCCGTTCGCCTTGCATGTGCAGATCGAACAGGAAACCGTCGGCCGTCCGCCGGGCGACGAGCGTCGCGTCCTCCGCCGCGCCGTCGTCGCGGAGGTGGATGCGCGTGCGCTGGTGGCGCAGGAGGCCGCGGGCGAAAACGAACGCCTCGAGCACGTCGGCGTCCGGGCGGACGCGGAAGTGGAAGCGGCCCTCGCCGTCGGTGGTCGAGCGGCCCCAGCGCTCTGCGGCGGCGTCCCACACCTCCACCATCCCGTCGCGGATTGGATCGCCGCGGCCGTCGAACAGCGTCCCGCTGAGCTCGACTCCCTCGGGGTCGAGGACGTCGTCGGACTGCCGGCAGAGCCCGATCGAGTAGAACGGCCCGACGGTCTGCGACGGCGTCGTCGTCATTCGTCGGCGTCCTCGAACGGGGTCGACCGCATCACGATGTCCCACTCGAACGCGAGCGACCACTCGGGCTGCGTGGTCGCGAGGTCGAAGCGCGCGATCAGGAGCTCGCGCGCCTTCGGGTCGCGGACCGCGTTGAAGATCGGGTCGTACGGAAAGAGCGGATCGCCGGGGAAGTACATCTGCGTCACGAGCCGCTGCTCGAACGCGCGGCCGAAAACGGAGAAGTGGATGTGCGCCGGACGCCACGCGTTCGGATGGTTGCCCCAGGGATACGCACCCGGCTTGATCGTGGTGAAGCGGTAGCGGCCGTCCTCGTTCGTCAGGCAGCGGCCGGCGCCCGAGAAGTTCGGGTCGAGCGGGGCGGGGTGCCGGTCGACCTCGTGGTGGTAGCGGCCGCACGCGTTCGCCTGCCAGACCTCGACGAGCGCGCCGCGGATCGGCCGGCCGTCGTCGTCGAGCACGCGGCCGGAGACCGTAATCCGCTCGCCGATCGGCTCGCCGTCGTGCTGCCGCGTCAGGTCGTCGTCGAGCGGCCCGATCGCCGACCCGCCGAACACCGGGCCGCGCAGCGAGTGGAGCTCCTCGGGAAGCGTCTCGAGCGGCCGCGACGGTGCGCGCCAGCGCGTCGAGCGGTAGCCGGGGAAGTCGACCTGGACCTCCGGGCCGAGGCTCGGGTCGTCGGGGAGGACGACCGGCCCCTCGTACGGGCCGGTCACGCCGCGGTCCTCGCGCGCAGCGAGCGGAGCGCGCTCAACTCGGCGTCGGTCGGCGGCTCGGTCTGCCGAAGCTCGCCGGCCACCTTCAGCTCCCAGCCGGTCGCTGCGCGCGCCGCCTCGACGTCGACGCCGGGATGGACGGCGACGAGCGTCAGCTCGCCGTCCACCGGCTCGAGGATCCCGAGATCCGTCACCACGACGCGGACATCGTCGCCGAGACTGGTGGTGAAGTCGAGCTGCTCGACGAAGGCTCGGCTCGTGTGGCGCAGCATGACGAAGACGTCGCGCACGCCGAGCGCGATCTCCGGTGCGCCCCCGCCGCCCGGCAGGCGCACCTTCGGCGCGTCGTACGCGCCGATGACGGTGCTGTTCAGGTTGCCGCGACGGTCGATCTGCGCGGCGCCGAGGAAGCCGACGTCGATGCGTCCGCCCTGCAGCCAGTACGCGAACATCTCGGGAACCGAGACGACGGCGTCCGCCGTCTCGGCGAGCTCGCCGTCGCCGATCGAGAGCGGCAGCGACTCGGGCTTCGCGCCGATCGTGCCGCTCTCGTACACGAGCACGCTGTGCGGGGCATGCGTGCGGCGCGCGAGGTTCGCCGCGAGGCTCGGCAGCCCGATGCCGACGAAGCAGACGGTGCCGTCCTCGATGCGCCGCGCCGCTTCCACGGCCATCATCTCGTCGGCGGTGTACTCGCTCATGCGGCCACCGTCGCGAGCACGTGCTCGTCCATCCACGCGCGGAACGCGTCGCGGTCGCGGCTGATCGCATCCCACGCGACGTAGAAGTCGTTGTCGCGCTCGTAGTAGCCGTGCGCGTAGGAGGGATGCGCGCCGCGCGGCGCGACGCAGACGGCGTCGACGACCCACGACGGCAGCACGATCGCGCCCGGCACGGGCGTCAGCTCGTCGACGATCTCCTCGACGGTGACGAGCGAGCGCGACGACGAGAGCACCGTCTCCTTCTGCACGCCGAGGATCCCCCACAGCTGGACGTTGCCGTCGCGGTCGGCGCGCTGCGCGTGCACGATGCCGACGTCAGGGTGGTGCGCCGGCACCGCCGCGAGCCGCTCCCCGGTGAAGGGGCACGTCACCGCCGCGACGCGGGTGCGCGCCGGCAGGTCGCCGCCCCGGTAGCCGCGCAGGACGCCGAACGGCAGGTTCGCGGCGCCCGCGGCCCACGCCGCCGCCATCCCCGCGTGCGAGTGCTCCTCGAGCTCGAGCGGCTGCGGCCAGCCGTTCTCGACCGCGTCGCGCAGCCGGTGCAGCGAGCCGACGCCGGGGTTGCCGCCCCACGAGAAGACGAGCTTGCGCGCACAGCCCATCCCGATCAGCTGGTCGTAGACGATGTCCGGCGTCATCCGGACGAGGGTCAGGTCGCGCCGGCCCTGCCGGATCAGCTCGTGCCCGGCCGCGTGGGGGATGAGATGCGTGAAGCCCTCGAGCGCGACCACGTCGCCGTCGCGCACCAGGTCGGAGACCGCGTCGCGGAGTGGGACGATCGGCACTAGAAGGGGAAGGAGTGACCCTGGTCGCGCATCGTCACCCAGCGGAGCTCGGTGAACTCGTCGACGACCGCCTGCCCACCGAAGCGGCCGAAGCCGCTGTCCTTGACGCCGCCGAACGGCATCTGCGGCTCGTCCGCGACCGTCTGGTCGTTCACGTGCACGATCCCGGAGTCGATGCGCTGCGCAAGGGCGAACCCGCGCTCGCGGTCGCCCGTGATGATCCCTGCGCTCAGGCCGTACGACGTCGCGTTCGCCCGCTCGACCGCCTGCTCGGCGTCGTCGACGACCTCGATCGCCGCGACGGGGCCGAAGGTCTCGTGCCGCGCGAAGTCGGAGTCGGGAGGCACGTCCGCGAGCAGCGTCGCGCGGTAGCACGGGCCGTCGGCCTCGCCGCCTGCGAGGAGCGTCGCGCCGGCTGCGACGACCTCTTTGACCCGCGATTCGACCATCGCGAGCGCGCCCGCGTTGATGAGCGGGCCGATGACGGTGTCGTGCTCCTTCGGGTCGCCGGTCTTGAGGCCGGCCGTCTTCTCGGCGAGCCTCGCGGTGAACTCCTCCGCGATCGGGCGCTCCACGACGATGCGCCGCGTCGACATGCAGATCTGCCCCTGGTGCAGGAACGACCCGAACGCGCTCGCGTTCACCGCGTACTCGAGGTCGGCGTCCGCAAGGACGATCAGCGGGTTGTAGCCGCCGAGCTCGAGCACGACGCGCTTCAGGTTGCGGCCTGCGGCCTCCGCGATGATGCGGCCGACCGCGCTCGAGCCGGTGAAGTTCAGGCGCCGCACCGCCGGGTGCTCGATCAGCGCGGACGCGATCGGCTCCGCCTCCCCCGGCGCGTGCGTGACGACGTTCAGCACGCCGTCCGGCAGACCCGCGGCGCCGAAGATCTCGCCCCACAGGAGGCCGCCGGACCACGGCGACCACTCCGACGGCTTCAGGACGACGGTGTTCCCGAGCGCGAGCGGCGCCGCGATCGAGCGCGCCGAGAGGATGAGCGCCGCGTTCCACGGCGCGAAGGCGCCGACGACGCCGACCGGGCGTCGGATCCCCATCGCGAACGCGCCGGAGTCGGACGGGATCACCTGGCCGAGCGGGGCATACGCAAGCCCCGCCGCCTGCCGGAAGAGGTTGGGGACGAAGAACGACTGGAACATGCCGAAGCCGAACGTCGCGCCGGTCTCGCGTGCGAGCATCGACACGATCTCGTCGCGGCGCTCCTCGAGCCGGTCGGCGGCCGCGAGGAAGATCCGCTGCCGCTCCGCGGGCGGCGTCGCGCGCCAGCCCTCGAACGCGGCGGCAGCCGCCTGGATCGCCGCCTCCGCGTCGGCGGCGCCGCCTGCCGGGGCGGTGAAGACGACCTCGCCGGTGAAGGGGTCGGCGTCCTCGAACGTCCGGCCGTCCGCCGCGCCGGCCCAGGCGCCGCCGATCAGCTGCTTGACCTCGTGGACGGCCTCGATCTGCCCCATGCCTCGAGCGCGACGCTACGCCCGCGGTCGTTCGGTTGTCAAGACGCCGTTCCATCTATTAGAACACGGTGGTGGCCGCCGAACCCGGCTCCTCGCAGTCCCTCGAGCGCGGGCTCGCGATCCTCGCGTCGTTCCGGCCGGAGCGGCCGCTCCTCGGGGTGAGCGAGCTCGGCCGAGACCTCGGCCTCAGCCGCTCGACGACGCACCGGTACGTGTCGACGCTCGCCGCCCTCGGCTACCTCCAGCAGGACCCCGCTTCGAAGCGGTACCGCCTCGGCTGGCGCGTGCTCGACCTCGGATTCTCGGCGATCAACTCCATGGAGCTCCGCGAGGTGGCGGGGCCGCACCTGCGCGAGCTCTCCGACGCGACCGGCCACACCGCGAACATGGCGATCCTCGACGACCTCGACATCGTGTACGTCGACCGCTGCCGCAGCGCGCAGGGGCGCCAGCGCGAGATCGACCTGAACCTCCATGTCGGCGCGCGCCTGCCCGCGTACTGCACGTCGCTCGGCAAGGTGCTGCTTGCGCATCTGCCGGACGCCGATCGCGCAGCGCGGATCGGGCGTGTCGACTTCCAGCGCCGCGGACCGAACACGATCAGGTCGCGAACGGCGCTCGCCGCCGAGCTCCTCCGCGTGCGCAAGCAGGGCTACGCGGTGAACAACGAGGAGCTCGCGTACGGCCTGCGTTCGATCGCCGCGCCGGTGTTCGCCCACGACGGCTCCGCCGCCGGCGCGATCAATCTCGCGGTGCACAGCTCGATGATCTCCAGCGAGACGCTCGGCGAGCGCTTCGGCCCGGTCCTCATGCGGACCGCCGCGGACATCTCCGCGCGGCTCGGCTTCAGGTGAGCTGACGCTGCAACTTCTCGCCGGCGGTGAGCAGGTCCCAGTCGGCGCCCGGACGCCCGACGAGCGACACGCCCACCGGCAGCCCGCTGCGGCCGCCTACGCCCGCCGGCAGCGCGACGACCGGGAACCCGGTCCAGTCCCAGTAGTGCGTGAGCGAGACCTCCGCGACGTCGTTGAACGGCTCGTCGTAGCCGTGGCCGCGCCGGCGCGCGACCACCGGGACGGTCGGCTCGACGATCGCATCGACGTCGTTCGCGGCGAACCAGTCGACCCAGCGCGCAACATCGTCGGCCCGCCGGCGCTCGGCCGCCGCGCGCTCGTCGTCGCGCAGCGCGCGCTCCTCCGCGTACTCGAGGAAGCCGCGCGTCGACGGCCGGTAGAGCGCGCGGCGATCGTCGAAGCGCCGGTGGTAGGCGAGCATGTCCGCCGTCAGCACGTCGAACATCGTGCGACCGAGGTCGAGGCCGACGCCGGGCGGCGGCACCGCGGCGAGCGGGAGCCGGGCGAGCGCCTCGTCGAAGCCGGCGGCGACGTCGGGGTCGAGGTCGGAGACGCGCGGCGAGACGACGACCCGTCGAAGCGGCCGGCGCTCCTCAGGAGGTTTCGCGGCGGCGAGCGCGGCGAGCAGCGGCTCGCAGTCGGCAACCGTGCGCGCCATCGGCCCGGCGTGGTCGAAGCTCGTCGAGAGCGGCACGATGCCGTCGAGCGGGACGAGGCCGCGCGTCGGCTTGATCGTCGCCGTCCCGCACAGCGCGGAGGGGATGCGCAGCGACCCCGCGGTGTCGGTGCCGGTCGCCGCCGGGGTCGTCAGCGAGGCGAGCGCCGCCGCGGAGCCGCCGCTCGAGCCGCCGGCCGAGCGGTCGAGCGCGTGCGGGTTCCCGACCTGGTCGGTCGTCCCGCCCGCGGCGAATTCGTGCGTGTGCACGTGGCCGAGCAGCACCATGCCCGCCGCCTCGAGCCGCGACCAGGCCGTGCAGCTCCTCGCCGGCACCTCCTCGAGCACGCGGCTCGACGCGGTGAGCGGCTTGCTCGCGACGGCGTAGAGGTCCTTCAGCCCGATCGGGATCCCGCAGAGCGGCCCGGTGCGCTTCGCGTCCGCGCGCGCCGCCGCCGCGAGCGCGTCCTCCTCGTAGACGCGCACCCACGCGTTCACCGACGTGGCGGATCCGTCGAAGCTCTGTTCGCCGTCTCGCTCGCGAATGCGCGCGAGGCAGGCGGACACGAGCTCGACGGACGACACGTCGCGGCGCGCGAGCGCTGTTGCCGCTTCGACGACGCCGAGATCGGCAGGCGACGACACGAGTGCGATATACACCGTCGCGTGACGCACCGCACGTCGCCACCGTTCCGCGCCGACCACGTCGGCAGCCTGCTGCGGCCGAAGCAGCTGCTCGACGCGCGCAGCGAGCACGCCGCGGGGCGGATCGACGACGAGGAGCTCCGCGCGATCGAGGACGAGGCGATCCGCGAGGCCGTGCGCATGCAGGAGGAGGCCGGGCTGCAGTCCGCCACCGACGGCGAGTTCCGCCGCGCGTCGTGGCACATGGACTTCATCTACCAGCTCGACGGCATCACCAAGGAGGCCGGCCACATCTCCGTCCAGTTCCACAACCCGGAGGGAGACATCGAGTTCACGCCGGCCGCGTTGCACGTGAACGGCGAGCTCGGCGTGTCGAAGACGATCTTCGGCGACGACTTCCGGTTCCTGCAGGAGTCCGTGTCGACGGCCGTGCCGAAGCTGACGATCCCCTCGCCGAGCATGGTCCACTACCGCGGCGGCAAGGCTGCGATCGACCCCGGCGTGTATCCCGACCTCGACTCGTTCTGGTTGGGGCTGACGAGCGCGTACCGCGAGCAGGTGCGCCGGCTCGGCGAGCTCGGCTGCACGTATCTCCAGTTCGACGACACGAGCCTCGCCTACCTCAACGACCCCCACCAGCGCGAGTACGTCGCCTCGATCGGCGGCGACCCGGAGCGCCAGCACGTCGAGTACATCCACCACATCAACGAGGCGCTCTCGTCGCGGCCCGAGGGGATGTCGGTGACGACGCACATGTGCCGCGGCAACTTCCGCTCGTCGTGGGCGGCGGAAGGCGGCTACGACTTCGTCGCCGAAGCGCTGTTCAACGAGCTCGACGTCGACGGCTTCTTCATGGAGTGGGACGACGAGCGCTCCGGCGGTTTCGCTCCGCTCCGCTTCGTGCCGAAGGGAAAGCAGGTCGTGCTCGGGCTCGTGACGACGAAGCGCGGCGAGCTCGAGTCGAAGGACGCGATCAAGCGGCGCGTCGAGGAGGCGTCACGCCACGTCGATCTCGACCAGCTCTGCGTGTCCCCGCAGTGCGGATTCTCGTCGACGGTTGAGGGTAACGCGCTGACGATCGACGAGGAGATCGCGAAGCTGCGCCTCGTCGTCGAGGTCGCGCACGAGATCTGGGGCTAGTTCGTCCGGTAGGCGCCGCGCGCGAAGTCGTCGATCGGCACGGGGGCGACCGTCGCGCGCAGCTCGATCTGTTCGTGCGGCTCGACCTGCGGCTTCGTCGAGTTCGGCTCCTCGCCCCAGACGACGACCACCTCGGTGCCCGGCTCCGCGACGGACGCGTCGACGACGGCGAGCGAGATCATCGCCTTCTCGTTGTAGATGTAGCCGCAGTCCATCGAGATGCCGACGTGGCGGCCGTCGCGGCGCACGTCGTCGTACTGGAAGAGCGCGTAGCGCGCCTTCGGCAGGTCGATGTACTTCGCCGACCGCTCCCGGCCGAGCTGGGTGCCGATCGCGTGCTCCACGTCCTCGGGATTCCAGACGAGCGTCACCTTCGTCCGCGACTCGGCCTGCGCGATCCGCTCGAGCGCCTCGCGGCCGACGAAGTCGTGGTCGAACGCGACCAGGCGCCCGTAGCCGAGGTCGTACGGCGTCACGTAGTAGTCGGCGACGTCGTCCGAGGCGAAGCTGCCGCCGAGGGAGCCCGCGCGCGCGGCGCGGCGCCACTCGCGGAACTCGCGGAGCGCCTCGCCGGTGAAGATCGCGGGCAGCGGCGACGGGATCCAGCCCGACTCCAGGTTGGCGGTCGAGTACGCCTTCGCGCCCGCGGGCACGAGGCCGAGCTGCTCGCCTGCTTCGAGGAGCGCCTGCCGCACGTCCTCGCCCTCCTCCCACGGCCCGAACAGCTCGAAGCCGGGACGGCCTGCCATCCCGTGGCGGAGCGCGCGGGCCTCGTGGCCCGCGATCGTGAAGCGGGTCATGTGGAAGAAGCCGACCTGCGGGACGACGCTGCCGGTGGCGCGCTCGATCACCGCGTTCGCCGCCGGTCCTTGGAGCTCGTAGCGGTAGAGCTTCGGTGGTCCCTCGCGGTCGAGCGAGTTCTCGTCGCGTTCGATCTCGACGTCGTAGCCGCCGACCTCCGCGTTGTAGTGCACCCAGTCGACGATCGCCGGGTGCGCGCCGACGAAATCGAAGTCGTCGGGCCCGAGGTAGAAGAGGATCCCGTCGCCGATCACATACCCGTCGTGGTTCACCGCGACGAACTGCTTCGCCGTCTCCGGGCGGAATCGCGAGACGTTGTTGACGCCGAGATCGCTGAAGAGCCGCAGCGCGTCGTGTCCGCGGACGAAGAGATCGGCCATGTGGTGGGACTGGTCGAGCAGCGCGCACGTCTCTCGCCAGGCTCGCTGCTCGGAACGCCAGTTGCTGAACTCCGGCGTGACCGGGAACGTGTACGGCCGCGCCGCAGCGTTGCGGAGCAGCTCGATCGGGCTTCCGACCCGCCCGATCGCCGCTTCGAGGCTCTCGCTGGTCATCCGATCGGGCTCCTTCCGTCTCCTGCCGAGTCACGCAGCGCCGCCGTGACGTTGGCGATGTGCTTGCGCATTGCGCGCTCCGCGGCGCGCGGATCGCCGGCGGCGATCGCGTCCGCGATTGCGAGATGCTCGCCGAACGAGCTCTCCGATCGACCGGGCGAGAGGATCGTGCGGTACTGGAACCGCACCATCTGCGCGTGGAGCGACGAGATCAGCCGCTCCGCGGTCTCGTGCCGTGCGATCGCGACGATTCGGCGGTGGAAGGCCGCGTTCGCGTCGGATGCTGCGAGCAGGTCGCCGCGGTCGAGCTGTTTGCGTTGCGCTGCGAGGTCGGTCCGCAGCGCGGCCGCCTCCTTCGCCGTGATGTGCTCGGCGGCCCTGCTCGCCGTCAGGCCCTCGAGCACCTCGCGCGCCTGGAGGATCTCGATCGCCCGCGGGAGCGACACCATCCGCACACGGGCGCCGCGATTCCGCTCGCGCTCGACGAGGTCTTCCTGCTCGAGGCGGATCAGCGCGGTGCGGATCGTCGTCCGTCCGACGCCGAGCGCTTCGACGAGGTCCGCTTCGACGAGGCGCTCGTTCGGCTGGAGCCGTCCGGAGACGATCGCATCGTGCAGCTCGCGATAGACCTCGTCCGGAGACCGCGCGGCGACGCGGCGTGTCGCGGCGTCCGTGCTCACGCGCCGGGCCCTCCGCTCCGCCAGCCGCCGCCGGCGTAGTCGAGGCGCGCGACCTTGGAGTACGGCGCGGGGCTGACGACCGCGCGCACCTCCTTCTGGCGATGCGGCTCGACGGTCGCCTTCCTCGTCCCGCCGTCGGGCTCGCCCCAGACCACAGTCACCGTGCTGCCGATCTCGATCTCCGGGTCGACGACGCCGAGCGAGAGCGCGTGCTTCTCGTTCGCGCTGTACCCCGTGAAGAGCGACAGCCCGACCACGTTGCCGCTGTCGTCGAGCACCGAGTCGAAGTTCGACGACGCGTAGTTCGCGTTCGGCAGGTCGAAGAACTGGTAGCCCTCGCCTTCGGGCGCGAAGACCGAGCCGAGGATCTCCGTGACGTCCTCGTTCGACCATTCGAGCGTCACCTTCTTCCGCTGCGTCTCCGGATCGATCTGCTCGAGCGCGTCGCGGCCGATGAAGTCGTGGTCGAACTTGACGATGTGCGCGTAGCCGAGCTCGAAGGGGTTCAGGTAGTAGTCCTCGATGTCGTCGGAGACGAAGCTGCCCGCGAGCGCGTTCACCGCCTCGTAGCTGTCGGCCGGGAGCCACTCGCGGTAGCCGCGCATCTCCTCGCCGGTGTAGATCGCCGGGAGCGGGGAGGGGATCCAGCCCGACTCCAGGGTGTTCGAGGAGTACGCGCGCGACCCGACCGGCTCGAGCCCGAACTCGCGCCCGGCCTCGAGGATCGCCTCGCGCGACTCGTCGCGCGTCTCGTACGGCCCCCACAGCTCGAGTCCCGGCTGGCCGGCCATTCCGTGGCGCAGCGTGCGCACCTCGCGGCCGGCGACCTTCATCGTCCCCATCCGGAAGAACTTGAGCTGGTCGATCGGCCCGCCGTTCACCTTCTCGAGCACCTGCCACGCGTTCGGCCCCTGGACCTGGAAGCGCCACACGCGGCGCGTGACGGGGTTGCCGTACGGGCGCATCGGCGAGCGGTCGTCGAGCTCGACCTCGCAGTCGTGGCCGCCGGTCTCCGCGTGGTACCGGAGCCAGTTCGCCGCGGGTGAGCGCCCGACGAAGAGGAACTCCTCGTCCTCGAGGTGGAAGAGGATCCCGTCGCCGACGACGTTTCCCGCCGGGGTCGTGGGCACGTACTGCTTCGCGCGGTCGGCGGGGAAGTCGGCGAGGCTGTTGATCGCCGTGGCGGCGATCGCGTCCTTCGCGCCGGGTCCGCGCACGAAGAGGTTGACCATGTGGTGCGTCTGGTCGTAGAGGCACGCGGTCTCGCGCCAGGCGCGCTGCTCGCGGCGCCAGTTCGTGAACTCGGCCGGGACGACGGGATAGATGTACGCGCCGAGCTGCGAGTTCCGCAGC
>Ga0308174_10000099_pt1 | contig 35276 bp, 26 predicted proteins | sample PhyPR2_FD_203894 | JGI IMG/M metagenome (GOLD analysis project Ga0308174, IMG submission 203894) | Soil microbial communities from UC Gill Tract Community Farm, Albany, California, United States - DLSLS.P.R2 | ecosystem: Environmental > Terrestrial > Soil > Agricultural land | place: USA... | reverse complement strand
GAGGTCGTAGAGCTGGTCGGGATCGGCCGGCGAGTGCACGTACTTCAGCGCGCCGCGCCGGATCATCACCAGCGGCGCGATCGTGCCCTCGCCCAGGTACTCGCCGATCACCTCGCGAGGCACCGGTTCGACGGCCGGCGGCTCGTCGCGGCACAGGTCCAGCAGGGAGCGTCCGGCGAGCGCGTCCACGCTGGACGGCACGCTGTCGCCGAGCAGCTCGCTCAGCGTGGGCAGCACGTCGACGAGCGAGACCGGGTCGGCCACCCGCTTGGGGGCGAACCGCTTGGGGTGGTGCACGACCAGCGGGATCCGGGCGGAGTCCTCGAAGAAGCTCATCTTGTACCAGAGCCCCCGCTCCCCCAGCATGTCGCCGTGGTCGGCCAGCAGCACCACGACGGTGTCGTCAGCGACGTCGAGGGACTCGAGGGTCGACATCAGTCGCCCGGTCCACTCGTCGACGTAGGAGATGTTGCCGTAGTAGGCCCGACGAGCGCGGCGCACGTCCTCGGGCGTCAGCTGGACCTCGTCCATCGCGCTGACCTTGCGCAGCCGCTCGGTGTGCGGGTCCGACGGGACGTCCTCGGCACCGAGGGCGGGCAGCGGGATGTCCACCCCGTCGTACAGGTCCCAGTAGCGCCGGCGCGTGACGTACGGGTCGTGCGGGTGGGTGAAGCTCACGACCAGCATCCACGGACGCTCGTCGTCGGCGCGGGCCAGGTCGTGCAGGGCGCGCATGCCCTGGTGGCCGACCTCGTCGTCGAAGAGCAGCTGGTTGGTGACCTCGGCGACGCCGGACCGGGTCACCGAGTCCATGTTGTGGAACCACCAGTCGATCCGCTCGTCGGGCTGCAGCCAGTTGGGCGTCCACCCGAAGTCGGCGGGATAGATGTCGGTGGTCCGGCGCTCCTCGAAGCCATGGAGCTGGTCGGGCCCGACGAAGTGCATCTTGCCGTCGAGCACGGTCCGGTAGCCGCTGACCCGAGCGAAGTGCGCGAAGGTGGGCACCGTGCTCGGGAGGTACGCCGCGTTGTCGTAGCCGCCGGTCGCCGACGGCAGCTGGCCGGTCATCATGCAGTAGCGGGCCGGCGTGCACAGAGGACTGTTCGAGTACGCCGCGTCGAACACCACCCCGTGCCGGGCCAGCCGGTCGATGGTCGGCGCGTGCGTGACGGGGTTGCCGTAGCACCCGAGGGCTGCGGGAGACACCTGGTCGTACATCACGATCAGGACGTTGGGTCGATCCTGAGTCATGAGCCGAGTGTGACACCTCCGGCCGCCGTACGGCGGTGCTCGGAGGTCCGGGCCGGACATCGGTCGGCGCACCCCGACAGGCCGCTCGTCGTCGCGGCGGTCATGCGAGGTCCCGACCGAATGGCCCTAGTGGGGCGGGCGGACGACGCCCACGCTCGAGGCATCGGCTCGGAACAGGAGGGCGCCGTCATGACCAGCGAACACATCAGCAACACGGCCGAGGGAAAGCAGGTCGCCGTCCCGCAGGACGCCACGCTCGAGGTCGAGCACCCCGGCTTCCACTACGACGACCGGGCCCGGATGGCGTCGTACCGCCGGACCGCGCCACGGCCGCCGGCGGCCCCGGCAGGGGCGGTGATCGCGCTGCTGGTGGGCGTCATGGTGGTCTATTCCGAGTGGTCGCTCTTCGCGCAGGGCTACCAGAGCCAGACCGAAGCCGACTGGGCGCTCGGCTTCATCATCCTCTCGACTGCCGGGGCGCTGCGGATCCTGATGGGCAACCCCGGCCGCCACACGGTGTCCGGGGCCCTGATCCTGATCGCCGGAGTGGGGTTTCTGGTCCGGCCACTCCTGCTCGCCGACGACGCCTGGCCCGTCTTCACCTTCGAGATGGTCTGCGGCGTGCTCCTCGTGCTGGCCTCGCTGATGACGCTGCTCTCCCCCGTGCTCGAGCCGGAGCATTCGGGCTCGGACACCTGGGGCTGACACCCGGCCAGCGACCGCGCCGGCCGCGCGAAATTCGGTCGCCCCGGGGCCGTCCGACTGCGTAGCGTGGGCGGGTGCGCCGCCTCCCTCTCGACCACCCCGGCACCGCCGACCACCGGTCGCCGGGCCGGTTCCTGTGGTGGCTGGCCCGGGGGCAGTGGCGCACCCTGGTGATGGGCATGCTCTTCGGCATCGTCTGGATGAGCGCCCAGGCCGTGATGCCCGCCGTGATCGGCCTCGCGATCGACCGCGGCGTGGCGGCCAGGGACACCCGCCAGCTGCTGCTCTGGTCACTGGTGCTGCTGGTCATCGGCCTGGTGCAGGCCGGCTGCGGGATCATGCGGCACCGGTTCGCGGTCACCAACTGGCTGACCACGGCCTACCGGGTCGTCCAGCTGGTGGCCCGGCAGACCGTGCACCTCGGCGGCACGCTGTCCCGCAAGGTGTCGACGGGCGAGGTCGTCGCGATCGGCACCAGCGACCTCTCGCACCTGGGCCAGGTCATGGACGTCTCCGCCCGGTTCTCGGGCGCGATCGTGTCGTTCCTGCTGGTCTCGGTGATCCTGCTGCGCACCTCGGTGACGCTCGGCCTCGTGGTGCTGGTCGGCGTACCGGTCCTGATGCTGCTGGTCGGCCCGCTGCTCGCTCCCCTGCAGGAGCGCAGCGCCCGCCAGCGGCACCTGATGGGCCAGCTGTCCAACACCGCCAGCGACATCGTCGGCGGGCTGCGGGTCCTGCGCGGGATCGGCGGGGAGCAGGTCTTCCACGACCGCTACCGCCGCGAGTCGCAGGCCACCCGCCGTGCCGGCGTCGAGGTCGCCAGGCTCCAGTCGACGCTCGACGCGCTGCAGGTGTTCCTGCCCGGCGTCTTCGTGGTCGTCGTGGTCTGGCTCGGCGCCCGCTACGCGGTCCAGGGACGGATCAGCCCGGGCGACCTGGTCGCCTTCTACGGGTACGCGGCGTTCCTGATGATCCCGCTGCGCACCGCCACCGAGTACGCCAACAAGCTCATCCGCGGCCGCGTCTCGGCCCGGCGCGTGTGCCACGTGCTGGCGCTGACGCCCGACGTGACCGACCCCGAGACCCCCGCGCCCTCGCCGCCGGTCGGCTCGAGCGTGTACGACGTGCGCACCGGACTGCGGCTGCGGGCCGGTGCGCTCACGGCGATCGTGTGCGAGGAGCCCGACGAGTCGGCGCTCCTGGCCGACCGGCTCGGGATGGCGGCCGGCGAGGTCGACGACGACGTGCGTCTCGGCGGCGTACCGCTGACCTCGCTGCTGCGCGAGGAGGTCCGTCGGCGGATCCTGGTGTCGGACACCGGCGCGATGCTCTTCTCCGGACGCCTGGCCGACCGCATCGACGTCACCGGAGGCGGCCGGGTCCGTGAGGCCCTCGACACCGCGTCGGCCGAGGACATCCTCGACGCCCTGCCCGAGGGGCTCGAGTCGGTGGTCGCCGAGCGTGGACGCACGTTCTCCGGCGGCCAGCGGCAGCGGCTCGTGCTGGCGCGTGCGCTGGCGGTCGACCCGGAGATCCTGGTGCTGGTCGAGCCCACCTCCGCCGTCGACGCCCACACCGAGGCCCGGATCGCCTCCCGGCTGCGCCGGCAGCGCGCCGGCCGCACCACCGTCGTCACCACGACCAGCCCCCTGATGCTGGACGCGGTCGACGAGGTGGCGTTCCTGCGTGGTGGCCGGATCGTGGCCACCGGGCAGCACGCCGACCTCCTCGAGACCGACCCGGTCTACCGCGCCGTGGTGACCAGGGAGACCGAGCCCGCCACGACCGCCGAGGAGGCGCTGCGATGAGCACCATGCTCCCGGTCGCCACCACCCACGACGTGCGCCGCTACGCCGCCTCGTTGACCCGGCACCACCCGCGGCTGCTGTGGACCTCGGTGACGCTGCACGTGCTCGCCGCGCTGGCCGCCCTCGCCGCCCCGCGACTGCTCGGCGACCTCGTCCAGTCCGTGCAGCAGGGCACCACCATGGGGCACGTGGACCGGATCATGCTGGTCCTCGCGGGCTTCCTGCTCGTGCAGACGGTGCTGACCCGCTACGCCCGCTACGTGAGCCAGGTGCTCGCCGAGCAGGTCCTGGCCGAGCTGCGCGAGGACTTCGTCGGCAACACCCTGGCGCTGCCGGTCGGGGTCGTGGAGTCGGCCGGGTCCGGAGACCTGCTGACCCGCACCGGCCGCGACGTCGACCAGCTCGGGTGGTCGGTGCGGATGGCCCTGCCGGAGTGGACGATCGCGGTCATCACCGCGATCGTCACGTTCGTCGCCGCGATCAGCGTGGGCTGGTGGGTGGCGGTGCCGTGCGTGCTCGGCGTGCCCCCGCTCGTGATCGGGCTGCGGTGGTACCTCGCCCGCGCCAAGGACGGCTACCTGCGCGAGAGCGCGTCGTACTCCGCGATCAACGCGACGCTCACCGAGACCGTCGAGGGCGCCCGCACCGTGGAGGCGCTCGGCACCGGGCAGGAGCGGATCGAGGCCGTCGACGACGACATCGCCGAGTCCTACCGCGCCGAGCGCTACACCCTGTTCCTGCGCACGGTGTTCTTCCCCAACATGGAGATCTCCTACCTGATCCCCACGGTGGCGACCCTGCTGTTCGGCGGCTGGCTCTACACCCAGGGCCAGGTCTCGCTCGGCGACGTGACGGCCGCGACCCTCTACGTCCAGATGCTCATCGACCCGGTCGACCGGATCGTGTCCATCCTCGACGAGCTGCAGGTCGGCGCGGCCTCGCTGGCCCGGCTGCTCGGCGTCGCACAGGTGCCCGACGACCGCGAGGTCAGCGGCCACGAGCCGGTCGGCGAGCACCTCGACGCCCGGGACGTGCGGTTCTCCTACGTCGAGGGGCGCGACGTGCTGCACGGCGTCGACCTGTCGGTGGCGGTCGGCGAGCGGATCGCGATGGTCGGCCCCTCCGGCGCCGGCAAGTCGACCCTGGGCCGGCTGCTGGCGGGCATCCACCCGCCGCGCACCGGCACGGTGACGGTGGGAGGCGTCGGCCTGACCGAGCTGCCGCTGGACGACCTCCGGGGGCACGTCGCACTGGTCACCCAGGAGCACCACGTCTTCGTCGGCACCGTCCGGGAGAACCTCGTGCTGGCCCGCCCCGGCGCCGACGACGCCCAGGTGCGCGAGGCCCTCGCGGCCGTCGACGCGCTGGACTGGGTCGAGGCGCTGCCCGAGGACCTCGACACGCTGGTGGGCTCGGGCGGCCGTCCGCTCTCGGCCGCGCAGGCCCAGCAGGTCGCGCTCGCGCGGCTGGTGCTGGCCGATCCCCACACCCTGGTGCTCGACGAGGCGACCTCGCTGATCGACCCCCGGGCGGCGCGGCACCTCGAGCGCTCGCTGGCCGCCGTCCTCGAGGGCCGGACCGTGATCGCGATCGCGCACCGGCTCTTCTCCGCCCACGACGCCGACCGGGTCGCGGTGGTCGAGGAGGGCCGGATCTCCGAGCTCGGCTCCCACGACGAGCTGGTCGCCGCCGGCGGCTCGTACGCCGCCCTCTGGGACTCCTGGCACGGCCGCGGCTGACGCCCGCCCGTCGGGCACGCTCCTTGTGTCCGTGACAGTGGTTCTGTCAAGGTTGAGGGCATGAAGCTCTCCATGCCGCTGATCTACGCCGGGAACCCTCGCGAGACCGCCGACCAGGTGGCCGGGCTGGAGAAGGCGGGGCTGGACACCATCTGGGTGGCCGAGCCCTACGGCTTCGACGCCCCCACGCTCATGGGCTACCTCGCGGCGAAGACCGAGACGGTCGAGATCGGCGCCGGCATCCTCAACGTCTTCTCCCGCACCCCGGGCGCCCTGCTCCAGACCGCGGCCGGCCTCGACAACGTCTCGGGCGGCCGGGCGGTCATCGGGCTCGGCGCGTCGGGTCCGCAGGTCATCGAGGGCTTCCACGGCGTGCCCTACGACAAGCCGCTGGGCCGCACCCGCGAGGTCATCGAGCTCATCCGGATGGGGCTGCGCCGCGAGTCGCTGGTCAAGGACGGCATCTTCAAGATCCCGCTCCCCGAGGGCCAGGGCCTCGGCCTCGGCAAGCCCCTGAAGCTGCTCAACAAGCCCGAGCGGCCCGTCGTACCCCTGTGGGTCGCGGCGCTCGGCGACAAGAACGTGCAGATGACCGCCGAGGTCGCGGACGGCTGGCTGCCCTTCCTCTTCCACCCCGAGAAGGCCAAGGGCGTCTGGGGCGAGGCGCTCGCCAGGGGAACGGCCAAGCGCTCCCCCGACCTCGGCCCGCTCGAGATCAGTGCCGGCGGCATGGTCGCGATCGGCGACGACGTCAAGGGGATGCTCGACTTCATGCGCCCGATGTACGCGCTCTACGTCGGCGGCATGGGCGCCCGCGGCAAGAACTTCTACAACGACCTCGCCTGCCAGTACGGCTACGAGAAGGAGGCCAAGGAGATCCAGGACCTCTACCTCGGCGGCAACAAGCGCGACGCCGAGGCGAAGGTTCCCCTGGAGTGGCTGGAGGCGGGCAACCTCGTCGGCCCCGCGTCGTACGTCAAGGAGCGGATCGCGGCCTTCCGCGAGGCCGGCGTCACCAGCCTCCAGGTCTCCCCGGCCACCGAGGACCCCGCCGCCACGATCGCCCAGGTCAAGGAGTGGGTGTCATGACCCGCCTCTCCCGCCGGAGGTACGACGTCCTGCGGGAGATCCGCGCGCTCGACCCCGAGCGCGACACCGACCGGATCGTGTGGCTCACCAGCCGCCACGAGTTCCCCTGGGACTACACCCAGGGGACCGGCATCGCCTTCCTGCGCGACTACGGGATCCCTTCCATCGCCCGCCTGCTGGACCGCACAGGCGAGTTCGAGGGCGACGGGGTCAAGAGGTACGACGACACGCTGCTCTTCGGCGAGGAGGCCACGGTCGAGGGCATCGACTCCGAGCGCTCCCACGCCGCCCTGCGCCGGCTGAACCGGATCCACGGCCACTACGACATCCCCAACGACGAGTTCCAGTACGTCCTGGCCACCACGATCGTCGGGCCGGTCCGCTGGATCGACGAGTTCGGCTGGCGACGGCTGGACCCGGTCGAGCTGCAGGCCCTGGCCAGGTTCACGACCCGGTTCGGCGAGCTGATGGGCATCAAGGGCCTGCCCGACACCTACGACGGCTACCTCGAGCTGCTGACCTCCTACGAGCGCGACCGGTTCGCCTACGACCCCGCCAACCGGCGGGTCACCGAGGCAGCGCTGCGGATCGCCCGGGAGACCGCCCCGGCCGCGCTCCGTCCGTTGGTCCGCCGGGTCACGATCGCGCTGATGGACGAACCGCTGCGCACGGCGCTCGGGATGCCCCGCCAGCCGGCGTGGTGCGTCGCCGGCGTGCGCGGCGGTCTCCGGCTGCGGGCCCGGCTGCTGCGCCTCGCTCCGCCCCGGCGCACGGCGTACCACCACCGCCCCTCCACCTACCCCCAGGGCTACCGCCTCGGCGACCTCGGCCCCGCCTCGATGCTCGGCGAGCTCAACCACACCCCCCTCAGGAGGCCCTCATGACCGCACCCTTCTTCGAGCAGGAGCACGAGGACTTCCGGGCCACCGTGCGGGCCTTCCTCGAGCGCGAGGTCGTGCCCCACCACGACCAGTGGGAGAAGGACGGCCAGGTCGCCCGCGAGGTGTGGACCAGGGCGGGAGCGGCGGGGCTGCTCTGCTTCGACGTCGACGAGGAGTACGGCGGCGCCGGCGTCAAGGACTTCCGCTACAACATGATCGTCGCGGACGAGATCGGGAAGGTCGGCGCCTCCGGGCTCGGCTTCCCGGTGCACACCGACATCATCGTCCCCTACATCAGCAGCCTCGGGACCGACGAGCAGAAGGCCCGCTGGCTCCCCGGGCTGGTCAGCGGCGAGCTCATCTCGGCGATCGCGATGACCGAGCCGGGCGCCGGCAGCGACCTCCAGGGCATCCGCACGACCGCCGTCGACAAGGGCGACCATTACGTGCTGAACGGGTCCAAGACGTTCATCAGCAACGGCATCATGTCCGACCTCGTCATCGTGGTCTGCCGCACCAACCCCGACGCCGGGCACCAGGGCATCAGTCTGCTCGTCGTCGAGCGCGGCATGGACGGCTTCGAGCGCGGCCGCAACCTGGACAAGATGGGCCTCAAGGCGCAGGACACCGCCGAGCTGTTCTTCGACAACGTCGAGGTCCCCAAGACGAACCTGCTCGGCGAGGAGGGCTCGGGCTTCATCTCGCTGATGGTCAACCTGCCGCAGGAGCGGATCTCGATCGCCGCGATCGCGGTCGCCGCCTGCGAGCACGTCCTGCAGCTGTGCCTCGACTACGCCAAGGAGCGCGAGGCCTTCGGCCGGCCGATCGGGAAGTTCCAGCACAACCGCTTCCTGCTGGCCGAGATGGCCACCGAGGTCCGCATCGCGCGGGTCTTCGTCAACGACTGCGTCCTCAAGCTCAACGCCGGCGAGGTCGACACCTCCCTGGCGTCGATGGCGAAGTGGTGGACCACCGAGCTCCAGAAGAAGATCGTCGACCAGGGCGTGCAGCTGCACGGCGGCTACGGCTACATGATGGAGTACCCCATCGCGAAGGCCTACGTGGACAGCCGGATCCAGACGATCTACGGCGGCACGACCGAGATCCAGAAGGAGATCATCGGGCGCAGCCTGGGGATCTGAGCGCGGTCAGGGCTTCAGCCCGCCCGCGATCGACATCGCCTTCTGATCGACCTCGCTGCCGAGGGTGGCGTCGATCTCGAGCCCGAGGCTCGGCGTCGGCCCGCAGCTCGCGCTGGTGACCTCGACGGTCCCGGACGACTGCTGCGCGCTCGAGAGCTCGTTGGCCCGCGGGCCACCCTCGTCGGTGGCGAAGAACAGGATCATCGGCATCTTGTCGGTCGCCATGTCCTCCATCGGCAGCGTGAACGTGCGCCCACCCGCCACGTCGTCCAGCGAGGCCTGGAACATGAAGAACGGCTCGAGCAGGGTGTCGCCACGCACCTTCCGCGGGCTGGTCGCCAGGACCAGCTGACGTGCGGAGTCGGGGTCCTTCCTGCAGCTGACCTTGATGTCTCGGAACGTGTACGTCGACCCGTCGGCGCGGGTGAAGGACAGGGTGCTGACCGGACCGTCCGGGCCCGCCGGCTCGTCGACCACGTGGGTCGTCGAGGGGTCGTCGCCACCCCGCACCGCGAGCGCGGCCGCCGTACCGGCGACGACCAGGGCGAGCGCGGACACTCCCCCGACCGCCGCGACCCGGCGCCGGCGCCGAGCACCCATCCGGTGCTCGACCCTCGACAGCACGTCCGCCGGGGCCCCCAGCGACCGGCCCAGCCTGGCGTAGGCGTCCCTGATCTCCGGGTCCTTCTCCTGCATCGTGTCGTCCCGCGTGGTGCTCATCGCTCGTCCTCCCGCTGCTCCGACTCGCCCCGCACCCGCGGACCGTGTGCCCCCGCGTGCTCCTTCAGCCGCGCCGTCCCGCGGGACAGCAGGCTCTTGACGGTGCCCTCCGAGCAGCCCATCCGCCCGGCGATCCCGCGGACGTCGAGGTCCTCGACGTACCTCAGGGCCAGCGCCGTGCGCTGTCGCGGCGACAGCGTCGCCAGCGCGTCCACCAGCCAGGTGTCGACAGCCCCGACCTGCTCGACAGCAGGCGTGGAGTCGTCCTGGCGCAGCAGCGGCAGCTCACGTGGCAGCCGTCGGATCCGGTCGATGTTGAGCCGGGTCATCACCGTGCGGGCGTAGGCCGCCGGCTCGTCGAAGCGGGAACGCCCCCAGCGCTCGCCCATCCGGGCCAGCGTCTCCTGGACCAGGTCCCACGCGTCGTGCGGGTTCCCGGTCAGCGCGTGCGCCAGACCGAGGAGCGACGGTGTCTGCGCGACCGCGAACGTGTCGAAGTCAGCCGGGTGCTGCCGTGTCGGCGCCCCTGCCCCCGTCATCGTGTCCATGCCGTCCCCTCCCCGTGCCGTCATCCCTTGACGAGGGGAGAGCCCGAAAGGTTGAGACCCGTCCCGACATTCTCGCCCGGGCACCCGCCGTCGCGGGAACAGGATGGCGGAGGGAGAGGTGTCGAGGTCGGCGCCGCGCTCGCACCGACGTCAGTAGGTCAGCCTCCCCCTCGCGGCCACGACGTCACGCTCGCGCAGCGGAGCGGCCTGGTCGTTGCAGGAGCCGTCGGGGCTGCGGGCCACGCGTCCGGTCGCGTCGACCGTGGACCTGAAGGTGCCGAACGCGTTCCTGAACGCGCGGGTGCCGCCGGTGATCCGGGCCCTCTGGTCGGCGTGTGCCTGGAACTTGCAGGTCTTCGGGTCGAGGGAGAACGTGACGTCCAGGTTCCTCGAGACGGCGTGCATCGTGCCGACCCTGAACACGAAGTCCCCCCCGGCACGAGAGGTACGGCAACGGCGACGGTGACCGCCGCCAGGGCTCTGGCTGCATTCCTGGACATGGGGTGCCTCCTCGGGGGATGTCATCCCGGGTGAGGCGTCGCTCCATCTCCACCGTGGGCCTCGCGGGCGGACCTTGTCATCGGCTGGATTCGCTATCGGCGTACTCCTCGCGCAGCCTGCCCTTGACCATCTTCCCGGTGGGCGTGCGCGGCAGCGTCTCGCGGAAGTGGATCTCCCGCGGCACCTTGTAGTGCGCGATGCGATCCCGGGCGTACGCCGTCAGCTCGGCCGCGAGGCCGTCTCCGGGCTCGGCGCCCGGCGCCGGTTGCACGAACGCCGCCACCCGCTCCCCCATCTCCTCGTCGGGCACACCGATCACGGCGATGTCGGCGACGGCGGGGTGCAGGCTGAAGAGGTCCTCGACCTCCTGCGGGTAGATGTTCACCCCGCCGCTGATGATCATGAACGCCTTGCGGTCGGTGAGGTAGAGGAAGCCCTCGTCGTCGACGTAGCCGAGGTCGCCGACCGTCGTCCACGTCGGGTGGTCGGGGTGCTGCGTGGCCGCGGTCCTCTCGGGGTCGTTGTGGTAGGCGAAGGGCACCTCTTCGCGCTCGAACCAGATCGTCCCGACCTCGCCCGGACCGAGCTCCCGGCCGTCCTCGGCGCACACGTGCACCACGCCCAGCAGGGCGGTGCCCACCGAGCCGGGGTGCGCCAGCCAGGTCTCGGAGTCGATCATCGTCGCGCCGTTGGCCTCGGTGGAGGCGTAGTACTCCTGCACGATCGGGCCGAGCCACTCGATCATCCGGCGCTTCACCTCGACCGGGCACGGTGCCGCCGCGTGCACGACGCAGCGCAGCGAGCCCACGTCGTACGACCTCCGCACCTCGTCGTCGAGCTTGAGCAGCCGCACGAACATCGTCGGCACCATCTGGGTGTGGGTGACCCGGTGCTCCTGGATCGCGCGCAGCGCGCCCTCGGCGTCGAACCTCTCCATCATCACCAGCGTGCCGCCGAGCGCGTGCACGACGCCGCCGAACCGCAGCGGGGCCGCGTGGTAGACCGGCGCCGGCGAGAGGTAGACGGTGTCCTGGCCGAAGCCGTAGAGGCCGCCGAAGATGGTCACGTAGGAGTAGCCGGGCTCGTCGACCCTGATCGCCGGGAGGGGGACCTGGACGCCCTTGGGCCTCCCGGTCGTGCCGGAGGAGTAGAGGAAGTCGTCCCCGTGGGGCTGCTCGGCCAGCGGCTCGTTCCCGGCAGCCGCCAGCGCGGCCTCGTAGTCCTCGAAGCCGTCGACCGGCGTCCCGTAGGCGAGCCGCTCCGCCACCTCGACGTCCAGGCCCCGCACCACGTCGGCCTTGGCCCCGGACACCACCAGCGCCCTCGCCCCGCAGTCGCGCACGATGTAGGAGGCCTCGTCCGCGGACAGGTTGTGGTTGACGGCCGTGACGTAGAGGCCTGAGCGCAGCGCGGCCCAGTACACCTCGTAGGTCTCCGGGGTGTTGTCGCTGAGCAGGGCCACCACGTCGCCCTTCTCGAACCCCCGGGCCCGCAGGTGCCGCGCGAGCCGCAGGCTGCGGTCGTCGAGCTCGGCGTAGGTCAGGGTGCGACCGGAGCCGACCATGACCAGGGCGGGCTTGTCAGGAGTGGTCGCGGCCCAGGTCCCGGGGTACATGGCCCGACCCTAGCCGGATGACTGGTCTAGTCGGGCCATGGCGAACGTCGGGCGCGTGCCCCCATCGGGCGATGAATTCCGGCGCGCGAAGGGGTCTGATCGGGGGAAACCCTGATGCCGACTGTCCCCTCCTTCTGCTGGAGTTCTCTCATGCATCGTCAGATCGCCGGAAAGCTCACCGGCCGCGTCACCAAGTGGATCGTCCTGGTCGCCTGGATCGTCATCGTGATTGTCGCCTCCGGGTTCGCCGCCAAGCTCACCGACGTCCAGAACAACGAGGCCTCCTCGTGGCTCCCCGCCAGCGCGGAGGCCACCCGGGCCCTCGACAAGCTGGACGCGTTCCAGGACCCCAACGCGCTGCCCACCACCGTGGTCTACGAGTCCGACTCGGGGCCGCTGACCAAGGCCGAGCTGGGCCAGATCGAGTCGCAGGCCACGGGCTTCGCCGACATGAAGGGCGCGGTCCCGGGCTCGGTGATCAGCCCTGCCGCGGCGCAGAAGCTGGGGGTCGCGGCGGTCTCCCGCGACGGTGAGGTCGCCTCGACGCAGGTCACGTTCAACTTCGGCAAGAACGGCTGGAACAAGATGCCGGACGTCGCGACCGAGCTGCGCGACATGGCGGCGATCGACGGCGTGAGCATCCACATCGCCGGCCAGGGCGGCCAGGCCGCGGACTCCGCCAAGGCCTTCGAGGGGCTCGACAGCACGCTGCTGTTCGCCGCCGGCGGCGTGGTGATCATCATCCTGCTGCTGACCTACCGCAGCCCGGTCCTGTGGATCCTGCCGGTGTTCTCCGCGGTCGTGGCGCTCTTCACCGCCCAGGCGGTGATCTACTTCCTGGCGAAGTACGCCGACCTCACCGTCAACGGCCAGAGCCAGGGCATCCTGACGGTGCTGGTCTTCGGTGCCGGCACCGACTACGCGTTGCTGCTCGTGGCTCGCTACCGCGAGGAGCTGCGCCGCCACGAGGACCGACACGAGGCGATGGCCTTCGCGCTGCACCGCGCGGCCCCGGCGATCGTCGCGAGCGCGGCCACCGTGGTCCTCGGCATGCTCTGCCTGCTCTTCGCCGAGATGAACTCGACCGCCGGGCTCGGCCCCGTCGCCGCGATCGGCATCTCCGTGGCGCTGCTCGTCATGATCACCCTGCTGCCCGCGCTGCTCGTGATCACCGGCCGGTGGGTGTTCTGGCCCAAGCGGCCGGGGTTCGGCTCGGACGAGCCGACGGCGTCGGGGCTGTGGGCCCGGGTGGGCCGCCGGATCTCCGTGCGTCCCCGCGCCGTGTGGGTCGGGACCGCCGCCGCGCTGGGCGTCGCCTGCCTCGGCATGTTCAGCCTCAACGCCCACGGCCTGACCACCGAGGAGTCCTACACCAAGGACTTCGACTCGATCATCGGCCAGCGGGTGCTCACCGACCACGGCCTGATGGACCAGTCCAACCCGCTCATGGTGGTCGCGAACGCCGACCAGGGCGATGCGGTGGCGAAGGCGCTCTCCGGGGTCAGCGGCCTCACCGACGTCATGCCGCCACGCACGCAGGGCGGGGTCGCCTACGTCCAGGCCACGATCACCAGCGACGCGCTGTCCCAGCAGGCGTTCGACACGGTCTCGGCGGCACGTGATGCCGTGCACCGGGTGCCCGGTGCCGACGCCCTCGTGGGCGGCTACTCGGCGATCTCGCTCGACGTCGAGAACGCCTCCGGGCACGACAACCTGGTCATCATCCCGATCGTGCTGATCGTGGTGATGCTCATCCTGATGCTGCTGCTGAGGTCGATCCTGTCCCCGCTGCTGCTCATCGGCACCGTCGTGCTGTCCTTCGGGGCCGCGATCGGCCTCTCGTCGCTGATGTTCAAGTACGTCTTCGACTTCGCAGGGCAGGACGCGTCGTTCCCGCTGTTCGTGTTCGTCTTCCTCGTCGCACTGGGCATCGACTACAACATCTTCCTGATGACCCGGGTGCGGGAGGAGACTCAGACCCGCGGGACCCGCCCGGGCTCGCTGGTCGCCCTGTCGGCCACCGGCGGGGTGATCACCTCCGCGGGGCTGGTGCTCGCCTCGACGTTCCTCGTCCTCGGCACCCTGCCGCTGGTCGCCTTCGTCGAGATCGGTGTCGCCGTGGCGCTCGGAGTCATCCTGGACACCATGGTCGTCAGGCCGGTCCTCGTCACCGCCCTGAACCTCGACCTGGGCAGCAGCATCTGGTGGCCGAGCAAGCTGGACCGCGGGGACCACACGATCGCCCCACCGGAGCCCGCGAAGGAGACCGCAGCGGTCTAGGGCACGGCCTTCGTTCCGCGCGCTGGTCCCCGAGGTCGTCGGGGACCGGCGCGCGGCTAGCCTGAGGACGATGATCGAGCAGCCGACTCCCCAGCAGGTGCGTCGCGCGCTGGCCCGTGCCGAGCGGGGCGCGGCGCTGGACGTGGACGAGGCCGCCGTCCTCCTGGCCGCCCGGGGCGCCGACCTGGACCGACTGTGCGCCGCGGCGGGCCGGGTCCGGGACGCGGGGCTGGTCGCGGCGGGTCGGCCGGGGGTGGTGACCTACTCGCCCAAGGTGTTCGTGCCGGTGACCCGGCTGTGCCGGGACCGGTGCCACTACTGCACGTTCGTGGAGACGCCGGGACAGGCCGCGCGTGAGGGGCGAGCGCCGTACCTCTCCCCCGACGAGATCCTCGAGATCGCGCGGCGGGGTGCCGAGCTGGGCTGCCTGGAGGCGCTGTTCACCCTCGGTGACCGGCCCGAGGACCGCTGGCCCGAGGCCCGGGAGTGGCTGGACGAGCAGGGCTACGACTCGACGCTGGCCTACGTGCGGGCGATGGCGGTGCGGGTGCTGGAGGAGACCGGGCTGCTGCCCCACCTCAACCCCGGCGTCATGTCCTGGGAGGAGATGAACCGGCTCAAGCCGGTCTCCCCCTCGATGGGGATGATGCTCGAGACCACCTCCCGGCGCCTCTTCGAGACCAAGGGGCTGGCGCACTTCGGCTCGCCCGACAAGGATCCCGAGGTCCGCCTGCGAGTGCTCGAGGACGCCGGGCGGCTCTCGATCCCCTTCACCACGGGCCTGCTGGTCGGCATCGGCGAGACCCTGGAGGAGCGGGCGGAGACGATCTTCGCGCTGCGCGCGACCTCGCGGCGCTACGGCGCGGTGCAGGAGGTCATCGTCCAGAACTTCCGCGCCAAGCCCGACACCGCGATGCGCCACACCGACGACCTCGGGCTGGAGGAGTACCGCGCGGCCATCGCGGTCACCCGGCTGGTGCTCGGTCCGAAGGCGCGGGTGCAGGCGCCACCGAACCTGACCGACCTGGCCGAGTGCGCGCTCCTGCTCGGCGCCGGCATCGACGACTGGGGCGGGGTCTCCCCGCTGACGCCCGACCACGTGAACCCCGAACGGCCCTGGCCGTCGGTGGAGCGGCTCCGTGAGGTCACCGCCGAAGCCGGGTTCGAGCTGCGGCCCCGGCTGACCGTCCACCCCGAGTACGTCGTACGGGGCGAGCCGTGGCTCGACCCCCGGCTGAGCAGCCACGTGGCCGCCCTGGCCGGTCCCGACGGCCTCGCCGAGCCCGGCGTACTCCCCACCGGGCTGCCCTGGCAGGAACCCGACGGCGGCTTCGCCGCCGTCGGCATCGGCGTCGGCCGCACCGACCTGCACGCCGCCATCGACACCACCGGCCGCACCGAGGACCGGCGCTCGGACTTCGCCGACGTGTACGGCGACTGGGACACGATCAAGACGGCGGCCGACGGGGTTTCGAGGCTCGCTCCGCTCGCACCTCAACCGCCGTCGGAGGCTCTGGCAGCACTCAAGGCCGCCGAGCGTGATCCCGGCAACCTCTCCGACGAGCACGCACTGACCCTGATGACCGCCGAGGGCGACCTGCTCGACCAGGTCTGCCGGCTCGCCGACGACCTGCGCCGCGAGACCGTCGGCGACGACGTCACCTACGTGGTCAACCGCAACATCAACTTCACCAACGTCTGCTACGTCGGCTGCCGGTTCTGCGCGTTCGCCCAGCGCCGCAGCGACGCCGACGCCTTCTCCCTCTCCCTCACCCAGGTCGCCGACCGCGCCGAGGAGGCCTGGGACCTCGGCGCGACCGAGGTCTGCATGCAGGGCGGCATCGACCCCGAGCTGCCCGGCACCGCCTACTTCGACCTCGCCGCCGCCGTGAAGCAACGCGTCCCCGGCATGCACGTGCACGCCTTCTCCCCCATGGAGATCGTCAACGGCGCCACCCGCACCGGACTGTCCTTCGAGGACTTCCTGATCAAGGCCCGCGAGGCCGGCCTCGGCTCCGTCCCCGGCACCGCCGCGGAGATCCTCGACGACGACGTCCGCTGGATCCTCACCAAGGGCAAGCTCCCCACCGCCACCTGGATCGACATCATCACCACCGCGCACCGGGTCGGCCTCCCGACGACCTCCACGATGATGTACGGCCACGTCGACAACCCCCGCCACTGGGTCGGCCACCTCCGCGTCCTGACCCGCATCCAGGACACCGCCCTGGAGCACGGCAACGCAGGGTTCACCGAGTTCGTGCCGCTGCCGTTCGTCCACACCTCCGCACCGATCTACCTCGCCGGCGTCGCCCGCCCCGGCCCGACCCTGCGCGACAACCTCGCCGTCCACGCGATGGCCCGGATCCTGCTCCACGGCCGGATCCCCAACATCCAGACCAGCTGGGTCAAGCTCGGCGTCGACGGCACCCGCGCGATGCTGAACGCCGGCGCCAACGACCTCGGCGGCACCCTGATGGAGGAGACCATCTCCCGGATGGCCGGCTCCGAGCACGGCTCCGCCAAGACCGTCGCGGAGCTCACCGACATCGGCGCCGGCATGGGCCGACCCGTCCGCGAGCGCACCACGACGTACGACGCCCGCTGAGCCCGGACCGGGCCGACCGGGGCGCCACACGACCGAGGCCACCCGCGCCTCGCGGCAGACGGGTGGCCTCGGTGTCCGGGAGGCGGGCGGGCCTCAGGTGCGCTGCGACCTCTTGCGCGAGATCGCGTCCACGGCCGCCGCGGCGAGGAGGACCACGCCGGTGATGACCTGCTGGTACTGCACACCGAGGTTGGGCTTGAGGCCCAACCCGTTCGGGATGATCACGATGACCAGGGCGCCGAGGACGGCGTCTCGCGGCTTGCCCCGGCCGCCGAAGAGCGACGTGCCGCCGATGACCGCCGCCGCGACCGAGAACAGCAGGATGTTGCCGGCGCCGAGGTCCAGCGACACCGAGTGCGACGTCGAGGCCAGCAGGATGCCGCCGAAGGCGCCGAACGACGAGCAGAGGACGAACGCGGTGACCTTGATGTGCTCGACGTCGATGCCGGCGCGGCGCGCCGCCTCGGCGTTGCCGCCGGTCGCGTAGAGGTGCCGGCCCCAGGTGGTCTTGGTGAGCGCGAGGGTGCACACGATCATGATCGAGATCGCGATGACCGCGGCCCACGGGATGCCCGCGATGACCAGGTAGGGGTTGGTGTTGCGGTTCTGGCAGGCCAGGTAGGTGACCACGAGGCCGACCGCGGCGATCACGCCACCCCGGAGCAGGACCAGGCTGAGCGCGTCGTGGGCGAGTCCGGCCCGCTGGGCCGAGATCGACTTCCACAGCGTGAAGGCGAGGTAGCCCGCCACCACCACGATGGTGAACACCCAGCTCCAGAACACCGACAGGTTCGCGTTGGCCAGGTTGTACCAGAGGGTGTAGTTGGTGGTGCCGATCGGCTGGGAGTTCAGGACGAACAGCAGCACGCCCTGCCACGCCAGGAAGAGGGCCAGGGTGACGATGAAGCTCGGGATCCCGACCTTGGCGACCAGGAAGCCGGTGACGACGCCGACCGCCGCACCGAGGGTCACGGCTCCCACGATCGCGAGGGTCACGTTGTTGTCCACCAGGCCGGTCGCGATCAGGACGACCCCGATGGTCACGACCACCGCGCCGCTCCAGGCCTTGAGCCAGACCGCGAGCGCGATCGCGGCCACCATGAAGACGAGCAGCGACCAGTACAGGAAGCCGGGGAACACGCCGTGCAGGTCTCCCGAGAACACTGCCCGCGCCGCGAACGCCGCGCACATGCCGCCGGTCGTCCCGGCCGACAGGTCGATCTCACCGAGGAGCAGGACGAACACCAGACCCATGCCGATCACGGCGATGTAGGCGCCCTGCCCGGGGAGGTTGCCGATGTTGTTCTTCGACAGGAAGCGGTCGCTGACCTGGGCGAAGATGATGACGAGGACGACGAGGCCCATGATCGACGGCAGCGCGCCGGGGTCACCGGAGCGGAGCTTGCCGATGTAGGCCCGGAAGGCGCCGGGGACGGTCTGGCGCTCGACGTCGAGGGAGAAGCTGGAGGCCCGCTCGGGGCCGGCGCCCTTGGCCGGAGGGGCGGTCTCGCTGGTGGCAGACATGTCGGCGTCCTCAGATGTTCGCGTTGGCGGTGGCGGGGGCGAGGCCGACGTCGCCACTGCGACCGGCTGTGATGAGCTCGACGATCTGGGTGGTGCTGGTCTCCGTGGTGAGGACCTCGGCGGCCACCCGACCCAGGTAGAGCGCCGCCACCCGGTCGGCGACCTCCATGACGTCGTTCATGTTGTGCGAGATGAGGACGACGCCGAGGCCCTGGTCGGCCAGCCGGCGGACCAGGTCGAGGACCTGGCGAGTCTGGGCGACGCCGAGCGCGGCGGTCGGCTCGTCGAGGAAGACGACCTTGCTGTTCCACAGCACCGCACGGGCGATCGCGACCGTCTGCCGCTGGCCACCGGAGAGGTTGGCGACGAGCTGACGGACCGAGGACACCGTCCGGACCGAGAGGCCCTTGAGCGTCTCCCGCGCCTTCTTCTCCATCTCGCCGTCGGCGAGCATGCCGAACTTCCGGATCTCCCGGCCGAGGAACATGTTCTGGGTGATGTCGAGGTTGTCGGCCAGGGCGAGGTCCTGGTAGACGAACTCGATCCCGAGGCCGGTGGCGACCCGGGGATCGCTGAAGACGACGGGCTTGCCCTCGAACTTCACCTCCCCGCTGTCGATGTGGTTGATGCCGGCGATGCACTTGACGAGCGTCGACTTGCCGGCGCCGTTGTCACCGACCAGGGCGGTGACCTCGCCGGGATAGACGTTCAGGTCCACGTCGTGGAGGACATGGACGGGACCGAAGCTCTTGTTGAGCTTCGTGATCTCGAGGATCGGTTCGGGCACGGGAATCACCGTCCGGTTCGCGGGGGCCTGGGGTGAGGAAGCGGAGTCCGATGATGGCCGGGCAGGAGACCCCGCCCGGCCATCATCGTGGGTGGAGCGTCGGTCAGGAAAGACCGATCTTGGCGCAATCGCTCTCGATCCCCTTGCAGATCTCGGCCTTGGTCAGCGCCCCGGCGTCGATCACGTCCTGGATGTTCTTCTGCGTGATCACCTGCGCCGGCAGCAGCAGCGCCTGCAGGTTGTGGCTGGCCGACTGCGGGTCGTCGAACTTGGTCAGGGTCAGGCCTGCCGACGACGGGTCCTTGCCCCCGATCAGAGCCACCGCGAGCTTCGTGGCGGCATCCGCCTCAAGGCTGACGTCCTTGAAGATCGTCATGCTCTGCTGGCCGGTGATGATGTTCTGCAGGCCCTCGACACCGGAGTCCTGGCCGGTGACGACCACGTGACCGTTGAGGCCGGAGCCCTTGAGGACACCGATGACCGCGTTGGCGATGTCGTCGTTCGCGGCGACGACGCCGTCGACCTGGCCGCCGGCAGCGGTCAGCGCCTGGGTGAACGTGGGCGCGGCGTTGGAGATCGTCCAGCCCTTGACGACCGACTCGGAGACGATCTTCAGCTTGCCGGCCGACTGCAGCGGGTCGAGCACCTCGTGGGCGCCCTTGGCGAAGAGGACCGCGTTGTTGTCCACGTCCTTGCCGCCGTCCATCATGATGATCTTCGGGTCCTTCACGCCCTGGGCGTTGAGGCAGTCGACCATCGTCTGGGCCTGGAGCTTGCCGACGTCCTCGTTGTCGAAGGACACGTAGTAGGGGGCGGTGCCGCCGAGGTTCACCCGGTCGTAGTCGATGACCTTCACGCCCGCCTGGTCGGCCTGCTTCTCCACACCGGCGCCGGACGGGGCGTCGATGGAGTCGATGATGAGCACCTTGACGCCCTCACCGATCATGCTCTGCGCGATCGAGGCGAACTTGCTGGTGCTGCCGCCGGCGTTCTGGACGTCGGGGGTGATCCCCGCGGCCTTGAGGCCCTTGGTGAGCAACGGAGCGTCGTACAGCGTGTAGCGCGTCGACGAGGTGGTGTCGGGGAGGATCGCCCCGACCTTGCCCGACGCCTTGCCCGCGCTGCCCGACGGCGGCGCCTTGGCGCCACTGGTCGGCGGGTTGTCCAGGCTGCAGGCCGCGCTGACGCCGCCGCTGCTACTGCTGCTGCTGTTCGAGCTGCTGTTGTCGGAGTTGGAGCCACAGGCGGCGAGGCCGGCTGAGCTCAGGACGAGCGCAACCCCGAGGGGTGCGAGGCGGTGCAGAGGTGTGGACACGGAGTTCTCCTCGACTGGGGGCAGCCCTCGGGGCGGCCTGATGATCTGTGACGAGTGTCGACGGTCACAGAGTTGTCGTCAAGACATGAACGCAAATATGCCGAATCGAGATCAACCGACGAGTTAATGATCACATCTTGACCACAAGAGTCCTGCAAGTGCACAGTTCGTCCATGCCACGTCGCCGCTCCGACCCCGCCCCGGGGTCGACCTCCTCGCTGCGGAACGCCAACCAGCAGCGGGTCCTCGACGTGCTCCGCGGCAGCGCGACCGGTGACCGGGAGGACACCGAGGGCGAGTTCACCCAGGCGGAGCTGGCGCGCGCCACCGGCCTGGCCCCGGCGACGGTGTCCAACATCGTCCGCGAGCTCGCCGCCTCCGGGCTGGTCGAGACCGAGGCGGGCAGCGGGCGGCGCGGGTCGTCGGTGCGGCTCGCCCGTGGCGCCGGACTCGTGGGCGGCGTCGACTTCGGCCACAGCCACGTGGCCGTGGCGGTTGGCGACCTGACCGGACGCCTGCTCGCCGAGTCACGGGTCCGGCTCGAGGCCGGCCACCACCACACCGAGGCGCTCGGCGTGGCCGGATCGATGCTCGACGCGATGGTGGCCGACCACGGCCGGGTGCGGCACATCGGGATGGGCCTCCCGGCGCCGGTCACCAACGACGTCATCCGCTCCTCGGCGATCTTCCCCGGCTGGGAGGGCGTGGACAGCCGCGCCGCCGCCGAGAAGCAGTTCGGCATCCCCGTCCACGTCGAGAACGACGCCAACCTCGGCGCGCTCGCCGAGCACCGGCAGGGGGTGGGGCGTGGTCACGACAGCTCGGTCTTCGTGAAGATCTCCTCGGGCGTCGGAGCCGGCATCATCATCGACAACCAGCTCTTCCACGGCTCCGGAGGCTCCGCCGGCGAGATCGGGCACCTGACGGTGGACGAGCAGGGTCCCCTGTGCCGGTGCGGCAGCCGCGGCTGCCTGGAGGCCTACACCTCCGTCGAGAACGTCCTGTCGATGATGTCCGGGCAGCTGCCGGACACCGACCTCGACACCATCGTCGCGGCCGCGCGCGACGGGAACGTGTCCGCCCAGCGCGCCTTCGAGGACGCCGGCCTCCACCTCGGCTGGGGCCTGGCCAACATCGTGAACCTGCTGAACCCGTCGCTGGTCGTGGTGGGTGGCGACATGGCGCGGGCGGGCGAGCTGCTGCTGGAGTCGGCGCGGATCGGGCTGCGCCGCCACGCCCTGGACTCGGTCGCCCTCACCCCGGTCCTCGCCAGCGAGCTCGGCGAACGGGCCAGCCTCGTGGGCGCCGTACTGTTGGCAGCGGAGCGGACAGAGCTGGTCGTCGAGCACGTGTGAGACCCGACTCCCGGGGGCATGCTCCGGAGAAGCGGCGGGTACCACCTCGGGCGGCGTACGTCGTCCGAGGCATCGGTCCCGGACCCGCCGCACGAGCGCCCGTCCCCTGCGGGCGCCGCAGTCGAACGGAGAACCGCAATGGCCTTCCTGCTCTGGATCCTCGCCGTCATCCTCGTGGTTGCTGGCATCGTCCAGCTGTTCAAGCGCAACATCCTCTGGGGCGTCGTGCTGATCATCGTCGGCTTCGCCGTCGGCCCCGGCGGCTACAGCATCTTCAACAAGTGACCCCTCGGCGCGGGGCGGCCCCGGGCCGCTCCGCGCCGGCTCATTCCCCGAGGACGATCTCGACCTCGAACCCCTCAGAGCTCTCGAGGTAGAGCGCGACGTGGCGCTCACCCCCGGCGTGCGGGTAGCGGTCGGCGAACAGCTCGTGCCAGCCGTGAGCGGAGGACTCGGCGCGCATCCGGTCGAGGGTCGCGCGGTCCTCGCAGCCCAGTGCGAGGTGGTTGACGCCGGGCCGGAGCCGGTCGTACGGCGCGTCGAGCTGGTCCGGCGAGCGCTGCAGGAACAGGTGCGTCCCGTCCACGTGCGCCCACGACCGGCAGTCGTCGGAGACGTCCCACTCCAGCTCCCCCAGCAGCCAGCCCCACTCGGAGGCGGCCACGGCGGGGTCGTCGACCCAGAGGTCGAGATGGTGGACGGCGCGCGTCACGGGCAGGCCCTCAGCTGGTCCATGCCCCGACTGTAGTGAGTTGCCCGGGTGTCGTGGGTCAGGCACGGGCTGGTTCGGTGGCCGCCGGCGCCGCCGCCCGCGGGTGCGGCTGCCGCGCCCGCAGCACCACCTTGGCGAGCTCGCCGAGCAGCAGCAGGAGGATCCCGGGCGCCAGGCACAGGGCCCACTGGTTCCCCGTCAGGGGCGTGGTCCGGAAGACGTCCTGCAGGACCCGCATCTGGGTGATCAGCATCGAGCCGACCGCGGCCCAGGCGAACGCCCAGAGCAGCCGCGGGTTCGAGAGGGTCGCACGTCCGAAGGCACTCTCCTCGGGGTAGCGCAGGTTGAGCGCGAGGAAGATGTTCATCAGGCCCAGGCCGACGACCGCCATGGTCTGGCCCACCTCGAGCGAGTCGTACCTCGACTTGCCGACCTGCACGAGGACCAGGGTCGCGGCCGCCATGAAGAGGCCCGCGACGAAGAGGCGCACCATCATCGAGCCGACGATGATCTGCTGGTCGAACGGTCGCGGCCTGCGCCGCATGATCCCCGGCGTCGCCAGGTCCAGGCCCATCACCGCCCCGATCGGCGCGACCACGGCCATGTGGATCCACAGCACCTGCGAGGGGATGAGCAGCGCGGTGCCGGCGATCGCGAACGCCGAGGACCCCACGAAGGCGAGGATGAACATGAACAGGTTGGCGATCTGGATGCGCAGGAACTTCTGCAGGTTGTCGTAGACCAGGCGGCCCTGCTCCACGGCCTTGACGATGGTGGCGAAGTTGTCGTCGGCCAGGATCATCTTGGCCGCGCCCTTGGCGACGTCCGTGCCGGTGATGCCCATCGCGATGCCGATGTCCGCGGCGCCGATGGCCGGCGCGTCGTTGACGCCGTCGCCGGTCATGGCGACGACGTTCCCCTTGCGCTTGAGCACCTCCACCAGCCTGACCTTGTGCTCGGGCGCCACCCGGGCGAAGACCCCGATCTCGTCGACCTGGCGCTCCGCCTCGTCGTCGTCCAGCGCCGCGAAGTCCGCACCCGTGACCGCCCGCCCCTCGATGCCCAGCTCCCGGGCGATCGCCTCGGCGGTGACCGCGTGGTCCCCGGTGATCATCCGGACGCGGATGCCGGCACCCCTGGCCTCGGCGATGGCCTTCGTGGCCTCGGCGCGTGGCGGGTCGACCTCGCCGATCAGCGCCGAGATCTCCAGGTCCTGCATCAGGGCCATCAGGTCGCCGGAGGGGTCGAAGGTCGCCGGATCGAGCTCGCGCTGCGCGATCGCCAGCACCCGCAGGCCCTGACGGGCGATCCGCTCGTTCTCGGCCAGCACCTTGGCGCGCATCTCGTCGGTGAGCCGCTCGCTGCGGCCGCCCGGCATCCGACCGTACGCCGAGCGCTGGAGGATCACGTCCGGGGCGCCCTTCACGTAGGCCCGCACCACCGGGGCTCCCCCGGCGCCACGCATCGTGTGGAAGGTGGCCATGAACTTGTAGTCGGAGTCGAAGGGCACCAGGGCGATGCGGGGATGGCTCTCCCGGAACTCCTTGACGTCGACCCCGCCCTTCTGGGCCAGCACGTACAGCGCACCCTCGGTGGGGTCGCCGACGACGACCCCGTCCTGGATGTCGGAGTCGTTGCACAGCGCGCACGGGAAGAGCACGTAGTCGAGGTCGCGCTCGGCGTCACCCTCCGTGCGCTGGAGCTGCCCGTCGAAGCTGTAGCCCTCGCCGCTGACGGTGTAGCGGTGCGCCACCGTCGTGACCTCCCGCACGGTCATCTGGTTCATCGTCAGCGTGCCGGTCTTGTCGGAGTTGATGGCCGAGGTGGAGCCCAGGGTCTCCACCGCGGGCAGGACCTTCATGATGGCGTTCTGCTTGGCCATGTTCACCGACCCCACCGAGAGGATCGTCGTGACGACGGCGGGCAGGGCGTCGGGGATCGAGCCGACGGCGAGCGCGACGCCGATCCCGAAGAGCACGGTGAAGGAGTCGCCCTGCGCCAACCCCATGATGACGATGGCGACGAAGGCGAAGAGAGCCGCACCGATGATGAAGAGGGTGAGCCGGTCGACCTGCCGGGTCAGCGGCGTCTTCTCCACCTTCTGCGCACCCAGCATGTCGGCGATGTGGCCGACCTCCGAGTCCATGCCGGTCGTCGTCACCAGGATCTCGCCGTGGCCGCGGGTCACGTTGGTGTTCATGAACGCCATGTCGACGCGGTCACCGATCGGCACGTCGATGCTGTCGATGGCGTCCGTGGACTTCTCGACCGCGACGCTCTCGCCGGTCAGGGCGCCCTCCTCGACCTGCAACGTCGCCGCCAGTACGACGCGACCGTCGGCCGGGACACGGTCACCCGCGTCGACGACCAGCAGGTCGCCGGGCACGATCTCGTCGGCGGCGACCTCCGAGACGACCCCGTCGCGTCGTACCTTGGCGACGGTGTCCATCATCTCGCCCAAGGACTCCGCAGCCGCCTCGGCCTTGCCCTCCTGGTGGTAGCCGAGCCAGGCGTTGAACAGCGTCAGCACCGCCAGGCCGATGCCCGTGCGGAACTCCCCGATCAGCACGCTGACCGCGGCCGCGACGACGAGCACGATCTGCATGTAGTCCCGGTAGTGCTTGAGGAACTGCCTCCAGACCGGTTGTGGCTCCGGCTTCGCCAGGGCGTTCGGACCGTGCTCCTGAAGCCGCCGGCGCGCCTGGTCGACGGTCAGGCCGACGGCCGGGTCCACGTCGAGCCGGCTCGCGACCTCCGCGACGCCGAGCGCGTGCCACGGAGCCTCCGGAGACGGTCCGGGAGTCGCGGCCGGCGAGCCGGTGGCAGCAGTCTTCTCGCTCATGGTCACCCCCCGGGGTCAGAACGGCGTCGGGATTCGCCGGATCGGAAGCGCGGGCTCCCGGTAGTCACCACGCTTCTGGCGCTTCGGCAGCTCGACGTACGACGTCTCGAGCGGCTTGTAGGGGATCTGGGCGAGCAGGTGGCTGATGACGTTGAGGCGCCCCCGCTTCTTGTCGTCGGTGTCGGCCACCCACCACGGTGCCCAGGCGGTGTCGGTCGCGGCGAACATCTCGTCCCTGGCCCGGGAGTAGTCGTACCAGCGGCTGTAGGACTCCAGGTCCATCGGCGAGAGCTTCCACACCTTGCGGGGGTCGCGCATCCGGCTCTCGATCCGGCGGGTCTGCTCCTCGGCGCTGACCTCCAGCCAGTACTTGACCAGGATGATGCCCGACTCGATCATCAGCTTCTCGACCCCGGGAACGTTGTCCAGGAAGCGCGAGCTCTCCTCCGGCGTGCAGAAGCCCATCACCCGCTCGACGCCGGCGCGGTTGTACCAGCTGCGGTCGAAGATCACGACCTCCCCGGCCGCCGGGAAGTGAGGGAGGTAGCGCTGGACGTACATCTGGGACTTCTCCCGCTCGGTCGGCGCGGGAAGCGCCACCACGCGGAAGACCCGGGGGCTCACCCGCTCGACGATGCGCTTGATCGTGCCGCCCTTGCCGGCGGTGTCGCGCCCCTCGAACACGACGCAGATCTTGGCGCCGGTCGCCTTGACCCACTCCTGCACGGCCACCAGCTCCGCCTGGAGCACGGCGAGCTCCGCCTCGTACTCCTTGCGGCCCATCTTGACGCGCGGCTCGTGGCCCTTCCCCGTCTTCTTGCCCACGGCCGGCCTCCGATCACCTCGCACGCGACGGACCCGTCCTCACGGAGTCTCGTCGGCGCGCGCGGCGCGGGAATCCCCCGCACCGGATGATCCGGGACGGGCTCAGCCGCCTGGGTGGCTCACTCCCACTCGATGGTGCCCGGCGGCTTGGAGGTGATGTCGACCGTCACCCGGTTGACCTCGCTGACCTCGTTGGTGATGCGGGTCGAGATCTTCTCCAGCACGTCGTAGGGCAGGCGTGCCCAGTCGGCCGTCATCGCGTCCTCGCTGGTGACCGGGCGCAGCACCACCGGGTGACCGTAGGTGCGGCCGTCACCCTGGACGCCCACCGAGCGGACGTCGGCGAGCAGGACGACCGGGAACTGCCAGATGTCGCGGTCCAGGCCGGCGCGGGTGAGCTCCTCGCGGGCGATGGCGTCGGCCTCGCGCAGGATGTCGAGGCGCTCGCGGTCGACGGCTCCGATGATCCGGATCGCCAGCCCGGGGCCCGGGAAGGGGTGGCGCCAGACGATCTCGGCGGGCAGCCCGAGCTGCTCACCGACGAGGCGGACCTCGTCCTTGAACAGCGTGCGCAGCGGCTCGACCAGCTCGAACTCGAGGTCCTCGGGGAGCCCGCCGACGTTGTGGTGGGACTTGATGTTGGACGTGCCCGCTCCCCCACCGGACTCGACCACGTCGGGGTAGAGGGTGCCCTGCACCAGGAAGGCGACCTTGTCGCCCTCGGCGGCGCTCTTCTCCAGCACCTCGGCCTCGGCGGCCTCGAAGACCCGGATGAACTCGCGGCCGATGATCTTGCGCTTCTGCTCGGGGTCGGAGACTCCCGCGAGCGCGTCGAGGAATCGCTTCTCGGCGTCCACGACGTGCAGGTCGACACCGGTGGCGGCGACGAAGTCGCGCTCGACCTGCTCGGCCTCGCCCTGGCGGAGCAGCCCGTGGTCGACGAACACGCAGGTCAGCCGGTCGCCGATGGCGCGTTGGACCAGGGCCGCGGCCACGGCGGAGTCGACGCCGCCGGAGAGCCCGCAGATGGCGCGTCCGGCGTCGCCGATCTGCTCGCGGATCCGCTCGATCTGCTCCTCGACGATGTTGACCATGGTCCAGGTCGGCCGGCAGCCGGCGATGTGGTGCAGGAAGTGCTCGAGGACCTTCTGGCCGTGCTGGGTGTGCATGACCTCGGGGTGCCACTGCACCCCGGCGAGACCGCGGTCGACGTCCTCGAACGCCGCCACGGGCGTCACGTCGGTCGCTGCGAGGACCGTGAAGCCGGCGGGCGCGGCGGTGACCGAGTCGCCGTGCGACATCCAGACGGTGTGCTCGGCCGGGATCTCGGCGAGCAGCGTGCCGGACTCGCTGACCCTGACCGGGGTGCGGCCGTACTCGCGAGCTCCGGTGTGGGCGACCTCGCCGCCCAGGCCGCGCGCCATCAGCTGGAAGCCGTAGCACATGCCGAACACGGGGGTGCCGCTGGTGAAGATGGCCGGGTCGATGCCGGGGGCACCGTCGGCGTACACCGAGGACGGCCCACCGGACAGCACGATCGCCTTGGGCCCGCGGGCGAGCATCTCCTCGACCGGCATCGTGTGGGGGACGATCTCGGAGTACACCCGGGCCTCGCGCACGCGGCGCGCGATGAGCTGGGCGTACTGCGCCCCGAAGTCGACCACCAGGACGAGGTCGTGGTCCGTCACCTGAGTCATGGAGAGGGGCGCCCTTTCGACGTCGTACGGCGAGGTCCCAGCCTACCGACGACCCACCCCACCCGACGAAACGCGTCCGGCCCAGGCCCGGCCCAGAACGTGCATCAGGCTCAGGAAATGCATCAGGGCCCGGCCGGGGAGGGAGGGTGGCCGGGCCCTGATCGTCCACGCAGCTGCTGGACAGTGCCTGGACTGCGGGACCCGGCGATTGGGAGGGAGCATGACTGCCGGGTCCGCTGGGCTCAACGAGGGGCGATCACGCGGGTTACGGGCGGATCCGAATTGTTTTTCCGGGGCCGGCCGGCGTCGCCTTCGCGGCCCTGAACAGCAGCACGACGAAGCAGATGACCACCCCCAGGTCGGTCAGGCCCACGAGCAGTGCCACGACGGCCAGGTCGGGCTCCCCCGAGGCTGCAACGACCAGCAGGGTCAGCGCGATCGTGAGCCCCAGGTCCCACCAGCGGATCGCGTTGGCACCCCGGCGGCGCTCCGGGACGAGGACCATGATCGCGGTGCACACGAAGAAGACCAGGACCGTCTCGGCCACGCCGGTCGCCACCTCCACCAGGCCGCCTCCGCTCCCCACCCACTGCGGGACGGACGCCAGGAACCCCACCCCGCAGGCGGCGGCCGCGACCCGGAAGGCACCGTGCAGCCGCGACAGGGAGGCGGCGGCCGCCAGCGCGAGCAACCACCCCAGCGGGTCCGGCACGACGTCGAGCCCGTTGATGCGGAGGTCGAGGAGCACGAGGAGCAGGCCGCCGCCCAGCAGCGCCAGGGGCTGGAGCGGCGTGGCACGGTCGGTCATCGGTCCCCCATGGCCCGATCATCGGGCACGTCCGGCGCGCACCCCACGGGCGACGCGCCGGACGGCTGGGTTCAGCTGACCCCGACGATCGGCAGGCGCAGGGCGGCCGGCGCGCCCTCCGGCACCGCGGGCGCGGCCGGGGACTCCGGCCGGAGCCGCTGGTAGGCCGCGCCGAGCGGGGGCCGGTGGTCCGGCGCGCCCTTGTTGGGCCAGAACGACATGGCGCGCTCGGCCTGCGCGGTGATCGTGAGCGACGGGTTCACCCCGAGGTTGGCCGTCACCGCCGACCCGTCGGCGACGTGCAGACCGGGGTGGCCGTAGAGCCGCTGGTAGGGGTCGATCACGCCCGTCTCCGGGCTGTCGCCGATCGCGCAGCCGCCCAGGAAGTGGGCGGTCAGCGGGCGGTTGAACGGCTCGCCGATCGAGCCGCCCGGCGTACCACCCATGATCCGGGCCATCAGCCGGACCGCGACGTTGCCCGCCGGGATCCAGGTGGGGTTGGGCACGCCGTGGCCCTGCTTGCTGGTCAGGTAGCGCTTCCGGGTGCCCGGGACCCGCTTGGTGTAGGTCGTGATCGAGTTGTCGAGGCTCTGCATCACCAGCGCGATGACGGTGCGCTCGGACCAGTGCTTGAGGTCGTAGAGGTCCGCGACGTTGCGCCGCTGGGCCCACATCTCCCGCAGCCAGGTCCGCCAGCGCGGCTCGGGAGCGTCGCCGTCGGTCAGCACGGTCTGCATCAGCGACATCACGTTGCTGCCCTTGCCGTAGCGCACCGGCTCGATGTGGGTGTCCTGGTCGGGGTGGAAGCTCGAGGTGATCGCGATGCCCTGGCTGTAGTCCACCTTCGTGTCGGGCGCGATCGCGCCCATGATCGACTCGGAGTTGGTGCGCGAGAGGAATCCCAGTCGCTCCGAGAGCTTCGGCAGGTGGCCCTCGTCGCGCATCCGGTGCAGCAGCCGCTGGGTGCCCAGCGAGGACGCCGCGAAGACGACCTGGTCGGCGGTGAGCACCCGGCGGGCCGAGCGGCGGCCGGTCTTGGCCTTGGTGAACTTCACGTGCACCTCGTAGCCGCCCGACGGACGGGGTGCGACCCGGGTGACCGTCGTGAGAGGCAGGACCCGGGCGCCGTTCTTCTCGGCGAGGTGGAGGTAGTTCTTGACCAGGGTGTTCTTGGCGTTGTGGCGGCAGCCGCTCATGCACTCGCCGCAGCCGATGCACGCGGTGCGCTCGGGACCCGCCCCGCCGAAGAACGGGTCCGGCACGGTCTGGCCGGCCTCGTCGCCGGGGCGCCCGAAGAAGACGCCCACCGGCGTCGGGTGGAAGGTGTCCGCCACGCCCATCTCGGTGGCGACCTGCTCCATCACGTCGTCGGCCGGCGTGCGGAGGGGGTTCTCCACGACGCCGAGCATCCGCTTGGCCTGGTCGTAGTAGGGCGCCAGCTCGGACTTCCAGTCGGTGATGTGGCTCCACTGGGGGTCGGTGTAGAAGGCGGGCAGCGGCTCGTAGAGCGTGTTCGCGTAGACGAGGGAGCCGCCACCCACGCCGGCGCCGGAGACGATCAGGCAGTCACGCAGCGCGTCGATCCGCTGGATGCCGTAGCAGCCGACCTCCGGGCGGAAGAGGTAGCGCTTGACGTCGAAGGAGGTGTCCGCGAAGTCCCGGTCCTCGAAACGCGCCCCCGCCTCGAGGACGCCGACCCGGTACCCCTTCTCGGTCAGCCGGAGCGCGGTGACCGAGCCGCCGAACCCCGACCCGACGACGAGGACGTCGTAGTCGAGGTCCATCACGCCCGCCCCAGCTTCTTCATCAGGCGCAGGTTGGCGGTCATCAACTTCGCGTAGGTCTCGTCCGACATGCCGAGCATCGGGGCGAACCGGACGACCCGCTGGGTCGCCACCGACTGGGGCTCGGTGTAGCGCAGGATCCCCTCGCTGCCCTGGCGACGGCCCATTCCCGACTCGCGCATCCCTCCCATCGGCGAGTCGATGCTGGCGAACGTCGCACCGAAGGCCTCGTTGATGTTGACCGTGCCGCACCGGATCTCCCGGGCGATGGCACGGGCCCGACGGCCGTCCTGGCTGTAGATCGATGCGTTGAGGCCGTAGTCCCCCTCGTTGGCCCGCGCGACGGCGTCGGCCTCGTCGTGGAAGCGGTAGAGGGAGATCACCGGCCCGAAGGTCTCGTGGCCGAAGCAGGTCATCTGCGGGGTCACCCCCTCCAGGATGGTCGGTTCGTAGAAGAACGGACCCAGGTCGGGACGGGCCCGGCCGCCGGTCAGCACCCGCGCCCCCTTGGCGACGGCGTCCTCGACGTGGGCCTCGACCGTGTCGAGCTGGTCCCGGGAGATCAGCGAGCCCATGTCGTTGCCCCACTCGAGCGTCGCGCCCAGCGTCATCGCCTCGGTGCGGGCCACGAACCGCTCGACGAACCGGTCGTAGACCTGGTCGGCGACGAAGAGCCGCTCGGTCGAGACGCACAGCTGGCCGGCGTTGGAGAACGACGCCCGCACGGCACCCTCGGCGGCCTTCTCGAGGTCGGCGTCGCGCAGCACCAGCAGCGGGTTCTTGCCACCGAGCTCGAGCGAGCAGCCGATGAGCCGGTCGGCGCAGCCCTTCGCCACCAGCTTGCCGGTGGCCGTCGAGCCGGTGAAGCAGACGTAGTCGGCCAGGCCGATGATCGCCGTACCGACGCGTGAGCCGGGGCCGGCGACGACCTGCCACAGGTCTCGCGGGAAGCCCGCCTGCTCGAGGAGGTCGGCTGCGAGCAGCGCAGAGAGCATGGTCTGGGCGTCCGGCTTGGTCACGACCGCGTTGCCGGCCATCAGCGCGGGGAGGCCGTCGCACAGCGCCATCGTGAACGGGTAGTTCCACGGCGAGATGATGCCGACGACACCCTTGGGGATCCGGTTGACCTCGACCCGCGTCAGGCCCGGCACCACGCCGAGCTTGCGCTGGGTGTCGAGGTGCTGGTGGGCGGTGCGCGCGTAGTAGCGCGCGGTGAGCGCGATGTGCAGCGGCTCGTCGAAGGCGTGCTTGCGGGCCTTGCCGGACTCCCAGACGATCAGGTCGATGATCTCGTCCTGCCGGTCCAGCACCAGGTCGTGGAGCCGCAGCATGATCGCGGAGCGCTCCTCGAGCGAGGTCCGCGCCCAGGCCGCCTGGGCCCTGCGCGCCCGTGCGAACGCCTCGGCCACGTCCGCGTCGCTGGACTGCGGGACGTGGGCAAGCGGTGCGCCGGTGAGGGGCGTGCGGACCTCGACGGTCGAGCCCGACGTCGCCAGGATCCGACGGGTCAGCGCCCGGGTGGCGTCCGGCTCGAGGGCGTACGCCGCGGTCGGGTCGTGCTCGGGGTCGTGCGGGCCCTCCACCGTCGGACCGCCCGAGGGAGTGGGGTTCTGCGCGCTCATGTACCGAGAGTATGTGACCCCGGTCTCGCTCACTACCCCGCGGTAGGCAACTGAGACGTTTTACACAATCGCTTGATCTGTCAAGCGGTCGCCCTCGGCCCGCCTCCGGCTCAGACGATGTCGCGCGCCCGGACCCGGGCCTCGTCGGCCTCCCGGTCGGTCATCTGCTCCTGGCTGAGCCGCTCGGCCTCGACCCGACGCCGGTAGTGGTCGACCTCGTCGCCGAGCCGGGCATCGTCCCACCCGAGCTCGCCGGCCATCAGCCGCGCCGCCGCCGGAGCGGCCGCCAGCCCCCGGTCGAACGTCTCGATCGAGATCCGGGTGCGCCGGGTGAGCACGTCGTCGAGATGGCGCGCCCCCTCGTGGGTCACGGCGTAGACCACCTCGGCGGCCAGGTAGTCCTCGGTGCCCTCGAGGGTCGCGCCGAGCTCGGGGCGTGCGGCGACGAGGGCGAGCAGGTCGTCGACCATGTCCCCGAAACGGCCCAGCAGGTGGTCGATGCGGGCGACGTGCAGGCCGGACCGGCGGGCCAGCAGCACCCGCTGGTTGGAGCGGGTCTCGAACCCGTCGGCACCCACCAGCGGGACCCGGTCGGTGATGCTGTCGCGGACGGTCAGGTTGGCGGTGGCCTTCAACGAGTGGGCGGCGGCGTCGACGGCGTCGCGCGCCATCACGCGGTACGTCGTGAGCTTGCCGCCGGCGATCATCACCAGGCCCGGCACCGGCGTGACGACCGTGTGCTCCCGCGAGATCCGCGACGTCGGCTCGGACTCGCCGGTGAGCAGCGGGCGCAGGCCGGCGTACACGCCCTCGACGTCCTCGTGGTCCAGCGGCTCGCGCAGGATCGTGTTGACGTGGGCGAGGACGTAGTCGATGTCGGCCCGGCTGGCCGCCGGGTGCGCCTTGTCGAGGTCCCAGGCGGTGTCGGTGGTGCCGATGATCCAGTGCCGGCCCCAGGGGATCACGAACAGCACCGACTTCTCGGTGCGCGTGATGAAGCCGGCCTCGGACCTGATCCGGTCGCGCGGGACGACCAGGTGGATGCCCTTGCTGGCCTGCACGTGCAGGGCGCCGCGGCCGCCCACCAGCTCCTGGATCTCGTCGGTCCACACCCCGGCGGCGTTGACGACGACGCGGGCGCGGACCTCGAGGTCGCGCCCGGTCTCCAGGTCGCGCGCCGACACGCCGACCACCCGCTCACCCTCGCGCAGGAACCCGGTGACCCGGACCCGGGTCGCCACGTGCGCGCCGTACCGCGCGGCCGTGCGGGCCACGGTGAGGACCAGCCGGGCGTCGTCGACCTGGCAGTCGTAGTAGCGGATCGCGCCGGCGACCTTGTCGGCCTTGAAGTCCGGCGCCATCCGGGCCAGCTGCTTGCGGAACAGGTGCCGGTGGCGCGGGACCCCCATCTCGTACTTGCCGAGCATCGCCATCGCGTCGTAGAGGATCAGGCCCGAGCCGACGTAGGGCCGCTCCCACCCCAGGCGGGTCAGCGGGTAGAGGAACGGCACCGGCCGGACCAGGTGCGGGGCGATCCGGGTCAGCAGCAGGCCGCGCTCCTGCAGTGCCTCGCGCACCAGGCCGAAGTCGAGCATCTCCAGGTAGCGCAGGCCGCCGTGGACCAGCTTGCTGCTGCGGCTGCTCGTGCCGCTGGCCAGGTCGCGCTGCTCCAGCAGCCCGGTGCTCAGGCCCCGTGTGACCGCGTCGAGCGCCGTACCGGTGCCCACGACACCGCCACCCACCACCAGCACGTCGAGCTCGTCAGGGGCCGCCATCGCCGCCAGCGCGTCCTCCCGGGCCCGGGGGCTCAGGGCGCTGGGTTGGCTCGACGTCCCCGGGTGGCTCATGACTCCAGTGTGCGTGACGGGGCTCGTGTGTGACAGGGCGTGCGTCGTGAGGGTTGCGGGGGCGGGGGGTGCTGTTGCAGGTTTCGCCGGTCAGCCGGTGACTCCTGCAGCCGGCTCAGCCCCGGACCCGGGGACCCAGCGAGGCCACCCGGTCGGCGTGCATGGTGCGGGCCTCGCGGGTCTGGGTCACGAGGGCCGGGTCGAGCTCGGCGACGGCCAGCCCCGGCTCCTCGCCGAGGAGGGCGATCGCCCGGCCCTCCGGGTCGAGGACGGCGGAGCCGCCGATGAAGGTGTGGGGTCCGCAGCGCCCGGTCGCCGCCGCGAGCACGACGTACATCCCGTTGTCCAGGGCCCGGGCCGCGAGCGCGGTGTCGCGACGGTGGGCGCCGCCGGGGAAGAAGGCCGCCGAGCAGAGGTACGCCGCGGCGCCGTCGTCGGCGGCCGCCCGCGCGTGCTCGGGGAAGGAGCTGTCGTAGCAGATCGACAGCCCCAGCTCGACGCCGTCGACGGTGATCGAGGCGCCGTGGTCGCCGGCGGCGAAGTACGGGCGCTCGTCGGCGTCGAGGTGCTGCTTGTCGTACGGCGCTGCGACCGTGCCGTCGGGGCGGACGACCAGCATCGACAAGGTACGGCGGTCGCCGCGCTCGAGCGGCGTGCTGGCCACGACCACCGTGCCGTGGACGGCCGCGGCTTCGCGCAGCGGGGCCAGCCAGGCGCCGTCGAGGTCATCGGCACGCGGCACGGCCAGTCCGGCGAAGACCTCGGCGTCGTAGCCGGTGAGGAACGCCTCCGGGAGCACGAGCAGCTGCACGCCCTGGCTGCCCGCGAGCGAGACCAGCCGGACCGCGGTGGCGACGTTCGCCGCCAGGTCACCGGCGACGGCGGCGGCCTGCGCGGCGGCGACGATCACTCGACGACGACCTCGACCCGCTGGAACTCCTTGAGGTCGGTGTAGCCGGTGGTGGCCATCGAGCGGCGCAGCGCGCCGATCAGGTTCATGGTGCCGTCGGCGACCCGGGAGGGGCCGAAGAGGATCTCCTCGAGGGTGCCGACCGCCTCGAAGCCGACCCGCTGGCCGCGCGGCAGCTCCGCGTGGTGGGCCTCCGCACCCCAGTGGAAGCCGCGGCCGGGCGCGTCGGAGGCGCGCGCGAACGGCGAGCCGACCATGACCGCGTCCGCACCGCAGGCGATCGCCTTCGCGATGTCGCCCGACCGCCCGATCGACCCGTCGGCGATCACGTGGACGTAGCGGCCACCCGACTCGTCGAGGT